>ENA-OYXZ01000484-OYXZ01000484.1-human-gut-metagenome-genome-assembly--contig:-NODE-484-length-17823-cov-4.647231_pt1 | contig 17823 bp, 19 predicted proteins | sample MGYA00243975_ERZ653432 | MGnify/ENA primary metagenome ERZ653432 (study PRJEB26926, sample SAMN06164954) | human gut metagenome | biome: ENVO:00009003; feature: ENVO:2100002; material: ENVO:00002003...
GAGATGTAGCTCCGTCTCGTGGGCTCGGAGATGTGTATAAGAGACAGGTATACACAAACCGGGCAGATGCACTTTCATGCACCTGCCCGGCTTGTCTCTCATCTATTTCATTTTATTTATGCATTACTTCTTTACGTTAAATGCCTTCATTCCCGGATAACTTGCTGCAACGCCAAGCTCCTCCTCGATACGAAGTAACTGGTTGTACTTTGCAACACGCTCAGATCTTGAAGGTGCACCTGTCTTGATCTGGCAGGTATTCAATGCAACTGCAAGGTCTGCAATCGTTGTATCGGCTGTCTCGCCGGAACGGTGAGATGAAATAGCTGTATAGCCAGCCTTGTGAGCCATCTTGATTGCTTCCAATGTCTCGGAAACTGATCCGATCTGATTCAGTTTAATCAGGATAGAGTTCGCTGCGCCCATGGCAATACCCTTGGAAAGTCTCTCTGTATTTGTTACGAACAGGTCATCACCAACAAGCTGAACCTTGTGTCCAATCTGAGCTGTCATCTTCTTCCAGCCTTCCCAGTCCTCTTCATCCAGACCATCCTCGATGGAAATGATTGGGTACTTGTCAACCAATGACTCCCAATGTGCGATCAGCTCATCGGATGTATATTCCTTGCCAGACTTTGGCTGTTTGTAATATCCGATACCCTTTTCAGACTTCCACTCAGATGATGCTGCATCCATAGCGATCATGAAATCCTTACCTGGCTCATAACCGGCTGCACGGATTGCCTCGAGAATCTTCTCAATTGCTTCCTCATCAGACGTAAGCTTATTCGGTGCAAATCCACCCTCATCACCAACGGCTGTTACATCGCCCATATCTTTGATAAGACCTCTCAATGCATGGAACACCTCTGCACACCAGCGAAGCGCTTCCTTGAAGGAAGGTGCCCCAACCGGCATGATCATGAATTCCTGTGTGTCAACAGCTGAATCCGCATGTGCACCACCGTTCAGGATATTCATCATCGGAACTGGAAGTGTTGTGCCCTGAATACCGCCAAGGAACTTATAAAGTGGAATGTCAAGTGCAATAGATGCGGCTCTTGCTGTTGCAATAGATACGGCAAGAATTGCGTTTGCACCAAGATTAGACTTATCCTTTGTGCCATCAAGCGTAAGCATTGCTGCATCAACTGCGTAGATATCAGAAGCATCCATGCCTACAAGCACTTCTGCGATCTTTGTATTGATGTTATCCACTGCCTTGGTGGTTCCCTTGCCAAGATATCTTGACTTGTCACCATCACGAAGCTCCAACGCTTCAAATTCACCGGTCGATGCACCGGATGGAGCTGTACCACGTCCGACGGTTCCGTCGATCAGTGTTACCTCTGCTTCTACGGTTGGATTTCCTCTGGAATCCAGAATCTCTCTTCCATATACTTTTTCAATCTCTAAATACATGTTACTACTTCCTTTCATACTTGTTTCTGTCTGATAAATAATCCCCACATACGCCATATAGATTCACTCATTCCCCTATAATAATTGGCTGATACATATTCTCAATTTTATGCACGGACCGTCATATCGTATATGTTCCTGCCATCTTCGTATACTCGTGCATACACATCTCTGCACTTTTTCAGCTTGCAGAAAAATGATATGGCCGCAGGAACATCATGATACACCTTCCATTCACCGCAATAGGCACAGCCTTCCCCTTTCTTCTCGATGAAATCCCTTACATCCTCGATTGGATATCCAAGAAATACACCGATTTCATGTGGGAAACAAGGTTCCGTATTGATCCGCTCCTTCAATTTCTCTATGTAAGAAGCAAGATTTCCAGAATCTCTATAACCATAGTTTTTCAGAAATGCGTGCACTTCCGGATCCGCAATTCTTTCTTCCAGCTTCGATCTACGATACACATAAAGCAGATAGAAATCCTTTACATTTTTCATCAATTTTATATAGATTCCCTTTTGATTTAGACGCTTGTTCATCCTATGAATTGATTCAATGCATTCCTGCAAATTTTTAAATTGAAAATTATATAAATTCGCTGTTTTAATCCCTGCTAAGGTCGGAGCCGCATTCCGGATTAAACTTTCTTCAAATCCCATATATATCAGATCCTTAAATTGCTGCAAGTTTCTTTCCGAGTTCGTTGCATGCCGCAACCGCTTCCTCATCCGGTGCCTCATGTGCGATCAGACCTTCTCCGTCGATCACGCTTGCGCCTGCTGCTGTCATACGGTCAACCCAGTCACGCATCCACTCGCCATCGCCCCAGCCATAAGAACCAAAAAGAGCGATCTGCTTGCCGGATACGATACCTTCTACTTCTGCAACAAATGGTTCCATCTCCGTCTCTTCGAGCACCTCAGTTCCCATAGCCGGGCATCCCATTGCAAAGCCCGGAAGCTCCTTTAACTCGTTAATATCTGCCTCCGAAGGAGAAAGGAACACAGGCTCTTTACCGGCTGCTGTTACGCCATCACCGATTGCCTGCGCCATAGCTCCCGTATTGCCGCTCTGTGTCCAGAAAATGATATAAACTTTATCCATTCGATATACCTCCATTTTTTGTTGCTCCTTCGAAATATGGGAGGTAGCCAGCCTTCCATTTGCAATATTTCAAAGGAGCTCCTAATGATTTACACGTGGTTAGTTTTGCCTAACCTTATGTATAGGTTAGTATATCCTAACCGTTTTGTCAAGCATTTTTTCCTGTTAATTTTTAACAAGATTTAAAATGGTCTTCTATCCCCTTTAGTACATGCTCTAAGTCCTGTGCATCTAAAACGTCTTTCAACCGGTACAAAAGCCACATCGCGGATTTCTCACCAAGCTTCTCCGTGATATCCTTCCTCGTCCCGACAAATGTACGAAATGTAAGCAGCTTCTGCATCTCGTCCACATGTTCTTCAATCAGCAATTCAATCTTCTTTGCCTCGGAAAGTTTTTTCCGATTATTCTCCGATGCAAGCGACTTGATGTAGTCGAGATCTTTCACGACACAGCCGGACAGTCTTCCGATCTCTGCATCAATATCCCGTGGAATCGCAAGGTCTAAAAACAACCGTGATTTCGTTTTCTTCCGTACTTCCGCTACCTTATCTGCAAGAAATGTATAATGCGGACTGTTCGTCACACTGATTATCACATCCGCCCAGTTTAGATATTCATACCGCTGGTCGTAATGCACCCATTGCACCCGCTCATGCGAGAAGATTTTCTGCAATGCCTGCTTATGCTTCCGGCTCGTCCCGACGATCTGTACCTGCGCATCCGCATCGAGCAGATCCCGCATCACGATGCTTCCCATCTGCCCGGCAGCTCCGATGATGAGGATATTTTTTCCTGCACCAAACTCCAATGCTGCCGTACATGCAAGTGTTCCGACCGATACCGGAAGATGTGTCATTTGCGAAGTCTCAGCCACTTCCTTTGCAAGCCGCAGTGCCCCCTGGAACACCATATTCATCTCTGCATCGGTCTGCCCGCGCGTTTTCGCTGCAAGATACGCCTGCTTGACCTGCCGGATGATTTCAACCTCTCCAAGCACGGCAGAATCCAGTCCGCAAACTACGCGGCACAGATGTGTCAGGCAGCTTTTTCCTTCATACCGCATAGCGGCACCCTTCAGTGCCTCAACCGGAAATTTCTTCGTGTCCGCAAACTGCTGTTCCAGCCATACGAAATCCGTGTCTGTGCCACTCATATAGATCTCACTTCGATTACATGTCATAAGTAAAACCAACCCGGCTTCCGGATATGCCTTCGCCACGGTGTCTGCCAGTTTTATCTGTTCCTCATCATTACAGGCAAAGCACTCCCGCTTCGCCGCTGTTAAATTCTTATGTGTGATACTGATGCATATCATAGGTGCTTCTTCCTGTTATCTGTTTTATTCATATACATACTGCATATTATAATTGACATTCTTCTTTCATTCAACCTTAGAAATCACTCTTATTTCCAGCTCACCACGCAGAAACGGCAGGAATCCCCTTCCTGCCGCTCAACTAATCTTATTCGATTACAAGTTCTTCCTTGGTCACATTTTTTCCCTCGTCAATATGGAACGCATTCAATACCGGGTTCTCGAAATCCATCAGAGAGAGAATCAGATAATTCACCTTGGAATCATATGCCAGACGCTTGTCCTCCTCGGACGGGCGTGATGGGGATTCCGGATGAGAATGGAAGTTGCCAAGCAGCTGGTATCCATTTGCACGCATGTCCTTGACTGCGGCAAGTTGCTCCTTCGGATCCATGGAGAAATGCTCGTTGCTCGCATCGATATTCGTGAGCAGATACACCTTCTTGATGTACCTCTTTCCATCTTCAACGACACCTCCGATCAATCCACAGGATTCATTTGGCAGCCCCTTCTTGCAATGCTCCAGAATCTTCTCATAATCTGCTTTTGTCATCACTAACATGGCTCTACCTACTTTCCGTCGCACTCGACCTGTTCATAATCAATCAGCTTGTGAATCGTCGGATGGTCGCCACAGATTGCACATGTCTTATGGTTATCCGGAAGCTTGATCGTATGGAATTCCATCTTCAATGCATCAAAAGTCAGAAGCTTGCCTGTGAGCAGATCGCCGACGCCGATCAGGTACTTGATTGCTTCCATCGCCTGTAAGCTTCCGATGACACCTCCCATCGCACCGATGACGCCAGCCTGCTTACAGGTTGGAACTGCATCCTTTGGTGGTGGATTCTTGAATACACAACGATAGCAAGGGCCTTCTCCCGGCACATACGTCATAAGCTGGCCCTTGAAACGGATGATACCTGCATGGGAAAATGGCTTCTTCGCCATAACACAGGCATCATTGATCAGGAACTTCGCCGGGAAGTTATCGGTTCCATCAATGATGAAATCGTAATCCTTGATCAAATCCATGATATTTTCTGAGGTTACAAATTCACGGTATGTATTGACTGTGACGTCCGGGTTCATCGCATTCATTGTCTCTTTTGCGGATTTTACCTTTGCTTTGCCTACATCGGCAGTTCCATGAATGATCTGTCTCTGCAGATTTGAAAGGTCAACCTCATCGGCATCGACAATACCGATCGTACCTACGCCGGCTGCTGCCAGATACATTGCGGCAGGTGCGCCGAGACCTCCGGCACCAATAATCAGAACTTTGCCGTTCATCAGCTTCTTCTGTCCTTTTACACCGACTTCCTGCAGAATGATATGACGGCTGTAACGTTCCATCTGTTCATTCGTAAATGCCATTAAAATGCACCTCCTCCCATGAAGTACAGGAACTCTACCGTATCTCCGTCCTTCAGTTCTGTCTTGTCAAATACGTCGCTGTCAACGAAGTCATCGTTGACGGTAACTGTTACATAATCCGGATTCTCCACCTTCTCATCTACGATGAGCTTTGCGATGGTTGTTCCTGCTTCTACTTCCTTCTTAACGCCTGCCACTACAACTGTCATTTATTTATCCTCCTTTGTTCCAAACAATTATGAAACATATACTTATTTAATGCGTTACACATAATTACTATTTCTACGCAGACGCGCTCTCGCTCACTTCATCACGCAATGGTACTAAACTCACGTCAAACAAGTTTGCCGTTCGCTAAGTGCCAGCGTGCTTCAATGGTCTGCTTTAGAATATGTATTTCTGAACAACTCAATTTACACTTTTGGGGATTTGCGATTTCTCCATTTCACCTTATCGTGAACGTTTTTTGTTAATAGTTACACCCACGAATACGCCAACTGCAAGCACGCAGGCGAAAATCAGGAGAATCTGCCATGTGGCAGGTCCGGTCTTCTCCGGTGCTTCCTTCAAGACTTCCAGATCTTCGTAATCGACCGTCTCAATGTAGAAGGATACATCCACTTTTTCTTCGTGCTTATTGCCATTCCGGTCTTCGTAGGTCACAATGATCCAATCCTCCGGTTTTGCCATCTCTTCAAAATCAGTTAGCATGACTGCCTTTGCCAGAAGATCTACGTTGCCGCTTTTTCCTGTGTCAATATTGCCGATGTATGTCTCCTGCTTCTCCACGTGTTTTCCTTCCACGCGGGCATTTACATTGTAGAGCATGCCCTCGCCGAGGTTGTTGACCTGCGCGGTAATCTCCACCTCGTCACCGACCTTCGCATCATCTGTCATAACATCTGTCACAGATACGCGCTGCTTCAGATATACTGGCAGATACAACGTATCCTCCATCTCAAATGCCTCGCCGGAAGTATTCTCGTACTCCATCTTCACAGAAAGCTTGTACGTCTTCTCTGCAAGTCCCGCTGCCGCTGCCATGGAAAATGTCTGGTCGCTCGTCTCATTTCCGGCAATCTCTGCCACATAGATGCTTCCAGTTCCGGAAACCGGAATAATCTCGCCACCTTCGGAAGCAACCGTCACTTTCATGTTTCTGACCTTGTTCTTGGAAGTATTCTGAATCTCTAATGTCAGATCAAAGCTGTCACCGGAATAGATTGTCGTTGCTGATACTTTATAATTGGAAACCAGTACTTTCGGTGTCGCCGCCTGTGCGGAATACGGACATATAATTACGACTATACTTACGATCATCAGCAGCGCAAGTATCATCTTCTGCAATTGATGCTTTCTATGTTGATGTTTCCATCTGTGCTTATTTATCATCATTCCCTCTCCTTTTAATTTCTGCTTTACTGTCTTTCTTACTCCTCCGTCAGCTTACCATCTGTAATCCGCACGATGCGGTCTGCCTCTCTGGCAAGATCGATGTTATGTGTGATCAGCACAAGTGTCTGATTGAGCTTCTTCACAGAATCCTGCAGCAACGCCATAACTTCATTTCCATTTGTAGAATCAAGCGCTCCGGTCGGCTCATCGGCTAGGATCAGAGACGGGCGGTTTGCAAGTGCCCGCGCGATTGCCGCACGCTGCTGCTGTCCGCCGGACAACTGGTTCGGCAGATGCTTCCGTCTGTCTTTCAAACCAAGCATCTCAATGACATGGTCGATGTACTCCCGATCCGGTTTCTTGTGATCTAACAAAATCGGCATCTGTATATTCTCCTCCACAGTCAGAACCGGAATCAGATGATACGACTGAAATACGAATCCAATCTTTCTCCGACGGAACACTGACATTTCCTCATCCTTCAATGTCGTAATATCCCGGTCGTCCACGATTACTTTTCCGTTCGTAACCGTGTCGACACCGCCCATGACATGCAGCAGTGTGGACTTGCCGGAGCCAGACGCTCCGACCACTGCCAGACTTTCTCCTTTTTGCACGGTCAGATTCACATCATCGAGCGCCCAAACCCGTGTGTCTCCGCTTCCATATATCTTCGTGACATGTTCCATCTTTACAATATCCATGTTAATTTCCCTCCTGATATCTTTATTTTTGTTATTTTATTTCTTTCTGTTGGAGCAATTCTTCTTTTTTCTGTTTCTTTACTCCTACCTGTTTTTCTCTTCTTTTCTTCCTGTTGGAGCAAATATTCTGTTTTTCAGCTTTTCCCCCAATCCAGCTTGCTTCTTTCTTCTTGGCTTTGGGGGATTTTCCTCTATTTTGGCTTTTTGCCCCAATCCAGCTTGCTTCTTCTTTCTGCCCGTTGGAGCAAATATTCTTTTTTTCAGCTTTTCCCCCCAATTCAACTCCAACCCCGGCTTCCATCCAACCGAGAATCAATCCCCGGCTGCGTTCAGATCATCCGCGATCCGGTTTGTCATCCGCTTCATCGGTATGTAAATCGATCCGCACATTACAAGCACGGAAAGCACAAATCCAATCACCGCACCGATAATCGGGAAGGTCAGCTTCACCATGAACAGCACCAGTGCAGCTTTCGCAAGCGGCATCATAACTGCAAATCCAAGCACATCACCAACCACATTCGCACAGATAACTGTAATCACGCCTTCGAGCATTACCATCTTCCGAAGCTCACGCACCGACACGCCGATTGCCCGAAGCTGTGCGAATTCCTGTCGCCGCAGGTAGAGGTTGCTTGCCGTCGTATTGACGATATTCAAAGAGCTTACACTCAAAATCACGATCACAAACGCCAGAATATATTTGATTGCGCTGATCGATGTACTAAAGAGTGCTCCGGAATAGATTGCATCTGGATAAGAGTAATCTCCCATTGAGTTATCCAGCACGTTTACCAGCTTCGATGTCATCGAAGTGGAAATATTGTCCGAACGGAGCTTGTATTTCACACCCGTAGAATCTGATTTGCCAAGCCCGGTCATCTGGAAATAGTTCGTCAGCGGTACAATACATTTTACAAATCCATGCGTCTGTAATTTATCCTTATCGATCCGAACAATGCCCTGAATCTCATATGTTTTCTTCTCATTTCCCCATTTCAGCTCGATCGTGTCACCAAGTTTATAATCCGTCGCCGGATATTCCACCGTTGATGCAATCAGATCAATCGCATCATAGGATTCATCATCCACCTCTTCCTGAAGCGTTGCCTCAATATTCTGTACAAATACGATTCCGTTCTCATCGACATCCAGCGTTCCTTCGACCAGATACGATGCATATTCCTGATACTCGTCCTCTCCGTATCCAATCACGCTCACACGGTCAGCCGGAGATGCCTTATCCTTATATTTTTCACTATCCTTTAACCGCTCAATGACCTCTCCCTGCATCGTTTCCTTCTGGAAATTCTCTGTAAAATGTGACCGGAACTCCTCATAATCTACAACCTCCATAGATGCTGCATACACCGCTTTCACATCTGTCACTTCTTTATTCTGTGCGATGTCTGTGAGTGTCTCTTCGTTTGGAAGCACCGATTTCACCGCATCCACAGTCTCTTCGTCATTTGCCTCGTTGAAGAAATACATCTGATATTCTCCGTAAGAAGGCGCAATCTGCTTCTGCATCTGTACAAACGAAGTGAAGATCGTTGCAATCGTGATAAACAATGCAATCGAAAGTGCGAACGTGAAAATAGTCTTCAGAAACCGACGCTTGTTGCTCATCAGATTCTTATATGCATAATCCCCCTGCACGCCGAAGATCTTCCCGAAGATACTCTGCTTACGTGCCTTAATCTTCCGCGTTCCACTTGTCTGCCCGCGCACCGCTTCAATCGGCGAAATCTTCTTTACCAGCTTTCCATTCTCATCCATAACGAAGAACAAATCTCCGATAAATACGACAAGCACATACAGAAACGGAAGTACATGCGGGCGAACCTTTATACTCATAGATAAGCCAACCAGATATGCAATCGGGAAGCCGATCACGATTCCTCCAAGGATTCCAAGCAGTTCCTGCATGCATCCCATCCGGAATATCACACTTTTTAACTGTCCCTGTGTCGCTCCGATGCAGCGCATGATTCCATAATCTTTGATCTGCTCCATCGTATTCAACTGGATCGTTGTCCGGATGATTCCGACGCCGATAACAGCAATCACGAACGACAAGAGCAGGAACATCAGGAGAATAATGTATGTATCATTTCCGGTATCGCCTTGCAGATAGTAGGCTGCAAGCTGTTGATTTAATTGTGCTTTCACACCGTACGTCTGCTCGATGGTTTCCATATCCGCATCCAGGCGGTAAGGATTTTTCACGTTGATGTAGATTGCATTTTCAATATAGGAGCTCGAATAATAATCGTAGTATTTGCCACGATACGCTGTCTTCACGAAGTCCTGTTTGAGCAATGCCGAGACATCCTGATTTTGCTCCGGCAGAAGCACAATCTCGTAATCTGCCTGCTTGCGAAGTGCATCGCGCATATTGATGAAATTACTGAAATACAAGGTTAATATCACGAACAGAATTCCTGACGCTAAAGCAACGCCCAAGATTGTCAGGATCGTCCGTTTCTTCTGAAACTTTAGATATTTGATTGAAAGTCTGGTATAGTTTTCCATATCGCTCCCCCGTAGTTAATCGTGTAGAATAAATAGAAAACAACCATAAACTTTCTAACATATTCGGTTATTTGTATCATTCGTATACTTCATGATTACAAATAACCGAATATGTTTTACTATTTCACCTGTGTTGTTTTCTATTTATAACTATACCCGATGAAAGTTACGGGGGCGTGACAAACTAAGTGACAGTTTTGTCACTTTCAAGCTTTATAATTAAATGCCTTGCGGCAAGCCTAGTCAAGGTGCAGTCCGGTGTCGCGATGAAGCAGACGGTCGCGCTTGTCGCCGAACAGCTTCGTGATAAAGCCAAGGTTCACACCGACTAAGATCGCAGCGATTACCGTTCCGATACCGACGGAACCAAGCTTGTGCAAAACCGCCAGACAGGATATGAGCGAGATCACAACCATCGTCACATCGAAACCGATCTTGACACGGCTGAATACGATTCCTGTCTTATCCGAGATTGCTTTCATAGCACCCTCACCAGCCAGCGGTATGATATCTGCCGGCAGATAAAAGAAGATTCCCACCGCAATCAGGATCGCACCATCAAAAAACGCTGTATACGCAGTCTCTTGTATACAGCGTTTTTCGATATAATTATTGCCGGATATCTACATATCCATTTGAAAGTGCAATATTGTTGAATTCCGTATTGATACTGCTTCCTGAGAACAGATCCAGGAACAGATATGGCAGCTCATCCTCCGATACAAGGAATGCCCATGTTACCGTTCGTGTTTCTCCCGGCTGAACGTGAATCAAATGATTTTTTTCTTCTACACTTTTCCCATTATAGTAATAGATTGGTGAACCGTTAATCAGATAATTTTGTCCATAATAACTATCGTACTCTAAGCTGTCAATTGCGTAAACATCAACGATTTCATATCCATCGTCTGTTTCCTTCGCCCGGATCAGCTCGCAGTTATACAGCGTATCACCTGTCTGCGTCTTACCGGTATTTGTGTATTCAACCTCGATGTAAAGAATCTTTTCCTTTACTTCTTTGGTTGCTACAACCTCATCTAACTGATTTATACCATCTCCATATTTCTCGTAAGCTATCACATTATTTACGAGCTTTCCAGCAGCGTCTGTTTCTATGGAGTCAAGCTCGTATGCTGTATCCAGCTCATTTGGTGAATCGAGCAATTCCACCTTAGATACTTTTGCTTTCAAGGAAGAATTTGGTACATCAAAAGTTTCTCCAATCTGATGCAGATGTTCCATTGACTTCTTTGAAGTTTTCGTAAACTGATCCGTATTTGCCGTTTCATCCACCACCTCGTAGTTAGGTTCTATATATTCCTGTACCAATATACGTCGTTTTGCAGCCGGATCATCGGTCGGTGTGAGCGTTAACCCTTTTACAATATCTATCGCGGTTTCAAGCTCCGTATCATCATATACAAGCATATCCAGAAGATAATCGTTATCATACGTAACATACACATGATACCGAACATCTGCAGTCGCGGATTCCATCGTCTGGTTTTCGACAATAACCGCCTGTCTTCCATCAATCTCAAGCTCCTGCGTTGAGACTACATAGGTATTATTAAACAACGATTGCTTGTCAGACGGCATTTTCCAAAATACAAATGAAACACCACCCATGAACGCTTTGTCACTCGGGAAGATACTCACCTTGCTCACATAATTGTTTCCATCCGCGTATATACCATCTAATCCATCGATCTCCATACCCTCCGGTATGTATGAAACATCCAATGTATATAGTGCATCCAGATTTGCATCTGCCCCTGTCTGCGCATTGGTATTTGTTGCTTCTTTCTGTGTATTGGCATCCGCAGTCTCTGTCTGCGCATCAGTATCGGTTGCATCTCCGTAAATCAAGGTTGATCCGTACTTGCCCTGTTTTTCCAGATGCATTTTATATAAGGTTGTAGCTGCAAACGTCGTTCCGCTTGCTATGCAGCAAAACGCAAGTACTGCCGCTGCCGCTCTCCAGATTCTCCGACCGCCATGCTGTTTTTTCGTTACCTGCTGTTGCACAGTTTCTTCAATCCTGTCCCGGATATAATCCGGCATCTGCAGACATTCGTTTTTTATCTCGCTCACTTGTTTTCTATCCATATCCATCACGCATTACCTCCTTTACCCATTCATGCCGACTTTGCCTTTAAGATTCCTTTCAAATGTTCTCTGCCCCGCACCAGGCGTTTCTTGACTGCAGATTCGGTCGTCTCCAGACATTGTGCAATCTCCCGGATACTGTACTCCTCAAAATAATACAGCCAGATGCAGGTACGCTCATTTTCCTTCAGCCGCATGATACTGTCATACAGCTCCGAATATTGTCCGTATCCGCGTATATACTCTGCTTCTCTTCCTTCTTCCTGATATTCCTCCCAAGTCGCAGCCTTCTGATTGTCCCGCTGGATCTGATGACATTCATTGATCAGAATTCTTGTAAACCATGTTTTTACATACTTATCATTCCGCAGGCTGTACAATTTTTCAAATGCATGCACAATCGCATTTTGTATCGCATCGGCACAATCCGCATCATTGCACAAGTAACTTTTGGCGATTCGATACCAGCTTTCCTGATTCGAGATCACAAGCTCGCCAAAGGCCTCCTTCTTCATGTTTTCCACTCCCTTCCCTTTGGAGTTTTATATTCTGTATGTCCATACACCTATTAGATGATTTCGCGCATGGAAAAGTCCCATTTTTATTCTTTCTCAAGTAAATTTTTATACGTACTGTCAATGCCAATCGCTCCGATCGGTGCTGTGATTACGATTGCCATGACCGCAACCGAAAGTACAAGCGTGCCGCAGGGAAGCCCCGCTGCCAGAGGGACCGAGCCAATCGCCGCCTGCACAGTAGCCTTCGGAAGATACGCAATGATACAGAATAGCCGCTCCTTCCATGTAAGCTTCGTGCCAAGCATGCAGATGCAGACACCGACTGCGCGGAACAGCAACGCTGCCCCAATCATCAAAAGCGCCATTGCCCCTGCCTTTGCCATATACCGGATATCAACTGCCGCGCCAACCAGTACGAACAGGATTACCTCTGCGGCAATCCACAGCTTACCGAATTTCTCTGACAACCGTTTCGATACAAATGTCGTACTCTTCACTTTAAGCATACATGCCATACTGACAACTGCCAGAAGTCCGGACACTGCCACATATGCAGACACCCACTCCTCGATTGCAAGCAGCAGACACGACATACCTAGGATCACGATCAGCTTTGTTGAGTTACGAACGCAGTGATTCTTCTTATACGCAAGCTCGAAGAACCGGTACAGCAGATAGCCGACGATACAACCAAGTACGATGCCTGACACGATTGAGATTGGGATATTGATAAAATCCTTCGCATTTGCATGTCCGCCCTGTGCCATCTGCAAAAATGTTGTAAATAACACGATCACGAAGATATCGTCGCACGACGCCCCCGCCAGTATCATCTGCGGGATACCTTTCTTCGTTCCATAGCCCTCCTCCATGAGTTTCACCATACGCGGTACAACGACGGCCGGGGAGACCGCACCCATGACGGCACCCATAACGGCTGCCTCGACGCGTGTCACGCCGAGGATCATCGGCGCAAACAGAATATACCCACAGATTTCAAACGATGCCGGCACAAACGACATCAGGATTGCCGGTCGTCCGACCTTCTTCAGATCTGACAGATTCAGCGACAGTCCTGCCTTGAGCAGGATGATGATAAGTGCTAATTTCCGCAGTTCTGCGGAGATTCTCAGAATCGATGGGGACAACAAATCCAGCACATAGGGACCGAGTACGATTCCTGTCGCCAGCATACCGATGATGCCCGGCAGGCGGATCTGTCTACAGATAGCGGACATCGCAAGTCCGACCAGAAAGATAAGTGCAAGTGATGTTAACATTGTTTTTCCTCCTTTGTGGTGTTGCCCCCTCACATTCGTTCGGCGGCATGTCGTCGGCGCATCCTGAATATGTGCTTCGCACATATGCGCCTCCTCCTTTTAAGCTCAAAAAAAGCTGACACCTTCTGCGATCAATATCGTAGAAGTCATCAGCTTTATAAGCAGTTTCGGTTACCCGAGGGAGAACTTCATTCCCTTTTTCTGTATGTAACTATACGCCCGTATCACCGGTCTGTCAATCCTGAAGTTTCATCACTTTGTTTCAAACACCAGACGCATGCTGTCGCTCCCTGAAATCACAATCGTCATCTGTTTTCCGGAAATCGTCGCTTCCATCGTCTTGCTCGAATCACTGTAATGCAGGATGTATTTTTCACCTGATTTTTCCAGTGTTCCCGTGTGTGCTTTTCCATTGTTTGTAAATGTAAAATTCGTTCCATCCGTACACGAAAACTGTGGTGCCTTTGCATCCCGGTTTGAATCATCATACGTCATAGACTTCCCATTTACTGTCATTTCGACAATTGACCACGCAGATGTAATCTTCTCATTTTTTGAACCCGCACCTCCACATGCTGCAAGACACAACGCCATCGCAACAACCATTACAACACATAATAACCTTCTCTTCATCTCATTTCCTCCCCTGTTACTTTATTTTTCTTAATATAACATAGCAAGATTATATATTGCAAGCAATCTCATGTTAACTATATGCAAATCATTCATGTGCAAACAAGATTATGAAATCTCCCGCAGCGCCTTCTTAAACTGGAACGAAAACAGGATCGATGTAAATGTCACCGCAAGCACGTCCGCGATCGGCTCCGCCAGATAAACAGCCATCGTCTTATCTGCTGTAATGATATGCGGCAGAATGAAAATAAGCGGGAGCAGGAGCACAAATTTACGCATAATCGCAACAAGAATGGATGCCGGGGCATTTCCCAGAGCATTGAATGTCATCTGGCAGGCAATCTGGATACCAAACATGAATAATGCTGCCAGATAATAACGGAGCGCATCCTTGGTAAATGCAATCAAGGCTGCATCCGTCGTAAAAATCGATGCGAAAACCTTTGGGAAGCACATGATAAACAACCACAGAATCGTGGAATATAGCAGACTGACCTTCAGCAGTAATTTAAATGCAGCCCGGACTCTGGATGCATTTTTCGCACCATAATTGTAGCTGATGATCGGCTGGGCGCCCTGTCCCAAGCCCTGCAGAGGAAGCATCGCAAACTGCATCACACTTGTTAAGATCGTCATCGCACCGACTGCGATATCCCCACCGTATTTCAGGAGAGACGAATTAAAGCATACCGATATAATACTCTCGCTGCCCTGCATAATAAAGATTGCAGAGCCGAGTGCCAGACACGGAAGAATATACGCTGCCTTCAATCCCATATTTTTGCCACGGATACGGAGCGTCGTCCGCCTCCCGAACAGAAAGCTTATTACCCAGATGCAGGAGCAGCATTGGGAAATCACTGTCGCAAGTGCAGCGCCCCGGACACCCATATGAAGCCCGAAAATAAAAATCGGATCCAATATAATGTTCGCGATTGCGCCGATCAATACAGAGAGCATGCCTTCCTTCGCAAAGCCCTGCGCTGTGATAAATGCATTCATGCCGAGGGTAAGCTGAACAAAGATCGTTCCGAGTGCATAGATATTCATATACGATGCCGCGTACTCAATCGTGTTTGCACTTGCTCCAAAAGCGAGCAGGAAATCCCGGTTCCAGATCAGCAAAACTACCGTCAGAATAATGGATAAAAGTATCTGCATCGTAAAACAGTTGGCGAGTATCTTCTCCGCATCGTCTTTCTTATTTTTACCCATAAAGATCGTCGCACGAGGTGCGCCGCCATTTCCAACTAATGCCGCAAAGGCAGTTATAATCATGATCAGCGGCATGCAGACGCCCACGCCGGTCAGTGCCATCGCCCCCGTATCCGGGATATGTCCGATATAGATACGGTCAACAATGTTATATAACATATTAATCAACTGTGCTGCGATCGTCGGCAGTGCCAGCTTCGCAAGCAGCTTGCCGATTGGCTCTGTCGCTAAAAATGTACGGTCGGATTGTATGGACACGGATGTTGCATTCGATTCTTCGTTTTCATTTTGTTGTTTCATTTCTTTTCCTCATTTCTACTATATACTTGATAGTTTTCCGTTATTTCAAATGTGACATTACATTTTGATACAGCCGCGCATTGTACGCTGCAAAATTCTTCTTTTCATCTTCCGAAAATCCTGCAAAGATACATGATACAAGTGCTTCCTGCTTTTCCTCAATGGCATGGACAATATCGTTTGTCTGTTCCGTGAGTTTCAGGTGTACGATCCGCTTGTCATCCGGATCCGTATATCGTATCAGATATCCTTTTTTCTCCAGAGTATCGACCGCCGCAGACACATTTCCCCGCTGTAGCATTCGGAATTCCACGATATCCCGCGCAGAATCATAGGATGGGTTATTATGCAGAAACGTTAGAATAATAATCTCGATGCGGCTGAGATTAAACTCATCCCGCACACTTTCCAGATATTTCTCCTGTAGTTTCATCAGACATTTCGTCATGTCAAAGACATTGGATGGCGTCTGAAGTTTCATTTCTCGATTCCTTCTTTCAATTAGTTCTTTTTAGAACTATTATAGTAGTAAAAAAGAAATAGTCAACCACTATTTTTAAAATAAAAAGAGCCGTCGCCACAAATTAAGCAACAGCCCTTTCACATATATAATGGCTATTTTTCCTTACTGCATACATGCTCCACGATCACACGTACAGCCGCATATAATACACCTACAATCGGCCACACGATCCAAGTATCTCCCCAATCATTTGCGATAAAGCTGATACCAAGATAAATCGCTGTTGAACCAAGCCAATACGCAAGTGAAAATGCGCCCATCTTGTCGCTGATTTTCTTTTTTGCCCTTGCATAATCGCCTTCTTCAAGAAGCATCTCCATTGCAGCCATCTGCGTTCCTCCCAGCACAAAGAAATATACACCACAAGAAATCAGAAACAGCATAATCCCTACCATACACACAATCGGAAAGTCCCGGTCACCGAATATAGCGATACCTCCAAAAAGCGGAATTACAGAGAAAATGCACAATATAACACCAATCACATTGTAACGGACATATCGCTCATGGAACTGTTCTTTGCGTTCCTTCACCATTCCTGTCACACCATATTCTGTCTCGAAGCATTTTGTCTCTAAGAATTCAAATTTCTTCTGTTTCATACCGGTACATACAAAAATCGCAGCCGCAATTCCAACCAGTATGAACATCACACACATACCAACTCCACCTGCAAAGTCTTCTCCGATTCCAAACGCTTCCACTTCACTGGCTGCCCCTAACACGATCAGGCAGATTGGTGATATCACGCAGAGCCACGTTGCAAATGCAATTCTTTTTGCAGCCTCTTTTCTGATCTGCAAAAACTCACTTGCCATTTCCATCGTCACTTTATACTGTGGTTTGTCTTCTTCATAAGAATCCTCCCCGGTATAAATCTCCTCTTCCATCTCATCTTTAATGAGATAGTCCGTTGTCACACCAAAGATCTGACTAAGCTTCAATATTTTATCTAAATCTGGAACTGCCTGTGCCCCTTCATATTTGGAAATAGACTGCCGGCTGACTCCCAATTTATGTGCCAGTTCTTCCTGAGACCAACCATTCTTTTTTCGCAAGTTAATAATCTTATCCGCTAATATCATAAGCGCCTCCTCCTGCCATCCGCGTGGCAAATTTGATGTTCTTATCGTACGCATTTTCTCCGTTACACACAAGAAAGCCGCACGGACAATTTGTCAACCGATGGTTGCAACCCCTTATTTTTAGCCATTTTTATGCCCCGGCTAGAAAATCCGCAGAAACACCATATAACAGACTGTTCCAAGCAGGATGCTCAAAAATGTGTTGTGTTTCCGTTTATAACTGGCTGCCACAACAACGACCGCCAGAAGCTGCCCCTAAGAAAATATAACTACATAGAATCGGCAGGGATTTGATG
>ENA-OYXZ01000509-OYXZ01000509.1-human-gut-metagenome-genome-assembly--contig:-NODE-509-length-17336-cov-5.390718_pt1 | contig 17336 bp, 16 predicted proteins | sample MGYA00243975_ERZ653432 | MGnify/ENA primary metagenome ERZ653432 (study PRJEB26926, sample SAMN06164954) | human gut metagenome | biome: ENVO:00009003; feature: ENVO:2100002; material: ENVO:00002003...
CACGATGCGGGTACCGCAACCCGACATTATCGAGCATTTTGGCAACGCAGATGCCGTGCCGCAGCCGCCGGAGCGGTGCTTGAGCCGTTAGGCGGGAATTGTGCGGTGATGCCTTTATTTTCTGTTCTTGCATACATCAATGTCTCGCTTACCGAGCCGCTGATCGAATATGCCCGCCGGTATGCCGCCGAGCACGACGTCGACCACTTCGTCTTCGGGCACATGCATTTCCCGCGCGACTACCGCGAGCAGAGCCTGCATGTGATAAACCTGGGGTGCTGGGAGAAATACCCTTCGTGCGCCGTGCTGGACGCATCGGGCGGAATGACTTTAAAAATGCTGGAGAGATGAAACAATACCTCGACCTGCTGCGGCGGATCAAAGCCGAGGGCGTCGTCCGCGGCGACCGTACCGGCACCGGCACCAAAGGCGTCTTCGGACACCAGATGCGTTTCGACCTTTCCGAAGGCTTCCCGCTGCTGACGACCAAAAAAGTATTCCTGAAAGGCGTGATCCACGAATTGCTGTGGTTCCTGGCGGGCGATACCAATATCAAGTACCTCGTGGACAACGGCGTCCATATCTGGGACAACGACGCTTTCCGCTACTACAACGAACTCTGCGTGCGCCACGGCGTGCTGCCCGTCGACCGGGATACGTTCCTGCGTGCGGCACAGGACGGTGTCGAATCGCCCGTCGAAGGGTATCGGTTCGGCGACCTGAACCATGTGTACGGCTATCAGTGGCGCAGCTGGCCCAAGCCCGACGGCCGCTTCATCGACCAGATCGCGCAGGCAGTCGAACTGATACGGCACAATCCCGAGTCGCGGCGCATCATCGTCTCGGCCTGGAATGTCGCCGAGATCGGGGACATGGCATTGCCGCCTTGCCACGTGTTGTTCCAGTTCTACGTGGCCGGGGGAAGGCTCTCGTGCCAGTTGTACCAGCGCAGCGCCGACACGTTCCTCGGCGTGCCGTTCAATATCGCGTCGTATGCCCTACTGACGCTGATGACGGCGCAGGTATGCGGCCTCGAACCCGGCGAGTTCGTCCATACGCTCGGCGACGCGCACCTCTACCTGAACCACATGGAACAGGCCGACGAGCAGTTGTCGCGCGAACCGCGGCCGCTGCCCGTGATGCGGCTGAACCCCGATGTGAAATCGCTCTTCGATTTCCGCTACGGGGATTTCACGCTCGAAGGCTACGATCCCTGGCCGGCGATCAAGGCGCCGATGTCGTTCTGAGCGGTCGCAAGCCCCTGCCGGCTGTACCTGCATTGTTATACGCGGCTGCGATGCCGCCGGACGTTAAAATTTGAAATTTATGGTTAGCATCATCGTTGCCGTTGCCGAAAACGGCGTGATCGGGGATAAGAATACGTTGCTCTGGCATATTTCCGAAGACCTGAAACATTTCAAGGCCGTCACGACGGGGCACCCCGTGATCATGGGCCGCAAAACCTACGAATCGCTCGGGCGCCCGCTCCCGAACCGTACCAATGTGGTCATTACGCGCCAGCAGGTCGAAATCCCCGGCTGCAGGGTGGTTCATTCGCTCGGGGAGGCCGTCGCGCTGTTTCCCGGGGACGACGAGGTTTTCGTCATCGGCGGCGCGCAGATTTATGCGCAGGCCCTGCCCCTGGCCGACCGCTTCTACCTGACGCGCGTGTTCCGCGCTTACGAGGGCGACACGCATTTCCCCGAGTGGGACGAAGCGCAGTGGCGGCTCCTGTCGTCCGAATCCTTCGCATCGGGTGCGAACTACCCTTATCCTTTCGCGTTCGAGACCTACGAGCGCCGGCGAAATTAGGTATTTATACCACTGCACGGCTCGCCCGTATTCCCTACCTTTGCACTGCAAAGGTTTTTTTGTTGCATCCGGGACGGTTTCGTGCCCGGAGAAAGGTGAGATTATGGGAAAATATTTCGATATGCTGATGGAGGACGTACGGATGAAGGAGGGCCTTCACTCGTGCATGAACTGCGGTGTCTGCACGGGCGTATGCCCCGCGGCCGAGTTCTACAACTACGATCCCCGTCAGATCGTCAATATCGTGCAGACGCGCGACGACGATGCCATCGAGGAGTTGCTGAAAAGCGATACGATCTGGTATTGCGGCGAGTGCATGTCGTGCCGCCCGCGCTGTCCGCGCGGCAATACGCCGGGGTATGTGATTCAGGCGCTGCGCACACTGTCGCAGAAGCTGGGTTTCTTCGTCGAGAGCGAGAAGGGGCGCCAGCAGCTGGCCCTCAAGCGCATCATCGGCGAAAATATCCTCCGCACGGGCTACTGCATCGTACCGCGGTTGGTGAAGCCCGAGCTGCACCCCGAGCAGGGAACCGTGTGGCAGTGGATCTACGATAACGACAAGGAGGTCTACGGACAATTCACGCCCGTATACATGCGCCACGGCGCGGGGGCCCTGCGCCGTCTGGACGAGCAGTCGCTCGAGGAGATCAACAAAATCTTCGAAGTCAGCGGCGGCAAGGAGATGTTCGACTCCATCGAGGAGCATTCCGACCGCAAGGCCCGGGAACTGGGCTACGGGGAGGGCGCCGATCAGCAATACATGATGGATGTCTTCCTTCATAACAACAACGAACACTATTGATCATGATGAAGCGGGCAAGCTGGAAAGAATACCAGAAACAGATCGCCGAAGATAACTATTATTACGGCCGCAGCTGTATCCGGCAGAATTTTTTCCCGGGCAGCGAAAAATTGTTCATAGACATGCTGCACAACGATCTGGGCAAGGATCTGTTGGACGATCCCATGCATTCGTCGTGTACGGGTATCGGCTACCATTCGGATATCGTGCCGTTGGAAACCATCATGACGGTCGTGGCGCGGCAGTTCGCGCTGATGACCGAGGCGGGCTATGAGAATTTCGTGACCTCGTGCATCACTTCGTTCGGTGTCTATTCGGAGATACTGGCCACGTGGCACGAGTTCCCCGAGACCGAGGAAAAAGCCCGGGAAAACCTGTTTAAAGCCACGGGGCGCGAGTTCCGCAAGCCCGCGAGCCTGGCGCATACCTCGGATGTCGTTTTCCATTTCCGCGAGCAGATCGCCGCCCGGGCAAGGCATAAACTGGTAAACGTCCAGACCGGAGAGCCGCTGCGCGTGGTGGAGCATATCGGTTGTCACTACGCCAAGATATTCCCCAAGTCGGGCATCGGCGGTTCGGAATTCCCCTATGTGCTGGCCGGCATGGTCGAGTCGTGGGGCGGCGAATGCGTGGACTACCCCGAGCGGCGGCATTGCTGCGGGTTCGGGTTCCGCAACTACCTGGTGCAGGCCAACCGCGGTTATTCGATCGCCAATTCGCATAAGAAACTCGAAAGCATGGCGCCTTACAAACCCGATTTCATCGTGGCCAACTGCCCGGGGTGCGCGATGTTCCTCGACAAGTGGCAGTATGCGATCGCCGAAATGGAGGGTACGACCTACGGCGAGAACGGCCATGGCATTCCGGTGTTGACCTACGAGGAGATGGCCGGGCTGGTGCTGGGCTACGACCCGTGGGTGCTCGGAATGCAGATGCACCAGGTCGACGTCGAACCCTTGCTCGACAAGATGGGCGTCGAATACGACCCCGCGGCCAAATACCTCGGCCGCAACGGAAAATATATCGGTAAACCCGCGTCGGCTGTGGTCAATTGCTGCCCGACGGACACAATATATGACATCAGAGAATAATGAAGCGAGTTGCAGTCATAGGCGGCGGCGTAGCGGGCATGCAGACGGCCCTGCGCCTCGCAGAACAGGGCGTCGAGCCCGTAATCATCGAAAAGGAGGCCGAACTGGGCGGCAAGCTCCGGGGATGGCACGTGCTGTTCCCGTCGTTCACCCCGGCGTCGGAGATACTCACCGAACTGCGCCGCCGCATTGCCGAGCGCGGGATCGAGGTGATGACCCGTACCGAAGCCAGGGGGTTCAGCCGCGAAGGGGTTCAGCTCCCGGACGGGCGTATGCTGGCATGCGATTCGGTCGTGGTCTGCTCGGGCTTCACGCTTTTCGATGCCTCGATCAAGGAGGAATACGGCTACGGCATCTACGACAACGTCTTTACGACGGTCGACATCGAGCGGATGCTCAACGAAGGCCGCGTGGCCAGGGCCGACGGCTCGCGCCCCAGGCGCATCGCATTCCTGCACTGCGTGGGCTCGCGCGACGAGAAGGTTTGCCAGCAGCATTGCTCGAAGGTATGCTGCATCACGGGGGTGAAGCAGGCCATGGAGATGCGGCAGATGTTTCCCGAGGCCGACGTGTTCAATTTTTACATGGATATCCGCATGTTCGGCCCCGGTTACGAGGAGATGTACCGCGAGGCACAGCAGAAATACAACATTCATTTCATCCGCGGGCGTATTTCGGAGGCGAGCCCGATGATCGACGGACGCGTACAGATCAAGGCCGAGGATACCCTCACGGGACGTCCGCTGCGCATGAGCGTCGACATGCTGATCCTGATCGTGGGCATGCGTGCCAACGACGACAACGCCGCTTTTGCCGAGGGGGCCGGGCTGAACCGTGCGCCGAGCGGCTTCATGGCGCCGCGCGACATGTTCCTCGGCAACGTGAAGAGCAATGTCGAGGGTATTTTCTATGCCGGGACGGTCACGGCGCCGAAGAATATCGGAGAGAGCCTGAACGAAGGGACGGCCGCCGCCGATGCTGCGGCCCGGTATGTAGGGGTTTAGCATATGGCAGCGATCAATTTCGGATATACCATCTCCAAGCCGCGGGCGATCGACATCGACCGCAACAACCTGCGCAAGAGCGACGAGATATTGCGCGAGATGCCCGAGTTGCAGGCCTGCATCGGCTGCGGCGCCTGCACGGCGGTCTGCACGGCGGGCAACCTTACGGAATTCAACTTCCGCAAGGTACATACGCTGGTGCGGCGCGGCGAATACCAGGGGGCTTACGAGGAGATGAACAAGTGCATGCTGTGCGGCAAATGTCGTCTGGTATGTCCGCGCGGGATCAATACGCGCGGTGTGGTGATGCTTATCAAACGTAAACTGGGGGACTTCTGACGATGACTTTTTTCGCACCATTCTGCATACCTTTCATGATCGGCGCCGCGGTGATGTTCATCGTGTTGCTGTGGAAGTGGGGCCTGTGGCTCTACCGTCTGCCGCTCGCCGACAAGAAACGGATTCTGTTCGGGCTGCCTACACGCCGTACCTTCTCGGCGATCGGGGAGGTCGTCGGCGAATCGCTGCTCCACCGCAGGATCTTCAGGGTCAACCCGCTGTTGGGCTACATGCACATGAGCCTGGCTTTCGGCTGGTTCCTGCTGATCGCCGTGGGGTGGATCGAGACCGTCGCCTACCTCGGGTTCCGCTATGTGCCGTTGCAGGGGCATGTCTTCTTCAAGTACTTTTCGACGGGGCTCCAGCATAAGCCCGTCTTCGATTTCCTGATGGATCTGTTGCTGCTGTTCGTTCTGTCGGGCGTTGCGCTGGCTTGGGGCAAGCGCTTTTTCTCGAAGAGGATGGGCATGCGCCGCACGACCAAACATGTGCCGGGCGACCGCATTGCGCTTTCGGCCCTGTGGTTCGTATTCCCGGCGCGCCTGATCGCCGAAAGCACGACCTGCGCCCTTTATGGCGGCGGGGGATTCCTCACCGGTTCGCTGGGCGGATGGATGGCTGCGCACATGAGCACCTTCGTGCTGATAAACCTCGAAAGCGTGGCGTGGTGGTTCTACTCCTCGTGTCTCGGTGTTTTCTTCGTGGCGCTGCCGTTCTCCCGTTACATGCACATCTTCACGGAGATACCCTTGATCTTCCTGCGCCACTACAAGCTCCGCTCGACCGAAAAGGAGGGGTCGTTCGACAACTTCCAGGTCGAGGCCTGCTCGCGCTGCGGCATTTGTATCGACCCCTGCCAGTTGCAGAGCGTGCTGGGCATCGACAACGTGCAGTCGGTCTATTTTCTGCGCGACCGGCGATATAAGATGCTGCGCCTGCAGGTGGCCGACAATTGCCTGATGTGCGGACGCTGCGCAGAGAAATGCCCGGTGGACATCGACCTCAATACGCTGCGCCTCAATTCCCGCGATACGATGCGCAATGTCCCCGACGAAAAGCGCTACGGTTATTTCAAAGGGTTAGACCGCTCGTCCGGCGAGGGGAAGGTGGGCTATTTCGCCGGGTGCATGACCCTCCTGACGCCCCGTACGATGTCGGCGATGGAAAAAGTATTCCAGGCCGCCGGCGAAGAGGTCTGGTGGGCCGACCGCGAAGGGGGCGTCTGCTGCGGACGCCCGTTGAAACTGGCCGGTGAGACGGATTCGGCGCGCAAGATGATGCGCTACAATACGGAGTTGTTCCGCAAGCACGGCATCACGACGCTCGTGACCTCGTGTCCGATCTGCCTCAAGGTTTTTCGTGAGGATTATGCGCTCGAAGGGGTCGAGGTGCTGCACCATTCGGAATATATCCTGCGTCTGATGAAGGCAGGCCGTCTCCATGTCGGGCACGGCTCGACGCGTTATACCTACCACGACCCCTGCGAATTGGGACGTGGCAGCGGGATTTACGACGATCCGCGTGCCGTGATCGGGGCTGTCGGGGAATTGCTCGAACCCGCGGAAACCCGCGAAAACGCCCCCTGCTGCGGCTCTTCGGTCGCCAATACGGCGATCTCCGACGGTCAGCAGGTGCAGATCGCAAAATCCGTGGCCGGGCAGTTGGAAGCTACCGGTGCCGAGGTGATCGTCACGGCCTGCCCGCTTTGCAAAAAAGCCATCGGGCGCGGTACGAAAGGGGAAGTCCGCGACCTGGCGGAGATTGTCGTAGCCAATATCCGCTGATTGGGAATGACGGTGTGTGTTGCGAATGGGATCTGCAGACGGTGTGTGCGTTTTCATCCGGCCCTGTTCCGGGTGGTAGGAAATCTGTGGAAAAATCAGCGTGGGGCTAACCTTCGAAAAATAATAAAATATTTTTTGCGGCTGATAGATAGTACGATAAGCGGTGTGCGGAGGGAACATGCGCAGAATTATTTGTAAAGTCCGAATATTTGTCTTATCTTTGCACACGCAAAAGCGATAGTACATCACTGAAGATATATCGCGGGATGGAGCAGTTGGCAGCTCGTCGGGCTCATAACCCGAAGGTCGGAGGTTCGAGTCCTCCTCCCGCTACCAAAGGGGTCGGATTGAAAAATCCGACCCCTGTTTTTATGTTTGGCATTGGATGTAGTTGATTGATAACCAATGGCTGTTCGGATTTACTATGGGCCTGTACTAAAATCTTTTGTTTATGAATACGCTTGAAGATGCAAGGGCATGGGGATTTGTGGGTTTTAAAACGGTTGCGGCCCTTAAAAAGGAGGTGGACTGTATTCCGCAGACGAAAGGAGTATATCTGGTTCTCAGAAAAGAAATAAGTTTCCCTGAATTTGCCGAGGTAGGCCGCGGCGGTTTTTTCAAGGGAAAGGATCCCAATGTGGATATTACCGTGTTGAAAAACAATTGGGTGACGGGAACAAATATTCTTTATATAGGAATGACCGGAAGTTCATTGCGCCGACGGATAAAACAGTATATGCAATTCGGTGAAGGAAAGCCCGTAGGACACCGGGGTGGTTGCTATATCTGGCAGATGGAAGACTGTGACCGCCTGATAATTTGCTGGAAAGAATTGGCAGAAGAACTCCCCGGTGAATATGAAACGATGTTAATACGCTCGTTCAAGGATGCCCACGACGGGCGGCGCCCCTTTGCCAACCGTAATAAATAACAGGGATCATGAAAGATCGGGATACACGGTATATTTCCGGCGCCCGGTTTGTAAATTACTTGCCCCGGGATTTCCTCCGATGCTTAATAACCCCCGTATTCGATCGTATACAGCACATCGAATAGCGTATTTGTGAACTCCCCGCGACCTTCGTAAACCCGGCCGTCCCTGACGGAGTAGGCTATGTCGAGGATGAACGAACTGTCCCCTATGTAAAACTGTCCGTCCCTTACCGTAAACAACACGTCGAACCACGAGGCGAATCTGGCGTTGCCCCGGTATATCCGCTCTCCTTCGATGGAGTATGCGGCATCGTAGGGCCAGGTGTTGTTGCCCTCGAAAATTCTTCCGTCTCTGATCGTATACAGGGCGTCGAGCGACAGGGTGAACCTGCCGTCGCCTTTGTAGATTCTGCCGTTTTTGAACGTATATGCCGCATCCAGCGGGTTGGTGCCGTATCCGCGGTAGATCGTCCCGTTCCCGTCGCCGATATATATATGTGGCGGCGATCAGCAGCGCATCCGTATCGTCGCCTTCGTTATTTCCGAGGGCGGCCGGCGACAGGAATAGCAGTATTCCGAGTAATAGGACATTCGGTTTCGTGGCCGGCGGTGTTTACGGGTGACGCGGGAATAACTCCGTGTCAGAACCCGCGTTCGCGCATCATTTGTTTGAAGAGGTTTTTCACGACGAGGATGTGGAACGGACGGATGAGGTTGAAATAGACCACTCCCAGTTTGTTGTGGTATTTCACGACCGTACTCGCGAAGACTTCGCCGCCTTCGATGTAGATGGACATGTAGGCTACCAGGTGCTTGTCGTCCAGGGCGACGATCGTTTCGTCGGCCGTCCTTTCGGCGACGGACATGAAACCGCAGCTTTCGCCGTTGTTCAGGGCTTCTTCCAGTTTTTCCCGGCTGGGCCCCTCCCCGGTTTTCAGCCCGAAGGGCCTGACCAGCAGGTCGCGCAGCCGGAAGAGAAACTTCAGCCATGCCGGGCTGGTCGTCCAGAATGCCGCCATCACCTGGTTCGGGGATACTTTTCCCGGAATTTGCAGGCGGCAGCGGAAGCAGTCGCGGTAATTGGCGTCGGGGTAGCGGACGATCCGCGAATTTTCCGGGAGAGGCGATTTGCATACTTTCATGATTGTGCGGACGACGTCGGTTAGTGACGGCTCCCATGTCGTAAAGCTAACGAAAATTTGCGGGAATACCGCAGTTCCGGCGTGGTTTTAAACACCGGCGGCCTGCCCCGATTCCGAGGCAGGCCGCCGGCTGTGAAACCGTTGCGCCGTTATTTGAATTTCAGCGAGATCTTTCCGTCTGAAGGATACAGGACGAATATGCTTCCCGCGGAGGTGCCGTCGGTTGCGATGGTGCCCTTCGTGCAATCGAATGCGTAGGCGAATCCTTTTTGCGCTGCGGTGACCCGCTTCGCCCCGAACGCCGTGAACGGCAACGCTGCACCGGGTGCAGCGGTCAGCTCCAGCATCCAGTCGGGGCCTTTGCCGGGGGCGGCGATCTCCATTCCTTCTTCCGAAAGCAGTATCGTGAGCTGCCGTCCGTCGTCCATCGGCCACTCCACGAGTAATTTGCCTTTGCCCTTTTCCGTTACGGCGGGGGTGCCGCCCTGCGCTGGGGCCAGGCTTCCGTCGGCAGTGCGCCGCATGACCCGCAGCCCGGCCAGCTGCTCCCGGGTGCTCCACATGCAACCGTCCACGACGGGCAGCGTCGTGTAGACGCACTGGTTGGTGGTGCCGGCTTTGCGGTAGTAGTCCGACTCCATCCGCTGATCGAACATGTGGATGTCGCGGATGCACAATGTGCCGCCCTCCCACAGCAGGTTGGTGCGGTAGTAACGGCTGTTGTACCATACGGTTTTACGATCCTTTTCGCGGTAGTCGGTCAGTGCCGTGACGGCCGTCGGGGGCGTTACCGGGAAATTCTCGCGGAACCATTCGCCCGACCGGGTGAGCGTTTCCACGCGGATTTCGCCCTTGCGGAAACGGTTTGCCATCAGCGGGATCTGGATGTTGAGCCCCTTCTCCATACTGCCCCAGGTGAAGGAGTTTTCCTGCCCGGCCTGCGTGTAGGCGAATGCGAGGCAGGGTTCTTCGAACATCGACCGGAAGAACCACTCGACCCACTGGCGGCTGCCGCCGCTGTCGCCGTAGACGGGTTCCAGCGAGATCACCCCCTGCAAGGCTCCGCCCACGCAGTTGTCGTATTGGTAGATCGGGTCGCTGCCCAGCATGCGGAATACGGGGACGGGGATCTGTCCCTCGCGGGTCTGTGCGGGCATGTAGGCGTTGACCCGGCTGGGATAATAAGCCTGGTTCCAGTAGCCGCCCCACAGCGTGTAGCCGTCGGTACCTATCTGGTCTTTGCAGTTGCACGAAGCGACGATGCCGTATTTGTCGTACATGTACCCGAGCGTATAGGCGTCGATGAACCATGACCCGATGGCCGTCGGGTATTTGCCGAATACCTCTTTGAATTTTTCCATGTAGACGTCCACCAGTTTGCGGCGTTCTTCGGGTGTGTACCCCGTTGCGAAGCCCACGTCGGCATGCCAGTCCCACGGGTAGCGGCCGCGCCACTTGAGCCCTGCGGCTTCCACGTGGGGCTGCGTGATCTCCCACCAGCCGCCCACCTCGGTGCCGGGATAGACATCCTGTGTCAGCAGTTTCCGGTAGCGGGGATTGATCAGCGCGTCGTATTGCAGCAGGAACGTGGCCGGGAGACCGTATTCGGCGAGCTGTGCCGCCTGCCGTGCGACGGTTTCGTAGAGTACCGTTTCGGTGATCTCTTCGCTGCGCGGTTCGATATTGCGGATGAAGTTGACGATGTTGACGATGCGGGGGGCCTCGGAGCCGGCCTTGCCGGCTGCGGATGCGGAGACGCATCCGCAGCAAAGTGCGAGCAGGAGTAGTTTGCAGGTTTTCATGATTATTTTGTTTCGGGTATACAAATATAATCGGCAGATGCGAACCGAGGCAACTTCGGTGTGCATTTTGCAGGGAAACGTACGTAATATGCCAAAATTCGTACCTATGGAAAACAAAGAAACGACCTGCACGCCCTGCGAGCAGAATTTCGAACGTAAAGTGAATGAGCTGGTCAAGGAGGGCGAAGCCCCCGATACCAAGCAGCGTGCAAAGAAGGAGGCCGAGGTCAAGGCTGCTTTCGACGAACACGGGAAGTCGGAAAAATAACCGTTCCCGATGAGGACTGGGGTGCCTGCACAACGATTGTGCGGGCACCCCTGCGTTCTGGGGCGACCGTACGGCGCGGAATCGGGCGGGCGGATTGCCGCTATTCCGGGGAAATGATTATCTTTACGCGGTTAATTAGGTCGATTTATGGTAAAAAAGAATATTTTGGGTACTATCGGGGGAACCCCGATGGTGCGGATCAACCGGCTTTGCCCCAACCCGAACGTCAATATCTATGCGAAACTCGAAGGTTTCAACCCCACGGGCAGCATCAAAGACCGCATTGCGCTGCGGATGATCGAGGAGGCCGAACAGGACGGGCGCCTCACGCCCGGCAAGACGATCATCGAACCGACGTCGGGCAATACGGGCATCGGCCTGGCCATCGTCGGCATCGTCAAGGGATATCCCGTGGAGATCGTGATGAGCAGCGCCGTGTCGGTCGAGCGGCGTAAAATAATCCGTTCCTATGGTGCGAAGGTGATCCTTACGCCCGCCGAGGAGGGAACCGACGGGGCGATCCGCCTGGCCCGCAGCAAGGTGGCCGGCGACCCCGACAAATATTTCATGCCCGACCAGTTTGCCAATGCGGGCAATTACCTGGCGCATTACCAGTCTACGGCACTGGAAATCTGGCAGCAGACAGGTGGCAGGATCGACTACCTGGTCTGTGCGATCGGCACGTCGGGGACGCTGATGGGGCTTTCGCGGTTCCTGAAGGTGATGAAGCCCGACATCAGGGTCGTCTGCGCGCAACCGATCCGGGGCCATTATATCCAGGGATTGAAGAATATGGAGGAGGCTATCGTCCCGGACATTTACGATCCTTCGCAGATCGACATGCAGGAGATGGTCGAGAGCGAAGAGGCGATCGCCATGGCGCGGGAGATCATCGCCAGGGAGGCGATCTTCGCCGGCATGAGCAGCGGCGCCGCGATGCTGGCGGCCGTGCGCACCGCGCAGCACATCGAACGGGGCAATATCGTGGTGGTTTTCCCCGACCGTGCCGAGAAATACCTGAGTACGACGATGTTCGACGAGTTCGCGGACTGATGTGCGGACGGTGGATGTGAAAAAGCCTGCGACCGGAAAGTCGCAGGCTTTTTTGCTGTCGCAGTGCTTGATTTTTGCCGTCCCAGCCCTTATTTTTGGGCGTTGTAGGCTTCGACGCCGCTCTTGAGGAATCCCACGAAATTGTCGACGTTGAGGTCGTATCCGCGGGGCGGCACGAGTTGTTTCCCGTTCCGTCCCTGGAGTACGTAGTAAGGCTGGGCATTTACCCCGTAGGTTTTCAGGGCGTAATACGAGTTTATCTTGCCGAGGCTTTTAAGCACCTTTCCCGCGTCGGTCGTTACCCAGTCGCTTTCGGGAAGCACTTTTTTGTCGTCGGAGTAGAGCGCCACGATCACGTAGTCGTTGCGCAGGATGTCGAGCACCTGCGGGTCTGCCCATACGCGGGCTTCCATTTCGCGGCAGTTGACGCACCCGTGCCCCGTGAAGTCGATGAAGAGCGGTTTGCCGACCTTAGCGGCATAGGCCTCGGCTTCTTTCAGGTCGAAGAATCCTTCGAGGCCGTGGGGCAGGTGCAGGAAATCGCTGTGCTTGGGTTTCTGTCCCTCGACGGTCAGCAGCATGCGCGTTTCTCCGCCCGAAGCGGTCGGCGCTTCCTTCCCGATCACGAAATCCTGCGTATGCAGCGGCGGCAGGTAGCCCGAGAGGCCTTTGAGCGGGGCGCCCCACATGCCGGGGACGAGGTATACGACGAACGAGAAGGTGACGATGGCCAGTGCCAGGCGGCCTACGCCCAGATAGGGCGTATCGCTGTCATGCGCGAATTTGATTTTTCCCAGCAGATAGAGCCCCAGGAGCGAGAAGGTCACGATCCATACGGCGAGGTATATCTCGCGGTCGAGTAGCCCCCAGTGGTAGGTCTGGTCGGCGACCGAGAGGAACTTCATGCCGAGCGCCACCTCGATGAATCCCAGCACGACCTTCACCGAGTTGAGCCATCCGCCGCTTTTGGGCAGCTTCTTGAGCATCGACGGGAAGAAGGCGAAGACGGTGAAGGGAAGCGCGAAGGCGACGGAAAACGCCAGCATGGTGACGATCGGGCTCCAGAATTCGCCCGACGTCGATTTGATAAGCACCGAACCTACGATCGGGCCCGTGCAGGAGAAGGATACCAGCACGAGGGTCAGGGCCATGAAGAAGATGCCGGCCAGGCCTTTCGAGTCGGCTTTGCTGTCGGTTTTGTTGACCATCCACGAAGGCATGGTGATCTCGAACGCTCCGAAGAACGATGCGGCGAATACCATGAATACGAGGAAGAAAAGGATATTGGGCAGCCAGTGTGTCGCCAGCCAGTTGAAGATGTCGGCCGTCACGGCATCGCCCCCGACGATGCGTGTGATGACGATGATTGCGGCTATCGGCAGCGTGTAGAGCGCGACGATGAAGAACCCGTACATGCCGGCGCGGAAACGTCCCATCGCGGGGCTGCCGGAGCTTTTCATGAAGAACGATACGGTCATCGGCACCATGGGGAATACGCAGGGGGTCAGCAAGGCTGCGAAACCCCACAGGATCGCCTCGATGATCAACGCCCACAGCGAGCCTCCGCCTGCGGCGTCTTTCTGCGCAGGTTCCGCTGCGGCCTGTGCCGAGCCTCCGCCGGCATTGTCCGGGGCTTCCGCAACGGCGGCCTTGTCCGCAGTCCCGGCTGGGGCCGTATCCTGCGGCGTGGCGGCCGATGCCGTCGCTGCGCCGGCCTGTGCCGTCAGGTCGATCGTCATTTCCGTATCCTCGGGCGGCATGCAGCTCGTGTCGTCGCAGATCATCCACTCCAGCTGGGCCGTGACGGCGGCCTTTTCGGCCGCGAGCTTCACCCGCTGGGTGAAGAGCGCCTTGCCGGCAAAGGTGCCGATCTCCATCTCGAAGGTCTTGTCGTAGTGGCGCTCGGGAGTGGAGAGTTGCTCTACGCCGCCCTCGAGCGTAGCCCCGGCACCCGCGGTGAAGGTGATCGTCGTGGCATTGGGCCCGCCTTCATAGGGCCCCATGTCATACATATGGTAAGGCGCGGGGATCGAGGCTTCGAGTACGATCCGGTACATGTCGCCGTCGAGGTGCTCCACGGTGCTTTTCCAGCTTACGTTTTGCGCCGAGACCGCCGTCACGGCAAACAGGGCCGCTATGGGCAGCAAAAGGGTACGAAACAGATTGTGCATAGTCGTATCGCTTATAATTTGTGCAAATATAACGGTTTTTTACGGATAAATTGCTACATTCGCACGATGATCCGCCTCTCGCTCATAATCCCGACGCATAATCGTGCCGGGCAGCTTCTCGCGGCGCTCGAATCCGTCGTGCGGCAGGACATGCCCGCCGGGGAGTGGGAGTGCGTGGTGGTGAACAACAATTCGACGGACGATACGCCCGCCCGGTTCGCGGCCTTCGCGGCACGGTATCCGGCGCTCAACCTGCGCATGGTGACCGAGACCGGCCCGGGGGTTTCCTATGCCCGCAACCGGGGGATCGCGGAAACTTCGGCGCCCTACATGGCCTTCATCGACGACGACGAACGTATCAATGCGGGGTTTATCCGGGCGTATGTCGAATTCTTCGATGCACATCCCGATGCCGTCGTGGCCGGGGGGCGCATCATTGCCGAGTATGTCTCGGGACGTCCGGCGTGGATGTCGAAATATACCGAACTGCCTGTCGCCAACCCGATGGATTTCGGCCATGCCGTACGGCCTTTTCCTGCCGGACGTGTTCCCGGGGGAGGCAACATGGCTTTCCGCCGCTCCGCAACCGCCCGATACGGCGGGTTCGACCCCTCGCTGGGGCGTGTGGGACGGATGCTGATCGGTGGCGAGGAAAACGATTTCTTCGAACGCATGATGCGCGGCGGCGAGACATGCTGGTATGTCCCCAATGCCGTCATGTGGCATATTATCCCGCCCGGGAAACTCACCGAGGACTATTTCCGCCGCCTTTGCTACAATGTCGGCGTGAGCCAGCGCCTGCGGGCGGGCATCTACCGCCGTTATCCGAAGGCCGTTGTGCTGGAATGTATGAAGTGGGCGGCTACGCTGTTGCTTTCGCTGACGATGTCGCCCCGCAAATCATTGTGGCTGATTCGGATGCGTTACGAGATCAGCCGGGGGCTTTTCTCCCGTGCCGGCCATTGAGCTGTGCTTTAATTGCGTACGGGGATTTCCTTGCCGAAATATCGGCAAAGCATGATGTAGCACATGTAGAGCGCCAATGAGGGGTGCTCTTCTTCGCATCCGGGCGAGAGGTTGAGCGCCATGTCCGAAAACCGCCCGAAATCTTTTCCGTCCAATGCTCCCATTTCCCCCAGTATCTGGTAGGTTTCGAAATCGTCCCGCTGTTCCTCGCAGCTGGGTTCCAGCTCGGCTATTTCGAACGAGCTGGCATTTAGCTGGGTCAGGCAGCAGAACTCGGGTTTCCCACCGCGCCCCAGGTCGCGGTAAAAGCCGATGACCTCCGTGTGTCCGATCCGGCCTGCGGGGAGGTTGGTTTCTTCGCGCAGCTCCCTCTCGGCTGCGGCTTTCAGCGTCTCCCTGAAATCGGAGTCCGGACGCAAATCGCTGAAGTCGACCGATCCCGATCCCGAAGGAGTCAGGCGGTCTGTCGAAGTGAGGGCCTTGTCGTTCTGGTGGAGGATAATGACATATCCGTCGGTTGTGACGGCCAGCGTCGAAATGCCGATGTGGTCGCTCATGACCGATTTTTCGAGCCGGCGTACCGGGTAGTTGGCGATGTTCGCGGGAGGGGTCATGCCCCAACCGCTTTGGTGGGAGAGTTTTTTCGCATAGATTACGTTCGTCAGGTAGGAGTTGTAGTAACAGCCTTTGCATACCCGGACGTACCATTCTCCGCCGCTTTCCCCGAATTCGGATGCCATGCACAGTTTGCGCTCGTTGTAAAAACTGCCGTTCCTGTTCTTCATTTCGTGCCACTTGCCGTTGAGGAACGGCAGCAGGATGTCCCGGTAATTCTTTATGTATTTCAATACCCGCTTTTCCTTGTCGGTGCATAGTATCGCATGGATGGGGCGGTCTGCTTGCAATAAGCGGTCTATGTTGTCGCTGTGCCGCAATACGGTGCCCGGGAAGGCGATCGGGGCGGCGGTATAAATCTCATCCAACTCGTCGGCTGCCTCCGGAGTCTTGTGCCGGTAGATGTCTTGGAGGTTGTAATACTCCGTCTTATGCGTGTAGGCGTAGAAATCCTTTACGAAACAGATCGTCTGCCAGATAAGGGTCGTAAAGACCAGGAACAGGAAAAGGAACAGGTTGCCGGTTTGCATCAGCGTTTGGTAGTCGATGGCCGAATAGAGCAGAATGGCGAGGTCTATGACGATCGCGACGATATTGATGTAGCCGATTCGCTGGCCGTAATGGATAAAGTCCAGCCGGTTCCTGATTTTGACTTTGGCCGAAGTCCATATTTTGTCCATGCCGCCGGTGTTTTGTGTCGTAAAAATAACAATAAATTCCGATTTTATGGGCGTTGCAGGTTCGGTTCCTGCCTTTGGAATAAAGAAAGCGGCCTTACGGGCCGCTTTCTTTATTCCAATTTTCCGGGTCAGAACAGGTATTTCTCGTTCCTGACCTTGTTCACCAGGCGCGAGATGTCCTCCCAGGCCTCTTCGCCGAAGGTAGTCCCGACGACCTCGATGACTTTGCCCGCCGTGATGGCGCCGATCGTGCCGCACTGGCGCAGCGAGAGGTTCTCGCAAAGCCCTGCGAGGAACCCCGCGGCGTAGAAATCCCCGGCACCCGTCGTGTCGACGCGTTTTGCCGCAGCCAGGATGCCGACATGCACCACTTCGTCGCCGTGCTTGATCATGGCGCCCTTGATGCCGATCTTCACCACGGCCAGTTCGCACATCTCCGAGATGCATTGCAGGGCGTTCAGCGGCTCCGCCTCGCAGGCGAAGGTCTTGGCTTCGTCCTCGTTGGCGAAAACGATGTCGACATAGTCCCTGACGAGGTTACGCAGGAATTCGAGGTTTTCGGCCACGATGTTGAAACTGGCCAGGTCGATGGCGACCTTCAGTCCGCACTCCTTGGCCGTGCGGGCAGCCTTGCGGATCAGGTCGTGGTCTTGGACGATGTAACCTTCGATATAGAGGCAGTCGTACCCGTCGAAGATCGCCGGGTCGATCTCCGCGGCGGTCAGTTCGAGTGCCGCGCCGAGGTAGGTGACCATCGTCCGCTCGCCGTCGGGCGAGATGAGCGACACGCACTTGCCCGAACGTTTCGAGCCACGGAAGATTACGGCTGTCTCTTATACACATCTCCGAGCCCACGAGACGGAGCTACATCTCG
>ENA-OYXZ01000522-OYXZ01000522.1-human-gut-metagenome-genome-assembly--contig:-NODE-522-length-17022-cov-4.668415_pt1 | contig 17022 bp, 10 predicted proteins | sample MGYA00243975_ERZ653432 | MGnify/ENA primary metagenome ERZ653432 (study PRJEB26926, sample SAMN06164954) | human gut metagenome | biome: ENVO:00009003; feature: ENVO:2100002; material: ENVO:00002003...
CTACACTTATGCGATCGTCGGCAGCGTCAGATGTGTATAAGAGACAGACCGTACACTGCTTTCAGCCATGCACACAGGCACGATACGATATCATCGTCCAGATATTCTTCATCGGTGATAGGGATAACATTATCTTCGTCCGGGAAGAACATTTCATCGACCACAATACCCTCATTGCGGTATGTGCGTTCCAACTCTTCAGCAGAAATCGTTCCAGGGCGGTCATTCATCTTATCCACAAATGCCTGCAAGGAATACGGTTCTCCCGCAAAAAGCAAGCCATCCTTATAGGTAGAGTAACGGCCAAACATACAGCCCACAGCATAGCTGAGCAGGCTCTTGATGTCCCGCTGCAAGTCAGCCTTACGCACGGTCACATCTTTATCTTCCACTTCTGGGAACAGTTCGTCCTGCAAGCCGTAAATGTCAATAAAAATGCGGTTCAGCTCTTCTTCGTTGGCTTTCAGCTGGTTAAAACGGTCATCGCATTCCGCCTGCCACTGGGCAAAGGCCTCGGAAATCGTGGAAACATTCCGGAGTAATGGGTGCTTCTTAAAATCCCAAGAGGTTTCAAAAGAATCCCAGTCATACACGGAATCTCGAATGCACTCTTTACATGTTTCGATAGCATTATCTGGAACATTAACAAACGGAAGGTTATTCAATCCCCCTATATTGTAATCAAGTGTGGGTGAAAGAACCTCTAAAAATTTCTGAGCAACACAGCTATTTAAGAATGCCGTCAACGCATAGATATTCTGCCCGCTCTTAGCAAACCCCATTGAACCCTTGCTGTCAAAAATACATCCTTTGGGAGAATATCTGATAGAAATAAGTCCAGATGCCAATGTTGACCATGTTATACCCTCGCAGAAGTATTTTTCTTCATTTCGCACTTCTTTAGTATAGCTACCACCGCCATAACATTTTACGACATTGTCTTTAAGTTCTTTTCCATCATCAAACCAATTTATCACGTAATCACGGTTTCCATACCATCTACGAAAAGTACCACCTTTATTATACGCAAACCATCTTTTTTTAGATTCTTTGCCCTCCGCTGCATCTATCGCCGTAACACAGGCATTTTTCCAACTAACCTCTTCCCAGAGTCGAAGGAACCTTTCATTATCCATCGTTGCAAGTCCCTTGCAAAAATCCACAGAATTTGAAAGAGTTGGCAGTTTTGAAAACAGTTCAAAATAGATATTACTAAGCCAATATGCTACAGGCATTCCTGGAATTTTTACGAAATCGGCCTGCCGTGCAACATAACACTTGGTTCTGCTTAAGTATAAGTCCGCCTTACCTTGTTGAGTTGACGGCTCTACCAACCGACAATAAGTTCCATAGTAATCACTAATACTGCTATTTCTCCGAACAAATGCCGTCGTTTGTACAACCTCTCCGCCAATTTCTTCAAAAGCTCTTGCACCTAAATGCGCCATACTGATTGTATCGGTATGCATCATTTTTTCTCTCAACTTTTGAAAACTCGTTAAAAACATCCAAGAGTGCTGTGTAATCATTGCCTGATATCCACCATGGACAATCATTTGAGCACAACGTTCAATAAATACTGAATATAAGTCAGCCTTGCTATCCTGATAATTCTTTTTAACAAAGGAATTCACTTTAGCCCCAAGACTACCTGTGTTTGCATACGGCGGATTCGTAACAGTCACCCAATACTTCCGCGCCATAGTCTCGCCAATATCAATGAGCCGATTCAGCTGCTCTGCGGTATCTTCCACGCCCACGCTGTCCATACTGATCTGGCCATCGGTGTCCTCCGCTGCCACAAACCGGCGCAGCAAATCCCAGTTGTAGCTCTCCACATTGAGGATAGAGCCGTACTCCTTGGCATCGGTCAGGGTATCCAGCAGACCTTCCAGCTGCATCTTGGCGGCGTTCTTCTCAATATCGTCCATCCCTGCGCCGAAATACTTCAGGTGCGCACGGTTGATGCTGTTGCTCTCCTGAATGGCATAGACATGGCAACTGTTTTCACCGTTGAGGATACGGCGATTGTACTGCCGTGCTTTCATCATTACGGCAAAGTACGCCAGCTGATAGGCACGGTCATCAATGTCCAGACCATAGATGTTGTGTTCCAGAATGCTCTTTGCAGCATCACGCTGGCTATAACCGGCACTCTCGTAAATCTGCATCAGCACATCAAAGGCGTATACCAGGATATGACCGGAACCCATGCAGGGGTCGATGAGCTTGATGTCTTCCGGATTCAGGGCAGCGTACTCTTTACGAATTTCCGCCAGCTTTGCCTGCACCTCCGACTCCTGTTGTGCTTCCTCCAGATAGTATTTCCAGTTTTCTTTCAGGCCACATTCCGGGTGTCCTTCCACCCACAGACGGCCAAGGCTGTTCTCCACCATGTAGCGGACGATCCAGTCCGGGGTGAACAGCTGAGTCACGGCAGGAATTTCCTCTTTGGTGATCTTGCCGTTCTTGGCAAATGCAGCGGCCTTCGGTTCGGTATTGTAATACTGGTACAACCAGCCGATGATCTCCACCTGACCACCGCGCTCGACGTTGAAGTCATCCTCCGGAATATCGTGGATCAGATGATAGACCACGCCATCCTGGTCAATAACGGACAGGCTGAGCAGCAGCTCGGTGTAGTTCTTTGTCTTTTCAAACAGAGCAGGCAAAATCTCGTTCAGGGCGTTGCACTGTTTCAGGAACAGGATGCGGAACACCTCGTCCAGCTTGTTGTCCTGCTTCAGCTGGAAAATCTGAGTCTCTTCCTCCGCAGTGAAGGGCAGCTCTGCGTCAAACGGTGTTGTAACCAGATCCGGCTCCAGCTTTCCGCTCTCGGAAGAAAGTACCCGGATATGGGAAGGCAGATAGTCGTTGACCTCCATGAAACGAATCGCAATCAGGCGGTTGAACCATGTATAGGCAACCTCTTCGATCACATACTGATATGCGGTTTTGTAGTCGGTATCCTTTTCCTTCTGCTGGATGACCTCTATCAGCTTGTCACGCTGGCGCACGGCCTCGCCGGAAATCGAATACGGTTCTGCGGTGCCGATATCAAAGAACTGCGTGCCGCCGAAGCTCTGCGGCAGCGGCTTTGCAATGCCGTCCTCCGTAATACCGATCAGGCGGGCATCATAGCTGACATCTGCAATCAGCTTATTCCGCGCCCAGATCGCAAAATTCTTTATGGCTGTCTTGTTCATGGAGCCAATCCTCCTGTCATTTATAGTTCAATGTTGACGATTGTATCTTCGTCCATCTCTTTCAGCAGATTTTCACGCAATGCGGCAAGGTATTTATCGACATCCTCCTTGCTTTCCAACCGCCACGATGCAGTCTTGGCAACTGTCTTGATGGAAACATTCTTCGTGGTGCGCACCTTATATACCGGCTGCGGTTCTGCGACCTTTTCTGCCGGTTTCACGGTCTCGCCGCGTTTTTTCGCCTCTTCTGCCTGACGCTTGCGCTCTGCCTCGGCCTTTGCCGCTGCTTCCTTCGCAAGGCGAATGTCCTCTGCGTTCATCTCATTGAGCAGGCGCAGCTTCAGTGCCTCCGCCTTATCTGCATAACTGCGCAAAGTAGAGACATTGTTGCAGTGCTCCGCACCGTCCATAATCTCCTTAAACAGCTCCAGATAGCGGTTGAACTTCGTATCCTTATAGGGCTTGGTGTTCAGCACCTCAAAGACACGGTTCCGATCCTGATTGATGGAATCCTTGACCGGCTCTGCCTGCTCTTCCAGAATACGCATATAGCAGTTCATAAACTTCTCGCGCAGCTCCGGCAGCTTTGGAATTTCCTTGTAGGGCTTCGCCATCCGGACGATGGTACGCATCTTAGCCACCACATCTTCCAGTTCTGCATCCACGATGTAGGTCTTGCTGTCCTCGTAGATATTCAGCATATCCAGCGCACGGGTGAAAATGGTCAGCTGCTCACTGCCAAAGAAATCACGGATAGGCTCATAGTCCTCGCCAAAATCCATCAGATCGTCCTGCTCGTCAAATACAGTCTTAAAGAATTCCAGCGGTGCCTGAATCTGTACCAGTGCGGAAAGCCGCTTCTTGCCCTTTTCCAGAAGTTCCTTTCCTGGATAGGCGTAATTCTCATATTTCGGTTCCAGCCGCTCAATCTCAGTGATTCGATTCTCGCAGTAATGCTGGAAGTTCTTCATGATGGTATCTTCGTCATCGGCAGGCGGTGCCACCTTGAACAGCTCTTTCATCACGGTGCGGACGGCCTTTTTCTGGTTTTCCGGCACCCGCACGCGCACTTCCGTCAGCAACTTATCCACGAACTGCTTCTTCGTGATGTAGCCGATGATTTCTTCTTCGGAGCGGTTGTTCAGATTGACGCTCTCACCGTTGACCGTAAAGGACAGGTCTCCACGCTTAAAGAGACGTGCCACTATCCAATGGATGTCATCTTCTACAAAGCCATAGGGTGCTTTCATAAAGCGATCCTTGATGGTTTTCATAGAAGTTTTCATGTGCATCCGAGAGTTGCCTGCCACAAATTGCAACACATCATCCAGCGCGTGAACATTGGACTCTCCGGTATCTCCCAGTGCCAGTGACAGCTGATTGCTGGTCTTGAACATCTTCCGGATGTCTGCTTCGCCCATCGCTGCGTCAATGTAGGACAGCTTGTGGTAAACCGTCTGCACCAATCTTCCGATAGCCTCGTTGATGCGGCTGGTCACTTCCTTGCCGGAAGTGTGCAGCACATCGCCATTGACATAGATGGTAGCCTCTTTCAGAGCTTCCGTCAGATAAAGCTTGGCGTTACCGTTGCGTTCCCGCATCTCCACGCGCTTTGCTTCCTTAATGGTCTCATACTTGGCAAGCTGCACAGAAGTATTCTTGCGCAGGAACCGCTCAATTTTCAAGTATGCCCGCATTTCCGTCAGGAACGCATCATCGTTCGGCAGAACCACAAGGACTTCCTTGCCCTGGCCGGAGAGCAGGCGCAGCGTACCATCATCGGTGCCGCCCTCATACCATGGGGTCAGCACACGGAGGCCGATATCGTAATTCTGGTTTGCCTTATAGGGGCGGTCATCCACTGTCTGATTGAAGGAGAACGCATACCGCCCACCAAAGCTGGGGTACTGATACTTCTTGCTGGAGAAAATGTCCTCATAGATCATCTCCGCAATCTTCGTGATGACCTCCGGCATCTCCACATTTTCTTTTTCGATTTCGTTGTTAATTTCCTGTTCTTCATCGGTCAGGAATACATAGATGGAGCCATTCTTCTGGATCAGCATCTGGCGCATCAGCACTTTCAGTGCATCTTCCACCTGTGCTTTCAGAGAGATGCGATCATCGTCAATGTTGGTAATCATCAGGCTGACGATATTGTCCACATTGGCTTCGATCTCCAGAACATATTTAATCAGGAAAAGGGTCTTCAACACATTGATCGCAAAGACATCTTTTTCCTTCTTTTCCGGGTTGATATAGCTGTTATCATAAGCGCGGATGATCACGCTGCTGTGGCTGTGGTCGAGGAAGTTCTCCAATGCATCATAGAACCGATAGAACGGTACGATTGCCCCCATCTCATCGTCCATCAGCTGCATGGCGGACTCTTTGAACAGAGCCAGCATGGAACGTTCACCCTCAGACAGGTGCTTACCGGATGCACCGTGGGTACGGATGCTGGTCAGTACACTTGCAAGCAAATTAAACTGGTACGGAACAAAAGGATAAACCTCTGCAAAATCTTCTGCGTTGGCGTACAGTTTTTTCTCCACACCGTCATTGAAAACAATCAGATTTTTGATAATGGTTGCTTTCTGGTCATAGAGCAGACGCAGGCTCTGTGCTGCGGTCTCAGTCTTATCCAGAATACGCTTTTTGATAACTGCATCTACATTGGCAGAGGACAGAGAAAGGCGTGTATCGAAACGTCCCTGAATCTTGGAGAAGTCGTTACCCTTCACCTTGGTAATGGAGTCGATATCCTGCTGGCTCGTTACGATTACCCAAGCCTTGCCCATGCACTCCTTGCCCAGTTCTTCCGTCACTGTCTGAAGGTTCAGCATCAGCTTGGAATCATCACCAATGTACTGACCGATCTCATCTACAAGGAAAACAACATGGTGGTTGTTACCTTTTTTATCAATATAGGACTTCACACGCTTGGCAAAATCCTCAATGCTGATCTGGTAGCTCTCGGTTGCTTTCTCGCACCAGTTACGGGCAGCTGATTCGCTCATGAAATCCATGTCAGAAAGAACATCGACAACGGAATCCTGAATAAAATCGAAGTCCTGACGAGAGCTTTCCCACGGATCGCCATACTCTTCTTCAAACTTTTCCTTAAACTCTTCAAAACGACCTTCCTCGGAAAGCCTGCGCTCCAGGTCAGCAAGGTGCGGCATGGAACCGCAGAAGCCCTGCATCTCGTTGAAAACTTTCAGGAATACGTTCACAATGGCATCTTTATTTTCTTTGCCATTCGAATCGCTTTTGGAATCAATGTTGAAAAGAATCACATCTGATGGGGTGTTTGCTGCCAGCTGCATATCTGCCAGCACCATCTGATTGGTAATCTTCTGATCTTCGATAAAGTAGTCGATGGCATGTTTGTCTCCGACCTGTTTATTCTGAAGCAGATAGGACAGAATTTTCAGGAAATGAGATTTACCACTTCCAAAGAAGCCGGAAATCCAGACACCCATTTTCGGTGTGGTTCCCTGAATACCTTTTTTATATGCTGCAAAGAAATCCGCAAAATGACGCTGAAGCTCACGGGTCACAACGTACTCTTCCAGCTCCTGCGCCACATTTGTCTCTTCACCCTGACCGACAATGATAACGCCCTGTATCTCACGGTCAATTTTCTTTCGGAACATGTCCTTGATCTGCATAACAGTTTCCTCCATCCATTACTTTACCAGTCGGAATGCCCGGTAATAGTTATCGTCTTTAATCTCATTGAACAGGATCAGCTCCTGCTCATTATAAGTTCCCGGAAAGAACATCACGACCGGGCAGCGCACAAACGCCTGGTGCAAGTTGTTAAGCACCTTGTGGGAGCGCAAAATCGGATAGCACTTGCCGATACCGGTCAGGAACACCACTGCATTCTCCGGCGTATGTTCTTTGATATATTGCACGATCAGGCTGTCATCGTCATTCACCTTCATGGAGTTGGTCACTGCCTTAACGATGCGCTCGATTCCGCGCTTTTTTTCAAAGTCATAGCACTTTTCCATGAAGTTCTTCTTTTCCAAAAAGTCAATGATGATATCATACAGATCAAAGACCACAAGCTCAAAATCATCATCGCCCCGGTCGTTCTTATTTTTCAGATACTCTACGCGCTCCCGAACTTCCAGTTCCTTTTCCGGTGGATAATCAAACACCCAATAGTTGACCTCATTTGCGCGGCCTGTTCCTTTTCGGAAAGATGGCTTATGGATTGCAAGCTCCATCTCATCCAGTCTTTGGCTTAAATCCATTTCATCTTACCCCCGTCAGTGTTTTTACTATGATGCCAAGATCATGGTCATAAAGCCAATGCTCAAATGCAATATCAAGAATTGGCTTCAGTATTTTTCTTGTGCTGTTTGCCTGGTTGCTTTCTAAAAGTCCTGCTTCATAAAGCTGCGTTTTATAGCAGGAACCGAGACGGCGCAGCGTATATTCTTGAAGAGAAGCCACTTTCTCACTCTGTTCCTGCTTGTTTTTGAAGAATATCCGGATATCTGCATCCGTCAGCTCGTCGGAACCAAGAATCATTTTTTCCCGCACTACTTCATACACAAAATCAAAGAACAGCGTGTCATGCAAAAGAGCCGCAGTCAGCACAAATAATTTTTGTGTAGCAAGATCACTGCTCAAAAAGATTGGGTAAAAGCTTTCATCTAATGTCTTGATACGGGCTGTTACGGTAGAATAAATCTGCTGCGCTCGTAGTTTTGTCGGTGCGCCATAGATGTTTGTCTCTTCATTCAACTTTTTAATATCTGCAAAGCTCTTACCCTCGCTCAAAAGCTGCACGGTTTTCCGAAATTCCATGAACCAGAACGAAAATTTCACGGCTCCGGCACTATACGGTTTTCTTTCCATCTTCGTTCTCTCCATTTCCGGATTTTGTTTTAATGTATCTGCCGCTTTTGATTCTGGCATCCTTCGGCTTTTCGGCGTTAATAGGAATGACCCACTGATGGCCTAAACGCTCGGCACCATCAATTCGCCCTTCCGTGCATAATGTCTGTACTCTCCTTGTGCAGATTCCCCATTTTTCAGAAGCCTGCTTAATCGTCATGAAATCCATACGGAACCTCTTTTTCGATGTCTAAAGTCACTCGCAGCAAGTTAAAATTTCTCATTTATATTCTACTCCAAGAAACGAACAAAATCAATCGAAAGTTCTTCCAAATTTTGAACGATTTTTTTAGAATCCACTCTTCTGCAAGCAGGGCTTTCGTGACACGAAAGCGATTTTCTGCTTGTTGGGGAAACTCCCCAATCCCCTTAGAACGCTGCCTGCGGCATCGGGCTGCGCATCCGTTCCGGATGCTTTAACGGCAGTTCCTGCCAAAGAAAAAAAGCCCGGTGCAGCATGAGCATTACGCCCACACTGCACCGGACATTCCATCATCGACTGCTTTGCCTATTTTCCTCTTCCTTCCGCACTTCCTGCTCATGCAGCTGCTCTTTTTTCTGCTCGTCCTCTTTCAGGATTTCCTGCACAATCTTCTGCGCCACAAGCCAATCCTGCATTTCAGATTTGGTCTTGCGGTACTCTGCATAGGAGCTTTTCTTTCGTTCCAGGAGCATCGCATACTCTGCGTTCAGCTCGCTGATGCGTGGAAGCTTTTTGTCAGAGCCGTTCTCTTTCTTATAATCATCAAACGCCTTTTTCGCTGCGCTGCGTAAGGCCAGCATATCCCGATGGACTTCATAGAACTCCCGATTGTAACCGGATGCTTTATACGCGACAAAAACATCTTTTGTCTTAGCATAATTGATTAGATGCTTCCGCAGCACCGACACTTCCGACATCCGTGCCTCATCTGCCTTTACAGATTCCAGCAGCGCATCACATTTTTCAGAAATTCCATCTGCCTGTTCTTTCAGCTCTGCATAGCTCTTGATTCCATGCTCTTCCATGAACATCATAGCTTTTGCCATCTGCTTCAGGTTAAAGACTTTTGCCCAGCGCGCATATCCCGCTCCTTTGCCTGCCTGCATTTTGGCACGGACATCAATCAGGAACGACAGCTCTGCTTTCTGATGCACCTGCGCCGACCGTGCGCTTGTGCGGGTTTTCTCTGCAAATTTGCTTTTGTGAACCGCATTCCCGGCAATCACTTCACAGAGTTCTTCAACCGAGTATCCTTTGCCAAGAGAGCGGAAACGAGCAAATCTGGCGTGGCCTTTCCCCCGCAGGGCAGGCTGTTTTCCATCTTTATACTCGTACCCTGCCTCCTGTAAAATTCCGATCAGTTCCCGGAAGTCTTTCGGTTTTCTTGCCAATGCTGCATCAATGGCCTCGCAGATTTCATCCCGCTGCGATTTTTTCTCCGGGTATTCCGTTCTCTTCTGCCGCTCTCCATAAGGTTTTCGTATAATGACCGACAACCGGTGTTCCAGGCAGACGATATCACTGAGCCTTGCCAGCGCAAGACCGGATAAGCGAAAATCTCGGAATTTTCTGGTGCAATCTAATGTAGTCGAATTAAAAATAATGTGGTTATGAATGTGCGCACGATCAACATGGGTAGCCACGATAAATGCGTGTTTTCCCTTGGTGAATCGCATGGCCGTCTCATATCCAACCTTGTTCGCCTCCTCCGGCGTGATTTCTCCGGGCTTAAAAGATTGCCGAATCTGATATGCAATCACATCATGCGCCTGGGTTCTACCGGTGATATGCTCATACTGCCGTTTGGACAGCAGAAATTCTTCATCACAGGTCTTTGCATCACAGGCATACGCACTAATGTACTTTCCATCTTCCGTCTTTGCTGCATTCTCAGAATAATCAGTACGGTCAGCCAGACACTGCGCTACCGTCTTTCCTTTATTGATATGCAGCGCAATTAGTCTTGTAGCCGCCATTTTCATATTCCTCCATCTAAAAAGAGCTACCCGAAAGCAGCTCTTACCAATTCACTATTCTCATTTTAACATCCGTTCCCGGTCATAAGCTCCCTGCAAATAAACGGCCTGCTTGATGATTTCTTCCATATCGAAATAGACGCACATGATGCTTTCATACAGCTTCCACACATTAGATTCGCTGCCGCCAACCATCTCCATCAGCTGATCTTCCATCTTCGATTGCTCAGACTGTTTTTCCTGATAAGCTGTCTCTTCCACAAAATGATTCTCTCCATCTGTTTCCTCGTACCGTAAATCATAATAATCTTTCATAAACTGAATATCCATCTAATCCCTCCTGAACTCAAATTGTCAAAACATCCTCTACACACTCGCACAGCCGTTCCATCAGTTCCATGATGCCGCCCGCTCCAACCGCAGCTGCGAACAGTCCCATCTCAATCAGGGTCAGCAGGAACACATCCGTCCAGCTCGCCCGAACCACAGAATAAAGGCCGCAGCCAAGAACGAAAAGCATAACCGGCGAAAGTACCCACAGGGATAACTGCATCAGCAGATTCCAGATAAAACACAGAAATCGCAGCAGAAACGCAACCGGCAGCAACAGGATTTTCAGCACCAGCTTCAACAAAAAACATACGATCTTCATGGATTTCACCCCTTCGTTTTTCTTTTCATCTTCATTTTATCGTACCCGCTTGTCAAACACCACGATGTCAACAGGAAGACCTGCAAAAAATATGTAATGACACAGACTGTTTCATCTGTGCCATGTGCAATAGAAATTCCGCACGTTTGCGCCGTCATCGAATACCAGAAAGCCTCTTTAAGATCAGCTTTTGCATCTCCCAGAGTTCATCCAGTCGCTTCTGCAAATCCCGGATATCCTCCGCATAGATGCTTCCAGATTCATTGGCGCGTTTTGCGTACTGGTTCAGGTTGTTGCTGCATCGGCGAAGAAGTGTGGATACCTGCGCCACATCCGACAAATCAAGATTTACGCAGTACCCGTCCATCGCCATTTTTCTCATATAGGCACCGGTATTCCGAATCCCCAATTCTTTCTGCTTTTCACGAATCCTCGCCAGCTCTTCCGGGTTTACCCGGACATTGATCCAGTGTTCCCGAACACTCATAGTGCCACCTCCTCATCATTTCGATGTGTCATCGGCGGAATGCGCCCTGCACGGTCACGCAGCTCTGCCAGGACAGACGGCTTTTCCGTTGTTAGCTCACGGTCTGGATCATCATTTTCACGGTCATCCATATTCAGCAGTGCGTCCAGTTCTGCCAGTCTTGCACTCTTTTCCGCCAGTTCTGCCTCCTGGGGGAACGGCTTTCCAAGCTCGGCCTGCGCAGCTTCCTGCTGGCTCCTAAGATTGTCCAGCTGCTGTTCCGCCTTCTCCAGCCTTGCAGGAATCCCGGCAAGAGCATTATCCAAACGCTGGATATTGCCCGCAGCACTGGTGCCGATGGGCACCCGGTGGGTCATCTCGCCTTTCAGCAGCACCTGATACTCTTTCTGGAAGCTGTCATATGACAACTCCATCTTGAAACCGCGATAGCTGCCAAGCGGCACCGGCTCCAAACTCTGATTGGCTTTACAGACCGCAAGAATTGCTTCACCGGCCTCGGCTTTTTCAGTAAATTGTGTGCCATTCACCTCCATACCGCAGAACCCCTCTTCCGGCAGCGGATGTGCCGCCACCGTCCGAATATCCGACTGAAAGCCCTTGATGAACCCTTGCGTTTTCTCAATCTCCGCAGGGAAATATTTCATCAATTTATCTTCCAATCGGTACTGCTGGCTCTGATGATCCGCCTTCAATACTTTCAGCCTTGCAACATCTACATCCAAGTCCATTTTCTCCTTGATTTGCGGGTCTCCGGCACAAAGTGCCTTGATCTCTGCATAGGAAAGAGCCTGCTCATCTACATCATCACAGGAACGTACCGGAGATTTGCTGGTCATGATCTGGCTGATAAATTTCTGCTTATTCTCCAGTGTCTGATAGAGGTAGGCATCAAAAGTTCCTTCCGTCACATACTGATAAACCTGCACTTCTTTGTTTCGGTTTCCCTGACGGATGATACGACCATTTCGCTGGGTCATGTCCGCAGGCCGCCAGCCCACATCCAGATGATGCACGGCCACCAGCCTGTCCTGCACGTTCGTGCCTGCACCCATCTTCTGTGTCGAACCTAACAATACCCGTACCTGTCCAGTACGCACTTTGGCAAACAAATCTTTCTTTTTTGCCTCAGTATCGGCATCATGAATAAATGCGATTTCTTCTTCCGGCACACCGGACTGAATTAGTTTGGCGCGGATATCCTCATAGACATTGAAGGTTCCATCGTTCTTCGGCGTGCTGAGGTCGCAGAACAGCAACTGGGTCAGCTTATCCGACTGTCCTTCCTCATAAATCCGAAGCACATTCCGCACACAGGCGTTGAGCTTGCTATTTGGGTCATCCGGCAGGAGCGGATTCATCAATCGCTGATCCAGTCCCAGCTTTCTGCCATCCGATGTGATTTTCAGCATGTTATCGACCGACGGGTCTACCACACCGGAATGCACAGCCGCCGCCCGTTCCGAAAGCTCCGCCACCATCGCCTGCTGATGCTCCGAAGGCTGCACCACCACGGTTTCAAATTTTGCCTCCGGCACTGGCAGATGCAGCTGATCGGAAGTCTTGATATCTGCCACTTCCTTGAACATATTCATCAGCTCCGGCAGGTTGAAGAATTTTGCAAATCTTGTTCTTGCCCGGTATCCGGTTCCTTCCGGTGCCAGCTCAATGGCTGTGGTGGTCTCACCAAAGGTAGAAGCCCAGCTGTCGAAATGGGTCAGCCCTTTCTGCTGCAACGTGCCGTACTGGAGATACCGCATCATGGTGTAAAGCTCCGTCATGCTGTTGCTAACCGGGGTGCCGGTCGCAAAAATGATGCCGCGCCCGCCTGTCAACTCGTCCATATATTGGCACTTCATAAACATATCCGAAGATTTCTGCGCTTCCGATGTGGACAAGCCTGCAACATTGCGCATTTTTGTGTAGAGGAACAGATTCTTAAAGGCGTGTGCTTCGTCTACAAACAGTCGGTCTACGCCCAGCTGCTCAAAGGTAATCACATCGTCTTTTCGGTCGGTTGCCCGAAGTTTCTCCAATCTCGCCTCCAATCCTTTCCGGGTCTTTTCCATCTGTTTGATGGAGAAACGTTCGCCATTCTGGGATTTCATCTCAGCAATGGCGTTTTCGATTTCATCAATCTGGGCAGTCAAAATCCGCTCCTGCCGTTCTGCGGACACCGGAATTTTCTCAAACTGGGAATGCCCGATGATGACTGCATCGTAATCACCAGTAGCAATTCGTGCGCAGAACTTCTTTCTGCGGGCAGTTTCAAAGTCCTTTTTGCTTGCCACCAGCAATTTTGCACTCGGATACAGACGCAGAAACTCGTTTGCCCACTGAAGGGTCAAATGATTCGGAACGACAAACATGGATTTCTGGCACAGTCCCAGCCGTTTTGCCTCCATAGCAGAAGCGGCCATCTCGAAAGTCTTACCGGCACCCACTTCGTGGGCCAGCAGCGTATTGCCGCCGTACAGCACATGAGCAATGGCATTCTGCTGGTGTTCCCGCAGCCGGATTTCCGGATTCATGCCGCCAAAGCGGATATGAGAACCATCATACTCACGGGGACGAGTGCTGTTGAACAGCTCGTTATACTTTTCCACAAGTTCCGCGCGGCGATAAGGGTCTTTCCACACCCAGTTCTGGAACGCATCCTTAATGGCCTGCTGTTTCTGCTGGGCGAGGGTGGTCTCCTTTTTATTCAGAACCCGCTTCTGCTTGCCGTCTGCATCCTCCACGGTATCGTAAATACGAATATCCCGCAGATTCAGCGTATCCTCCAGAATTCGGTAGGCATTGGCACGGCTGGTGCCATAGGTCATATAGGCATGAACATCATTCCGGCTCGGTGTACTCTTGCCGGTAATCTGCCACTCTGCCGTCATGGGAGAGAATTTCACTTCAATATTTCTGCGCAGATAGAACGGCGGTTCAAAGGTTTCTTCCATAAACTGCTGGATATAATCCCGATTGACCCATGTGGCACCAAGGCGCACATCAATCTCCGACGCATCCAGGTCTTTCGGCTGTGCTTTCTTCAAATATTCCGTGTTTACCGCAAAGGCAGGGTCAGAAGCCGCAGCCAGTTCTGCCACGCGGAGTTTTTCCCGGACATTGCCGGACAGATATTCATCAGCCGTCACCCAGCCGGTTTCCTCGCCGCCCTGCGTCATCGGGTCTTTGAAAATGACACCACGCAGTTCCTGTTGGATTTTTTCAAATTCTCCCGGTGTACCTAAAAGCTCCGACATATAGGGCAAATCCACTTTGCCGCGCTCTCCGATGGAGATTGCCAGAGCCTCTGCCGGAGTATCTACGCTGGTAACAGCCCGTTCCGGTCGAATCGTCCGTTTGGTGAACATATCCACCTTGGATTCCAGCCTGCCGTTTTCATCTACATTTTCCAGAGAGCAGAGCAGATAATAAGACGAATCTTCTGAAAAAGCCTGCGCATTTGCACGGGAGTTAATAAGCCCATACTGATCGGCGAATCGGTCATAGGCTACATTCAGTTCCCGCTGTTTCTGGGCAATCGCGTCCTCCGGATAATCGTTCAGCTGATAGTCGATCAGTTCCTGCACAATGGTACGAAGCTCCACCATGCCCTTGATCCTGCCGGTGGCTGTCGCAGAAAGGTCAGCCTTTCGCATGATGCTGTTCTCACGGAAGTAGACATCCCCATCCACCACCGCATAGGAGAAGTTCTTTACATTGGGGTCTGCCGGAATGGTTTCGCCCTGCAAGGACAGTTCTTCCTCCGGTGCCAGCTCCTGCGCTTCATAGTGACCGCCGATATGCTGCACAGCCTCATGCAGCTGGTCTCCCAGATCCTCATCCGGAATCGGAATGACCGTACATTCTTCCTTGCCGTACTGGGTACTTTCCGTTGTAATCTCACCCAGCACCATTTCCGGGTGGTCAACAAAATAGCTGTTGAGGGTAATACCCTCCGATGTCAGCCCCAGATGCACCCAATCCGGTTCGATATCAATTGGATGGTCTCTCTTTTGCAGAAAAATGATATCCGACACTACATCTGTACCGGCATTGGCACGGAATGCGTTGTTAGGAAGTCGAATGGCTCCCAGCAGTTCTGCCCGTTGCGCCAGATACTTTCGCGCGTCCGGATTCTTGGAATCCATCGTGTAGCGGCTGGTAACAAAGGCCACGATGCCACCGGGACGAACCTGATCCAATGCCTTGGCAAAGAAATAGTTGTGGATAGAAAATCCGAGTTTATCATAGGGCTTATCGCTGACACGGTAGTTGCCAAAGGGCACATTGCCCACGGCCAGATCATAGAAGTCGCGCCGGTCGGTGGTTTCAAAGCCTGCCACCTTGATTTCTGCCTGCGGATACAATTTCTGCGCAATGCGCCCGGTGATGGAATCCAGTTCCACACCATACAGTCTGCTTCCCAGCATGGAATCCGGCAGCATACCGAAGAAGTTGCCGACACCCATCGACGGTTCCAGAATATTGCCTTTCTCAAATCCCATACCGTCCAATGCCTCATAGATTGCACGGATCACGGTAGGGCTGGTGTAATGCGCATTCAGAGTCGAAGCCCTGGCTGCGGCATATTCTTCTTCCGTAAGAGCTGCTTTCAGCTCCTTATATTCGCCTGTCCAGGCAGTTTTCTCTGCGTCAAAGGCATCTGCCAGCCCACCCCAGCCGACATAATTGGCCAGCGTTTCCTGTTCCTCCGGTGTCGCATCCCTATGCTGATTTTCTAAGGCTTTCAGCGTGTAGATGGCATCCATGTTGGCACGGAATTTCTGCTTAGGACTGCCTTCGCCGAGGTGAAAGCTGTTGATGCGGTAGTTCTCCGCATGTTTTGCTTCATGCCCTGCCCGGAACGCTTCTTTTTTTCCAGAATTCAGATCAACCACCAGATTGTGCAGGTGAACATTTTCCTCATGCCCCAAAATTCTTGCCAGATTTTCCTTGCTTTCCGAGCGGAAGATCGGATACACGGAATCCGGGTCCCGAAGTTCCACATCGAAAAGCCCGACTTTTTCAATCGTAAATGCCTTTCCGTCCAGATACAGCGTATCGCCAACGCGATAATCCGGCTGCACCGGAGCTGCGGGTTCTGGCTGCACAGTTGCAGGCTCTTTTTCAGCCTCCATGTTCCTGCCGCGAATCTCCTGCAACGCCTCTGATGCACTCACATAATCGGCAAATGTCTGCACTTTTCCGTCCGAATATCCGTAATACTCTTCTTTGACATAATCCCAGATGGCAAACGCATCTTTAGAATCCGGAAAGTTCTCGTCGGTCATTGTGACCACAAACCGTTCATCCGGTGCATAGCCAGACTCTCTGGAAAGTTCGCTGGCGTGTTCCTGCATTTCCAGTACCAGAGGATCTGTCTCTGCGTGAGCCGATTCCTGTACTTCTTCGGATTCCACATCTGGGAATGGAATGTCCTGCTGCAAATTCTGCTTGCTCTGTTCAACATAGAGCCAGTCTTTTGCTTCCCGTTCCTGAACTTTTTCAATCAACTGCTGGCGGTAGGTCTCTGCCTCCCATTCGCTGGTAAACTCTTCGCTGACGCCATCCGGCTCCACATGAATGCCGTCCTGAATATCATCCCAGACCGCATAACCATCGTCTGTCTCCATCACGGTAAACCGCTGTGGTGCCGCCAGTTCACTCCGGGCATATACATCCGCAGCCGTATTCAGCATGTTGTCTACATGCTCATTTCCGGTATCGTAGCGTTCCGGTGGCGTTGGCGGAAACACATCTGTCTCTTATACACATCTCCGAGCCCACGAGACGGAGCTACATCTCGT
>ENA-OYXZ01000537-OYXZ01000537.1-human-gut-metagenome-genome-assembly--contig:-NODE-537-length-16701-cov-6.946474_pt1 | contig 16701 bp, 14 predicted proteins | sample MGYA00243975_ERZ653432 | MGnify/ENA primary metagenome ERZ653432 (study PRJEB26926, sample SAMN06164954) | human gut metagenome | biome: ENVO:00009003; feature: ENVO:2100002; material: ENVO:00002003...
TACGAGATGTAGCTCCGTCTCGTGGGCTCGGAGATGTGTATAAGAGACAGCTAAAGAGCTTCATTTTCATTATAATAATGATTATGACGATAAACAGCCTGTCAAAGAGGTTCTTAAAGGCTTGAACATAGACATAAAAAAGGGTGAATTTGTTGCTGTTCTCGGACATAACGGTTCAGGAAAGTCCACATTCGCAAAGCACCTTAACGGAATACTTTTGCCATGTTCGGGCAAGGTATATGTTGCAGGCATTGACACATCTGACGATGAGCGTCTTTTTGAACTGCGTCAGCATGCAGGAATGGTTTTTCAAAATCCGGATAACCAGATTGTTTCCTCTATTGTTGAGGAGGATGTTGCTTTTGCACTTGAAAATCTTGGCGTTCCCTATGAGGAAATGCGTCAGCGTGTAGATGACGCTCTTAAAGCAGTGCAGATGTATGAATACCGTAAACATTCCCCAAGCCAGCTTTCAGGCGGTCAGAAGCAGAGAGTTGCAATTGCGGGAATTATTGCAATGCGTCCTGACTGCATTATTCTTGATGAACCGACTGCCATGCTTGACCCTCAGGGACGAAAGGAAGTTCTTAAAACCATACGCCGTCTTAATAAGGAAAACGGAATAACCATTGTCCTTATTACTCATTATATGGACGAGGCAGCAAAAAGTGACAGAGTTATTGTTATGGACAGCGGCAAGGTGGTCTTTGACGATGTTCCAAAAGAAGTATTTTCACACGTTGAACAGCTTAAAGCCATAGGACTTGATGTTCCTCAGACTACCGAGCTTGCTTATCTTCTTCGTCAGAACGGCATTGATATTGACAGCCATATAATAAGTGAAGAAGAATGTATAGACGCACTGGAAAAATTGTTAAAAGGTTAGGGGCGGAAGTATTTGTCAATTCTGAAAACAGAAAATCTCACCTATATATACAGTCCCGGAACTCCTTTTGAGAAAGCGGCTGTAAAAAATGTAAATCTCGAAATAGAAAAGGGAGAGCTTGTTGGTGTAATGGGTCATACAGGTTCGGGAAAATCTACTTTGATACAGCATTTTAACGGACTTTTAAAACCCTCCTCAGGTAAAATATATCTTGACGGCAAGGATATATGGGAAGAAAAATCAAATATCCGTGACGTTCGCTTTAAGGTCGGGCTTGTTTTTCAGTATCCCGAATATCAGATTTTTGAGGAAACTGTTTTTAAGGATGTTGCTTTCGGCCCTAAAAATATGGGGCTGAGTGAGGCTGAAATCAAACGCAGAGTTTATGAAACTGCTGAAAATATCGGACTTCCTGAGGAGCTTATGGAGCGTTCTCCGTTTGAGCTTTCGGGCGGTCAGAAAAGACGTGTTGCCATTGCAGGCGTTATGGCAATGGAACCAAAAGTGCTTATTCTTGATGAGCCTACAGCCGGTCTTGACCCCAAGGGCAGAGATAAAATTCTGAACAGAATAAAGTCCTACCATGAAAAAACAGGAAATACTGTTCTTATTGTATCTCACAGCATGGAGGATATTGCAAAATTTGCCGATAAAATACTTGTAATGAACAAATCGGAGCTTTTCTGCTATGATACAGCAGTAAATGTTTTCAGACGCTCTAAGGAAATTGAACAAATGGGACTTGATGTTCCTCAGATTACAAAGGTTTTTAACGGACTCAAGGAACGAGGCATAGATCTTGGCAAAGAGGTCTTTACCGTAAACTATGCCAAAGACCTTATCCTTAAAACCCTGAATAAAGGAGGATTAGGCTAAGTGCTTAAGGATATTACAATTGGACAGTTTTTTCCGGGCAACAGCTTGATCCATAGGTTAGACCCGAGATTTAAGATAGTTATAACCTTTATTTTTATTATAATGCTTTTTGTGGGAAGTTCTCCTTTAGGACTGCTTTTAGGCGGAATTTTTACAGTATATGCAATTACGGTTTCAAGGATAAAGCTTAAACTTTTTGTGAAAAGCATAAAGCCGATAATGCCGTTTCTGATTATTACAGCTATTCTTAACCTGTTTTTTATATCTGACGGTGATGTTTATTTTAAGTGGAGATTTTTTAAAATAACCTCAGGCGGCATCGAAACAAGCATATTTATGATTGTGAGGATCGTATTCCTTATCGCAGGAACGTCACTTCTGACCTATACAACATCTCCGATTGCACTTACTGATGCTATTGAAAGACTTTTGAGTCCGCTTAAAAAGGTTAAGTTCCCTGTACATGAGCTTGCAATGATGATGACAATTGCTTTGAGGTTTATCCCTACTCTTATTGAAGAAACGGACAAGATTATGTCTGCACAAAAGGCAAGAGGAGCTGAAATTGACAGCGGCAGTCTTATGGCAAGGGCAAAAAATGTTGTTTCAATACTGATACCGCTCTTTATTTCGTCATTCAGACGTGCAGAAGAGCTTGCAACGGCTATGGAGTGCAGATGCTATAACGGCGGCGAGGGCAGAACACGTTTAAGACAGCTTAAATCAAACCGAACAGACTATGCGGCTCTTGCTGTTACTCTTATTTTCCTTGCGGCAGTTATTGCAATTAATATTATATTCTGAAAGGCAGGCGGAGGTTTGTGAAATCAGCGTCTAAGAAAATAAACGAAAACGGATTTGTAAAAGCCCTCGGTAATTTCTTTAATAATGGGGCTTTATGGGTAATTCTCTCCTTTTTTATTCCTGTATTTATTATGCTTCTTGCATTTAAGGCGGCAAAAATACACCCATACGGAGATAATCAGATGCTGGTTGTTGACCTTTGGCACCAGTATTATCCATTTTTCCGTGTAGTAAGAGAAAAACTTCTTACGGGAGGTTCTTTTCTTTATTCGTGGTCTACAGGTCTTGGAACTAACTTTCTTTCACTTATTTCATATTATGCTGCAAGTCCGCTTAACTGGACTTCTGTTTTTTTCAGCGAGGACAGCACCCGTGACGCTCTTACATACATATTAACTGCAAAAATCGGCTTTTGCGGTATGTTTTTCAGTATGTTCCTCAGGTATGCATTTAAAAGAAATGACGTTTCAATAACCGTATTTTCTGTAATGTTTGCTCTTTGCAGCTATATGCTCGGCTACTACTGGAATGTTATGTGGTTTGATACAATTGCACTTTTCCCTCTTGTAATGCTCGGAATAACCGCAATATGCAGAGAAGGCAAATGGAAGCTCTTTACGCTAAGCCTTGCTCTTTCACTTATTTCAAACTACTATATAGCTTTCTTTACCTGCATTTTTGCTGTTTTTGCATTTGCAGTCGCTATTGTTTGCGAGGGAAAAGGAATCAAAGACTTTTTCAAAAAACTTTGGATTATTTTACGTTCGTCCGTAATAGGAATAGCATTGGGCGGATTTATGCTTCTGCCTGCATATTATGGATTACAGCTGACATACAGTGCAAATAATACATTTCCGCAGGTCTGGGAAACATATGAAAAATGGACTGATATTTTTGCAAACACATTATCATTCAATGAACCTGCAATGAAAGAGGGACTTCCCAACTTTGCCTGCGGAGTTCTTGGACTTTTGCTTCTCGGAGTATTTCTCATAACTCCTAAAATAAGAATAAGAGAAAAAATATCAGCTGTATTGATGCTTGCACTTATTGCGGTAAGCTGTAATTTTAACGTCCTTAACTTTATATGGCATGGATTTCATTTTACAAACATGATTCCATACCGTTTTGCATTTATTTTCTCATTTATTCTTATAACTGCCGCATATCGTGCAATGGACGCTATGCTGACCAACGGAATAAAGATTTATCAGCTAATAGCAATGCCTGTAATTCCCGCTGTTATTCTTTATCTTTGCAGGATTTCAGACAGGGATTCCTTTGACGCTGCAATGAACGGAGAAACAAATTATATACGCAGTTCAGTAGTAATAATGGCTGTATTTTTCTTCATTTTCATTGTTATTAAGCTGATTCCTTTTAAAAATCATAAACAGCTCCTTGCCTACACATTGAGCATTGCAATCGGTATCGGAGTGGTTTATGAGTCGTATAAAAATGCCTGCATAGGTGTACAGACAGTAGGCAGTTCAGGATATTCCTCATACCCCGACAGAAACCAAGAGGTGCAAACAGTTTTGTCGGAAATAAGAAAATCAGACTCCGATAAATTTTACAGAACCGAAATGAAAAGCACATACTCGCTTAACGACAGTGCCTTATACGGATACAACGGTTTATCGCAATTTTCATCATCTGCAAATGTCAATGTAACCAAGTTCACTCAAAAAATGGGACTTTATGCATCTGAAGCAGGAAACCGTTATTACTATCGAATTTCATCTCCTGTAACAAACGCATTCTTCGGAATAAAGTATATTGTTTCAAAAAGCGGTGCTATGCTTAATGATGATTATGCACTTGAAAAATACTGTCAGGACGGACAGGTTTCAGCAAGTATAAACAAATTTAATCTGCCTATAGGATTTATGGTAAATTCCGATGTGAAAATGGCAACCACAATAGAATCAAGCTCACCATATGACTATCAAAATCAGCTTTTAAGTCTTTGTACAGGAATTCAGGAAAATGTTTTCACTCCGCAGCCTGTTGCTCTAGCCTCCTATGACGGATTAAAGGTAACAAAAAACAGCTACGGCAATTATTCATTTACAAAGGAAAATCCCGACAGCAGTATGGCAAGTGTATCCTTTACATATGACAGTGTTGAAAACAGCTCGCTTTATGGATACATAACAAACGGCGGATTTGATAATGCCTCTGTATCAACAGGCGGAAAGCAGATTGATACAAATATTCTGGTTGAAGATTATCCGATCACTTTCCCAATGGGCAACAGCGGTACAGGTGAACAGTCAGTTATAAAAATCGCCGCAAAGGAAGATGTACAGTCAGGAAACGGACAGGTAATGGTATATGCTTTAAATCACGCTGTATGGGAGGAAATGTATAAAAATCTTGCTGACGAAGCTTTGAATATAACTGAATTCAGTGACACAAAAATAAAGGGAAATGTGACTGCTCTTAATGACGGCGTAATGTATTTTTCTATTCCCTATGAAAAGGGCTGGAGTGTTTACGTTGATGGCGAAAAAGCTGAAACATACAGTCTTATGGGAGCAATGCTTGGAGTAAATATTTCAGCAGGCGAACATGAAATTGAGCTTTCATATATTCCTGAGGGATTTAAAACAGGTGTAACCGCATCAGCAGCAGGAGCTTTGCTTTTCATCTTCATTGCGGTTATTGACAGACGCAGAAAAAATAAAAAAACATCTGCAAGCGAAAACAATGATACTGAACAAACAGAGGAATTTACTGAAAATCCTGATATAAATGAAAATTCAGCAGTTGCTGAACATAAAGAAAGTACTGAAACAGAGCAAAACGAGGAAACAAAGGATTCTGATAATGAGAAATCTTAAAGTAACTATGGCTTATCGTGGTACAAATTATCATGGATATCAAAGGCAGGACAATGCACTGACTATTCAGGAAGTCGTTGAAAAAAATGTATCACGAGTCCTTAATGAAAATATAATCATAAACGGCTGCTCCCGTACTGATACGGGAGTTCATGCCAATCATTACTGCTTTAATGTAAAGACGGAAAGCAAAATACCTCCGAGAAATTTTATAAGAGGCGTAAACGGCTATCTTCCAAATGATATATCAATTTTATCCTGTGAGGAAACTGAGGACGATTTTCATGCAAGGTTCAGCTGTCTTGGCAAGGAGTATATTTACAAAATGCATTGCAGTGAATCAAAAAATCCGTTTGCTGAGGATTTGATGCTGCATTACCGAAGAAAGTTTGATGTTGAGCTTGTCAGGAAAGCTGCTGAACATTTTATAGGTACTCATGACTTTGCTGCATTTTGTTCAAACAGCAGTACAGCCTCAACAACAATAAGAACAATTTATGATTTTTACATAGAAAATGTTGGAGATACAGTAATAATGCTTGTAAAAGGCAACGGTTTTCTGTATAATATGATTAGGATTATGGTGGGAACTCTTATATGGGTGAATGAGGGAAAATTCTCCCCTGATGATATACATGCCATAATGAAGTCCAAGGACAGAACCAAAGCAGGAAAAACAGCTATGGCTCATGGTCTTTATCTGAACAGGCTGTTTTACGGCGAAGAAAGTCTTGATGAGCTTTATAGACGTCATTCGGAAAAGGAGGTATGTCATGGCTAATTATGATATGGACGACATTGTCGAAGTCAAAAGGCGTGCAAAAAGACGAAAACGCCGAATTAAACTGATTATACTGCTTGCTGTTGCCGCAATTGCAGGCGGTATGTACTATAATCGTGATAAATGGCTTCCGAAGCTTCAGGGCATAGGAGAAAAGTACAATACAATTATCAATGACGGTGAACTTGCCGAAGGAAACTTCCCTATTGAAATTTCAGGCGGTGAAAATTATCAGCTTGAATATACAGATAAAGTCATTTATCTTATGAGTGACGCTTATACATACCTCTACAATGAGGAGGGCGGACTTATAGAAGGCCGTCAGCATGCTTATTCAAATGCAGTTATGAAAGCGGCAGACGGTTATGCACTTATTTATGAAACAGGCGGAAATAAATTCAGACTTGAATCAGAACGTGAAACACTTTTTACAGATACTGCTGACGATAATATAATATTTGGCAGAGTAAGTGATGATGGATATACGGCAATCGTTACACTCTCTGATAAATTTGCATGCAGTCTGACCGTTTATGACAGAAACGGAAATTATATTTACAACAGAAACTGCATAGAGCGTATAATTGACGTATGCTTTACAGATGACGGCAACGGTGCTGTATTAAGCTTTGTTAATGCAGATAACGGCTCTATTGTCACAAAAACCGAATCCATCAAATTTGATTCAGACAATACCAAATGGACTGCTGAACCTTTTGATACATACTGCATTAAGTCAGCTTCTTTTGATGACGGTGCTGTTGTTTTAGGCGATGATAAATGTGCATATTATAATAACAGCGGTGAAATAACCGCAAGCTATACTTATGACGGTTCTTTTGCCGGCTGTGACATAAGCGGCAGCAAAGCAGCAGTAATACTGAATGACAATGAACGTCATAAATATAACGTAATGCTTTTAAGCGGCCCTAAAAAAGAACCGTTTATCATTTCATATGATGAGGAACTGAGATATGTTCAGATTTATGACGGACTTGTCTATGTAATGGGAAAAACTCAGCTGAAAGCGTTTGATTTCAGCGGAAATCTGCGTTCTACGGTAGATATTACCGATTCATACAGTCAGTTCAGAAGATGTGATAAATATATCTTTCTTATGAGCTATGACAGAGTTGACAGAATAGACTTTGAAAGCTGATGCGACATATTATCAGCTTTGGGAATTGGAAAAAATACTGTAAAAAGAGAGGAGCGTATTATTGCTGTATCAGAAATAAAAAGAATAGCAGTAATCAGTTTAAACAAAAATGGACACACAATTCTGGTGGGCTTATGACGCTGCGGCTGCGGCTGTTGTGGCTGTAATAATCTATTTATCCGCAAAAAAAGGTTTCTCTAAGACAATTTTTACTACATTGGGCTGTATAATCAGTCTGGTTTTTGCAATAACATTAAGCGAATCCGCTTCAGATGCAATTTACAGAAGTGCAGTTAAATCCGGCAATATAAAGTCGGTAAGACGTTCACTTGAAGATGTACAAATAACATCAAAATTCAGAGTTTTTCTGGAAAATCAAGGCTACAACATCACTGTAAATGAAAGCAGACTTCAATCTATACTTGCTGAAAGTGAAAATATGCAGGACGATTTATTTAAATATGCCTGCAACATAAATGATAAAGAGGTTGATGAAAAAGAAGCGTTTATACAGAAAGTAAACAGTGGATTTTCCGATATATTTCACGAAATGCTTTCGCATGAGCTTCCGGAATATCTGCTTTCCGACCTAAGCCTTATGAATGATGATTCCAGACTTACTCAGCAGGCAGTGCAAATGGTTGTAGGGCTTGAAATGATTGACGATATACCGCAGGAAACTGTTGATTATCTTGAAAACACATTTATACAGAACAGAGCTTCTGAAATATGCAGATTTGCAGCTTTCTCAATAATATACATACTGCTTATGCTTGTAATAAGATTATTTGCAAATATTATTACAGCAATGCTTGATATTCCGTCTGTTGGTGCGGCAGAACAGCCTTTGGGTGCAGTTATGGGTATTATACGGGCAGTACTATTCCTTATTGCTGCAGCTGCATTTGTAAAGTTCCTTGTTATAATAGGCGATGAAAAAATGATGTTTTTCAATCAGAAGTCAATTGACAAAACCATTGTTTTTAAATATATTTATAATCTTAAGCTGATCAATTTCAGCAAGTAGCATACGGCGGATACATCTTGTATCTGCATACACATATTCATAGTGTGAATAGAATTCAGGAGGTTATTTAACTAATGTTAATGTGCAGCAAATGCAAAAAGCGTCCGGCTGTTGTTTTTATTACATCAGTACAGGGCAATGAAAAAAAGAATGAGGGGCTTTGCATGGTTTGTGCAAAGGAAATGAATATCCCACAGGTTTCTGAATATATGGAACGTCTGGGAATAACCGATGAAGAAATGGAGCAAATCTCTGATCAGATGATGGGACTTCTGGACGGTGACAGCTTTGAAATGGGCGGTTCAGGTTTTATGCCTGATTTCCTGCAAAATATGCTTGGAGGAAGTCCGACCTTTGAAAAGCCTGATTCATCAGACGATAAAAAGGATACTACACAGAACGGAAAAGCTAAAAATGACGCTTCTGAAAAGTCAGGCGAGAAAAAAGGCGGACTTTTCGGTTTTGGCACTAAAAAGGATAAAAGGCGTGAAAAGGAATTGAAATTCCTTAATAATTACTGTACAGACCTTTCTCAAAAGGCTAAAGACGGTAAGCTTGATAATATTATAGGACGTGAAAAGGAAATATCACGAGTTGTTCAGATACTTTCACGCCGTACAAAAAACAATCCATGCCTTATAGGTGAACCCGGTGTAGGTAAAACTGCAATAGCGGAGGGTATTGCACAGAAAATCAGTGAAGGAAACGTTCCGTTCAATCTTGCGGATAAGCGTATTTTTCTGCTTGACCTTACTGCTCTTGTGGCAGGAACTCAGTTCAGAGGACAATTTGAAAGCCGTGTAAAAGGACTTGTAGACGAAGTTAAGCGTGAGGGAAATATAATTCTTTTCATTGATGAGGTTCATAATCTTATCGGTACGGGTGATTCCGAGGGTTCAATGAATGCAGCCAATATCCTAAAGCCTGCACTTTCAAGAGGCGAGGTTCAGGTTATCGGTGCAACTACATTCGGAGAGTACAGAAAGTATATCGAAAAGGATTCTGCCCTTGAAAGACGTTTCCAGCCTGTTACAGTAAACGAACCTACTGTTGAAGATACTGTTGACGTTCTTTTGGGAATAAAAAAATATTATGAGGATTATCATAAGGTTAAAATATCAGATTATCTTGTAAGACTTTGTGCTGTTCTCTCAGAAAGATATATTACTGACCGTTTCCTGCCTGATAAGGCTATTGACCTTTTGGACGAGGGTTGTGCATGTGCATGTATACGCAGTCCTGAAATTGCAGAATATGATAAAATCACAAAGGAAATAAAGGTTCTTGAGGACATGGAAAAGTCCATTGAGGAACAGATTGAACCTGATTATCAGGCTCTTGCAGAGGTTAAGGGCAAGCTTATCCACGCAAGAGAGGACGCTGAAAAGCTTAAAGAAAAGGCTGAAAATGTAAACGTAACGGAAGATGACATAACAAAGGTAGTTGAGCTTTGGACCGGTATTCCTGCCAAGAAAATTGCAGAAACCGAGTTTATGAAAATTGCTCACCTTGAAGAAACTCTGAAGAAAAGGGTTATCGGACAGGACGAGGCTGTTGAACTTCTTGCAAAATCAATCAAGCGTACAAGAGTTCAGCTTACAAAACGCCGCCGACCTGCATCATTTATATTTGTCGGCCCTACAGGCGTAGGTAAAACAGAGCTTGTAAAAGCTATCTCAACTGAGCTTTTTGACTCTACAGAGCCGCTTATAAGACTTGATATGACAGAATACATGGAGAAACATTCTGTAGCAAGAATGATAGGCTCACCTCCGGGATATGTTGGTTATGATGAAGCAGGACAGCTTACCGAAAAGGTAAGACGCCGTCCGTATTCAGTAATCCTCTTTGATGAAATTGAAAAGGCACATCCTGACGTTATGAATATACTTATGCAGATTCTTGATGAGGGCAAGGTTGATGATGCACATGGCAGGTCTGTAAACTTTGAAAACACTATTATCTGCATGACATCAAATGCAGGTTCAACAGATAAAACAATGGGTGTCGGCTTCAACAAAACTGCTGATGATATTTCAAGAGAAAAGGCTATAAAGGGATTAAGAGAATTTCTGCGTCCTGAATTCATCGGCAGAATTGATGAAATCGTTGTATTCAAGCAGCTCAGCAAGGAAGATTACGCAAAAATTGCAGGTCTTATGCTTGATGAAATGAAAGAGCCTCTCTCTGAAAAGAATATTGAGCTTAATTATGATGAAAATGCACTCAAGGCAATTGCTGAAAAGTCACATGGAAAAACTGACGGTGCAAGGGATATCCGACGTGTAATCAGACAGAATATTGAAGATAAGATTGCAAATATTATTATAGAGCATGCATCTGAAATCAAGGAGATTGCAGTTTCTGCTGACAAAAGTGGAGAAATTACTGTTGAGGGCAAATAAATTTCAGGCAGCACTACCATAATTATACGGTGCTGCACTGAATGTCACTTAATGAAAAGGGAGCGTTTTTGATTTGAAAAAAACATTTTTGCCGCTTGCTTTAATTCTGGCTTTGGCAATGACACTCATAACCGGCTGTGCAGAAAAGGATCCTCTTGCAAAAAGAAGCTGTTCTCCTGTTCTCAAAATTGAAAGTGCAGAGGGCAAAGCCGGTGAAACTGTTGGAGTTACAGTAAGCTTGTCGGGAGCAGACGGAAAGTGGTCGGCCAGTGGAATTCACTTTGCTTATGATGAAAGACTTACTGCTGCGAAGGACGAATTAAATCAGCTTATGTACGAAAAGGGTAATGCTGTTGACAGCATGACTGACTTCATTGCTGTTGACTGGGTTGACAACAGAACTGATGAACTTATAAATAACAAACAAAATTCTATATTCTTTTGTTCAATCGGCGAGGACGGCAGTGGAAATGACGGCGACATTGCAACATTTAATTTCATAATTCCGCAGGATGCAGAGGTTGGAACTGTCTATGACCTGAATTTTTTCTATATGGATAATGATATGTTTACTAATGCAGCAAAGGAAGAAGAAATGCAGAAATATGCTGTACAGAACTGGATAAACGGAAGTATTACCGTTACAGAATAAAATCAGAATTCCATAACCAAATTTTAAGACAACACAATACAAAGCATGTCAAAGGACTTTGTAAAGTGTTGCCTTATTTTTGCAATTTAAAATTACTTTCTATAAAAAAAGGCATAGCTTTAAGCTATGCCTTTTAAATTTTTGATTATTCAGCGTCTTCTGATGTTTCTTCTTCAGCAGCTTCATCTGAATTTTCAAGTAAAGCTCTGATTGAAATGCTGATTCTCTTAGCCTCTGTGTCGATATCAATAATCTTAACGTCAACTTCCTGACCAACAGAAAGAATATCCTTTACATTCTCAACCTTCTTGTCAGCAATCTGTGAAATATGGATAAGACCGTCTACACCGTCAATAATCTGTGCAAATGCACCGAATGAAGTGATGGAAACGATAGTAGCCTTAACAACATCGCCAACTTTATAATTAGCCTTGAAGATTTCCCATGGGTTATCCTCTGCCTTCTTATAGCCGAGAGAAATTCTGTTTTCTTCCTGATTAAGATCCTTGATGTATACCTCAAGAGTATCACCAACGCTTACAACTTCGCTTGGGTGCTTAATTCTCTTCCATGAAAGTTCTGAAATGTGAACCATACCGTCAATACCGCCGAGGTCAACAAATGCACCAAAGCTTGTGAGTGACTTAACAGTACCCTTAAATACATCGCCAACCTTTGCAGTTGCCCAGAACTTAGCCTTAGCTTCTTCTTTCTTTGCATTAAGAACTGCCTTGATTGAACCTACAGCTCTTCTGCGGTTTTCAGTTACTTCAAGAATCATGAACTGAACCTTCTTCTTAAGAAGCTGGTCAAGCTCAGCACCTCTTGGAAGACCTGTCTGTGAAGCAGGGATAAATACTCTTACGCCAAAGCATGAAACGGTAACACCGCCCTTAACAACGTGCTGAATTGTACCCTCAAGAACAGTACCCTCTTCCTTAGCCTTCATGATTTTCTCAAAACCAGCTTGTTCGTCAATCTTTCTCTTTGAAAGAGCAACTGTACCTTCCTGGTCATTTACCTTGATAACGATAAGCTCGATTTCATCGCCAACCTTTACAATGTCAGCAGGTGTCTTTGTCGGGTCATCTGTAAGGTCGTCAAGAGCAACGTAGCCGGTGTGCTTTGTACCTAAGCTGACGATAACTTCGCTCTTATTTACGGCTTCAACATAAGCCTTAACTTTCTCTCCTGTATGTATTTTCTTAAAGGACTGGTCAATCATCTCCTCGAAATTGATGTCCTCTTCCAGATTATTATTTTGAATATCTGTCATAGTGGTTTGTACCTCCTTAATTATATAAGCCGGTGTAGACGCTCCGGCAGTAATGCCGATATGTTCAGCACTGGGAAGATTTAAATCTAAAAGCTCGTCCCCATTCTCAATATGATAGGTTTTGCAATTTTTGCTGCACACATCGTAGAGCTTCACAGTATTTGAACTGTGCTTGCCGCCTACAACAATCATGAGGTCAGCTTCTCTTGAAAGCTTTTCAGCATCTGACTGTCTTGCTTCAGTAGCATTGCAAATTGTATCAAAGATTACGATATCAGGATCGTCTTTCGGGATTATCTTTAAACACTCATCCCATACTACTATATTATACGTTGTTTGCGCGACAATTGCAACCCCTTTTTGCAAATTTGTATATTTTTTTTCAAAAAAGTCCTGCAATTCGGTTTTATCTTTAAAAACCATACAATTTTCACCGCAATGTCCGACTATTCCCTGAACCTCAGGGTGACTTGCATCACCTGCAATCAGGATAAAATATCCCTCAGCCGCCTTTTCTGAAACTATTTTGTGTATTCTGGCAACAAATGGGCAAGTTGCATCAAGCATCGGATTTCCCTTTTCAGCAATTTGCTCATAAACATCTCTGCCAACACCATGAGAACGTATCACAACAAGCTCATTGTCTTTAAGCTCGGATACTGTTTCAATTATTCTTGCACCTTTCCTCTGCATATCGCTTACAACGTCAGTATTGTGTATGATTGGGCCAAGTGTAGCAACGTGCTGTTTTTTTTCCAGCTCGTTGTAAACCATTTTTACAGCTCTGTCAACTCCAAAGCAAAACCCCGCAGATTTTGCAACAGTTATTTTCTTCAAGCATTAAGCCTCGCTTTCCTCATTTTGTGCAAGCATTTTATCGCCCTCAACCATGAGCTTTATATCAGACATAAAAGCATTTTTCAGCTTTACAAGCTCTCGTGGATTAGGCTCGGTCTGATTTGTTATATATTTCTTCGGGTCAATCGGCTTGCCGTAAATTACCCTTATTTTGCTTCTGAAATGAAGCTTTTCACCATCAAAAACAATGCCTACGGGAACTACCTTTGCCCCTGATTTAGCCGCAACGAGTGCCGCACCCGTTTTTCCCTTGCCGACCTTTCCGTCCTTAGAGCGTGTACCCTCAGGGAAAATAACAAGATTCTGCCCCTCATTCAGTCTTTCAATAGACCTGTCTATTACTGTATTGTCACCTTTTCCTCGTGATACGGGAAATGCACCAAGACTTCTGATAAGTGCCGCAAAAAACTTATTTTTAAACAATTCCTCCTTTGCCATAAAGGAAAATCTTTTTTTAACTCCTAGAACTATCAGCGGCGGATCGGCATAAGTACGGTGATTTGAGGCATAAATTGCACTTTCATTTTTGGGAATGTTCTCTCTGCCCTCAAATTTTATGTTGTACCATATAAAGTATGCAAATCGTACAACATACATAGCAAAATAATAAAACATTATCTTTCACCTGTCTTTTCAAGTATAATATCCCTGATTTTATCAGCAGACTGCTGTAATGTAAGATGTGTAGAATCAACAAGAACAGCGTCATCAGCCTGCTTTAACGGTGCAACAGGGCGATTCATATCGTTTTTATCACGTTCCTTTATATCGCTTAAAATCTCCTCGTAGCATGGACAGTTCGGCTTTTCTGAAAGCTCCTTGTAACGTCTGTTGGCTCTTTCTTCGGCAGTTGCAGTAAGAAAAATCTTAACATCTGCATTCGGAAGTACAACAGTACCGATATCACGTCCGTCCATGATAACATTGTTTTCCTCAGCCATTTTCTTTTGAAGATTGAATAGATGTTCTCTTACCTGCGGAATTGCTGAAACTCTTGAAGCTGCCATTGAAACCTCAGGCTTTCTTATTTCCTCGGAAACATCTCTGCCACCCAGAAAAACTCTCTGCTGACCGTCTGTATATTTCAGCTTTACGTCACATTTATCAAGTGCGGCAATTATATCCGCTGTTTCGGTCAAGCCGTTTTCGTGCATATAAAGTGCAGTTGTACGGTATAACGCTCCTGTATCAACGTAAATGTAGCCAAGCTCCTTTGCGGCAAGCTTTGCGATTGTACTCTTTCCTGCACCTGCAGGGCCGTCTATTGCGATATTGATTGTTTTCATTTTTATTCTCCCATTACATATTAATTCCTGCACTGTATGCAGTTGAAAATGCTATTTGCAGATTAAAGCCGCCTGTATATGCGTCAACGTCAATAACCTCACCTGCAAAATAAAGTCCCGAAACAAGCTTTGATTCCATTGTTTTAGGATTTATCTCCTTGACGGAAACTCCCCCGCTTGTGACTATAGCTTCATCTATAGGTCTGAAATCTGCTATTGTTATCGGAAACGCCTTTAAAAGCTCCGCAAAGGCTTTTCTTTGCTCTTTTGTTATCGTATTGACCTTTTGTTCAGCAGGAATCCCTGAAAGCTTTACTGCTGTCGGAATAAGCTTTGCAGGCAGAAGCTTTCTTACCGCATTTATGAAGTCACGATTTTGATTTTCACTGAAATCACGCTGTATTCTCAAATCAAGCTGCTTTATGTCAAGTGCTGGTTTCAGGTCTATATTTATTTTGTATCGTCCACGCTCCATTTTTCTGATATGTGAGCTTGCACTCAAAATAAGCGGACCTGATACACCAAAATGTGTAAAAAGCATTTCTCCCTGCTCACTGAATATGATCTTTTCTTTGTCATATAGTCTGACTCCAACATTTTTCAATGAAAGTCCCATCATTTCACCGCAGTACTTTTCGACTGACACAAGCGGAACAAGTGACGGATAAATCGGTGTAACTGTATGCCCCACACTTTCAGCAAGTTTATAGCCATCACCCGTTGAACCTGTTTTGGGATACGATTGTCCGCCCGTTGCTATGAGTACAGATTGTGAATAATATTCTTTTCCACCTGCAATCACACCTGTACATACATTTCCGTCAACAATAATTTTCGCTGCCCTTTGATGTATGACCTTTACTCCCAGACTTTTCATTTCCCTGTCAAGAGCATCTACAATATCCTCTGCTTTGTCGCTTACAGGAAAAACTCTGTTCCCTCGTTCGGTTTTAAGCGGAACGCCAAGCTCCTCAAAGAAATTCATAACGTCCTGCGGCTGAAATCCTGAAAAGGCACTGTACAGAAATCGTGGATTGACCGGAACACTGTTCATTGCCTCCTGCCATGTACAGTTATTTGTAACATTACATCGCCCTTTGCCTGTTATACGCAGCTTTCGTCCTATTTTCTCATTTTTCTCAAAAAGAGTAACGGTACGGCCCATTCTTGCCGCTGTTATTGCCGCAAATGAACCTGCCGCACCTCCGCCTATTATAATTACATCAGATTTCATTAAGTCCCTCTTTTTTTCAGTCTGTTTCTGTAAAGTTCAGCTATTTTCTGTTTCCGTTCAGCCGTTGCCGCTTCATCTTTTATATAGCGTTCACCGTCCTGTATCAGAACATCGCCCTCACAGATATTTTCTCCAAGCATTTGAATGCTGACTTCTATCATTCCGCTGTCAGATTCTATAACTGCTGTTTCTTCTTCTATTCTGTCAAGAATAAGCATATTATCATTACCTTTCAGTTGTAATCTCCAATGACTCTCCGTCTGATTCAAAAACTATGCTTCCGCATAAATCCGTGCGATATATATTCTGCGATGCTGTATATTTTCCTATACGTTTTAATGCTTTGTCATGAGGATGACCGTAGGAATTGCCATCTCCGCACATTATAACTGTATATTCAGGCTGAATTTCAGCTAAAAATTCAGCTGATGACGAAGTTGAACTGCCATGATGCCCTGCTTTATAAACAGTGCATTTATGTAAAAGTCCGCTGTCTATGAAGTGCTTTTCTCCGTTTCTTTCAGCGTCACTGGTAAAAATAAAGCTGTTTTTGCCATGCTCCAGAACCTGTCTCTTATACACATCTGACGCTGCCGACGATCGCCTAAGTG
>ENA-OYXZ01000568-OYXZ01000568.1-human-gut-metagenome-genome-assembly--contig:-NODE-568-length-16038-cov-4.333229_pt1 | contig 16038 bp, 10 predicted proteins | sample MGYA00243975_ERZ653432 | MGnify/ENA primary metagenome ERZ653432 (study PRJEB26926, sample SAMN06164954) | human gut metagenome | biome: ENVO:00009003; feature: ENVO:2100002; material: ENVO:00002003...
TCCTCTTACGTCCTTGAAAATAACTTACATAGAATATATCCAAGGACATACGAGAAATGGCGCATGAAATTCAAATAATTTTAAATTTTTTAGAAATCAATCATTTATAAGATTCAACAACTTCTCCATCTTATCTAGCATTTGATTTGCTCTCTCAATTCTCTCAACTCCCATAAATCTGATACTCTTATAAACCGCAGCTCCGGCTTCTGAAATCAAATCCGGCTTTATCCGATCATATACATGTGTCTTAATCTCTCTTATGCAATCAATGCCGGTCTTACCAAGACCAATAAATATATTTATGACATTCTTTTCCTGCTCCGCCTGCTGATTATAAGATACAATTCCACCGCCCTTTGATAATGCAAGTTCCTTTATGATTGCCATGTCACACTCTCCTCCTATCAAGTCATCAAATCTCTACCACAAATCCCGCCCAGTAAACCGGCTTTTCAAATAAACGTATATCTGCAGGAAGCTGCGACAATCTTCTCATCTCATCAGCCGCCAGTCCGATACGTCTGATTCTCTGCTCTCCGTACCAGCCTGCCTCTGCAAGTTCTCCATTCGTAACCGTCATGATGTATTTCTTTGCCTCCCATAGCGCAGACGTCACTTCCATCGTGTGCAGATTCTGATAGAATCTGGACATCATCACCGCCGCCGCAAAATCATCGACCTCCCACAGACTCATCACACACGCCGACACACCCTGTGCGCAAAGCGCCGTGTGCATCCCGATCAGTCCGTCCGTGTAACTGATGTCACCGGTATTCGTAAGGCAGGCAGACAGCACGACCATCTGCACGCCGTCCCAGTCATATGTGCATATCTCCTCCGCACTAACCACACCATTTCCATAGTGTTCTGTTTCCTCGCCCGATACAATCCAGTCATTTGCCCCCGCAAGAAATATACAGCTATGCCGCATCGGATAATCATACTCAAACGGACCGGCCGCAGAATCAAAATGCTCGTCTTGTCGATAGTCCCCATGTGTAGCTATATGAAGAATCGGAACATGCACTTCCTCAAGCAATTTCTTCCGTGCGGCGATCTTCTGCTTGATTCCTGCACCAAGAAAGTCCGCCACCGTCTGTGCCTCCACCTTGCTGAGCGGAAGTACCGACAGTTTTTTCTTGCTATTTCCGCCGGAAGCAACCTTCTCTTTATCAAGTGTGAATTGCGGATTACCAATCACCAATGCGCCCTCATCCTGATTTACATAGACATCGTGATGAATGCTTCGCATGGAATTCACATAACACACATTAAACTCCTGTATCAGCCAGCTTCCCCTGCTCGTAGTAAGCATGTCAAACGGAAACGATTGAAGTTCTATATCTCCGGAGACAATCAATCTATCCGGTCTCGGCTGTGCAAGGAAAGTTTCCGCGGACGGGCGTATCAAAATATCATACAGTTTTCTTGAAACCGATACATCATATAGCCAGCCCGGAACACTCTGCCTCTTATCATAAAAGCGATTCTCCCTCGTTCTCTTATCCATGATAATGCACAGTTGTCTGACCGCAAAGGCGTCAATCACAGGCTGGCGGTAAATACGGCACCCCTGCTCTGTTTTAACAACCGTCAGCACCGCATACCGCATATTCTTCTCTGTCGGCTTCTCATAATCAGTCACAAACTGAAGGAAATCAATATATATACAGCCTGTCGGCAATCTTCCTATCAGTTCATCTGCGGACAACCATCTCATTTGATTCGGCTGAGCCTTGGCGTATAATTCGTTTTCAAGACCTCGTTTTCTGTTCTCAGGTTCAGTAATCTGTCTCTTATCTATCTCATGTCCAAAGTATCTCGCCATATCAAGTTCTATGATTCTGCGCTCTGCCTCGCGAAGTTCCTTGTCCCCTTTCCAATCACACTCCGAAAGACACTTCCGTCTCATAGAAAGCACATCCGGATAGATACTCTTAAGATTCCCGAGTATCTCAAGCAGCTCTATATCGGAGCATACAATACTCCCATCATATACAAATGATACGACAATATGAAAGAACAGATTGATTCTGGACATTCTCGCAAACATTGTCTTTTGATCCTGATATAGCACCAGTTCCGTCAGCCTCATCGGTGTAAGCCTGACAAGGGTAAACAGCAGACTTTTCAGTTCCTGTCCCGAAAACATCTTTCTGACAAATGAGAGATTATCACAAATCACATCTATGACAGTCTCCATATCCGGAAAGCAACGTTGACTGAACTCATACAAGCGATCAAACCAGATCCGACTCTGTCCTATGTCTTTCACAGCTATAAAATAAGCAGTCCTGACATCCAGATAAGAAAGCCACAGTTCATTGGATATCTCGTTCTGCAATAACGATTCAACACGCTCCAACATATTTAAAATAATCGTTTTCTCTTTTCTTCCTACATTTCCAGCCCGCAGATTCATCTTCATGCTGTTCAGAACAAACGATATGTCTCTGAAAGATATGTCCTCCGGTCTGTATTTACCGAGCAGACTTCGAACCTGTTCCTTTGATGTCTCATCTGCAGCATCATTCGCAAGCTGACTGTATGTATTGTTCAGATAAACCGCACCAACGCTTTCCTCCAGATGATATTCCGATATAACAGAAAGTCCCTCGTCCAAACATCTCTTGCAGGATTCCGCGTCCCCCTGATTAGCAAAGGCGATTGCCCGGTTATTCAGGAATAAAAGTAAATATTCAGCATGAGCTTCCATGCTGCTTTTACAAACAGAATATCCGTCCTCTGTATATCGAAGCGCCGATACATAATCCCCTCCGGCAATCGCATTTCTTGACCTCTCCAGCAAATACTTTATCTGCAGTTCTTCTCTCAGCTCTGAATCCTCTACATCTGATATATACTCTCCAATCTGATTCAGCAGATGTTCCGCTTTCTCTCTGTCTCCATACGTATTTTTCTCCGCCGCCGTCTGCGCCATATAAAGGTCAGACAGAAGAAACAGAAATGTCATATCCGCATAACAGCGTTCCCGATATATCTGAAGCCTTTCATAATATCCGCTCATCTCATCATATAAAGCGCAGCGCGCCATGCTCTCACACAGATTTATCAGGCAAAGCACGTAATCAGCATCTGACGCCTCCTCTATATCCGGAAGCAAATCAAGCAGCAGCTTCCCCATACGAATAGCTTTTCTGTCATGCAGGACATTAACCAAATCCGAAAACACTCCCGCATAAAATACAGAACACTCATAGATATGCGGTTCTAAGACATCAATATCCAGCTTATCGTAATACCGATCAAATGATTGGTATTTATCCGTCTGATACAGAAGTAAAAGATTCTCCAGCAACAATACCTGAAAAATAAACTTGTTCTTCCACGAAAGTCCGTTTATCATTTCCATGCATTGTTCTGCCAATGTGCCACATGTTTCCATGCCATGCAGATTGTTCCATGCAGAGAACACATACTCATACATTTCAATGAACGCATATATATTTATACTCTCCATTGCCGCCGGAAAATCCTTCCGTCTGCCGGACTTACCAAGACACAACGAAAGGGCAGAGACATACCGTTCTACCTCAGTCGAATCTGTCTCTGCTCCCATATCTTCATACATTGACGCTCTCAAATTGTCTATAATCCGTGTCAATTCATCATTCATACATTATCCTTGTCCGTCTTTCCGATTGTGATGTCATACGCTCCGTCATTCGGAACAATTACTTCTGCCGTGTATCTTCCATCCAACAGCTTCATCTCATCGCAAAAACATACATTCTTGTCCGAATCTGTTACAATCAGGACCGGTCTGCCATCTTCCCAATCCTCTTCATCGAGACTGACTGTCATCCGGTTTCCATCGAGTGAAATACGGTTGTAGTCATTTTCTTCGTCAACGAGGCGGGACATATCTTCATCGCCTGTACCGCCACGGGCTGCAAGGGCTACCGGATGTTCAAAGCTGTAATCTAATCCCTCAACTAACTGATGTATACTATCAAGAACCAATCTGCTGCCATTCGATACTCTCACTGACAAGCCGACAACCGCGCTTCTAAGCAGTTCAGGAAAGGAAAATTGTGCAAGCTTCTCATCACTTAAAACACCCTCCTGCCACTCTCTTATCGTCAGGATTGTGTCGTATATATGTCTACAGTTATCACACTTCATCACATGTGCCTGAACACGGTGTATCAACCGCATATTATCCGGTGTCATCTCATCTGTGTATATCGCATCTACTATATCATCAAAGTCTAGGTGTTCTGTCATCATCATCCGAACCTCCTTCCTGACTATCCTTCTTCGATTTCTCTTCGCTATCCGAAATCCACTTTTTCTGAATCCTGTGTAAACCATCAGATATCTGCCGAGCCGGCAATTTAAATAAATGCTCTCCTAGTGTTCGTCCGTCAGCGTCTATCATATCAAGTTTCTCCCGAAGTGGCAAGAATACCTCCTGCGGAATAACACCATCAATCGCAAACCTCAAATCGTCTATCATGCACTCGTATAGTCGGTATAACTTGATACCATGCAACCGCTCCTGAACTTTTGATGGTTTCCCATTCACTTCATCCCCCATATATGGGAAAATCAGTCTGGAATAGGTGAATGCTATCAATTTATCCGGTGCGGTATTGATGGAATACAGCTCCTGTAATTTGTCCAGAAGTTCATCACTGATCTCCGATTCCAACACGAGTGCCTCTGGATTCTTCGTCGAATCAGGCTCGTGTGCCAGTTTAATCGGTGACTTCGTTTTTTCATTTAATTCATGCAACATGTCCAAAGATAACGCTCTTCCTACCTGCTGCTTCGAAGCTTTCACATCATCTTGCTTCTTTTTATTTTTCTTTTGCTTATTCATTTCGTTTATCTTCTCAAGCCACGAAGCTGATTTTCTGTCAACAATTAGATTCAACCATGACTGTCTCTGGGCTTCATGCATGTTCTCCGACTTCATCAGATAGCGCGGTAACTGACGAATCACAGCCCACACCACCTCCTGAAACACGTCTTCCCATTCTTGAAAGCCGACATTTCTGATTATCCTGTATCTCGTATCATGCAACAGAACCTCGTAGAGTTCCGTATATATGCTGTCGTCGCCGTTGTCATTCAAAATGGCTTCTTTCAGTTTACCAAAAAATTCCTGCGAAGCAAAACGCATGGGTGTCACCTTCTTTCGTTATAAATTTGAGCCATTAAATAAATATTTCAAGTTATGAAATATCGACTTATACCCTCTCTATGTTTTCCTCCCATGTTTTAGTAATGCTATCAAAATCACCAGAAAAATTCCCAACAACAAACAACTTTCCTTCGTCGTTTATACCTGCAATACCAGACGAACTACATGTAACTGCAACAATATTACTCCATGTCTTAGCAGACGACCTTCCCATATCCAAATATTTCTTACAGTCTCCCGCCATCTTTATTCCACCATCCTCAGTAATTCCTATCACATATGAGCTATCTGCATTTATAGCAACAATATTTCTCCAATCCTCTATGTGACTTCTCGGATCTGAAGCTCTACCAGCAAACGATACCGTTCCATCCTCAAAAAGAGCCAAACTGCAATCCGTTGACGTAGCTATACTTTTAACATTCTTCCAATTTGATACTTTTTTTACTATTTCATCATCTATACAGTCACCAGCAATTTTAACTGTTTTATCATACGTTAAGCCTAATATATGATACGAACCACACGCGATGAATTTAATGTCCTTCCATTCTCTGATATTCGGACTTAATTCCTTCCCAATAATCTTAACATACCCATTTTCATTTATGGTATAAACGCAATTTGGCGCAACCCGTACAAACGAAATTTTCTCCAACCCATTTGAATTACACTGACCATACGTATTATCGCCTGTAACTTTTATTGTGCCATCGCAATATAGTATAACTCTATTTCTATCGTTTGCACTATATTGTGCTACGTTGTTGGTAGACTCATGGTCACCATCTCCATTGATTATATGAAGCACATTGTTTCCCGTGGAAATAAAAGCAACGGTATCTCCAGTCAAAACAAAACTATTACCAACTGAATATTTTTCTATTCTTGTTATTTTGTATTTTTCTTTTGCCAATTTAATCTTATCACGCAAAACCTGCAAGCTTTTCTTACCTGCAGTATATCTTATAAATGCGTACTCAAAGTGGCATTCATCACATGATATTTTCGAAAAATTATCCTCATTCCTTTTTGATTTACATACTGGGCAAACATTTTCTGTTATCTGCATAATGCACCTCTTTCTTATACGTTCTCAGAATAATTTATCTTATGCACCATACTTCTGTATTGTTTTGGTATATCATTGATGGTAAGCAAATCGCTAACATCCTCTGGAGGCTCACCATCTACTCCATATTCAACATCTATGCGTTCAAGCAATTCATCAACAGAGTCATGCAAAAAATTCCGAACAAACCTTGCATTCCCGAAATTTGGATTTCCTTTGCTTGTTACATTTCTAAAAATATCTGATACACAATTTACATATTCATCACAAAGCCTTAACGGAAAGGGCGTACCTATCTGCACTATATTCATTGCATTAGCCGCCATCAATTTTAGTATTTCAACCAATTCTTGATATGTATAATCCTTAAACTCAATTATACTATTTGCGGTTCCAAATCTACTAGACAAACCGCTGTCCGTAGCTAACAATTCCTTCATTTCTCGCGGATAACCTGCAAGAATAATACATGTATTTTTTATAACATCTTCATCTTCAAGTACTGTAAGTAATCGCTTTATCACACTCCGTCCGTATACATTTGTCGGCTCTGCAAGTTGATGTGCCTCATCTATGAATAATACACCGTTTTTTGCAAGTTTTATTATGTTATCAAAATCATCAATGTTGTCACACATTTGACGTGCTGTTCTTATAATCACATGTCCTTGCGTCAATGTATGTCTGGCTTTCAAAATCCCGCCCATCAATTTTGCAACAGTTGTTTTTCCAACACCTGGATTTCCTATATAGCAATACAAGCCAGGATTTACCGTACCCGCATGTATTCTTCTTAATCGTCTCTCGATTGCTCTAATAGACTTCTTTACTCCATCCAACCCAGTAAGTGATTCCAACTTTTCTAATGCCCCTTCAGAGTCAACTCTGCTGGATGAGAAGTATTTTAACAGAGAATTAGGGAACATATCCATAGTTATGAAACGTCTCGTCAATTGATAACCTGCCTCACCATCAGATATCTGAGTAGATGTGGTGTTTCCGTCATGTCTTTTCCAATTTTGACGTAGTTCATTTATAAGTTGGTCAACTTCCCTTCCATTCCCCCACGAACCGGAATTTTCTCCAAGTCCACCTCTCTCGCTAACCCAATTAAGGAAGAAATCAGGGAGAAATGTTTTGATATCATCTTCAAAATCCATGTTATCTTCAGTCTTTAGTTCAAAAATTTTAAGCATATCATCAGGAGACAAATCATCAAATACAAATTGTCTGTTTAACTGACTTCTTGCTGAAGGGAACACCTTGAAAACATCTTCCATTCCATCTGTCGTATCAATAAACACAACACACAAATCGTCAAAATGTGAACTCATCGCCCCAAGAATGACTCCGAGAGCTTGTGGTCCAAAAGTATTGTCCATGGCATTCTTTGGTAATAATGAGCTTGGGGAATTAACAACCAATGTGCCTCCTATAGCCTGTTCAATAACATCCTGAGTCTTTATCGATGTCTGTCCAACAAATCCCGCCTCAAGGTCTGCCTTTCCAACAAACATAATGTTATCACTTTCCAGCACACCAAGTTCTTTATATACTGATGCTATCGCCCTTATCGCTGTATGCTTTCCTGTCCCCACTGCTCCAGAAATAGCATAGTGTAGACCAACACTAGGTACCTCTTCAAAGAACAATTCATCATCATTTGTGTATAAAGACTCTGCATAAGCTACAATATCGCTTTTACCATACAACTCTGACAACAGCACCTTAGCAGCTCGCTCATTATCCTTATAAACTCGCCCTACAGGTCCTGCAAGGTGTCTAAAAGATTTTGGTATATCCTCTTCTGTTAATGTTCTTCTTTCAGACATTGAAATTTCTTCAACCTGTTCTTTAGATATTATTCCTTCTGGATCACCTAAGACCGATACATTCAGCCTTTCTGTTCTTGCACTAATTGATTCAGGCAAATACACATCTCGAATAAACCCTCCATTCCCAAAATTGGACGGTTTATGCTCTAAGTACTTCTCGAATGTAGCCTTGCTCCTTCTCAAATATCCTTCAAACTCAGGTGAATTTGTTATTTCTCCACGTTCAGATGCCATCATTTTAAGTATTTGTGTGAGTTCGTCAGCTGTATAGTCTTCAAAACGGATTCTGTGATTAATGGGAAACCTTCGCAGAAGTCCCGGATCAACATCCAAAAATCTGCGCATCTCTGCTGAGTACCCAGCACATATAAAACACGTATCCGCATGTATTTGCGGATCTTCTATCAGTGGCACCAATTCCGTAATAATAGAACGACCTCTATCACTTTGTTCTAGTTGATGTGCTTCATCAATAAACAATATGCCGCCTCGAGCTTCTTCAACTTTATCTGAAAGAATAACTCTCCCATTTAGCAAATCAGCAGCTTTGCATTCAACAACATTATTTACTTTCCTTTCAAGGACTCCTAAATGCCCTAATATCTCACCCATTTTTCTTGCTACTGTTGTTTTACCAGTTCCCGGAGCTCCTGAAAATATATAATTTCCCGGAGCTTTATCCTCTACACCCCACAATATATTTCTGCTAAGTTCCCTTAAAAACTTTTTAACATTCTTAAGGCCTATCATTTTATCGATTTCTTCAAAAGCCATACTTAGGTTCTGGCTTCTGGGGGCTAAACAATGCTGAAGATTCTCCGGTATATCAATAGGTTTCAAATCCTTGACTTCTACACTTGAAAACTCATTTTCAACAAATAATCGTGCACTACATCTATTTTTCATTGCTGTAAGCAATGTTTTGGCTTCTCCAGCGTTTCCCCAGCCTCTAGCTTTACCATTACCTCCGACCCATACTTCAAAAAAATTGTCCAGAACGTTTTCCAACTCATCACTTAGCCTTACTTCTGGATCATTTTCTACCATTTCTACGAAAATCTCTTTCATTTGAGTCGATGTATAATTAGGAATGTTATATTCGACAGGAAAGCGCCTTGCTAATCCATCATTTTCCTGCATAAAGCGTTCCATATCTTTTGGATATCCTGCCAACACAACAGCGAATTGTCCCTCATAGGCAGATAAATCATTTACTAATTGAGTAATCGCTTCATGGCCGTGAGAGTTATCTGCAAGAGCATAAGCTTCATCAATGAACAAAACGCCACCCATAGCTTCTTGTACTTTACTCCGCACCACCCCTGACGTCCCACCAACATTTTCAGTCACAAGATCTGACGCCGAACACTCTACCAACTGCCCTTGGGACAAAAGTCCTAATTCATAATAAAGTTCTCCCATCAGGCGTGCCAGGGTAGTTTTACCTGTTCCCGGATTCCCTTTTATCAAACGATTTAAAGAATGACCTTTTACTACCCCTGACCCAGCAAGTGGTACAAATCTACTATAATTTTTTAGATTACCAGCTTCCTTTTTTTGAGGTTTCAATTTCTGCTGAGAATACCATTCTCTTATATCTTTTTTTACTTCATCCATTCCCACGAGCTGTTCCAATCGCTCTATAGGGTCAACATAATTTGTTTCCCCTGAAAAGTCTCGCCAATTATCTTTAGATAATTGCCTTTTCGGTTGTTCAGAAATACACCGTTCCAATCTCGTATATAAATTTTGCAATCCCCATTTTTGTCTTGCGCAAGACGAAGCAAGTATCTCTGAAATTTCTTTCATATCTCCTATATCTACGATAAGCTTCCCCTCTTCGCGCAAGCGCATCATGTTAAGCAAATTTAATATCTCATTTGAATTAGGTGTACGAACCGATATTACCCTATTGTTTTCCGGTATCTTTGAATCAATCCTAGGTATCAAAATGTTTCTTACAAATCGAGACCAATATATACCTCCACTGCTACTATTAACGCTCTCAAATAATGATGCAACCGAAGTTTCTCTAAACATATAAATAACGACACCTCGCCCTGTGCTATGAAAAGATTGTAATTCCTCAAGAATCGACATAGCTTGATTGTCAAAAGAGTCAATTAGCGAATCAACATTACTTAACACAAGAGCGCATGCATTCTCAGAACGTCTAAGAATGCTCGTTACCTGTTCCCAACTTACCCTGATTGATTGTCTTCCCATATGGAAAGGACTGGTAATGTCATAACCCATATCAGTCTTAGCACTCATATGTTGAGGCATACTTCTGTTTCGCCTTCTATGACCAAGCGGTCCCATTGCAACTATAGATTCAAAACCATATCTATGAACTTCCCCAGTTACATTATTGACATCTGTTCCTCGCAAAATGTTCCATGAGTTTTGATCATAGCAATACAACATATTTACTCCATCTAAGAAGAAAACTGCATCAAATTTTTGATTATATCTTAGATAATGATGAAGCTCGTATTTTACATCAGTCAGCTGTAGCATGTTGTTACAAAATTGATCGTTTGTATATCCTGTAATGATGTAATGTCCATTTACACGTAGTTCTTCATCAAAATAAGAATTATTCTTTGCTATCATACTTGATCCTCTCACTTAAAGAATTATAAGACACCTTGCACCTCTTGATGAACAGGCTTTACAACCTCAGCCTCTGGTGTACACTCTGTTTCCCATTTCTCAATATCAACAACCTCAATTCTGTTAGATGGTTTATTCTCAAAGCCCGGCACAGTCATAACCTCTCCTTGTTCGATTCCCTCGAACGACAACGATGACAGCACCTCCTTAGCAATCTTGTCACCATATTCTTGATTATAACTCCCATAATTAATTATATCTGATTCAAGTATGTTTTCTATAATACCACTCGAGTTTAATTTAGGAGTTTGTGTTATGATTATTTCAAATCCTGTACTATCATTTCTTAAATGCAGTCTCAAAGCAGATCTTTGATCATTCCCACGATAGCAACAGTTTACAACATTTAGTCCCTTATCATATAACTTATCCGCTATGTCTTGACTTCTATCTGCTCTGTCTTGACTCGCATACGCTGCTTCTACGGCAAACATCGATACTTCATCAATCTCCTTGCTTATCTGTAGCCCCGCAGACTTTATCCCATCTAATTCCTTAGTCGTCTGAAGATGTGCTTCTTCAGAAGCTTTATCTAATGTATCATTTAATGTATCGATGCGTTTTTTAATAGCTGATAAATCCCCATGAGTCCATGAGTCCACGTCAACTTTGAATCCCTCTTCCGGCAGATCAATTTCTTTGCTGGCTTCAAGCTGAGCTGAAACAACACCAAGCATTTGCCTTGCAGCTTCAAGATGGACGTTCCATTCCTGTTCAGTGCGAATAACATCCTGCCTCAGACTTATTGCTTCCTCTACAGCATGGCGAGCCTCAAGTCGTGCTGCCGGTGCATTTGCCGATATATTTTCAGCATCCAGAATTTCCCTGTGACACGACATTTTCATCCTTTTAACTTCGTTTATTCTACTCGCACAAAGTAAGAATCCAACCCGATAGTTATCTTCAATATCATCTATTAAAGAACAAAGCGTCTTCTCATATTCTTTAGCCATGCCTAGTAAAACCTTATGATTTTCTTCCATAACCATAATCGAATCTTCGGCATTATCTAAGCGATCACTAACATCATTCATTACTTTTTTCATACGAGATTCACTATCTTCTATCTCTGCTCTCATCTGGTTATTATTTTGTTCCATTGCTTTTTCAATGCTCTCATAATTTGCTCTCATTGCCTCATTTACGTCTGCACGAGTTTGGCTGAGCGCATCTGTGAACGTACTTTTCGTTTTAGATAATTCTCTCGAGAAATTCATATGCATTTCTTTTATTCGTTCCTCACATTTATCCGATTCCTCCTTAATTCGGAGATTGCTATCTCCTATAGCTTTCTGTAACTGAATTCGTAATTCTTGTTCTTCTTTTGATGCTGCTGTTGCTTGGGCATCGATTTTATGATTTAAGTTCTGCAAACTGTTGTTAAGCGAATTAATCCTGTTTTGATATTCTAGCATGGCTGCACCGTTTTTCTGACTCAACATATTTAACGCCTTGTTACTTTCCTTCAGACTTGTTGCTTGAGCAGCTCGTTCTCTCAAATGTCTCAGTTCATCACTAGATATCGTAGTATAAGTTGTTTTCCTTCCACTCATTTAATTTTCCTCCTTGTCGTTAGGGATACCAATTTCATGTATACTTATCCCATGGTAAAAATACTCTATTTTTCTTGAACCTACTCCATAATCATTTAAATAATCTTTATATCTGTCAGTTAAGCAAATAACTCTTTGGTTTGATGATCCCCTTAGGCCTTTCCCATCATCTAGTTGCCGAATATATGGGCCATCAATGAGCAAATCAACTCTAGAAAGCAACTCCCTTGAAGCACTTTGTTTCATTAATTCCTCATATGTATATCCAGTGTATACAATCGTACCCATATCTTTTTTTTTTGCAACATAATCCAATAACGAAGATAACTCCTCCGCTTGAAGAAATGGCTCACCGCCACTAATGGTAATCCCAGTTGCATTTGAAACAATTATTTCAAAAGCAAGTGCATCTATTTTAATTGCTGTACCCATTTCCATATTATGAGCATTCACAGCAACACACCCCGGACAGCTCTGCTTACAGCCTTGAACCCACAATACATATCTAAGCCCTGGACCAAGGACATGCACTTCAGGCTCTTTCATGTACACATAAATAAAATCTCTCATGATTGCTCCTCAATTGCCTGCTTTTCTTCTGATAACTTGAAGATCTTTTCTCTCCGCCTCTTGGCAAATAGCTAATATATGGTCCAAACTTGACAGTTCACTTTGTATATCTTCAAAAGCACTTTTTACAGTCTGAACTTGATTAACATTCAGCGTTTTACGCAACTCTATATTCTCAGGATGACCAATTTCTTCCATCATTGCCTCTAAAGGAGTTTTGTCGACATCAAACCAATGCTCATACATATCCCTCTTTTTCTTACATGCAATATAGTTATCCGCCAGAGTTCTGGCAGTTGCTTCAGTATCGTCTAAAAATTCAGTATATTTCTCCATCACAGTTCTTAACTGACCTATAGAAGATGTAATAACGTCTATCAACTCTGTTGTTAATATTTGTCTCTTTTCGTCATAATCCAACTTCTGATTTTCCAAGCTATTCTTTCTATTTTCTAAGATTTCAGCAGCAACCTTATTCTTCTCAACGATTGGAGTTAATTCATCAATCTTTTTTTGCAATTCAGCTTGTTTCTCTTCACTAAACAGCGATTCAGCGTCATTCAACTCATTCAATACAACTTCAAGTTCTTTATATTCAGTTCTTAAATCAACTAATTCTTGTGGAATTTTTTCAATCTTCTCCTTTTTATCTGTCAAATTCCTTTCTACTTCTTCCTTTTCTTTTGCCAACCCTTCATATTGGGAAGATAGATCTATCAATGTCTTCTTTTGTGTATTTAGCCGAGCTAACAATTCGTCATTTCGTTTTTTTTGCTCTTCTATCTTATCTTCTGAACTATCAGATAGCATTCTATTTAAAGATTCATTTATACCTTGCTGTTCATCAAGTTCTTTTCTATTTGCATCAACGATTTCGCTCAGCTCTTTATTCTCATGCTTACATATAGCAAGCTGTCTTTCTTGATCCTCTTTAGTCTCCTGCAGCTTTTGAACTTTATCCTTTAATTCTTGAAGTTCTTTCGCATTCTCATTCTCAGCATCAGAACTATCGTGTTGATTCATATATGAACGATAAAACGCTATCACTCTATTTGCAAAAGCAAAATATATTGCAGATATCTCATCAGAAATAATTGACTTACCAATTGATTGCTCCGCCATTTTTAACAGTGCATAGCTAGTAGATAGCAACGACTTATTTAAATCATCTCCATCAATGCTGACAAGTATTTTCGCCTCTTGTTCAAGTTGGCTCTTTAGCTTTTGCTTATCTTCATTTTGCATGTTTTCCCACCTCTCTGATAACAGCATTTGAAATTCAACGTTTTTGTATAATCCAATCATAAACTTATCTAATTTGATATTCGTAAACATTCAAGGGTTGTTCAGTTTCACGAATACAAGCAATTAATTTTTCACCAACAGTTCGCATTCCCACCTCAATAACACAGCTATCACGTGCTTCATTCATACCGTGCAAAGGTATTTTTAGTTTCTTTGAATTATTTTCTAATTCAAGTTCTTCCCCCTTTGATACGAAAAGCGGTCCGAAGTATTCCATATCGTCATCTGTTCTTTTCTCTTTTATAGGCAGGTTTTGACTTACTATCTGTTCACCCACACCATCATACACGTATATAAATACTTCCTTCATTTTTCGCTGAGTTTCTTCATAAAGCTTGCTTCCTATCTCATATATTTGATCCGACCTGTCAGAATAAGAATCATTAACAAATCTATCATCAGCCAAAAATGGATCAAAACTAAAAATTGAGCGTATGTAATAAGTAATCGGATACAAGGTTGAAGATTTTCCAAATAATATTATCCTTGTTTTCGCTTCGTCAAAACCAGATGATGACCATAATTCGTTTAGCGATGATATTAACTTATCTATTTTCTTTCTTGACACATTAAAAACATCGTCAAAACCAGCACAATCCAAACTCACTCCTGCCAATTCTTCAAACGAGGCATTCATCATTTTCTCTGATCTGTAGTAATTTTTCATAAGCCTGTTAAATTCGCACACTTGATCATCCAACAAATCAAATATGTCAACCTCATGCTGCAAACTCTGTGTTATACCAACATTTATATCCTTAACGCACTCACCTGCATCTGGTAAACTATATTCACATATTTTTTCAACAGCGCCTTTATTATCATGCTTACAAAATCCAATCGAATATAAATCAACATCAACTATAAGCAAATCAGTATATGTGTTTACATCCGTATTCTCGTTATTCTTGCTAAAATCATAATATGCAACCGCTAAATACTTATCTGTGTTCATATATATCACCTCTTCTCAATCTCCACTGTAGCCGGTATAATGACATTATCCTCTCTTTCATATTTAAATCTCTTTGATATCCCCGGAAGAATGCACCTCTTAATAACACTTTTACTTGTATCCACATTCTCATCACCATCATCAAGGATATGCCAAACTTCATCAAATGGCTCACCTTCATTCGGAAAATATGCGTAAAGCCCGATTCCGTTCAACGCAACTTCAAATTTTTTTATAAAAATTGTCAGTGTCCTATTTAACTTTTGCAATCCCGTTATCGTTTCTGGCAAATATGTTCTAACATTTTCATTTGCGGTCACGCCTTTATCGTTCTTTGTCAGAAATCCCTTACCTTTATATCCATTAAAATCATTCTCTGTAGAATCCTTTTTGTTTAAACTACCAACGACACCTTTATCCTTATCTGAATACAGTGATGAATATGCAGCCTCTCGTTCGATAAGTCGATCAACCTTAACAATCTTATAAAGATCAACAAAACATTGTGCTAATTGTTCAAATTCATACACATAGAGAGATTTTTGCCATTGATTAATATACTCATATAACTCGTTTTTTATATTTGTAAGTTCCCCAGTCCATGAGGCATGTATGTTATCGAGCTCCCGAATTGTATTTGTAAGTTCTCCTGACCACGATGCATGTATGGAGTTTGTTTCCTTTACCATTGTCTCGTTCTGTCGTTCCATCATTAAAATCTGCTCATCCCTTTTACCTAAAATGTCAGCAATTTCCCTGTTTAACTCCATTTTAGATGCTGCCATTTCTTCACCAAAACATTTCTTTGCAGCCTTAAACCTGACATCAGATTCAAAATCAATAATGTCCATCTTCACATCGTATTCTGAATCTTTTATAGTATAGTTATAGTATGAAGG
>ENA-OYXZ01000582-OYXZ01000582.1-human-gut-metagenome-genome-assembly--contig:-NODE-582-length-15781-cov-5.521620_pt1 | contig 15781 bp, 8 predicted proteins | sample MGYA00243975_ERZ653432 | MGnify/ENA primary metagenome ERZ653432 (study PRJEB26926, sample SAMN06164954) | human gut metagenome | biome: ENVO:00009003; feature: ENVO:2100002; material: ENVO:00002003...
CGGCATACGAGACGTAGCTCCGTCTCGTGGGCTCGGAGATGTGTATAAGAGACAGATTTCACAATGGTATAATTAGCTTAAGCAATTTCGACACCAAATAATAGGAAAGGATTTTTACACATGAAAAAGAAATTATTGCCTGCACTTATAGTAACCGGACTTATTATCCTCGTTGTAATAATAATGGGTATAACTGCTCTTATCAATAAATACACCCCTACGAAAAAGACAGAGGATCTTAAAGAGTATTTCAATATCTCTTCTGATGATGAGGCTGCTCTCATTGTAGATAATGAGCTATCCGATTACAAGGCTAAAATAATAGATAAAAAAATATACGTTGATTACAAATTTGTTCACGACTCATTAAATTCCAGATTTTACTGGGATGCAAATGAGAATGTGCTTCTTTACACAACCGCATCTGATATCATCTCAGCGGCGGCTGACAGCAATAGCTACAGTGTCACCAAGCAGACCAATGACTTTGGCTATCCGATTGTGAAAGCCACCTCTGACTCTGCGCTTATCGCTTTAGACTATGTAAAACAGTACTCCAATATCACCTTTAAGTCATATGATGACCCGGCACGCATCGTCATCACAAGCAAATGGGATGAAATAGACAGTGCCACTGTAAACAAGTCTACCCAGGTCCGCGTGAAGGGCGGCATAAAGAGCCCTATTCTAAAAGAAGTGAAAAAGGATGACAAGATTACTATTCTTGATTCCGGTGACAAATGGGATAAGGTTGCCACTGAGGATGGTGTTATTGGATATATAAAGCGCAAGGCTCTGTCCGAGAGCAAAAAAACTAAGCTTACGAATCCTGACTATGAAGAAGAGACCTTTACGCATATCAAGAAGGATAAGGATATCTGTCTTGCCTGGAATCAGGTAACAAGCCAGTCAGCAAACAGTAAAGTGCCCCAGGTAATTTCATCAACCAAGGGCATAAATGTAATGTCACCAACTTGGTTTTATTTAAATGACGACAACGGTAATCTGGCAGATATAGCAAGCAAGGATTATGTCAGCTACTGCCATTCCCAGGGCATCGAGGTATGGGGACTGTTCAGCAACTTTGAAAATACTGATGTAGATGCAGCATATGTGCTCACACATACATCCACGAGAACTACCCTGATCAATCAGATTATGTCGGCTGCATTTAACTATGAGCTTGATGGTGTAAATATTGACTTTGAAAATATCACAGAAGCAGCATATGGAGACTCTTACATCGAGTTCATCAGAGAGCTCGCCATAAAGTGTCATAATAACAGCATATCACTTTCAGTTGATGTCACAGTACCTGCCAGCTTCAACAAGTTCTTCAATCGCTCTGATATGGCAAACTTTGCCGATTATATTGTGATTATGGGATACGATGAACACTATAAGGGCTCTGATGCCGGCTCAGTTTCTTCCATTCCGTGGGTAACTGAGGGTGTTGAATCCACTCTGAAGGAGGTTCCCGCTGACCAGATTATTCTCGGCATGCCTTTTTATACCAGAATATGGGAGCTCACTCCAAAGGAGGACGATGATGCCGTAACCGATACCGAGGATCAGTCAAAGTACACTGTTGCCTCACAGGTATATAGTATGGACGCTGCTGCAGCACAGCTTGCCACAAACAATGCCACTGCTGCTCTTGATGAGGAATCCGGTCAGAACTACGCTGAGTGGTCTGTATCCAACAAGCTGTACAAGGTATGGCTCGAGGACAGTACATCCTTAGAGAAAAGGCTCAAGCTCGTCGACGACAATAAGCTCGCCGGTGCAGCATTCTGGAAGCTTGGCTTTGAGAATTCATCTGTCTGGGATACCGTTATCAAATATCTGAACTGATTGCTTAAGGCTTACTGAAAGAGGCCGTACCTTTACAGCTACAGTCTAACTCAGTACCTTTTATAGGTTATAAATGATATCAGCCAATCATATAATATACAAACACACCCGATGCCATCTATGTGCATCGGGTTTTTTATAGGTATCTTATATGAAAAAATATATGTACATTATTAAGAAAAACAAATACTGTCTTATTTTAGCTCTCTTTATTCTGTCCTTCTACCTCGGAAGAGGTGTCTGCGCTCTTGCAAAAAATACCGGCAAAAACACTAATTCAACTGTTATTGTAATAGACCCGGGCCATGGTGGAAGTGATCCCGGTAAGATTTCCACCTCCGGCGTCATGGAAAAGGATGTCAACCTGAGTATTGCAATGGCTCTTAAACAGCTGTTTGAAAACAGAGGCTTTACTGTTGTCATGACCAGAACCACCGACTGCGACCTCGCCCCGGATAATTCCAAGCATCCAAAGACAGATGATCTGACAAAGAGAACTGCCCTGATGTCTAAAAGCAATGTGGCAGTCAGCATCAGTATCCATCAAAACAGCTTTGAGGACAATTCAAGCTGCGGTCCACAGGTATTCTATTATGAAGCCTCTGATGCAGGAAAAGAGCTTGCATCCTCTGTTCTTGGAGCTTTAAACACTTCTCTTTGTGTCGCAAAACCACGAAGCATTAAGCCCAATAAAGAATACTTTATACTTAAAAAATCCACATCCCCGACCGTAATCGTAGAATGTGGATTCTTGAGTAATCCTGCTGAGACACTTCTTCTTACTGACAAAAACTATCAGGATGACCTGGCACATGCAATATATATCGGTGTTACAGACTATCTTGCGCAATCACCCTCTGGACATTTACAATAAACTGCTCTGCGATGTGATATAGTCTGGTTGTCTGGACACTTTCGCTGCCATCAAGCTGCTTTTTAGTCTCATTATCTGACATCTTAGACTCTTTTGCAGATATATCACGCTCCAGTGCCACATCTATGCGCACACGCTGTTCACCATCACTTATTCCCGCCTCAAACATAGTGATATTGTCTTCAAACAGCTTTTTAGTCTGCTCATCGTCTGTGACTATCATAGCAGATACTGAGTTTTCCTTTGCCTCAAAAAATGCAGCTACCCTGCCGCATTTTTTATCCTCAAGGAATATGTCAACCAGTCCCTTTTTATCTTCACCTCTTACTATGCGAAGCTTCATACCTGTGACCCCGTCTGCAGTCTCTATTGGTACAATATAGTTTTCCTGTCTCGACATATTTGAAGCTATCCTTAGCTGACTGCATAATAGCTTCATCTGTCTGATGTCTATTGAACCTGTGTGCCTATCCTCTATAATCATCGAATCCATAACATGCTCTGCTGTATCAGCCAGCGTTTCCTGCGCCTGCGCAAGCTCCTTTGGATTTTTGACCGACTCAGAAAACCGTCTGAGAGTCTCATCCAAAAGAGCCCTTGCCGTAGCACTGTCTCCACGCTCCCAGAGATTTCTTACTGCCTCTGACGGATTTTTCATTAGCCGTGACGCAGCCATGAGGTTTACCGCGGTTGTTTTTATATCATATTTCTCTAGAAAAGCATATACGTTCTCAGGCACCGAAACTGCCTGATTGAACTGTCTTAGCTGTTCTGTGGCATATTGCTCTGACAGTGTGTTATCCTCGTTGGCCTCATATACAGCCTGCCTTAACTGCTCCGGAGTCATCTCAAGCCAGCTGTCATCCTGCACAAACTCCATTTTCTCAGGTGAAAGTGTATCAAGCACATCCCTTAGACAGTTTGTGTGATATGCGCTTTCTATCTGTTCATCAATTCTAGCTCCCTTACTTACTCCTTCCACTCCGGCAAAGGTATCGTCCACCTTATAGTCCATGGCACTCTTTCCTCGTACCCGGACCGCTGTAAGCAGATTTTTCATTGTAATATCTGCTCCCTGATTAACAAGTGAGCCTATCACAGCACCATCTGACTGCTCCACCTGTGAAATAAGCCTGTATATGCCTATATATGAGTCTCTTTCTTCCTCTGAAATTTCATTTTTCTTTTCAAGCTTCCAGAGAAACTCGCTGAATTTCTCATCCCTTTCATCAGGATTTTCTGATTTTATCCGTCTGGCAGTGTCACTTATGTCACTCATGCTCATATCAAGCGGTGATATGCCTCTTTTTATCATCTCAATCGTCACCGCCGGTGTCATATCACTGAATGCTCTCTGCACCTGCTCATCTACAGACTTTATCTGCTTTATATTGTCCTCTGTGATGTCGGTACTGTTGTACGCAAGTATCCGCACAGCCCTGCGATTGCTTTCAGATGTATCTATCTGAAGCTCTTTAAGTATATCATCCACATTCTGAAATGCTTTTGATATACTGTCTCCCATATCTGCCCGCGGTGATGTCATAAGAGTCTCATATCCTGAGGCTGCTGCTTCTAATGACTGTTTCATTGCTTTGCCTGCTGTATACAGCTCATATACAGTGTCATCAGAGGATTCCAGGGTCAGTACATACGCTGGCTGCTGCTTCATCTGATTGAAAATATCACAGACATTATTGTACATACGTACCCTATCATCAGATGCCTCTACACTGCTCTCACCAAACAGCGCTCCGTAGTATTTATTTTCCTGCTGCTTAAGCATCTCCACTACACGTTCAATAGGCTCTGTGTCTATTGAAACTCCTTTTTTTATGAGTGAAAGGTTGGCTTCTGCTGTCATGGAAAGTCTCGCTTCCTCAAGCTTTCTTTGAGCTGTCACAAGCCTTGCTTCCCGGCTGTCTGTAATCTGATTATCCGCAGCTTTATTTGCTGAGCCTTGCGATGCTGCACTATCCTTGCCCCTTGCAGCTATAAGCTTTGACAGATTCTCTATCGTGACAGGTATGTTATCTGACTCTAATGTGACAATGTCATCTGCGGTCGCCTCACCTAATACATCACAGGCTTTCTTTGCCATGTCAAATGTCAGGCCATCTTGTGACATAGTGGCTTCTGTAGCCTTTTTTCCCATTGCCAGTGCTTCTGTCACTGCCCTTGCATAAAAATCACTGCTCACATTTTCTTCTGCTGCATTGATGCAGTCTACCTGATTCGCAAGCAGCACATTGTCAGGTGTAACGGCTATATCTTCATCTATCAGCCATCTGCACTGATTCAGATTCTCATCACTACTGTCTATATGAGCTTCCTCTAATATCTGTTTAAGCTGTGGCTTAAGCTCCTCAAACAGCTCATCTGATATCTCCGTCATTTTGGTTTTCTGCCTGTAATCTTGTACCTGACTGCTGCTGTACGTAGCCTTGTATACATTGGAAACCGTCGGATTCATGTTATTTCTGACCAGATATGCCTTTGTCTCATTGGATATATTTGTAAGGCTCTTTGCCCGGTCTATGGCATCTGTACCTGCCTTTATATTGTCATCTGTAGCAGGTATATCATATGCTTTCATCTGATTGACAAGCATGGCCGCTTCAGTCTGGCTTCCCGTGATGTCTGTGAGCTGCTGCCTGCTCAGGTCATCTCCATATATGGATATATCTACACCTGCCTTTGCCAGCACTGCTTTTATCTTGTCGGTCTCAGTGACAATGACATCATATCCGTCATCCTTTGCAGCTTTGTAATCATCACTCGTTGTGGTGCTTGCAGTGACAATCATATCATTTCGCCTGTTTTCTGAGGTCTGATTCATGTCATTTAGCAGATTTTCTGCCATATCTGTGCCATCATTGTTCCCGGCTTCGTTTTTAGCCTGTGGTCTTGCATATATCGTATCCGACATATCAACAGAGTTTGACGAACCGACAACAGCCGCCTTTTTTGACATATTGTCACTGCTGTCTGTCTTTATGTAGTCTGACACACGCATACCCGTTGTCATGTCATTTATGGTTTTTGTGTCCGTATTTTTCGTATCTGTGCTTTTATTAATCAAATTCTCTATCTGCATATTTCCTGCTCCGTGCCCTGCATATATACCATCTCTGCAGCCTTTATTTATGGATATTTTTTTCTCATATGTGAGGGGGTGGTTCTGAATAGTTATCTTTTTATTATATATCGACATATAATACGCAAAAATAAAGACCGCGCCTTAAATTGGCGCGGTCCTTTACCCTGCTGTTTACCGGTATATTAGTATTTAAATACAGCAACTCCGTAAGGCGCAAGTGGATAAGCAAATGAAAATGGTCTGCCGTCACACTCTGATTTGACTGCCTTATAGTCCAGCTTCTTATATGACTGTTTTGCTGCCTTGCCTCTGCCCTTTGCAGCCTTCTTTACAGGCGCTTGTACCGTTTTGCCGGTAAACTTAGGATCCTCACTATCTAAAACGAGCTGATATGTCTTGTGCTTTGGCACTCCGACTCTGTAATCAGGTCTCTCTACCGGTGTGAAATTGATGACAAAGAGCATATTATTCTTGCCATCCTTACTCTTTCTGATAAAGCTGAAGATGCTTCTGTCTGCATCGTTTGCATTTATCCATTCAAAGCCTTCCCAGCTTGAATCCAGCTCATACAGACAGCGGTTTCTCCTATAGAGGTGAAGCAGCTCCTTTACCCAGTTCTGGATCTTTTTATGCTCCGGATTCTCAAGCAGATACCAGTCGAGTTCTCTTTCCTCACTCCACTCCTGCTTCTGTGCAAACTCCTGTCCCATGAAAAGAAGCTTCTTTCCACAGTGTCCCATCATAAATGCATATCCTGCCATGAGGTTCTTGAATTTATCCCCTTCTAAGCCCGGCATTTTGTTGAGCATAGAACACTTCAGATGTACCACCTCATCATGTGACAGTACCAGAATATATTTCTCACTCTCATTATAGCTCATCGCAAATGTCATCTTGTTGTGGTTATTTTTACGGAAATATGGATCCAGCTTCATATAATCAAGGAAGTCATGCATCCATCCCATGTTCCATTTGTAGCTGAAGTTCAGTCCGTCTTCCTCTACCTTGCCTGTTACCTTTGGCCATGCGGTAGACTCTTCGGCTATCATTACAGTTCCGTGATTTCTTCCAAGTATGAGTGTATTGATATGCTTGAAAAACTCTACTGCCTCGAGGTTCTTATTTCCTCCAAACTTGTTTGGCACCCACTGTCCGTCGTTCTTTCCATAGTCAAGATAAAGCATTGACGCAACTGCATCCACACGGAGTCCGTCTACGTGGTAATTTTCTATCCACATAAGTGCACTTCCGATAAGGAAGTTCTTTACTTCATTCTTACCGTAGTCAAATATCTTTGTGCCCCAGTCGGGATGCTCTCCCTTTCTTGGGTCTGCATACTCATATGTGGCTGTTCCATCGAAATTGGCAAGTCCATGCGCATCCTTTGGGAAATGTGCAGGTACCCAGTCGAGGATTACTCCGATATTATTTTTATGGCACTGATCAACAAAGTATGCAAAATCCTCAGGCTCTCCATACCTCGATGTAGGTGCATAGTAGCCTGTCACCTGATATCCCCATGAGCCATCAAACGGATACTCTGAAATACCCATAAGCTCAATATGTGTATATCCCATAGTTTTCACATAGGATATGAGTGATTTTGCAAGCTCCCTGTATGTATAAAAGCCCTCATCATCCCTGCCCGGATGTCTCATCCATGAGCCCGGATGACACTCATATATAGCCATAGGTGAAGAATATACATCAGCATCTGACTTTGCTGCTCTCTTATCCATCCACTCTTTGTCAGTCCATGTGAAGTGCTCGATATCTGTGATGATTGACGCTGTTCCCGGACGAAGCTCTGCGTAGTTTGCGTATGGATCCGCCTTGTACAGCTTATCACCCTGTTCAGTGACTATAATAAACTTATACATCTGACCCTTTTGCGCTCCCGGTACAAAAAGCTCATACACTCCCATGGTTTCCGGCTCTACACGCTTCATCTCATGACTGGTCTCATTCCAGTCGTTAAACTCACCAAACACGTATACTTCCCTCGCATGTGGCGCCCAGACGTCAAAGCACACTCCTTTTTTTCCTTTGCGCTCAGCTAAGTGAGCACCCATCTTCTTGTAGATATCATAGTGTGTTGCCTGACCAAACAGGTAACAATCCATTGCTGTAAAATTACACATATATATACCCCCATAAGTATTTATTTTTCCCTGAAATGATCCTCTTTGAGTACAATTCGGTCATCATCTGTATATCGCTTGGCTGTCAGAATACTTATAGCCTTCTTCAGTCCGCTGTGAGCCTCCCTGTCTATGGCCTCGTCAATTATATCCTTGACCTCTGTCAGAGTGGTAGCCTGGTCTATCCTCTCAATATTGCTGATTCTGTTATGCAATGCCAGAATAGCCATCTCATCTATCTTGTACCCAAGCTCTGCAGAGTACGATTTGGCAAACAATACGAGTTCATCATTTGTAAAAATAGGGACCGATATCTTTTCCGTGAACTTGGATGCAAAGCCCTCATCCATTGAGAGAGCCTTCTTTATACCCTTTGATGTATCCTCAAGTATATAGAGTGTTCCTGTAATATCATGCTCCATCAAAAATGATAGCTGGGCAGCTATGCTGCGGTCGATATCACCGGCTCTTTCTATGATGAGACAGCCTCCTGTTATCTTTCTGACTACCTGCTGCACATCCTTTTTATTGAGTGCGGCAGCATCAATCTTGCCCATCTTTCCTGTAAGCTGTTCACCATCTTTTTGTAATACCTTTATGAAGCTTGTAGCAAGCATTGTCTTTCCACAACCCTGCTCTCCCTGTATAATGAGGTTGCCTGTGGATGCGTTTTCTTTCCTGTTGAAATGATCAAGCACTGCATTATATGCCTTGCAGATCTGATCCTCCATACCCTTTACCGGTATGAAATATGAAAATATAGCTTTCTGTTCGCTTGTAAGCTCTTTTATATGTTTTGTTTCTTTCAATTTCGAGTCATCTTCTTCGCTGTCTAAATCCTCCGGCAATGAAATATCCGGCATTTTTCTTGTCTTAGCCATATCCAGCTTCTTCTCCAGTCCCGGATTCTTTGCTGTCATCTTGGCTATTTCCTGCTCGATAAATGATGTCACATGATCAAAATCTCTCTTCTCAGAAACGTTTTCTTTCTCCTGTGAAGCCTCATCATCTGATGTATCATCATCGACATTTAACATATCATCTGTTATTTCAGGCATCATGGTAGTCGGCTGCATGAGTATCTCGTCTTTCTCAGACTCCTCTGCCATAATTATATCCTCCGGCTCTCCAACCGGTTCCTTGACTTCATCTGCAGCATCTTCAGGTGCTTCCTGCGACTCCTGTACTTCGTCTATAGTATCCTCCGGTACTTCCCGTGACTCCTGCACTTCTTCTATAGCTTCTTCCGGTACTTCCTGTGACTCCTGTACTTCGTCTATAGCCTCTTTGGGTGCTTCCTGCGGCTCCTGTGCTTCGTCTATAGCCTCTTCCGATGCTTCCTGCGGCTCCTGTACTTCATCCACAGTCTCATCTGCATAAAGCTCCTGCATATCCAGTTTCTGCTCTTCTTCAGGCTCCTTCACGGCAGCTTTCTGCTCTATAATATCAACCGGGACCTTCAAATACTCCTCCTCAAGAAGTTCCTTCGGAGTGACACCTGCATCCAGCTTTGGAATGACATCATTTAGTCTCTCCATGATGTCTCCTGCCTCCTGAAGAGCTCTTGCCTTAGCTGACTCAAGCTTCTGCTGCTCAGCCTCTTTAAGTGCAATTTCAGCCGCATGTCTGGTCTTTTCCCATTCTTCAAGCACATCCTGTATAGACATCTGTCCTGTAATCTGATGCTCAAGCTGAGTCTTTTCACTCATGACCATAGACATCTGTCCGTCAGCGTCTTCACCCAAAAGCTCCTTGAAATTCAACTTAAGTGAACCATCTATCTCTTCATCTGTAGCGATATGCTCTGTCTCTTCCGGCTGCTGTGCATACTCTTCCTGCTCCTTTTCGAGCTTGAGATAAGGAATATCCTCAACTATTTTTTTGATGGTATCCATCGTATCAGCAACTTCATTCTTGCCCTTGGCCTCCATGATCTGCTGCATACCCTTGGCAATCTCCTGCTGTAAATTTACAGTATTGAACTTCTCCTGATTTACAGTAATCTGCGGAATAGTTACGTCATCATGCACTATCTCTCCGCCCTTTACCATCTCCATGGCACCTATCTCTGTGACCTCAGCCTCATCCTTTATCTTAGCCGGCTTTTCCTTCTCTGCCTTGAATCGTCTGTACTTTTCCTCCTGAGCCTTGGTAAGTGGCTGATAAAGCATCTTAAGCTCCAGCGCACGCTCCACATATGGTCCGTCTCCGAACCACAGAATGAGCTCATCGCAGGCATCTATACACTTATCGGCTTTTCCGGCCTTGTGGTATAGATATGCAAGCTCATATGCCCACTCCTCAGTGTATTCTTCATCCTTGTACTCTTCAAGAATAGTGATAAGCTCATCAAATGAAGCTCCCTGCCCTTTTTTGATGGCATATCTTAATACATACTTCATATCATCATGAGGCGCTATCTCAACAAACTCATCATAATACTCTGTAGCAGCATCATAATCACCCATCTTGATGGCGACCTCAGCCAGTCTGTATATAATCATCCTGCCGATTGGTGAACGGTCATAGGCCATTAAAAGTATGTCCCTTGCATCCTGGTATCTTTCGGCCTTCTCGTAGATTTCGCCGATTTTAACGAGTGTATTTACATTTTTAATTTTGTTCCAATTTATGCTATCCGCAATCTCTGCTGCGCTCATATAGCCCTCCTCGGCGCTTAGGGCTTTTATCTGATCCAGCTTGAGATTGTATTCGTATTTATCCACTTATTTCACCTACTCGTATTTAAGCTTATTATTTTTTGTATCTACGCCTGTTGTCTTTGTATAATCCCTTGTGTCCTCAGGAAGCTTCTTTTTCCTGAGAGCATAATTAACAACTCTTTTCACAATATAGTATATCACAGCAAAGGTTGGAACACCAAGTAACATTCCAAGAAAACCAAACATTCCTCCGCCGATTAGTATGGCAAACATAACCCAGAAGGTCGAAAGACCGGTAGATGAGCCAAGTATCTTAGGCCCTATTATATTGCCATCCACCTGCTGCAGCACGACAATAAATATCAGGAGATAAAGCGCATGCCACGGACTCTGAATTACTACTATGAGTAACGATGGAATTGCACCGATAAACGGTCCGAATACCGGAATCACATTTGTGACGCCGATAATCACTGCAACGAGCACCGATGACGGAATCCTTAAAATCAGACATCCGAAATATGCAATCACTCCGATAATCAGTGAATCTATTATCTTACCGCTTATGAAGCCTCCAAAAATCTCATTTGTCTTTCTGAGCGTCTCAATGATTATATTGCCTGTCTTTGGCTTGCAGACAGCATATATTATCTTTTTGCTCTGTCCTGCGAGAGTCTCCTGAATACTCATCACATAGACCATCACGATTATTCCGATAATAAAATTAAATAAGCCTCTGACTACCGAAATCACACCGGTTGTAATCTGTGCAACATACTTCTGTGCCTCAGGAATCAGCTTTTCTGTGGCATAATTCTCAATGTAGTCGGTTGCATTCTGTAAACCTGTGCTCGCGAGCTCAGCAATTTTGCTGTCCCCGAAATTGCCGTTCTTTATCATGTTGATGAATGCCGCAACATCATTTGGCAGTGTCTTCATAAGTCCTGATATACTTGCTATGACAGAAGGCACAATAGCCGCAATGAGGAGCGAAATAATCGCTACAAGAATAATAACCGAGCCTGTGATTGCAAGAGCTCTTGAAACCTTTCGCAGCTTGCTTTCGCTTTTCATTTTTTTGGAAAGAAGCTTTTTAAAGCATCTTTCCAGCCACAGCATGACAGGATTCATCAGGTATGCAAGCACCAGTCCCATTATAATAGGCATTGCTGCCGCAAGCAGCTTGCTCCATATGCCCGCAAAGCCCTCAAATCTGTACAGTGCAAAGAAAAACAGTATACTGACTGCAAACGTGACAAATACCATGACACCTATTCTGATCAGATGTGGCCATTCATCACGCCCAGGGTGCGAATTCTGCTTCGCACCCTTATCTGCATTTATCTCAATGTTTGATTTTTTACCAGCTTTTCCGGTTTCTTCCATCGGATTAAACTCTCCTTATTTACGGTTATAGTTGATGAGACATCCCTTTAATATTATCTCTCTTTCATCATCTGTGAGCTCACCCATCTTCAGTGTAAATGGCTTTAATTCACCATCCTTGACAACATATGCCTCAAACTCCGTCTTTGCATCCTCGATTTCCTTCTTGATTCCCGGAAGGAAGATATAGTCGAGGTTGTGGAACGGAAGCTCTCCCTCATCGATGATGAATGGAAGCATTCCCCAGTTGATAAGGTTTGAACGGTATCTCTTTGTGGCATACTCGTTTGCGATATTTGCCCAGCCTCCGAGTACCTTCTGGCAGCTGGCAGCCTGCTCTCTTGCTGAGCCGTCACCCGGCTTAACAGCAAAAATTGTGCTTCCGAAGCCCATATTCTCATGGCTTGCCTCAGGGAATTTTTTCTTTACTACTCCCATAATTTCAGCAACCTCAGGAACAGCCTTTCCTGCGCACTCACCACTCTCTATAGCCTTCTGGGCCTTCTGGATTTCCTTTGCTCTGCCTACATACTCAGGATCCTTTCTTGAAAGTGCGAACTCTGCAAGTCCAAGAGGGTTTGAACGATATGAAGATGTCTCTCCTGAAGGAATGAGCTCATCTGTTGTAGTAACAGGATCATGAATCTCTGAAACCACCTTAAGGAGCATATTCTCAGGAAGCGCGCTCATTGCCGGCCAGTCCTTGATGTTTGGTCCGAACTGGATTTCAACTGAAGGATCTGCCACTCCATGGCTGTCAAATACACGGTTCTCATATATAGTCTTGTCAAAGAAATATTTTGGCTTTGTAAAGTTGACATCAATATCCGCTGCTGATGTAAGGAAGCCCTTGTTTGCTGCTGTTGCAGCGATTGAACGTGCATCCATGAGTGCCACTGAGCTGATCTGTCCGTTCTGTACCTTAGAACCCTCTCTGTTAGGGAAGTTTCTTGTTGAATGACGGATAGAGAATGCGTTGTTGGCAGGTGTATCTCCTGCACCAAAGCAAGGTCCGCAGAAAGCAGTCTTTACGATTGCACCTGTCTCAAGAAGCTTTGCTACAGCTCCGTTTTTCACAAGCTCCATGTATATTGGAGTAGATGCCGGGTAAACACTCAGTGTAAACTCGTCTGCTCCGATTGAATGTCCGTTTAATATGTCAGCCGCATCGCAGATATTCTCAAATCCACCGCCTGCACAGCCTGCGATGATTCCCTGGTCTACATACAGTTTTCCGTCTCTTACCTTACTCTTTAAATCAAGCTTCACCTTGCCGTCAAAGCTTACCTCAGCTCTCTTCTCACAGTCATCGAGAATATCCATGAGGTTTGCATTGAGCTCATCGATAGTATAGGTATTGCTTGGGTGGAATGGCATAGCTATCATTGGGCGGATCTGGCTTAAATCAATCTCAATAAATCTGTCGTAGTAAGCCACCTCACCCGGATTAAGCTCCTTGTGGTCCTCAGCCCTACCGTGAATCTCAAAGAATTCCTTAACCTGGTCATCTGTTCTCCAGATAGAAGAAAGACATGTAGTCTCTGTTGTCATAACATCGACACCTATACGGAAGTCAACGCTCAGATTAGACACACCCGGTCCTACAAACTCCATAACTTTGTTCTTTACGAAGCCGTTTCCGAATACCTCTCCGATAATTGCAAGTGCGACATCCTGTGGTCCAACGCCTTTGATTGGCTCTCCTGTCAGGTAAATACCTACTACCTCAGGCATATCAATATCATATGTCTGTTCAAGAAGCTGCTTAACAAGCTCAGGTCCACCCTCGCCGACTGCCATAGTACCAAGTGCACCATAGCGTGTATGTGAATCAGAACCAAGTATCATTTTTCCGCCGCCGGCAAGCATCTCTCGTGCAAACTGATGGATAACTGCCTGATGAGGTGGTACATAGATTCCGCCGTACTTCTTTGCACATGTGAGACCAAACATGTGGTCATCCTCATTGATTGTTCCACCAACTGCACAAAGGCTGTTGTGACAGTTTGTAAGTACATACGGGATAGGGAATTTCTCAAGTCCTGAAGCTCGTGCTGTCTGGATGATACCTACAAATGTGATATCATGCGATGTAAGCTTATCAAACTTAATCTGAAGCTTGTCCATATTGCCGGATGTATTGTGCTCCTTTAAAATACCGTAAGCAATTGTCTCCTGCTTAGCTGTCTGTTTATCGATGTCCATGCCGGTCTTGCTTTTGACAGCTGCCTGAGCCTCTGGTCCATCAATTATTACTTCCTTACCGTTTAAAAGGTAAGCACCATTTTCATATAATTTCACTTATTCTACCTCCGTATGTGTATTTCAAAATTCTTTTATTTACTATTATATAATATTATAGGTAATTGTGGCAATAAATAAATCACCATCTACCTTAATTTCGAATTTTCCTCCCATCAAATGGGTCAGATTCTTTGCAATCGAAAGTCCAAGTCCACTTCCTTCAGTGGTTCTCGACCTCTCTCCCCTCACAAAACGCTCTGTCAGGTCTACATTTCCGTTGCTTACTATGTCAAGCTCGTTCTTAGACACATTCTTTATTGTAAAAACTGCCTTTGTATCTGCCTTTTCAAGCTCTACATACACTCTGGTATTTTCCAGTGCATACTTTGCGGCATTAGTATACAGATTTTCAATAGAGCGGTAAAGCTGACGCCCATCCGCATAGATAAATATCTGTTCTGATGGAATTTTTGTAACTATTGTGAGATTTCTCGACTCAAAGCGCTCATTGAATTCACCTCCGGTCTGGTATAAAAGCTCAACCAGATCAAGCTTTTGCATATTGAGCTTCACATTTCCCGAGGTAATCTTTGATGTCTCTACCAAATCCTCTGTAAGCTGCTTTAAGCGCTGTGACTTTTCCTCCAGCACATGTATATAGTATTTGGCATTTTCATTTTCCAGATTTTCCCTCTTAAGCAGATCAACATAGTTGACTATTGATGTCAGAGGTGTCTTTATATCATGCGATACATTTGTTATTAAATCAGCCTTTAATTTTTCATTTTTAAGACTCTCATTTACCGAGCTCATAAGACCCTGGCGTATATGGTTGACAGCCTCCGCCACCTTTTTCTGCTGCCCATGAAACTCATTGACATTGAGTGTAGTGTCAAGCGCTCCTTCCGAGATAGCTTCAAGTGCCTCCTGTATGCGCATTATCTCTTTGGTTTTTTGTGTATGGATATCCTTTTTCTCAATAACTCTTTTCAAAAGCTCATAGCCCTTGTACATCAGGCTGTGTGTGCAAAGTATATTGCCTTTTATCTTCCTTACAATGCTCTGGTATAAAATAATAAAAGCCATATCAAACAAAAAAGTAAATGTGCCGGCCGTCATAATGAGTGATGCATAGTCAAAATGCTGGTTTTTTACGCCTGAAATCACTTTTCCCATAAATACCATGAGCAGTGTAAATATCACTAGCATCACATCAGAGTATACCTTGTCAATCGGTAAATAGTATATTGTGTAATCATCCTCTGATTTTCTGCCTGCCACGTTTGCCATATATGCCAGGCTCACAAAGCTGCCTACCAGGCCCGCAAGCGATATTAGTGTATATATATCAATATTTCCATGCGCATCGTGCCTGAATGCATAGCCTGTGGCAAACACTCCTGTCACCATAAGTATCATGCATAGCTGATGTAAAACTATGACCGCTGCTTTTTTTCCTATCGTATACTGCTTCATTTGTTGTCCTCTATCTTATAGCCTACTCCCCAGACCTGTCTCT
>ENA-OYXZ01000584-OYXZ01000584.1-human-gut-metagenome-genome-assembly--contig:-NODE-584-length-15769-cov-6.779687_pt1 | contig 15769 bp, 13 predicted proteins | sample MGYA00243975_ERZ653432 | MGnify/ENA primary metagenome ERZ653432 (study PRJEB26926, sample SAMN06164954) | human gut metagenome | biome: ENVO:00009003; feature: ENVO:2100002; material: ENVO:00002003...
ACTTTTTCGTCTAAAAAGTAAATGTATAGTACTCAACCGCAAGCGCATCTTTGCTGACAATATCGAGCAATTGTCAAGCAAAACAAGGCTCTGTGCCATGATTCCAAAAAGGTGTCACAGCATAGAGCCTTAATTTTATCCCGTTTTTTCAAAACACATCTCTGTCAAAGCTCTCCGGCTAACCTCCTGCGGATTGCCATTGGTACTCGTAAATTGGTCTACGATTGAAGGCGGTTTAATCACTTACGAGAATATTGATCTTTTCATAGAATATTGGAATTCATCAAAATTGCTGGAGAAAAAACCATACCCAGCAATTATAAATGAAACTGATCCAAAAGAAAAAACTATACTTACTCTTGGCGCATTTGATGGAAGAACAGAAATATTTAGCGCTCCTAAATCTGGAACAAATCCTATCCCCAAAATATCAAAAACAATTAAAACATCCGGATGGATAGAAGAATGGATAGAATACTTCTTTTCAAATAAGATTAGTGCAGCAGATACGAAAGAGAAACAAAAAGAAGTTTTTCAAACTTATTTTCCACAATTATTTGCCACTTTACAAATTCTCGAAAATATGGTATAATAAAAGTGTGAGTAGGAATTTGCTGTGTAGACGATTATATACAGTAGCCTTGTCGATATCTTATATACTTTGCCAAAAACAAAGTATAATTCAAGAAAATCCAAGGTAATCGCAATATCTAGAGTGCAGTGAATTTTTCATCAATGCCGTTTAGATGTTCACTACCCTCCCGTCGCGCGGCGGGATTCGAAGAAGTACTCACATATTCAAGAGAGCATTACGCTCTCTTATTTTTTAGGAGAAAACCATGGAAGGATTTAAAATCAAAAGCAAGCAGCAATTCCTAGATGAAATAATTAAACTAACGCCTGCATAAATCAAGGCATCTGAAATTTATCTCTCCAAAACCTTGCATTTTTAGCACTGACATGGTATACTGAGTGCAGGGGGGGATAGAAATGGCACGCAAAAAGTACATCGGCATTATCATGGGGTGCATTTACAAAAAGCTGTACAAGCGGCTGCTGTCCGGCATTCTGGAACAGGCGCGGCTGCTCGGTTACAGCACGATGATCTTCACGCTGAACGAGGAATGCTACAACGAAAAGGTGAAATCCGGCGAGAAAAACCTGTTTCATGCGATCGGTTTTTCACAGCTTGACGGCATTGTTTATGCGCCGTATACCTTTGCTTCGGGCGATTTTCATCGGTATATCGACCGCTTTCTGGCTGAAAACTGCACGAAACCGGTTGTACGCATCGGGATTGAAGAGGACAAGGGCATTCCGGTCTGGTATGACGACAAAAGCGAAATGGCAGAGATCACGCTGCATCTGATCTACGGCCACGGCTGCCGGAATCTGCTGTGCCTGACCGGTCCTGCGGGGAATGCCGTCGCACTGAGCAGAGCCGCAGGGTTCACAGAGGCAATGCAGTCCGCGGGGCTGCCGGTCAGCGAGGATGCTGTCATATACGGCGATTTCTGGATTCATACCGCGCAGAAACTGGCGGATGAATTTGCAGACGGTACAAGACCGATGCCCGAAGCCGTTGTCTGCGCGAATGACAATATGGCGATTGCACTTTGCGACGCACTGACAGCGCATCACATTGCTGTGCCAGATGATATTCTTATCACGGGATATGACGGCTTTACCGAGGCGCGTCTGCACGTTCCGGCGATCACGACCTATCATCCCTCGCAGGAAATGCTTGGCAGGCGGGCAATGTGCAGGCTGTATGAAGCAATGACCGGAAATTCCATCGCACCCTGCAAAACAGAAAAAGGCATTTTCATGCGCCGCGAAAGCTGCGGCTGCAATTCGCAGAATGAAAATATCAGTTCGCAGGTTTACGATGAGATTATGGCAGAGGAGGACATTCTCGACTGCTCGGTTTCTGCTGCATTTTACGAGGCGGAAACGCTGAACGCACTGATTCTCCGGATGTTTGAGATGCAGTATAAGTTCATGCATCCGAGCCGCTTTGATACAGAACGGCTGTATCTCTGTCTCTGCGATGATTGGGATTCCAGGATGCAGACGGACGGCGGCAACGCATACCGCACCGCCGGCTACTCCGATACAATGTATCTGGTCGGCTCGGAGGGCAGCAAACTGACATTTCCGCAGGAGCAGATGCTCCCTGCGTCACTCGATAAAGAGAGCATCACCGCGGCATTTTTCCTGCCGGTTCATTTTCAGGATCAGTGCTTCGGTTATATCGCGCTGGAGGTCAACGACTGCATTGATGATTTCAATATGGATTATATCCGCTTCTGCCGCGAAGTGAATAATGCGCTGAAATTTTTGTATACGCAGAATGAACTGAAACGGCTTCTCTACCGCGAAAAGCTTACACAGTCCAGAGACGATCTGACCGGTCTGTACCTGTTCGCGAACTGCAAGGATATGTGGACGGAAATGCGGGATGCCGCCGGCGCAAATAAGGAACAAATATATCTGATTGCTGTTTTGGCAGGCGGACTGCGGCAGATCGAGAACGAAGCCAGTTCGGTCGAGAGTGACCGGTATCTTGCGGCATTTGCGGAGGTTCTTGCCAGATGCTGTAATGGCAAGGAAAAGGTTTTCAAAGTCGATCAGAAGAGCTTTGTCATCATCGGCAGTTGTCTCGAACCGGAGAAAAGAATGCAGGATTATCTGAAACAGATCATGGAAGCCGCATGGAACAAAAGCGTTGCAGAAGAAAAAAAGTACATGGTATATGCGAAAGCAGAGACAAAGGTTCTGCCTGACGGTGCCGCAGCTAGCGCTGATGCAGTTGAATCGGAAATACGGCAGATGCTCGAAAAAATCAATGAAAGTACGCAAAACCAGGTTTCGGAGTATCTGCATTACAGTGAACTGCTGGCGCTCCGCAGAGAGATTTTTCTGCACCCGGAAACGGACTGGAACGGTGATCTCTGCTGCAAACAGCTGAACATCAGCAAATCCTATTTTCATAAGATCTACACCAGAGTATTTGGTGTCACATTCATGCAGGATGTGCAGAAAAGCCGTCTGAACCGTGCAAAAAAGCTTCTGCTCACAACCGCTCTCCTTCTGCCTGATATTGCAGAACAATGCGGCTACGATTACTATAATTTCATGCGCGCCTTCAAAAAAGAGGAGGGCATGACCCCGACACAGTACCGCAAAACCAAGTAACAATCCGTAACCTCTGATAAAAATGCAAGGTTTTGAATACGGAATGCTATTGATGATTCTGCAATCATATGCTATATTGATAGAAGAAAAAGAAAATGCATCAAAAAGAAAAGATGCAGAATGACAGACAAAAGCCGACAGGATAAGCGGTTCCCCTTCCCGTTTTCACTGCCGGTAAAAAAAGAGGTTTTATCAGGGAGGATATCATGAGAAACAAAAAAGCAATCTCGGCGCTGCTTTCGGCAGCACTGTGCCTGAACGGCATCAGAGCACCGTCTTTCCGGCAGGAAGTCTCCTTCACGGCATCTGCGAGCAGCATTTCTGATCTGCCGGCTGATTATCAGTATGCGGCAGACTGGATCTGGACAAACCGCATCGAGCGGGAGCGGTCCACCGTCCGCCGCAATACGGTTTTTGACCAGATCGTCGCGGGAAAAGGCACGATCAATTATGTCGTGAAATGGCAGTCCTACCGGACAGTCACCTATGAGCAGCGGAAGCAGTTTGAAACAATGCTGTCAAACAGCATTAACGCATGGACAGACTGGCTCAAAGGCTACGAAAACTGGCCGTATGACCACATTGATGTGAAAGTCACGGGCTGGGCGGTTATCGACAAAATGTGTGTAATGCATGCAGAAAATGAAAGAATGGACTAGGAGTTGAAATGTATGAAAGGAAAACTTTGGAATTGGGTGTTGTCGGGATTGACGGCGGCTTTGGTTGGCGTGTCTGTATTGCCGCTGCAGGCGGTGGCAGAATGGCAGCATATCGGCTGTATGGGCGATTTGAATGCGGACGGCGTTTTGACAAGGGAGGATCTTGTGCTGATGCGGAATCATCTGCTTGGAATATCCGGATTGACGCAGGAAAATGCGTATTATGTGGCAGACCGGTATATCGGGGTTGGAGGTTCCGATGGCTTTCAGGTCGATGGCGGTTACCTGACGACGGGGGATGTCAATCAGGATGGTGTAGTAGATGTCTTCGATTTGGTGACTATGAGACGCAACCTCATAGTGGGGGATGAGTCCTGGGTTTGGCAGTGGAATGACGAAACGGCTGATTTTATTGATGCACCGATTAATGATGTGAAGAAGTATCTGCCCTCACAGGGGGAGGCGAATCTGGTGATTTTCTATGTGGACTTCCCGGATTGCCAATATGAATTTACACCGACGGCAGAACAAATTGAAGAGATTGCATTCGGTGCGGAGGATACAACGGATACGAACTATCCTTTTGACAGCATGTCGGCGTTTTATGGCAGATCTTCTAAGGGGGCGATGCAGCTGCAGGGACGTGCGTTCCGTTACACGGCACAGAATCCTGTGGCGGCATACGACGACGTCAGCGGCAGAATAAGTCTGGCAAAGGAGATCTATCAGGCGTTGGATGAAGAGGTAGACTTCTCTGCATTTGATGGAAACAAGGACGGATTCATTGATACGACGCTGGTTTCTGTACCGAAAGCGGCTGGTGATGATAACTGGTGGCCCTGTGCGGGACCGGTGGATGACTACAACTTTTCTGTGGATGGGATGCTGATTGGACATCTAATCACAAGTAATGCACAGATTGGCGGACCGACGGATTATTACAATTTTAACAGTACAGTGCTGCATGAGATGGGGCATTGTATGGGTCTGCCGGATTTGTATTTGTATCATGGCACGGACACAGAAGGTATGCATGGTACAGCTGGCAGCGAGATGATGGATGTGGATGCGACCACGGATATGAGCTGTGTTTCCAAGCTGCAGCTGGGCTGGTACCGTGAAAATCAGATTCAGGTCTATGATGCAGCAACGGGGACGCAGTCGTTTACACTGGCAAATGCACAGACGGATGCTGGTAATGTCGTACTGATTCCGTGTGGTGATCTGGATGCCCGGTATCACAGTGAATACATGCTGATTGAATACACGACGGAGGATGGAAACAATAGTCAGCCGGGCTGGTGGCAGATGATGGCAAGCGGCATTCGTGTGTATCATGTGGATGCGACATTGCATGATAACGGTTGGTGGGTTGCTTACAAGTACGCCAGCGGTTCAGAGTTTACAAACAATGATGCCGGAAGACGGTTGCTTCGTATCATTGATGACCGTGAGGTGGATAATATGTACCGCACGGGCGATGTGGTCGATGGTTCGATTGCGGGCTTCCATTGGTATGATGAGAACGGCAATCAGACGGTGGAAACCGGATTGCAAATTGAAATCGGCGAACTTGTGGATGATCAGTACACGATTACGATTTCGCAGAAATAAAAAGGAAGGAGAACCGTACGGTTCTCCTTTTCAGCTTGTCAATAAACCCACCCTAAACGAATCCCCCCAATAAGCAAGCCCTCCCTCAGAGTTGAACCGACCCATTTTGTGCGTACAGCACAAAAAGCCCCTATGGCAAATAAAATTAAGCAACAAACTGGCTTCGCAATTCAAGCGGAGTCAGTTTTGTCTTTAACTGAACACGCTGATGATTGTAAAAATAAATGAAATCATCAATCAGTTGTTTCGCTTCAGCGAACGTCTTGATCTTAGTCCTGTGAATACACTCTGTTTTGAGAATAGAAAAGAAATTTTCAGCTAAAGCATTATCATATGGGTTCCCCCGTCTTGACATTGACGGTATGCGACATACAATCGACGCCTTGCGGTAAAGAACTATCATGTATTAAGTGGTAAAATGATCGTCCCGACAGGCTGCGAGAACAGTTCCGTCAGATACTGCTCTGTATTCACACCGTTTGCCTGAGCTGTGGCAGCGATCGAATACAGCACTGCGCTTGCTTTTGCGCCGTTCGCTGTATTGCTGAAAAGCCAGTTCTTGCGACCGATCGCAAACGGTCGGATCGCGTTCTCTGCCCGGTTGTTGTCCGGCGGCACATTGCCGTTTTGCAGAAAAGTGTAGAAGAACGGCTTTTCATGCAGCGCATACCGCACTGCTTTCGCAAGCGCACTCTTTCCGCTGACCTGTATCGTTTCAAGCCGCGCAAAAAGCTCGTCCAGCAAAGGCTTGATCTTTACCAGACGCTCTTTGTATCGTTCATCTGCGGTCATATTAACCAGCAGACCTTCCTCATGATATATTCTGTCAAAGTATCTGACCGCTTCCGCTGCAACCGATGAGGGATGCGTTTTCTTTTCCTTCGGCAGCGCATTGACAAAATATCTCCGACAGTGGATCAGGCATCCGCAGTGTTTTACGCCCTTCACCTTATGATACCCACTGTATCCATCCCGTACCAGATAGCCGGTGAATCCTTGCAGAAATGCCTGCACATTCTCGCCCTTTCTGGTCGGCTGGTAATCGAAAATGACGATGCTGCGGTCATTCATTTTGCCGTTGCAATACACCCACATCTTTGATTCGGTCGTTGCTTTCCTGCCTTCCTCATGCAGAACCTGAACCGGCGTTTCATCAGCATGGATCACAGAACTGGTCAGCAGCAGATCATGCATTTTCTCTACGACCGGCAGGCACCATTTCTCCGCTGCGGTCAGAATCCAGTTTGACATGGTTGCTTTCAGCAGCGGTACCGCCTTTGCATATTTTTCATAGACGATGTGCGCCAGCAGTTCAGGCGAGCAGAAGCTGCCCGGAATCATCGGCTTCGGATAGTATGCCCGACGGATATTGCAGCTTTCAATGTGATCAGTTTCGTTGTCATAATCTTCCGGATACTCACCGCACTCCGGACATTTATAGGTATATACGATATGACGGCGGATATGGTATTTTGCAGGGGTAAAGACCAGTTCATCATAAGCCTTTTCCTTGCCGATCTCCTTCATCTCTGCACCGCAGTTTTCGCAGATCGGGTGTTCCTCTTTGTGCTCGATCTCCTCGACAGGCAGTTTACTCATCCAGTCATCGTGTGTACGCTTTTTCTTGCGCTTATGCTCCGGAACAGTTATGGTTTCTTCGGCGGTTTTTGCAGACTGTCCCTGTTCTTCCTGAAACAGCGTAAGCTGCTGACCGTTATCCATGATAACAGAGGATTGCTCTGTTTTGCGTCCGAAAACCTGTTTTTTCAGCCATGCTAACTGTTCCCGAATCAATGCAAGTTCTTCTTCCAGGACTGCAACACGCGAACGGAGCGCAGCATTTTCCTGCGCCAATGACAGTTCATTTCGTACTGCATTCTGCTCAGACATACCGCACTCCTCCGTTCGTTATTTCCTGCTTATATTATACCATTAAACACGCAAAAAAGCAAGGAAAATGGCCGATTTTCCTTGCTTTTATCATCAATATAATGCGCCCGGTTTTCCTTCACGGATTGCCTTCGGCTGTTCAATTTTCAACCCTTCCAGCAGCCATCTGACCTGCTGCGGAGTAAGCAGTTTTGCTTCCATCTCACTGCGCGGCCATTGAAAACAGCCGTTGTCTAGCCTTTTGTAAAGCAAAAGAAACCCGTCTGATTCCCAGAGGAGACATTTGATGCGATCCCGCCGTCTGCCGCAGAACAGAAACAGGGCGGTGCTGAACGGATCAAGGTTTAACTGACCTTGTATAATTGATGCAAGTCCGTCGATTGAGCGGCGAAGGTCGGTATATCCGGTGATCAGATAGACCTGCTGACCGGCAGGCAGATCGTTCAGCATAGCGCATTCACCAATGCCAGCAGTGTATCCTGCGTAATATTGGTCGGCAGTGAGATATGCAGACCGTTCTTCTCGATCCGGATATCTGCACTTTGTTGCTGCGGTACAGTCAGCGGAACGACGGCGTGTGCAGACTGGATATACTGTTCCCGGACCCTTCGCAGTCGGTAGTAGAAGCTCTTGGTCTTGATTCCGTTCTCCGCACACCACTGCGGGACAGTCAGTCCGCTTGCCTGCTGTGCTTCGAGTTGTTCCGCCCATTCCCGCAGGCGTACATCCTGTTTCACTGCTGTGATTGCTGTTGTGGTTTCCGATTGCATACCGATTCCTCCTCGTGTCAGTCTAAAATACTCCAAATTAGTCCATTGGACTGATTTAGACTGTCTCAAGCGGTCTAAAGAAGTCCAATGACTTGCTTAGGATTCCATTATACCATTTTTGACACCGGATGGGAAGACGCGGAACTTTTTACCCTTACTGCCATTGGGCTTTATCCACTCACCAATATCTTTCCGCTGCAGTATCATGGGCATCCTATCATGAATTCCTCTCAGCTCGCCAATAGCATCCCGTGTGAGAACTGAGAAAACAGGAACCTGCAGCCCATTACGCTCCTCAAACCGATATAATCCCGCCAGCATAGTCGTATGGCTGTCTTTCGGCTGTATCAGATACTTATCGCCGACCTTAGAACGTTTTCCATCCGGGCTTCTGAAGTGTTCCCATTCAAAATACCAGCTACAGGGAATCACGCACCGCCGCCGGAACCATGAGTCCTTCCACATTTCTTTCTGACTTGCTGTTTCAAGGCGGCAGTTGACTATCGGTGCATCAGTTGCTTCGTGACTGAAGCCCCATATCATTGGGAAAACTGCAACCCTGCCTTCTTTATTCGGCGCAAGAACGGCGGTTACATCGGTCTGTCGCATCTCGCCGGACATGGTCAGCGGCTTGCCGAGATGCCTCATCATATCATCTGCTAACTTCAGTTTCTGTGCTCTGGTGATAATTGGAGCGTAATATGCAGGCTCCACATAAAAGCGAGTACACATATAATCACGACCTTTCAGTCCTTGATCTTTCTCTGCTTATAATGTTTTCTGCAAAGCGAGATATAGCTCTCGTTGCCGCCGAGCTGTACTTGTTCTCCCTCTGTGACCATCTCGCCGTTCAGCAGTCTTGCATTGAAGTGTGCCCGCTTGCCGCACCAGCAGATCGTCCGAATCTGCTCAATATCATCTGCAAGCTCCATGAGCCGCTGTGCGCCGGGGAACAGATGACTCTGGAAGTCCGTCCGCAGGCCATAGCATATAACGGTGATGCCGTAGTTATCGACAAGATCGCTGAGCCTGTCAATGATCTCCGGCGCAAGGAACTGCACCTCGTCAACGATAATGCAGTCATAATGTTCACCGCTGTAGTTCTCAAGAAACTCCTCTGCAAATTCGCAGGGTTCCTCCAGACCGATACGGGACTTTATCACTTTTGCACCGTCCCTGTCCTCGCATCGCGGCTTCAGCAGCACAACCTTCTTATCGCGTTCATAGTAGTTATATCTTACCATCAGTGCATTGGCAGTCTTTGAACTGCCCATCGCACCGTAACGGAATATCAGTTTTGCCATGCTCAGTCCTCCTCATCCTCCGGATGCAGAACACGATAGAGCTCAATATGCTCATCCGATGCGAGATCCTTTTCTTCAATAATACCCATGACCTTGCCTATCAGGATAACATGCTCATCGGAATTGAAGTGCATGGTATCATAATCCTCGTTATACGAATGCAGGCCGTCCTTCTGGTATTCCTTGATGTATGTCTCGTTGCCGATCATAAATGCTCCGACATCTCCGGGTTTCAGCTTTCCGCAGCCGGGATAACGCCGTACCAAAACAAGATCACCGTCATAATACTCCGGTTCCATACTGTTGCCGCTGACAGTAAATACACAGTCGGCACTGTCAACCTCTTCTGATGAATAGAGATAGATATCTTCACCCTCGTCATCAAAGTCTGCAGAAACATCGAAACCAGCGGCAAGTTGCTTCTGGAACTTGATGAGCTTTGTGATCGGCGGGCACTCCTCAGCACGCTGTCTTTCTGTCAGTGTGTCAAGCACCGCATTGAATACAGACTTGTTCTGATCGTTCAGGTATCTGTAATCCGCAATAATAGCGCGTTCTTTTGCTGTAAAGGTACGAAGCGGGTCGTCAACACCGAACAGTTCGTAGAATCCGATCCCGAGTGCCTTGCATATCTTCGGGATCTGGTCGAGGTCAGGGCGTGTTCTGCCGTGCTCCCAGTTGCTGATGGCGTTGGACTTGACGCCGAGCATCTCTGCAAGCGCCATCTGCTCTATCCCCTTTTTCTCACGGTAATATTTTACACGCTGTCCTACAATGTGTATTTCCTTTTTGACGACCTCCTCCTGCTTTGTCACATTAAATGCAGCAGAAGTCGGTTCACCTGTCTTTTTCTTAGTTCCCATAATAGACTCCTTTCACAGCCAATATGGTATTGATCGGGCTTCCGGATCCATCAATGCACAAATCAAACAAATGTTCTGTAAAAATAATGTGCAGCCCTACAAAGTTTTCCTGTCGGCATTCTGCTCCGGAGTATGAAAACTCTAGCTGTCATGCCGTCTTTGTGTTTAGTATATCACATTATCACGAAAATGTCAAGTAAAATTTCTATTGACATTTTCGTGATAATGATGTAATATGTTAATGTCGGTATCCGACCTACGGAAAAATGATACCTCAGTCCGCCTTAAGGTGTGTGGCAGACGAAGTAGCAGCCGTTCAAGATACCGCTTCGCCATCAAACCACTTCGCCACGAAAAGATGTAGATACGAACAAAGAAGGAGTATTTGTAGGAAATAACGTAAGTTGCGAAATCAAGGAGGGCGTATAAATGACATATCAGCAGAAACAAGTCGCACTTCAGCCAATGGAAACAGACATTGAACCAGGTCCGCTGCCGTTTCAGGAGCATTGTACCACGGTTCTTCCCTTTATTACTGTACCGGATGAGGATAGTGCCTACGCTTTACAGGTCGCGCCGAACTGTGACTCAGCGATGCTTCCGCAGGGGATTGAGAATCTTGAGGGAAAGAGAGTCATTGATATTCCGGTATTTGAGAGCATGACGCATTACCTGATGAGCAAAGAAGGCGCAGATAAAAGACTGACGCTGTATTCTTTTCTGAATGACCTGCTCCGCAAGGGCAGACTTTCCGGAATCGTTGGCTTTCAGGTACTGAACCGCGTTATCAATCGTCAGGTCTGCGACTTTACAGATTTCAGATACTGGGAGTTTGACCGCCAGGAGTTCATAGCAGACATTTCAGTAACACTTACATTAAAATCAAAGGAAGGTCCCCGTGAGTGGAAAGGAGTGCTTGTTTGCTACTGCGGCTTCACACACCAGTTCTATATGACGGTAGAAGAGCTTGTAAGGCATACAGACCGGGCATTCGAGGGTTATGTTCCGCTGGATAATCACCTTATACAGATATTCAAAGGCTATCAGATAGATCAGGAAGCCGAGTTGATGTGGATCAGATACAAATTGCAGGAGGCGCTGACGAATCCTGACAAGAGAAAAGCAAGAGATCTCGCCGCAGCAATGGGGCTGACAGTTCTCCGTCTGCCTGTATATGAGCATAAAGGACTGAACAGCATCCTTTTCTTTGAGGGCGGCACTCTGCTTGTCGGTGCTGACCGGATTGAAAAGGACGAAGACGGGCACGAGATTATTTACAAAGATGACTACGGTGAGCCTATGGATATCCCGGCTAATACGATTGTTATCAACGAAAACCGTGTCGAGGAGCAGTATGAGGATTTCCCGATCTTTCATGAGTGCTACCACTACGAAAAGCATTATAAAGCCTTCCGGCTTCAGAAGCTGACCAGCAGCGATACAAGAGTAATCAGGAGAAAACGCATCATTATTGATAAAGACACCAAGCGTAAGGATCACTTATTTCTTATGGAGAACCAGGCTGACAGAGCTGCACACGGTCTCTGGATGCCGGCAACAGATACAAAACGCATGATCATTGACAGAATCGGGAAAGCAGGTTCGTATCCTCACAGGGGTGAGCTGTTTGAACGGATCGGATCCTCTGTGGCATATAGACTCAGTATCCCCCACTTCCGTATGCGGGCGCGAATGATACAGCTCGGATTCCCTGAAGCGAAGGGGATCCTCCACTATATCGAACGCAAGTGCATCCGGCCGTTTGCCTTTGATCCGGAGTCGCTGAGAGCCGAGGAGCTGACCTTTGTCATCACACCTGCAAAGATAAAGAACCTCTGCACGGAAAGCGACGAGTTCCGGGCAGTGACGGACAGTAAGAAATATGTCTACGCAGAAGGTCACATGGTATTCAATGATCCGATGTTCGTTCAGCAATACGGCGATATATATAAGCTGACAGACTATGCAATAGCAAATGTCGATGTCTGCTGTCTCCGCTTCGTCAGAATCTATGTGCAAAAGAACCTCGGAGAGTATGTTCTCGGACGTATGTATATGGATGCCGAGTATGTTGAGCGCACCATGTTCTATCTGAAGGATTTTCTGAAGGTACCGGATACAAATACAGAGTTTGCCGCGAAAAAGGCATATAAGGCTGCGTTCCCGCTGATCTTCAAGGATGCGGTCGAGATGCTGAAAAAGCAGAGCCGCACGCAAAAGGGCGAGTCCACCAATGAAGCGATCGCAGAATATATGCATATGGCACCCCGAACTTTTACAGATGCGTTGAGTAATCCTGCTATGCACATGAATCCCGATTTTGTTCTCGCACTCTGCCTGTATTTCAAGCTCCCAGACTGGCTTTCTTCTCTGCTGTTCCGCCGCGCAGGCGCTATGCTAGACGAGGATAATCCGCGTCATGCCGCGTTCATGCACATCCTCCGGGCGCAGAGCTGTGACGGACTGGCCGCAGCAGACGAATATCTGAAGAGTCAGGGACTGGATCCTCTGAACTGGTAATATAAATGTATGTGGGCCGATCACCGTAAAGGTGGTCGGTTCTATTTTTATGCTCTGAAATAAAAATCGGCGAAAATCCCGCCGAAAAATACGGGCAGAAAAAGCCGCTTTCTACTGCTTTTCGACCATTTTATATTTAAAGCGCACAATGAATGAACGAAAAATCGGCTTTCTGACATGCGTTTGATACAAAAGCGGCTCAGATTTTTCGGCGGGAATTCCGCATGGAAACAATAATCGATACCTGCTATAATAAAATCAGAGCCAAGGGAACGGCGAAAAATCCGCCGAAAACCTTTTGCAAACAATATCTGGTGCCGGATGCATACGACACGCGGATGTTCATACAGTTTCTGATCTAAGCCCAAGGTCTATCCTGGCGGCGCAGACGGTCAATGTATGTTCTCCCTTCGTGTGCATCCGGCTCTTTTTATCACCACATTTGTTAGTCAGGGCGCGCACTGGCGGACAGATGCTCATAACGGAAAGCAGTAGGACTTGTGGTCTGTACAGACCGCGGCTGTATTCCGTGTGGACATCGTCTGCCTGCGTGCCTTTTACGCAGTAGGAGCATCTGCCGCGAGTGCGTTCCTTGCGGAAAGGAACGACTATGAATACGATCACAGTAACAGATAAGACCACCCTCGGAGAACTGCTCACCATTCTCGACCTTGCTGAAAAGTCCGGCAAGACTCCGACACCGAGAGAGCTTTTTGAGACTGCCGGCGAACCGATCGCAGAAACAAATGACTGCACACTGTTCAGCAACGGCTTTGCAATCTACCAGAATATCACCGGTCGCACTGTTGTCTGGCTGCCATACTGCAAGAGCTTCACCTATTACTTCGGCAAGCTCCGCGACTCCGAGAAAGATACACTGACAGAAACCTATGAGCTGCCGGAGGGATTTTTGGAATCGCAGCCGTGGGTGATCGCAGTAACACTGATCGGAGATCACCGCATCGAGCGCAACAGTATGAACCGCACAGGAAGCCGTAAGGATACCACAGGTTTTAACAGTGCAGACAACGGAGACAAGTACGGCGATATGGAACTGGCAGTAGCAGACCCTTTCCGCAGAGCCTTCAACTGGTACGACGGACGCATTCCCTCGGCAAAAAGAATGTCGCTTCTCTGATCACAGACCTCGACAGGCACAGTGCGGACGGTGAGGCTCTGGATATGATGAAGCTGCGCTTGCAGATGGCAAAGTCCTCCGTCAAAAAGTATCAGGCAGCGGAGAGATACATCTGTCAGGACGGCAGAGCACATGGACTGTTCCAGTTCTCCGGTGCCAATAGAACCCAACGCTGGGCGGGACGCGGGATACAGTTACAGAATCTGCCGCAGAACCACATCTCTACGCTCGACGAAGCCCGTGAGCTTGTAAAACTCGGCTGCTTTGATATGATCGAAGCACTGTATGGCAATACACCAGATATCCTTTCACAGCTGATTCGCACGATGCTCATTCCCCAGGAGGGCTGTCAGTTTATCGTTGCAGACTTCTCCGCGATCGAAGCGAGAGTTCTGGCATGGCTTGCAGGTGAACAATGGCGGCTGGATGCCTTTCAGCGCGGAGAGGATATCTACTGTGCTTCGGCATCCCAGATGTTTGGTGTGCCAGTGGTGAAGCACGGCATCAACGGCGAACTGCGGCAGAAAGGTAAGGTTGCGGAGCTTGCCTGCGGATACGGCGGCGGCAGCGGTGCGCTGATCTCAATGGGCGCACTGGACATGGGACTGACAGAGGATGAACTATCAGATATTATTTCCTCTTGGCGTAATGCCAATCCAGAGATCGTAAAATTCTGGTATGCCGTGGAGAAAGCGGCGATCGAGACGGTCAAGGATCACACGGACAGAACAGTCGGCAGGATCGGTTTCCAGTTCTCTGCAAGTACACTGTGGATCGTGCTTCCGTCCGGCCGCAGGCTTGCATATATCAAACCGATATTACAGCCGAATCGTTTCGGCAGAATGGCGCTGACCTTTGAAGGCTTAGGCACAAACAACAAATGGACACGCTGTGAGACCTACAGCGGAAAGCTGACCGAGAATATCACACAGGCGACTGCCCGTGATCTGCTTGCAGAAGCGATGCGCCGTATGGAACTTGCAGGGCTTGGCATCGTCGGTCATGTACACGATGAGGTCATTCTGGAAGTACCGCAAGGACAATACACAGTCGATGATGTGTGCAATATTATGAACCAGAATCCGGCATGGGCGGACGGCCTTCCGCTGTCCTCTGCCGGATATACAGGCAATTATTATTTCAAAGACTAGGAGGATATTTCTATGAAACAGGGACGAGCATTACCGGAGGTGCTGACAGAGCTTCAGCGTCAGAATGCGGCAAAGCAGGACTATATCGGTGCAGCGGAGGCATTCCGTCTGGACGAGGACGGCAGCACCTTCTGCATCGGGGAGGATCACAGCTTCGGCACAACACAGCTTTTCCATCGTCAGGTGGCATCGGCACTCGGCATCCCCGCGAGATATTATGACATGATGCAGAAACAGAAGCCGGAGCTTCTGGCAGATAACGTGAACGCATGGTTTTCTGATAAGGGCAGCAGCTATATGGTGCGTACCCTTGATTACGGCAGCGGACAGGTCGCCCGTGCACTCCTCTCTGATCGCTATCGCCGTATCGACAATCTGGAGATCGCATCGGCGGTGCTGCCGCTGTTTGCAGGACAGGACGGCATGGAGGTCATAAGCTGCGAGGTCACGGAGAACAAGCTGTATCTGAAGATCGTCAATCATCGCCTTGAAATGGCGTGTGTCGGTGACAGGGTGCAGGCCGGTGTTATCATTTCCAATTCTGAGGTCGGACTTGGCGCAGTTTCCGTGCAGCCCCTTGTCTATACGCTTGCCTGCACCAATGGCATGGTGGTGATATGCTGTCTCTTATACACATCTCCGAGCCCACGAGACGGAGCTAC
>ENA-OYXZ01000590-OYXZ01000590.1-human-gut-metagenome-genome-assembly--contig:-NODE-590-length-15726-cov-4.645460_pt1 | contig 15726 bp, 10 predicted proteins | sample MGYA00243975_ERZ653432 | MGnify/ENA primary metagenome ERZ653432 (study PRJEB26926, sample SAMN06164954) | human gut metagenome | biome: ENVO:00009003; feature: ENVO:2100002; material: ENVO:00002003...
CTGTTTTACCGCATCGGCGACTTTTACGAGATGTTCTTTGACGATGCGCTGACCGCCTCCCGGGAGCTGGACCTGACCCTGACGGGCAAGCAGTGCGGCATGGAAGAGCGTGCCCCCATGTGCGGCGTGCCCTTCCACAGCTACGAGGGCTATGTGGCCCGCCTGATCGCCAAGGGATACAAGGTGGCGATCTGTGAGCAGATGGAGGACCCGTCCAAGGCAAAGGGACTGGTCAAGCGCGATATCATCCGGGTGGTCACGCCGGGCACTGTCATCGAGAGCAGTATGCTGCAGGATGACAAAAACAACTACATTGCAAGCATTTTTCTGAAAGGGAACGCGGCGGGCATCTGTTTTGCCGATGTTTCCACCGGCACGGCCCATATCACCGAGCTGAAACGGGAGAAGATCGTGCCTGCCGTGATCGCGGAGCTCTGCCGCTACCATCCCAGCGAGGTGCTGATGAATCCGGGTCTGCTGGACTGCCGCGAGGTGACGGCGTACATCAAAAAGAATATGACTTGTTCGGTGGAGCTGATCGAAGAGGAGCGCTATGCACCGGGCCTTGTGGCGGCATCGCTGGAAAACCAGTTTGGCCGCGACTGGGCGCAGACCACCGGCATTGCAGCGGACGGCCTTGTGCGCTTTGCCATGGCGGCACTGCTGGAATATCTGCACGATACCCAGATCAAGGGCGTGGAACGTCTGAAAACGGTCATAACCTATAATAAGGCCCAGTTCATGCGTCTTTCGCCCGTGACCCGCGCCAATCTGGAGCTGACCGAGACGCTGCGCGGCCGCGAAAAGCGGGGCACGCTGCTCTGGGTGCTGGATAAGACCAGTACATCCATGGGCAAGCGTATGCTGCGCAGCTGGATCGAGCAGCCGCTTATTTCCAGTGCACTCATCAACCACCGCCTGAACGCTGTGGAGAGCCTTGTCAAGCAGACCATGGCCCGCGGCGACCTGACCGAAGAGCTGGGTTACATTGCGGATATGGAACGCCTGATGACCCGCACGGTTTACGGCTCTGCCACACCCAAGGAGATCTATACGCTGGCCCAGACCTGCGACCGACTGCCCGGCCTGCGCAGGCTGGCTGAGGCCTGCGGCTGCCCGGAGCTTGCTGAACTGGCAGTACAGATCGATCCGTTGGAAGATATCAAGGCCCGTATTTATGCGGCGGTGGACCCGGAAGCGCCCTCTACCCTCAAGGATGGCGGTGTCATTGCCAAAGGCTACCATGCCGAGGTGGACGAGCTGCGCTCCATTCGCGACAATACCAAAGGCGTTCTGGCGCAGCTGGAAGCCCGCCTGCGGCAGGAGACCGGCATCCCCAAGCTGAAGATCGGCTATAACCATGTGTTTGGCTACTTCATCGAGGTAAGCAACTCCTATAAGAGCATGGTGCCGGAGACCTACATCCGCAAGCAGACCCTGACTTCCGGCGAACGCTACATCACGCAGGAACTGAAAGAGCTGGAAAGCAAGATCTTAGGTGCCCACGAACGGCTCATCACGCTGGAGCACCGCCTGTTCAGCGAACTGCTGGAAAGCATCAGCGCTCAGCTGGACCGCATCCAGCGCACGGCCAATGCGGTGGCCCAGCTGGATGTGCTCACGGCGCTGGCGCAGGTGGCAGCGGAAAACAACTACTGCCGTCCCATCGTGGACGACAGTGACGAGCTGACCATCACCGAGGGCCGTCACCCTGTGGTGGAGCAGATGCTGAAAGGCAGCCTGTTTGTACCCAATGATACCACCCTGAACTGTGGTGCAGACCGCTGCCTGATCATCACCGGCCCCAACATGGCAGGTAAATCCACGTACATGCGCCAGAATGCACTGATCGCGCTGATGGCGCAGATCGGCTCCTTTGTACCGGCTTCCAGCTGTCATGTGGGTGTGGTGGATGCCATTTTCACTCGCATCGGTGCGTCGGACGACCTGTCTGCCGGTCAGTCCACCTTTATGGTAGAGATGACCGAGGTAGCGGAGATCCTGAAAAATGCCACCGCCAAAAGCCTTGTGGTGCTGGACGAGATCGGCCGCGGCACTTCCACCTTTGACGGTATGAGCATTGCCCGCGCCGTAGTGGAGCACATTGCAGACCCCGCCAAGGGCCTTGGCTGCAAGACTCTGTTTGCCACCCACTACCACGAGCTGACCGAGCTGGAAGGCGGCGTGGACGGCGTAAAAAACTACAATATTGCAGTAAAAAAACGCGGCGAGGACATCACCTTCCTGCGCCGCATCGTGCGCGGCCCGGCGGATGACAGCTACGGCATCGAGGTGGCAAAGCTGGCAGGCCTGCCCGGCAGTGTGACCCGCCGCGCCCATGAGGTGCTGCGCACGCTGGAAGCAACTGCACCTAAAAATAAAGTAGAGCAGATGGATTTTGATGCCCTGCAGGAGTATAACTCTCCGGCTGTGCCCAGCGAGATGATGGACAAGCTGGAAGCTCTGGATGTGGAAACACTCACCCCCATTGAGGCTTTGAACTTCCTCTACGAGCTGAAAAAGACCCTGAAGGGCAGCCTGAACAGATGAAACTGCTCTACCTGACCCAGACCATACAAGGAGGGAAAACACCATGGCAGTGATCCATGTTCTGGATAAGCACACAGCCGAGCTGATCGCAGCCGGTGAGGTGGTCGAGCGTCCGGCATCCGTTGTTAAGGAGCTGCTGGAAAACTCCATTGATGCCGGTGCCACGCAGGTGACCGTCAGCATTGAATCCGGCGGCGTCAAGCTGATCGAGATCAGCGATAACGGCACCGGCATCGAGGCAGAATATATCTCCACGGCGTTTATCCGCCACGCCACCAGCAAAATTGAAACACCGGACGATCTGACCAACATCCATACGCTTGGCTTCCGCGGTGAAGCACTGGCATCCATTGCCAGCGTGGCCCGTGTAGAGCTGACCACCCGAACCGAGGTGGACGAGTTTGCCACAGTCTACCGCATTGAGGGCGGGGAAGAGGTCTCCCGTGAGCCGGGTGCCAGAGCTGTGGGCACCACCATCCGGGTAAAGGATCTGTTTTACAACACGCCTGCCCGCATGAAGTTCCTCAAAAAGGACTCCTCCGAGGGCACCTTTGTGTCGGATACAGTTACCCATGTAGCGCTCAGCCACCCGGAAGTCAGCGTCAAGTTCATCCGTGAGGGCAAGCTGCAGTATGTCACGCCCGGCGACGGCCAGCTGCGCGGTGCAGCCTATGCGGTGCTGGGCCGGGAGTTCAGCCGGGACCTCATTGAGCTGAAAAATCAGGAGGGCGTGTACCGCATCACCGGTCTGATTACCCCGCCCAAAAGCTGCCGCGCCAGCCGAAGCATGCAGCATTTTTACATCAATGGCCGCTATGTGCGCAACCGCACCATGATGGCCGGTATGGAGATGGCGTTCAAGGGTACCATGATGCAGGGCAAGTTCCCGGGCGGCATTCTGCTGCTGGAAATGCCGGCCGACCTTGTGGATGTCAATGTGCATCCGGCCAAGATCGAAGCCCGCTTTGCCCGCGAAAATGATGTTTTTGATGTGGTGTATCATGCCGTCAAGCTGGCATTAGCTCAGCCCGGCACTGGTGAACGGCTTTTTACCTTTGAAGCGGACAAAGAAGAAGAAAAAGCTGAAAATTCAAAAAAAGACGCTGATATAATCAAAAATGATGTAAAGAACAATAACTTTACAGGCCTTTCTGCGATCATTCGGGGACAGGCAGACCCGGGCGTTCTGCCACAGCAGCACTGGGAACCGGCAAAACCCGCCGCAGCACCGCAGCAGCCTGCCCCGGCTGCTGCAATGCAAATACCGACAGCACCCAGTGTGCCGCGCTGGAAAGGCAATGCTCAGAACGAGGATATGCTGGATCCGTTCGTGACCCTTCACAGCCCGAAGCTGGAAACGACAAAGGCACCAGAGCCGTTCCGTGCGGCAGCAAGTGAAGCGCAGCTGGATGTGGAACCGGAATTTGGTGAGACAAAACTGCATTCGCCTCAGGACCATATGGCAGCGTGGAACCCTGCGCAGGAAGCGCCAAAGGAAGAACCTGAGAGTGCACCCTGTGCAGAAACAGAACCGGATGCGCCGGAAGCGGCAGAACAGGAAACTGTACTGGCCGAGCCGGAGCAGATGAACTTTGATCCGACGGCGGATCAGCCGGAACCGCTGCGCTATGTGGGCGAGGTGTTCAGAACATATATCCTTGCAGAACGCGGCGACGAGCTGTGCCTGATCGATAAACACGCTGCCCACGAGCGCCAGTTGTACGAAAAACTGGCCGCGAACTACGGCAATGTGCCCAGCCAGATGCTGCTGGAGCCTGCTGCCATCGACCTTGCTGCGGAGGAAAAGCAGGCCCTGCTGGATAACATTCCTCTGCTGGAAAATGCGGGCCTTGAGATCGCGGACTTTGGCGGCAATACCGTGGTGCTGCGCGCGGTGCCCGCAGATGTGGAGCCGCAGAATGCCGAAAGCCTGCTGGTGGAGATCGCAAATAAGCTGCTCAAGGGCGGCCATGATGCGCTGAACGAGCACACCGAGTGGGTGCTGCATTCTATCTCCTGCCGTGCAGCCATCAAGGCGGGGGACAAGTCCTCGCCGCAGGAACTGCTGGCGCTGGCCGAAAAGATCCTTTCCGGCGAGGTGCCGCCGTTCTGCCCGCATGGCCGCCCCTGCGTACTCAAATTGACCCGGAAGGAGCTGGAAAAGCAGTTTGGACGCATCGTATAAACATCCCGTGGTGGCCGTCGTCGGACCTACCGCAACCGGGAAGACAGCGCTGGGCGTAGAGCTTGCAAAACATTTTTCCGGCGAGGTCATCAGCTGTGATTCCATGCAGATCTATAAAGGTCTGGACATAGGCACGGCAAAGGTGACACCGGAGGAGACCTGCGGTATCCCGCATCACGGCGTGGATATCCTTACGCCGGACAAGGCTTTCAGCGTGGCAGACTTTACCGCCATGGCCGGAAAGCTGGAAGAAGAGATCTCTGCCCGGAAGAAGCTGCCCATCCTTGTGGGCGGCACAGGGCTGTATGTTCAGAGCTTTCTGTATGGGGTGCGCTTTACAGAGGAAAAAGCACCTGCCGGTCTGCGGGAGCAGCTGGCGGCGGAACTGGCTGCAAAAGGAGGTGCTGCCATGTACGAAGAACTGAAGCAGGCCGACCCGGAAGCTGCTGCGGCTATCCACCCGAACAATCAGGCGCGGGTGCTGCGCGCACTCGAACATTATCGTGCCACCGGCAAAAAGCTGAGCGAACAGAAGGCGGAGTCTCTCCCACCGGAGCGGCCCTACCGCAGCCTGATCCTCGGTCTGGATTTCCCAGAGCGCGCGGTACTTTACCGCCGCATTGACCTGCGTGTGGACAAAATGCTGGAAGCGGGCCTTATAAAGGAAGCGGAGCATGTCTGGCAGAACCGGGAAAGCTTCCGCACGGCAGCGCAGGCCATCGGATACAAGGAGCTCTTTCCGTATTTTGAGCAGACGGCTCCACTGGAAGCCTGCACGGAAAAGCTCAAGCAGGCGTCCCGCAACTATGCCAAGCGCCAGTTGACCTGGTTCCGCCATATGGACGGTGTGGTCTGGCTGGATGCCGGTGCACCGGATGCAGTGCAGACTGCCATCCGCAAAACTAGCGAATTTTTAGCGAAAGGATGATCGATATGCCGGATGAGATCCAGAAGGAACGCCATGCGCCGCATGTGCTTACCACTCTGGCAGGCGTGCTGATCGCGTTTCTGCTGCTGGCAGCAATTTATGTGGTGTATCAGGCCGCACATATCCTGTTCCCGCAGAATGTTTATGAGACTGCGCTGCCTGCGGTCATTTCGGATACGGTGGAAGCCGACGGAGTTCTGCTGTTCGACGAAAGCTATGTGGCAGGCAGCGGAAACCTTGGATATCTTGCTGCCGACGGCGAGCGCGTTTCAGCGGGCACCGCAGTGGCAGAGGTGTACAGCAACGCTTCGCAGGCTTCGCTGCGCCTGCAGCTGAACCAGCTGAATGATCAGATCGACCTGCTGCAGAAATCGCAGAACACTTCTGCGCTGCAGCTGGATACCCTTTTAAAAGAACGTTCTTCTGCGCTGTATGACCTGCTGGATACGCTGGACGACAGCGATTATGAAGCGGTGGATGATGATGCCAATGCCTACCTGCTGGCCCAGAACAAGCTCTGGGTGGTAACGGGCGAAGCTGCAAACTTTACCGATCAGATCACTGCGCTGGTCCAGCAGTCCCAGAGCGTGCAGGCGCAGCTGGGCAGCCCGGCGCAGATCACTGCACCGCAGACCGGCTATTTTGTGCGCTCTTCCAGCAGCGGACGGCTCAATGCCAGTGCCGATGATATCCTTGCACTGAACGCACAGGAGCTGCAGGGCTATCTGCAGTCCGACCCAGTGTTGGCACTGGACGGCTGCGCCGGTAAGATTGTGGCAGGGTTCACATGGCGCTATGTGGGCGTGTGCACTGCAAAGCAGGGCGAAAAGCTGCTGGGTCAGAACGGCAAGCCGCTGAGCACAGCGGTGGAGATCAGCTTCCCGGGTCAGGTGGAGAACAGCCTCAAGGCCACCGTCACCGAGGTGGAGATCGATCAGGACAGCGGCCTTGCCCGCTTTGTGCTTGCCTGCAACTCCATCAACGGCGATGTGCTTTGCCTGAACCGGGCTGCAGCACGCATCTCGGTAGGAGAGCGCAGCGGCCTGCGGGTGCCTGCTGCGGCTGTGCACTATTTAAAAGAGGATGGCACCGAGGCACAAACGCAGGGCGAAAACTACATTCCCGGTGTGTACGTGAAACTTGGCAACATTGCCCGCTTCTGCCCGATCGACCCGGTGGACGCAGACCATCCCCTCATCACGGACGGCGATTACATCCTTGTTCTGCCCGAAGGGACCGAGGGCTCGGTCAGCAAGGTGAGGCTTTATGACGAAATAATCGTTTCCGGACAAAATTTGTATGATGGAAAGCTTTTGTAGTTATTGACATCTGAGGCAAAAAATCCGATAATAGATAAAGCTATTATTTGCATCTATTTGCAAAGAACGCCAGGCAGCGCCATGCTGCCCGAATGAAAGGAGCAGATTGTATGTCTTTGCTTGACAGCATTAAGAAAGGTCTGTTTGACCAGGAAGACGATTACGAGGATCAGTACATTGACGATGGCCCCCAGATGGTAAACAATAACAATGGCATCGGCCTTGGTGCTGACGACGAAAATGAAGAGCCTGTTGAGGGTGCCAAGAAGAACGGCAAGGTGGTCAACATCAATGCCACCACTCAGCTCAAGGTCGTTCTGGTCAAGCCTGAGCGTTTTGAGGATGCCAGTACCATTGCTGACCACCTGAACAACAAGCGCACCGTGGTGCTCAATCTGGAGTCCACCAACAAGGAAGTGTCCCGCCGTCTGGTGGACTTCCTGTCCGGTGTTGCATATGCAAACAATGGCCAGATCAAGCGCGTGGCCAACAGCACCTTCATCATCACTCCGTACAACGTGGATATCATGGGCGATCTGCTGGACGAGCTGGAGAACAATGGCGCGTTCTATTGATCCGCAGCCCAAGGCGGCGCGCGGGTTCATCCCTGCGCGTACCGATGAAGAACGCTATCTCATGCGCCATATCGAGGACTTGGCCCACACGGCCTTTTCCCGGGACATTGCGCGGTATTCGGCTTTCCTGAGTGACCGCGAGCAGGACTTGGCCCGCGCGGCACTGGGCCGTGCCGGTGTGCAGGAGGGCTTCCGGTTTGAGGGCGGCTGGCTGAATGCGGAGCGCAGAGTGCTCTGTATCGAGCCGGAGTACAGCTGCGGCGAAGCACCCATCTGCTGTGTGCGGCTGCAATGCCGTGCACAGGCGGGGGCTGCGCTGCCCGCCCACAAGGATTACCTGGGCAGTCTGATGGGCCTTGAGCTGCGGCGCGAGGCGCTGGGAGATATCGTTCTGCCGGAGGATCAGCCGGGCACAGCTTATGTGTTTGCGCTGGAACCGGCAGCACAGCTGATCTGCCGGGAACTGTTTCAGGCTGGACACACGGAGCTGACCACGGAACTGCTGACGCTGGATGAGGTGCCGCAGTTTCCGCAGGCGGAGCGTGAGATGCACAGTGCAACGGTATCGTCCCTGCGGCTGGACGCTGTGCTGGCAGCTATGCTGCACTGCAGCCGAGGACAGGCTTCGGAACTGATCGAGGCGGGCAGGGTGGAGATCAACCACCTGCCGGCGGATAAACCTCATGCGCAGGTATATGAGGGCGATGTGTTCACGGTGCGCAGCAAGGGCCGCTTCAACCTGACTGCACTGCCCGGCAAAAGCAGAAAAGATCGGTCAATCATCGAATTTTTTCAATATTAAAAGCAACGGGAGGAAATGACTATGCTGACTCCGCAGGATGTCCGTTCTGTGCAATTTGAGAAAAACCTCCGCGGCTACCGCACAGAGGACGTAGACCGTTTTCTGGATAAGGTGGAAGAACAGCTGCGGGACGACGATGCGCAGGCGGAACAGCTTCGCAAGCAGATTGCGGACCTGACTGCTGAAAACCAGAAGCTGCACGATGAACTGAAGAGCTTTGAGGCAGATGGTGAAATGCTCAAGAGCGCGCTGATCAATGCACAGCGCATGGGCGAAAATGTCATCCGCGAAGCAAACCAGAAAGCAGAAGAGATCATCCATCGTGCAAATCTGCGCGGTGATGATATCATCCGCGATGCCAACGAACTGCTGCAGAAGGCAAACGACCGTGCAGACGAGATCGAGAACGAAGCAAACGAGAAGCGCCTTGCAGAGGAGCGCGAGTATGACCGCGTGCGTCTGGAAGTGACCCGCTTCAAGTCTGATGTGCTCAACCTGTACCGCAGCCATGTGGAGTCTCTGAGCCGTCTGCCGGAGTTCCAGAAGGAAACGGCTGCACAGGATGCCGAACAGGCAGAGCCTGCTGCAGAGGAAAGTGAGCCTGCCGCTGCAGCCCAGCCGCAGGTAGCGGACGTGCAGGAGCCGGAAGCAGAGCCTGCACAGCCCGCACAGGAAGATGCAGAACCTGCTGCCGTTGTTGAAAATGACGACGACAAGGCAGCTGACAGCAGCGAGGATTTCTGGGCAAAGGATGAGAGCCAGCTCAAGCTGGACCCGCCGCCCGCGCCTCCTGCTGATTTTAAGCCGGACGAGCCGGACTACGATGCTTTTCAGGGTGTCAAGTTCAGCGAGTAAGGCAACCCCATAAGGAAATATAGAGGAGAGTGTAAACCATTGGCTAAGAACAAATCGCAGTACGATAGTACTCTGAACCTGCCCAAGACCCTGTTTGAAATGCGTGCCGGCCTGCCCAAGAAGGAGCCGGTCATGCTGAAGGATTGGGACGACAACGACCTGTACAATCAGCTCATGAAGCACAACGAGGGCAAGCCGCAGTTCATCCTGCACGACGGCCCTCCGTACGCAAACGGTAATATCCACATGGGTACTGCCCTGAACAAGATCATCAAGGATATCATTATCCGCGATAAGAACATGGAGGGTTTCCAGGCTCCCTATGTGCCCGGCTTTGATACCCACGGCCTGCCAATCGAGCTGAAGGCTCTGTCCTCCGTCGGTGATAAGAAGAAGGACATTTCCAAGCTGGAACTGCGCCAGATCTGCGAAAAGTTTGCTACCGAGCACATCGATATCATGAGCGACCAGTTCAAGCGTCTGGGCGTTATCGGCGATTTCGAGCATCCGTATCTGACCCTGAAGCCTGAGTTCGAGGCACGCCAGATCGAAATCTTTGGCGAGATGGCAAAGAAGGGCTACATCTACAAGGGCCTGAAGCCCGTGTACTGGTGCCCGGACTGCCGCACGGCTCTGGCAGAGGCCGAGATCGAGTACGGCGAGGACGACTGCGATTCCATCTTCGTGCGTTTCCACGTCTCTCAGGACCCCAACGGTGTGCTGGCAAAGCACGGCATCCCGATGGACAAGACCTACTTCGTCATCTGGACCACCACCACTTGGACTCTGCCCGCTAACGAGGCGATCTGCCTGAACGGCCAGTTCGAGTACTCCTTCGTCAAGATCGGCGATGAGTTCCACATCATGGCCACCGAGCTGGTCAAGAGCGTCATGGATGCCTGCCACATCGAGAACTACGAGATCGTGGGTGAGCCGGTCTCCGGTGCCGAGTTTGAGCTGATGCGCTACAACCACGTCTACCTGCCCAAGGAGGGCTGGGTCATTCTGGGCGATCACGTCACGCTGGAAAGCGGTTCCGGCTGCGTCCATACCGCAGGCGGCCACGGCGTGGACGACTTCAACGTCTGCCAGAAGTATCCGCAGGTGCCCATCACCGTCCCCGTGGACGATGGCGGCTATCTGACCGAGCTGGCCGGTAAGTATGCAGGTCAGCGCGTGTGGGCTGCCAACAAGACCATTCTGGCCGATTTGACCGAGTCCGGTGCTGTCATGGGTCAGGTGCACATCAAGCATCAGTACCCGCACTGCTGGCGCTGCCATCACCCCATCATCTTCCGTGCAACGGAACAGTGGTTCTGCTCCATCGCAAAGTTCCGCGAGGATGTCTATAAGGCCATCGACACCGTTACCTGGATGCCGGATTGGGGCCATGACCGCATGAAGGGCATGGTGCGCGACCGCAACGACTGGTGCATCAGCCGCCAGCGCACCTGGGGCGTGCCCATTCCCGCATTCTACTGCAAGAAGTGCGGCACCTACCACATCACCGATGCCACCATCAAGGCTGTCAGCGACCTGTTCCGCAAGGAAGGTTCCGATGCATGGTATAAGTACGAAGCCGAGCAGATCATCCCCGCAGGCGAAGTGTGCGAAAAGTGCGGTGCTTCCGAGTGGACCAAGGACACCGACATCATGGATGTCTGGTTCGACTCCGGCTCCACCCACGCCGCTGTGCTGGAGGAGCGTCCGGAACTGCGCTTCCCGGCTGATATGTATATGGAAGGCGGCGACCAGTTCCGCGGCTGGTTCCAGTCCAGCCTGCTGACCAGCGTTGCAAGCAAGGGCTGCGCACCCTATAAGTCTGTTCTGTGCCACGGCTGGGTCGTGGATGAGCAGGGCAAGCAGATGCACAAGAGCGCCGGCAACGGCGTGGAGCCCAGCGAGATCATCAAGGACTACGGCGCTGATATCATCCGCCTGTGGGTGGCTTCTTCCGACTACACCGTGGATGTGCGTGCCGGCAAGAACATCTTCAAGCAGCTGAGCGAGGCTTACCGCAAGATCCGCAACACCGCTCGCTTCATTCTGGGCAATCTGGACGGCTTTGATCCCAACACCGACTGTGTGGCTGACGATCAGCTGCAGGAGATCGACCGCTGGGCACTGGCTGCTCTGGATGACCTGATGGTCAACACCAGCGCAGGCTACGCTGTGTATGACTTCAACAAGGTCTATCATGCAGTGTACAACTTCTGCGTTGTTGCAATGTCCAACTTCTATCTGGATGTGACCAAGGATCGCCTGTACTGCACCAACGGCGCAGGCCGCAAGGCTGCTCAGACCACCATGTACAAGATCCTTGTGGCTCTGGACAAGATCATTGCTCCTATCCTGTGCTTCACCAGTCAGGAGATCTGGGACTTCATGCCCAAGACCGAGGGCATGAACCAGTACGTTGTCTTTGAGGAGATGCCCAAGGCCGGCCAGTATGCCGCCGATGAAGCCTTCAAGGCAAAGTGGGCACAGCTGATCGCCGTCCGTGATGAGGTGAAGAAGGTTCTGGAGCAGGCCCGTGCCGAAAAGGTCATCGGTGCTTCTCTGGAGGCTGCCGTCACCCTGTACTGCAATGATACTGTGTACAGCCTGCTCAACAGCATCCCCATGGACGAGCTGGCCGACCTGATGATCGTCTCTCAGGTAGAGCTGGTCAAGGGCGAAGGCGGCGCTGCAAGTGTTGTCGAGGGTCTGGGCGTTGCTGCTGCACATGCCACCGGCGAAAAGTGCGAGCGCTGCTGGAAGTATTCTTCTTCCATCGGCAGCCATGCCGCACATCCCACCCTGTGCGCACGCTGCGCCAGCGTTGTGGAAGCCTAAGCGTTCCGCATAAAACAATGTTTTAAAGGGCGGCGCTCCCTTATACCGGGGAGCGCCGTTTTTTATACTGAATGATTTTGGGAGTATCCTATGGCATTTGTTGTTTTTAATCTGCTCGCGGCTGCGGCACTCATTGGCATCGATCAGGCCATCAAGCTGTGGGCCACCAATGTGCTGCAGCCCGTTGGTGCAATGCCGCTGATCCCCCATGTGGTGGAGCTGCGGTTCGTGCTCAACCCGGGCATGGCGTTCAGCCTGCTCAGCGGCAAGCAGCTGTTCCTCATCATCGCTACCAGCATAGCGCTGATCTTTGTGGCCTACGGGCTGTTCTTCCGCAGCCGCGGCAGATACCTGCAGCAGGCCGCACTGCTGCTGATCCTTGCCGGCGGTGTCGGCAACCTGATCGACCGTGTGCTCAACGGCGAGGTGGTAGACTACATCAATCTGCTGTTCATGCAGTTTGCGGTGTTCAATTTTGCGGATATCTGCGTGTGTGTGGGCGTGGGCCTCTGGGTGCTGGTAATTTTTCTGGAAGAGCTGCACGCTGAGAACGGGCAGTCCCCGAAGGAGCAGTGAGCCATGGAACAGCGTGAATTTGTGGTGGAGCAGGAGACGGCAGGCCAGCGCATCGACCGCTTCCTGAGCGGCGAGGACACCGGCCTTTCCCGGTCTGCTCTGCAGGCGCTGGTGGCCGACGGTCATGTGTTGTGCAACGGCAGGCTGGTGGCCAAGAGCCTGAAGCTCAAGGCGGGCGACACCATCGTTTTGGAAATTCCGGACGCAAAGCCCATTGAGGCCGTGCCGCAGGACATCCCGCTGGAAATCGTCTATGAGGACGAGCATCTGCTGGTGGTCAACAAGCCCAAAGGCATGGTGGTGCACCCGGCTCCCGGCAACCCGGACGGCACGCTGGTGAACGCGCTGCTGTGGCACTGCAAGGGAAGCCTGTCCGGTATCGGCGGCGAGATCCGCCCCGGCATCGTGCACCGCATCGATAAGGACACCAGCGGACTGCTGGTGGTGGCAAAGGACGATGCAACGCACATCGGCCTTTCCCAGCAGATGGCGGTGCACAGTGTGGAGCGCGCGTATCGCACCATCGTGTACGGCGGCTTTGCACAAGATGAGGGCTTTGTGGAAAGCAATCTGGGCCGCAGCAAGACCGACCGCAAAAAGATGGCGGTCTACCCGGCCAGTGAGCCGCACACCAAATATGCCTATACCGGCTATCAGGTGCTGGAACGGCTGAACAACTTTACCATGTTGGAATGCCGCCTGAAGACCGGCCGCACCCATCAGATCCGCGTGCACATGGCATCCATCCAGCACCCGGTGGCGGGCGACCCGGTGTACGGCCCGCACAACTGCATCACCAGCCTGCACGGCCAGTGCCTGCACGCCAAAACGCTTGGCTTTGTGCACCCGATCACCGGCGAACATCTGCGGTTCGATTCGGAATTGCCGGAATACTTCACTCGTTTTCTTGCAACGCTCAGGAGGGGAACGGTATGAACCATCTTTCTTCAACGCTTGTACTGTGTGATCTGGACCATCTGCTTTTGGGTGCCGACGGCAACCTGACGCAGGTGGTGCGGGATGTGCTGCAGCTGTTCGTCCGCCGCGGCGGACGTTTTACGGTGTTTTCCCAGCGCACGCCGCGGGCAGTGCGGTCCATTCTGGGCAGTGTGCGGCTCAGCGCTCCTGCGCTGGTATGCGGCGGTGCCATGGCCTACCATTTTTCCGATGGCACCCGCCAGCCGCTGTGCACCTTTGCCGGGCAGGATGCCGACCTGTTCGCCCGCCTGCCGGTGGCAGAGGGCGTGGGCATTGCCCTGCAGATGACCGACGGTACCACCCGCGTGCTGCGCATGAGCGAGGCATTGGAGTGTCATCTGCGGCAGGAATGGACCCCTTATCTGCTGGCAAACGCGGCAGACATCAAGGGGGAAGAAGTGCTGCGGGTGCTGCTGTATCAGGACAGCAAGGCAGTGCCCATGATCTCGCTGCTGGAAAAATCTCTGGGCGACCGCACAGCGGTGCTGCTGGGCGAGCGTGCCGCAGTGGATACGCTGATCCTGACCCCCAGAACCGTCTCCGGCCGTGAAATGCTGGATGCCGTGTGTATGCCGGTGGGCATCGACCCGGAAGATGTGCTGGTACTTGCCGGAGGGCTGCCTATGCTGGACATGGTGCGCGCTTCCAGCCAGAGCACCGCAGCTGCGGATGCCCCGGCTGAGCTGCGTCTTGCTGCCCAAAAGGTCACTTTGACCGATGCTGCGGCAGGTTCTGCAGTGGAAGTGCTGTACCGTATGGTGCGGGATGCTGAAAATTTGGCGTAAAATTTGTGCAAGGCTTCTGCAAATTCTTTCGCAGAAGCCTTTCTTTTTGGAGGAAAGTCAGGTACAATGAGAGAAACGCATCTTCTGGTCCTGCAAAAGAAGGAAAAACTCTTTCTTGCGCTGTCGCTGGCGGCGGTGGTTTTGTGCACAGTGCTGGCCTTTGGCTTTGCCGTGCCGCTGCAGGCTGCCGAACCGCAGGTCCTGCCGGATACGACCGGGCTGGAACAGTATGTGCTGGTGGATCTGAACACTGCCGATCTCTCTGCGCTGTGCACACTGCCGGGCGTAGGGGAAAAGCGCGCACAGACGATTCTGGATTACCGGACGCAGAATGGCCCGTTTGAACGGGTAGAAGATGCAGCCAATGTTCCGGGCCTGACACAGACCATTGTGGATTCCTGGGCAGGAATGGCAACCGTGAGCTGAGCCGCAGCCGGCGGCCCGGCGCAGCAAAAAGGGGAATGATTATGAGTGACGATACCATTTTTATCAACCGGGAACTGAGCTGGCTGGATTTCAACCGGCGCGTTCTTGCGCTGGGCAAAGATAAAAATGTTCCGCTTGCAGAGCGGGTCAAATTTCTTGCGATCTACGGCTCCAATCTGGACGAGTTTTTTATGGTGCGCGTGGGTTCTCTGCAGGAGCGCGCCAATCTGGAACAGGAACAGGGCAAAAAGGTCAAGAGGGAAAACAAGACCAACATGTCCGCGGCGGAACAGCTGACTGCCATCATGCCCAAAACGGCACAGCTGCAGGAGGAGTGCGATAAATACTACGCAAAGGCGCTGGAAGCACTGGCGGAGTGCGGCTGGCGCAAGGTGGATCTTGACCACTTGTCCAAGGAGGACGAGCACTTCTGGAAGAAGTACTTCCAAACGGAGCTGTTCCCCATCCTCAGCCCGCAGATCGTGGATAACCGCCATCCGTTCCCATTCCTGCGCAATAAGGAGATTTACCTTGGCGTTCTGCTCAAGGAAAAACACCCGGCAGGGCAGAGCCTTGGCATCATTCCCATTTCCAGCCAGATGGAACGGATGCACGTTGTAAAAAAAGACGGCGAAACGCAGTTTGCACTTACCGAAGAGCTGGTGCTGCACTTTGCGGCCAGCATCTTTGGCAAAGAGACGATTCAGGAAAAATGTCTCTTCCGTGTTACCCGCAATGCGGATATCGACGTAAAAGAGGGCATGATGGATCATGATATCGACTACCGCGAGATCATGACCGAGCTGCTCAAGCGCCGCCGCAAGCTGGCTGCAGTGCGTCTGCAGATCACGCCTGCCCCGGCCCCGGAGGTAGAACGCCTGCTGTGCAACCGTCTGCTGCTCACCCATAAAC
>ENA-OYXZ01000603-OYXZ01000603.1-human-gut-metagenome-genome-assembly--contig:-NODE-603-length-15446-cov-5.669742_pt1 | contig 15446 bp, 15 predicted proteins | sample MGYA00243975_ERZ653432 | MGnify/ENA primary metagenome ERZ653432 (study PRJEB26926, sample SAMN06164954) | human gut metagenome | biome: ENVO:00009003; feature: ENVO:2100002; material: ENVO:00002003...
ATCTACACTTATGCGATCGTCGGCAGCGTCAGATGTGTATAAGAGACAGTATTATGGTTGACCGGAAGCAAATCAATCTCGGAACATTTAAAAAATTAGAGGACGCAGCAAAAGCAAGAAAAAACGCAGAGGAGCGATACTTTTCAGAGCGACAGAAAAAGGTGGATAAAATAAAAAGAGCGGTAATGCAAAAAGAGCGATAATGATATCGCTCTTTTTTACGATCTTGATACGTCAAAAATTCGTCAAAAATCGGCGAAATATACCGAGACGTTTTGAAACAAAACACGGAATCACAAATACTAAAAGCATAGTAACTATCAGCGCCTGAAACGTTTTGAATTGTTTTGAAATACAACCAAATTATTATATAATAAAAATATACAGGAGCAGATGCTATGGCATTGTATAGAACGTATTCGGATTATCTGAAAGAAAAATATAATGAGAAAGTTTATAAGATTCCGATTGCCCTTCCCGTGACTTGTCCGAATCGAGACGGTACATTAGATAGTGACGGGTGCATTTTTTGCGGTTCTATTCGGGCGGACTATGAAACAAAGGCAGTGGGAATGGAAATCACCCGCCAGATTGATCGGAGTATTTCCCATGTGGGACCGAAATATAAGGCGAAAAAATTCATTGCTTATTTTTTGAATTTCACAAATACCTATATGCCGCTTTCCCGATTCAGATACTGTGTGGAGGAAGCCTGCGGGCATCCTGATATCGTAGGACTTGCGGTTTCCACAAGACCCGATTGTATCCATGAGTCGTACCTGGAGGCACTCAGAGAGGCCCAGGGGAAATATGGGACGAATATCACGGTAGAGCTTGGGCTGCAAAGCGTAAATCCCCACACACTTCTTAAAATAGGACGATGCCATACGGTGGCAGAGTTTATTGATGCGGCTCTTCAAATTGGCAGGTATCATTTTGATTTATGCGCGCACATCATTGCTGATTTGCCGTGGGACGACCGTATCGATGTGGAAGAAGCGGCAAAACTGGTTTCGGTTCTTCCCGTCACGGAAATAAAAATACATTCTCTCTACATTATTAAAGGAACGAAATTGGCGAAGATATATGAAAAAGGGGATATAAAACTTTTACCCCCTGAAGAATATGCGGAAAGAGTTGTTCTGATTTTATCCATGCTCCGCCCTGATATCGTGGTGCAGCGAATTGTGGGGCGTGCTTCGGCAAATACGCTTTCCGTAAATGGCGGACGTCCGTGGTGGGAAGTAAAAGAATATATAGAGAAGCTGATGAGAAACAGACATATTCAACAGGGATCGGCCTGTAATTATCTTCACGGGGCAGCTGTTCGAAGATTTCTGCATGAATAAGAATTTTTCTTTGGTTTATATAAGATGGGGTGAAGCACTATAAAAACGAAAGTAGAAAAAGAAATACTGGTACAGGGAATGCAGGACGCCGCTCGTGTGTTTGCGCAGGGCGGCCGTCTGCTTGCGCTGGCGGGAGAACATTATGGCACGGATATCTTATGCCGCGGGAATCTGATCCGTGTAAAAGGATCGGAAGAGAAAGTATACAAAAGCCTGTCAGTGATTGAAGAGATTTTATCTGACGCCAAAAGAGGTATCCGTGTTTCTGAAAGACAGATGCTCCTCATCATGAAGCTTTTTGATGAGGGGAAGATGGAACTGCTTCATGAGATGAAAGAGGATATTATTAATCTTACACGGAATGGAGAAGCTGTCCGTCCAAGAACGTTAGGGCAGAAAATGTATGTAGATGCGATCCGCCGGAATTCCATTACCTTTGGCGTTGGTCCCGCGGGAACGGGAAAAACATACTTGGCGGTTGCATTGGGAGCTTTCTTTTTGAAAAATCATGATGTCCGGCGGATTATTTTAGTGCGGCCGGCGGTGGAAGCAGGCGAAAGGCTGGGGTTTCTCCCGGGGGATATGCAGGAAAAGGTAAATCCTTATCTGCGTCCTTTGTTTGACGGTCTTTTGGATATGTTCGGACCGGAAGAGTTCATCCGGCTGCAGCAGAAAGGCCAGATTGAAGTGGCTCCGCTTGCGTATATGAGGGGCAGGACACTTGAAAAATCTTTTGTCATTTTGGATGAAGCGCAAAATACGACAGTGGAACAACTTAAAATGTTTCTGACCCGCCTGGGGGATCGTTCAAAAATGGTTATTAATGGCGATGTTACCCAAATTGATCTTCCGCCTCATGTGAAAAGCGGACTTATTGATGCGCAGCGTGTTTTGGCAAATGTTTCCGATATTGAATCCGTGACATTTACGGAAGATGATGTGGTTCGTCATGATTTGGTGGCGGCCATTATCCACGCTTATGAAGAAGATACAAAAAAGAAAAGACAGGGGGTGGAAGATAATGGAAATTACGATTAATTACAGTGATGAGCAATTTTACAGTGAAGAGTTGGAAACGCTTATTCTGAGAGTTCTTTCGAAAGGGGCGGAATTGCAGAACGTGGCGGAAGACGCGGAATTAAGTCTCCTTATCTGTGACGCTGATACCATTCATGAACTGAATAAAACATACCGCGGAGTTGATGCGCCAACGGATGTCCTTTCCTTTGCTTTAAACGAGGGCGAAGAAGAGGACGGTATGGAGGAAGAAAAAGTGTTGGGCGACATCATTATTAATTTGCACCGCGCGGTTGAGCAGGCAGAAGAGTTCGGGCACAGTAAAGAACGGGAAATGGCGTATTTATCTGTACATGGATTTCTCCATATTCTTGGTTATGATCATTATGATCCGGAGGAGAAGAGGAAAATGCGGGAAAAGGAAGAAGAAATACTTGGTGCCTGCGGCATGGAACGTATTGTAACGGAAGGAAAACTTGAAAATGATGGGGAATGAAGCGGCCGCTTTGGTTTCTGCAGCGCTTGCAGCAAGAAAGAATGCGTATGTTCCCTATTCGGGATACCCCGTAGGGGCGGCGGTTCTTGGTGAAGATGGAAATATATTTACCGGCTGTAATGTAGAGAATGTTTCTTATCCCGCGGGTATGTGTGCGGAAAGGAACGCCATCGGCAGTGCGGTAACAGCAGGGTGTACAAGTTTTCAGGGAATCGCTGTGGCGGGGAGTGATAAGGGTTTTACGATGCCCTGCGGAATCTGCCGCCAGGTCATAGCGGAATTTCATATCCCCGTGGTCATTGTGGCAAAAGATGAAGACCACTATAAAATTTTTGATGGAAGCGAATTGCTTCCCCATGCTTTTGAAGAAGGCTGTTTAAAGACAGGAGAACGAAATGGCTGAAGAAAAATTCCATTCTGGATTTGTTGCCCTTGTAGGACGGCCGAATGTGGGGAAGTCTACCTTGATGAATGCGGTTTTGGGGGAGAAAGTTTCCATCGTGTCTGCTCATGCGCAGACGACGCGGAATAAGATTACCGGTGTATGGAATGGTAAAAATTCCCAAGTTGTCTTTCTTGACACACCGGGAATGCATAAGCCGCAGAGTAAATTAGGGCAGGTTATTCGTCAGAGTACGGTGGACGCTTTGGATGAAGTGGATGTCATTGTCTTTATTTGTGCCTGTGATGATCCCCTCGGGGCGGGCGATCGGTATATTTTGAGTCTGCTCAAGGATAAAAAAGTACCCGTCGTGCTGGTTCTGAGTAAGATTGATTTAATAAAAAAAGATATGCTGTTAAAGAAAATAGGACAGTACAGCAGAATACACCCGTTTTCGGAAATCATTCCGCTTTCCGCCCGAAGCGGAGAGAATTTGAAAGAATTTACGATGGTTCTGGAAAGATACCTGCCTGAAGGCCCCAAGTATTTCCCTGATGATATGGTGACAGATCAGCCGGAGCGAAATATTGTGCAGGAAATTGTAAGAGAGAAATTACTGCTGCGTACAAGAGAAGAAGTTCCTCATGCGATTGGCGTATTCACTGAAGAATTTAGTGAGCGGGAGAATGGAAAGGTATATATCCGCTGTACGATTTATGTGGAACGGGATTCTCAGAAGCGTATCATTATCGGGAAAAAAGGCATTTTGCTTAAAGAGGCTGGGCAGGAAGCACGAGAGGAAATACAAAATCTGATCGGCGCTCCTGTATTTCTTGATTTATGGGTGAAAGTCAGCAGGGATTGGAAGAATAAAGATTATATTCTTCGGGAATTAGGGTATAAAGAGCATAAGTAATGTTTTTAAAAAGGAGGAATGACTTATCAATATCCACGTAGAATGGGTGATTGTATGGATTTTCGTTGCGCTTTTTGCGGCAGCTGTCAATTATGTATGTACTGCTGTTAATTTTTCTTTTGCGCGAATGAGAAAGAAATACATCGAAGACAATGATGAACTGGATGCGGAGAAAGTGGAAAAAGTGGCTCCTTATTATCAAAAGACTTCTGTGGTACTTGCGGGGACACAGATCGGTTATCTTTTCTGCAGCAGCATTTTTGCCCTTTCTTTATATCAGAGTATCCGTCACACAGTTTTGTTTTGGGAAGAAACAAATCTTTTTCCCGCGGTGCTGGTATATGCCGGTGTTTCTGCCTATATTGTTATTGCACTGATGCTCTATTGGATTTTTACCATTCTTGTGCCGGGATCCATATCACTGGTCAGGCCGCTGTCCATGTTATCCTCTTATACATGGTTCATCAATTTGTCCTGCAGGCTATGGAAGCCTTTCATTTTCATCGGCTTGTTCGCGATAAAAAAGATATTGGATACGAAAGGAATCCCGTGCAGAGACGAAGTTAATTTCACTTATACCGAAGATGAAATCCGTTGCATCGTGGAAGAAAGTCATCGCGGCGGGCGTTTGAATACTCTTGAAAATACGTTGATCAAAAATTCTTTTGACTTTTTTGATTTAGATGTGAGGGATGTCATGATTCCCCGGAATGATATGGTCGTTTTGGATTTTAATGATGATATGGACGTAATGCGCCGGAATATTTCAAAAACGCATCATACCTGTTATCCCGTGTGTATGGAGGACAAGGATCATATTCTTGGATTTATTCATGTAAAAGATTTTTTAGAAAGCCTTTTGAGGGGTGAGTACAATATAAAAAGAATCATGAGGGAAATACTGACTGTACCTGAAGTTATGCCCGCGCCGGCCCTCCTTCAAATGATGAAGAATAAGAGAACATACCTGGCGGTCGTCGTGGATGAGTATGGAGGGACGTCAGGCCTTGTGACGCTGGAGGATCTGATGGAAGAGCTGGCTGGAGAAATTCCGCAGAATGAGAGCAACGCGCCTGCTGAAATTTTGCGTGTGAACGACCATGTTTATGAGTTTGACGGTACCGTCATCCTGGAAGATGTTTCTGAAAGGCTCCAAATGGAGTTTGATGATGAAGAAAGAAATAATACGATTGGCGGGCTGATTTTTTCGAAATTGGAACGGATACCCCAAGTCGGTGACCATATTTCTTTTGGCGGGTGGAAGTTTACCGTACTTAAAATGTACGGATTCCGTATTATGCGTGTGAAGGCGGAAATGGATCGTAAAGAAGAAACGGAACCAGACAGTCATGAATAAATTGCTTGAAAATGATGAGGGGATCCTTCTTCATGCTCATACGGGGAAGGATGGCGGGAAAATTGCGGATGTATTTACTTTATCTGCTGGATTAGTACGGATCTATGTAGGCAAGACGGTGCTTGAACGATGTGGAAGCGGCGGTATGGTTTCTTTTGCGTTTCTTCGGTTCACTGCGTGGAAGGATGGCGAGAATTTTTTCATGTCCCAGTATGAGAGCCGGATGCTTTTGGATATGATGAATTTATCCTATGAAGAAATGCAGTGCTGGTACTATGTGATTGAGTTGGTCAGTATATTCTTTCCAAAAGAGGAAAGAAATGAAAGGGTATACTGGCTTTTGGGACGTGCGATGACTGTTGCCGCATGTAAAAATAAAAAGGTGGCAGCCCTGATTGTATCCGTGCAGCTCCTTCGGGCAGCCGGTATTGATGCAGGAAGTCATGAAACAGAACGTGAATTACATTTGTCACCGGCAGGGATGAAGCTTATGCAATCTTTTTCTGATTATGATTGGGGATCGGAGTGGGGAGGCTCTATTAAGGCATCAGTTTTTAAGGAGTTGGCGGGGTATATAGATAAATTTATTCTCTGCTATGGAGATGTAAAAATGAAAACAGCCGGCGCTTTTTTGATAGAAGTATAGATCAGATTAAATGCCGAAATTCCGCTATAAGCATACGAAAAAGACTGTGAAAATGCGAAACATTTTTCACAGTCTTTTTTCGTATGCATCAGATTCAGTTGTGGGGAACCATATCTTTAGGGTCGAAAGTTCCATTCTTGCGGCGTTCAGAAAATTCAGCAACAGCAGTAAAGAGGACATCACTGGAACTGTTCAGTGCCGTTTCACAAGCATCTTCAAGCACACTAATAATGAAGCCTACGCCGACAACCTGCATGGCAATGTCATTGTTGATACCGAAAGAGGCACAGGCTACAGGAATCAGAAGGAGGGAACCGCCGGCTACGCCGGAAGCGCCGCAGGCGCCAACTGTGGAAATCAGGCACAGAAGAAGCGCTGTCGGAAGATCGACAACAATTCCCAATGTGTTGGCAGCAGCTAAAGCCAGTACAGAAATTGTAATGGAAGCGCCCGCCATGTTGATAGTTGCGCCGAGCGGAATAGAAATTGTAAAAGTATCGGGGTTAAGGCCCAGCCGCTTGCACAAGGTCAGATTGACAGGGATATTTGCTGCGGAACTTCTTGTAAAGAATGCATATACACCGCTTTCACGGATTGTTGTCCAGACAAGAGGATAAGGGTTATGGTGAACATTGAGGAATACGATAATCGGATTCATAACAAGAGCAACAAGAATGTAAGCGCCGATCAGGACAGCCAAAAGTTTTGCATATCCCAACAGGGCATCTACACCGGCAGTACCGACAGAGTCCGCAACAAGTCCCATGATGCCAAGCGGAGCGAAGTGGATGACCCAGGTAACAACCTGAGTGATAGCACGGGCTATATCATCAAGCACAGATTTTGTTGTGCCGTTTGCGTAACTTTTGAGTGCAAGACCGGCAATGATCGCCCATGCCAAGATACCGATGTAATTTGCGGTAAGAAGCGCATTGACCGGATTATCTACAACGGAAAGAATTACATTGTGCAATACTTCAATGATGCCGGAAGGCGGAGCCAGTTTGGCATCGGCTGCCACCTGGAGATGAAGTACGGTCGGGAAAAGGAATGACAATGCCACGCCGACGAGAGAGGCACAGAAGGTTCCGATAACATACAGGATGATGATCGGTTTCATATTTGCGTTCGTCCCTTCTTTTTTTTGTGCCATCGCGTTCATGACAAGGAAAAATACGAGGACGGGAGCAACGCCTTTCAGTGCTTTGACGAAGAGATCGCCAAAAATTTTAACGACAGGGATTACCGTCGGTGTAAAGACGGCAATCAGGATACCGATGACCAAGCCGACAGCAATTTGTTTGATCAATGCGACACTGGACAAAACTTTTTTGATTTTGTTTAGCAAAGTAATTCCCCCTTTAAATTATAATAATTTAAGTATACCTTGCGTTTATATTTCTTTCAAGAAGCATATAAAAATGATTTGTATAAGGTTGTTTAGCATACGTTTTTAGTATAAAAAAGTATTTTCATATAGAATCGATAATTTCCGTAAAATACGAAATATATGGTAAAATACTCAAAGGGTAGAATGATAGGGGGAACGATGGAGACCGTAGGACTGCTTGCCGGAATCGGCATACTTCCGGTGGAATTTATAGAGGCCGCACATATACAGGGATATAAGGTTGTATGTATTGCTGTGATTCCAGGAGTCGAAAAGGAACTAAAAGAAAAAGCTGATGCTTATTATGAAATCAGCGTCTTTAAATTGAATAAGGTCATTAAAACGCTTTTGTCGGAAGGCGTGCAGGAAGTCACAATGCTTGGGAAAGTAACAAAAGAATGGCTGTATAAGGATCATGTTATTCCTGATTTGCGTGCGCTGAAAGTTTTGAATCGATTGAGGAAAAAGAATTTCAAGGATGACACGATTACTTTGGAACTTGTGGAAGAATTGGGGAAAGACGGGATTTCAGTGCTGGATCAAACGAAATATTTAAAGCCTTTAATGCCGGGTCCGCAAATATTTACCAAACGCCGGCCGACAGAAAATGAAATGCTTGATGTAGCATTCGGCTTTAAGGCGGCTAAGGCCATTGGCGGTATGGATCTGGGGCAGACGGTGGTCATCAAAGATCAGGCGGTTATGGCAGTGGAAGCGATTGAAGGGACAGATGCCTGTATTAGACGCGGTGGTATGCTGGCCCGCGGGGGAGCCGTGGTGGTGAAGACGGCAAAACCGGATCAGGATCTGCGTTTTGATGTACCCGCTGTCGGATTGGAAACTTTACATTCTATGATGGAAACCGGATGCAAAGTACTTGCCATTGAGGCGTACCGCACCTTATTTGTGGAAAAAACGTCCGTGCTGAAAGAGGCGGATTGTGCAGGAATTGCTATTCTATCCGTGGAGCAGGAGCATTTATGAAAATTATGATGTCTGCCGGAGAAGCTTCCGGGGATATGCACGCCGCCGCTGTTGCCGCGGAAATTAAAAGAGAATATCCTGATGCTGATATTTTCGGCATGGGCGGAGATAATATGCGTAATGCGGGAGTGCGTATTATTTATGATATTGGTAATCTGGGAATTATCGGAGTGGTAGAAGTCATTCGTCATTTATCACTGTTTTTTAAGTTACGGACATTCCTTAGACATGCTATGATGGAAGAAAAACCGGATGTAGTTGTGTGTGTGGATTATCCGGGGTTCAATATGAAGATTGCCCACGTGGCAAAAGAGCTGGGCATTCCGGTAGTGTACTATATTGCACCGACAATTTGGGCCTGGCACAAGGGACGGGCAAAGAATATTGTTCGTGATGTGGAGCATGTGGCATCTATATTTCCCTTTGAAGCGGAGGCTTATCGAGAAGCTGGAGCCCAGGTGACTTTTGTGGGGCATCCTTTGGCAGATACTGTAAAAGCGTCTATGTCTTATGAAGAGGCAATGATGTTTTTTGGGGGAGACAGAGTAAAAAAAAGAATTCTGCTTATGCCGGGAAGCAGAAAAAATGAAGTGGAAGAACTTCTTCCCGCCATGCTTAAAGCAGCGGATATACTTACTGAAAAATGTGAGTGCCAATTCTTTTTGCCCCGTGCTGGTACGATTTCATCGGAGTTTATTCAAGGTTTTTTAAAAAATGCTTCACCGAGATTGGATATCATTGTGACGGCCGGCCGGATATATGATCTGATGCAGATTTGTACGGCGTGTATCGCTTCGTCTGGAACCGCTACTCTTGAAACAGCGCTGATGGGGCTTCCTACTGTGCTTGTGTATCGATTATCTGCGATTACCTGGTTCCTGGCCAAGCATCTTGTACGGGTGGAGTATGCGGGGTTGCCGAATATACTGCTTCATAAAGAAGTGACGCCTGAACTTTTACAGGATAAAGTTACTGCCGGAAATATAGCGGAAGTCGTGCTGCCGTGGCTGACTGATGAAGTAAAGCGGCAGGAGAATATAAGAGAATTAAAATCTGTACGTGCCGTGCTGGGTGAAGGCGGAGCAGTTCGTCGTACGGCGGAACTTATATTAAGGACAGCAGAGGGGAAATAATGAGTAGTAAAAAAAATAAGATAAATAGTTATAAACGTCTTCTGTCTTACTTGTGGCCATACAAGAAGTTATTAATATTGTCAGTTGTTTTCATGCTTTTTGTAGCATTGTCAAATTTGGTGGTTCCATGGATTATTAAGGACGTGATTGACCAAGTGCTGGAGCAAAAGGACTTGCGAATGCTGTACTTGGTCATTGTAGCTATTTTAGTGACTTTCTTTATCAGGGCGCTCACGACTTTCGGGCATCGATATCTGATGGGGTATATCGGACAGGCGGTTATTATGGATATCCGTAATGTTCTCTACCATCACTTGCAGGTTTTGTCCATTTCCTACTATGATCGTCGCCGTACTGGGGATATCATGAGTAATCTGACTAATGATATTGCTGCGCTGCAAACGGCCATCGTGGTGGATTTTATTTCTCTTGTTCAGGAAAGCGCGATTTTTATCGGCTCCTTTGCGTCTATGATTTATCTGCAATGGAAGCTGACCGTGCTTTGTCTCATCATCGTGCCTCTGGTTTCTTATGTGATTAAGTTTTTCGGCAGAAAACTGCATACCAGCGGGAGGGTGGTACAGGAATGCCTTGCTGATGTAACCTCCATGCTGCAGGAGACGATACAAGGCGTTCGTATTGTAAGGAGTTTTAACCGCGGCAGTTATGAAGAAAAACGGTTTGAAAAAATTAATCGTTCCAGCTTCAGCGCAACGGTTCGTTCCATCCGCCAACAGAGTCAGATGACGCCTTTTGTTGAATTTTTAGCGGCCATTGCGGTGTGCGCTATTATCTGGTATGGCGGTGTTTCCGTTATTGACGGCGTGATGACGACCGGGGAACTGATTGCGTTTCTTATTTATGCTATCAATTTGGCGAATCCGACACGGCGCGTGGCGGAAAGTGTTGGGAATATCCAAAAATCACTGGCTGCAGCCGACCGTGTTTTTGCCATCCTTGATGAGCAGCCGGAAGTACAGGATAAGCCGGACGCAAAGCAGCTCATTATTAAGAAAGGCAGAGTAGAGGTAAAGCACGTTTCTTTTTCCTATGAAAAAGAAAATCCAGTTCTCGTAGATTTAAACTTTATCGCGGAGCCGGGACAGACTATTGCTCTTGTCGGTCCATCGGGATCGGGGAAAACCACGGTGGCAAACCTGCTTCCCCGCTTTTATGATGTCAGCGCAGGGGCAATCTGCATTGATGGTATGGATATCCGCGATGTGACTGTCGGCTCTTTACGGGAAAATATAGGTCTTGTACCTCAAGATACACTTCTCTTTAATACGACAATTAAGGAAAATGTTCTTTATGGAAGACTGGATGCGACGGATGAAGAGGTTTGGGCAGCTATAAAAGCAGCAAATGCGGAAAATTTTATCAGAGAACTTCCTCATGGCATAGATACGAAAGTTGGAGACCGGGGGCTTGTATTGTCCGGCGGGCAGCGGCAGCGTATTGCCATCGCACGGGCAATACTGAAAGATCCGGCCATTTTGATCCTGGATGAGGCTACTTCCGCTTTGGATACAGAAAGCGAGAAAATTGTACAGGATGCTTTGGATAAACTGATGGTGGGACGGACGTCGTTTGTTATCGCCCATCGTTTATCGACGGTTAAAAATGCTGATCAGATATTAGTGCTGAATAAAGGACGGATTGAAGAACAGGGAACACATGAAGAACTTATGGCTATGGGCGGTTTATATCATGAACTGTATACCATGTCGATAAAACAGCCGGAAGGAGAAAAATAACTTGTACTGGTTTTATAATGTCTGTCTGGTTGCTTATTGGTTCTTTCAGGTGCCGGTACTGCTTTACCGTCTTATTTTTGAAGACGGTTTTTATGACAGACTGAAGCAGAGTGCCGGGATTATGCCGACGCCGACTTTGGAACAGATTGCTTATCATAATGCAATCTGGATACATGCGGCGTCGGTGGGTGAAGTTGTCGCAGCCAGTCCTATTGTGAGAGAATTGAAAAAACGCTATCCCAAAGAAATGGTCGTTGTATCCGTCGTTACTGCTACAGGTCACCGAATGGCGCAAAGGATCATGCCCGAGGCGGACGGCCATATATTTTTTCCTTTTGATTTGCCTGTTATCACAGAACGAATTGTGAATATAGTGAATCCTAAAGCAATTATTCTGATTGAAACGGAATTGTGGCCAAATTTTCTTCGGCTGGCATGGAGAAAGAATATTCCTGTTATGATGATGAACGGCCGTATCAGTGACCGTTCTATGAAAAGGTATTCCCTGATCCGGCGTTTTACCTCGCGCATGCTTCTCCAAATTAAAAAATTTTGTATGCAGTCGGGCATTGATGCAGAACATATCATTTCTATGGGAGCACTTTCTGATCGGGTGACAATTACAGGAAATACAAAGTATGATGAAACCTATGTGGAAGTTTCGGAAGAAGAGAAACAACAGCTTCGTCATGAATTTCACTTTGATGGAAAAGGGCCTGTGATTGTAGCAGGGAGTACGCATAACGGAGAAGAAGAAATTATTCTTCGTATATTTGGCAAGATTCTGAAAGAGTATCCTGACGCCCGGTTGCTTCTGGCAGTACGTGAGATTACAAGGGCACCGTCTGTCCGCTTTTTGGTGAAGCATTTTGGATACAGTGTTCTCCGCCGCTCTAAGATGGGGACGGAAGAAGATGATGGGAGAGGCCATCAGGTTATTATTCTTGATACCATTGGTGAATTGGGACGTTTATACAGTCTTGCGGACGTAGTTTTTGTTGGCGGAAGTTTTGTAAAGGTGGGGGGACATAACATATTAGAACCTGCGGCACATGGGAAACCGGTGCTTGTAGGTCCTTATATGTTCAATTTCCGGGAAATATTTGATCTGCTGTCTAAGCGTGGTGTCTGCCGCATGGCACAAAATGAATCTGAATTAGAAAAAACGCTGCGGGATTTATTGGCTCATCCCGAAAAAATGAAGGCTATGGGGGAAGCGGCGTTGTCCGTGGTGGCGGAGAATCAGGGGGCGACGAAAAGGAATGTAGATACTTTTGCTAAACTTGCTGAAAAGTATAAGATTGATTTGATGGAGAATACTGATGAGTATTGAGTCTTACATACTTGGACTCCAAAAAAATCCGTCGCCGGGAAAGATAGGAAAGATTATTCTTGGCGGGTTGGAGCTTCTTGCAGGGATTTATGAAAAAGGTGTCGTGAAAAAATATGAGAAGGCTGGGCGAAATGCCCGCCGTATGCCGATACCTGTTATCAGTGTTGGAAATATTACGGCCGGTGGAACGGGGAAAACACCGTGCATTTTAAAGCTGGCTGAAATGCTTCACAAAAAGGGGCATCATCCGGCCATTCTCTCCCGCGGTTATAAAAGCGGATTGGAAAAAGTCGGAGGAGTTGTATCTGACGGACGATCTTTGCGGATTTCCCAGAAACTGGCGGGAGATGAGCCTTATATGATGGCGTTAAAAATTCCTGATGTTCCTGTTCTTGTGGGACGTAACAGGATCATTTCTGCGGAAAAAGCGATTAAATTGGGGGCGGATATATTGCTTTTAGATGATGGTTTTCAGTACTGGGAGATGAAGCGGGATTTAGACATCGTTCTCATAGACTGCACGAATCCTTTCGGTTACGGATATTCCCTGCCCCGCGGACTTCTCCGTGAGCCTATGGAGGCATTACGACGTGCCCATACATTTATCCTCACTAAAAGTGAGCAGGCAGATGTGTCTGTGAAAACGGATATAAAGAAGAACCTTTTTCGATTGGCACCGCAGGCGCTTATCCTTGAATCTTTCCATTCGCCGTCATTGCTTGTTCCTTTCAATAAATGGAAAAAAGGAATCAAAGAAGACTGTTTATCCTGCCAGAAAGGGAGAAGGACGTTTATTCTTTCAGGAATAGGAAATCCTGAAGCGTTTAAAGAAACAACATTAGAGGCGGGGCTGAACCCTGTGGGAAATATGTTTTTTCCGGATCACCATGTATATACATCAGCAGATATGGAATCTGCTGAAATGGCAGCTGCATATAGTGGTGCTGATCTGATCACGGTGACAGAAAAAGATGCGGTAAAGATGCTGAATTTAAGTAAAGCGGAAGACAGTAAAATTCCTCTTTATGTTTTGGAGATAGAAATGAAATTTGCTGAAAATGGAGAAGCACAGCTTCAGGAACAATGGGAGGCCTTTTTATGAAAATTGCCTGTATAATCCCTTCCCGCTATGCATCGACACGTCTGCCGGGAAAACCGCTGAGGATGATTGCGGGAAAAACGTTAGTGCGACGTGTTTACGAAAGAGCGATTTTGGCGAAACTGCCTAATGTGGTCATCGTAGCTACGGATCATAAAGATATTGAAAAAGAAGTCCGGTCTTTTGGTGGAGATGTAGTGATGACTTCTGCTGATCATCCGACCGGGACTGACCGTTTAGCGGAAGTGGCGGAAAGTCTGCCGGATTATGATATCATTGTCAATGTACAGGGAGATGAGCCTTTGATTGATCCCAATGTTATCGATCTTCTTGCGAAGACACTTGTTGAACGGGCGGAACTTGATATGGTGACAGTGGCAACACCGTTAAAAAATGACGACTACGAAGATCCGTCAGCGGTAAAAGTTGTTGTCAACCAAAAGGGCGAAGCATTATATTTTTCAAGAGCGCTGATTCCCTATCCCCGCCATGATTTTGTGGTTCCCGCATTAAAACATGTAGGAATTTATGCCTATCGGAGAGAGTTTCTTCTGAAATATGCCCACATGAAGCAGACGCCGCTTGAAATGACAGAGTCTTTGGAACAACTGAGGGCGTTGGAAAGCGGGCATAAAATAGGTGTAATTACGGTAGAGACGGAAGATATAGGGATTGACACGGAAGAAGATCTAAGGAAAGTAAACGCATATTTCGAAAGGAGCCAATTATGAAAACAATTCAGGTGGGAAATCTTACTATTGATGGAAGCAGATTATTTTTAATTGCCGGCCCCTGTGTGATTGAAGGCTACGACCGCACATTGATGATTGGCCGTGAAGTGAAAAGAATTTGTGAAAAATTAGGTGTACAATATATTTTTAAAGCATCTTTTGATAAGGCAAATCGTTCTTCTTATCATTCTTTTCGTGGTCCGGGGCTGGAGGAAGGTCTTCGAATTCTAAAGTCTATAAAAAAGGAACTGGATGTGCCGGTGCTTTCCGATGTGCATGATGTGACTCAATTGGAAAAGGCCGCGGAAGTGTTGGATATGCTTCAAATCCCCGCATTTCTCTGCCGCCAGACCGATTTGGTTTACGGGGCGGCGATGACAGGAAAACCGGTAAATGTAAAAAAAGGACAATTTATGGCGCCTGAAGATATGAAAAACGTGCTGGATAAAATGGAAGAAGCTCATAATCCCAATTTGGCCGTCACCGAACGAGGTGTATCTTTTGGTTATCATAATCTTGTAGTAGACATGCGTTCTTTCCCGATGATGAGGAAGTTTGGTTATCCGGTTATCTATGATGCTACCCACAGTGTGCAGCTGCCGGGCGCTATGGGTACGGTAACTGGCGGGCAGCGGGATATGATCCCTTATCTTGCACGTGCGGCGGCAGCAAGCGGAGTGGATGGATTCTTTATGGAAGTTCACGATAATCCGCCGGAAGGTCTGTCTGACTCTACGAATATGCTTTATTTGTCATCTTTGGAGGGGCTGCTGAAAGATTTAATTAAGATCAATGAAATTGTGAAACACGATAAATAAGAAGACATTAACTAATAATAAAGAGAATATAGTATAAT
>ENA-OYXZ01000605-OYXZ01000605.1-human-gut-metagenome-genome-assembly--contig:-NODE-605-length-15394-cov-5.157637_pt1 | contig 15394 bp, 8 predicted proteins | sample MGYA00243975_ERZ653432 | MGnify/ENA primary metagenome ERZ653432 (study PRJEB26926, sample SAMN06164954) | human gut metagenome | biome: ENVO:00009003; feature: ENVO:2100002; material: ENVO:00002003...
GCTCGGAGATGTGTATAAGAGACAGCTCATAGGGGTACTGCATGTCCAACCCCGAAAGGAACTGCGCCTTTTTGATATTCACGGTCTTGCCCGTCCTGGCCGCGGCGGTGAGCAGGTCGGTCTGCCGGCAGAGGAAGGCCGGGATCTGGATCACGTCGACGACCTCGCCCACGGGTGCGGCCTGCCACGCCTCGTGGATGTCGGTCAGCAGGCGCAGCCCCCACTTCGCCCGCACGTCGGCGAGCATACGCAACCCCTGTTCGAGTCCGGGGCCGCGGAACGAGGAGATCGAGGTGCGGTTGGCCTTGTCGAACGAGGCCTTGAAGATAATATCCGTCCCGAGGGCCTTGTTGATCGCCACGAGGCGTTCGGCCACGGTGTCGAGCAACTCGGCGGATTCGATGACGCAGGGGCCGGCGATGAATTTCATAGCTGTCATTTTATAAATTCCGGATGGTGTGACAAAAACTCCTCGGCACGTGCGAGGTCTTGGGGCGTGTCGATGCCGATGGTCTCGACGTCGGTGATGCCCACGCCGATCCTGTAGCCGTTTTCAAGCCAGCGGAGCTGCTCGAGCGACTCGGCCTTTTCGAGCGTGGACTGCGGCAGCGCCGTGACGGCACACAGCACCTCCGTGCGGAAGGCATAGAGGCCGAGGTGCTTGTAGAACGTATGGTGCGCAAGCCACTGCGAGCGTTCGACGCCGCGCAGGTAAGGGATGACCGAACGCGAAAAATAGATGGCCCGCGACTGCGCATCGAGCACCACCTTCGGCGAATTGGGGTTTTCCAGCGCGGCCAGGCCGTCCGCTTCGGCAAAGGGTTTCACGAGCGTGGCGATGTCCGTCGCGGGATCGTCGAAGCAGCGCTTCACGGCTTCGAGCTGCGACGCCCGGATGAAAGGCTCGTCGCCCTGCACGTTGACGACCACGTCGTAGGGCTTTCCCTGCCTGAGGTAGGCTTCCCAGCAGCGATCCGTGCCGCTCTTATGGTCTGCCGAGGTCATCTCGGCCTTGCCGCCGAACGCCACTACGGCATCGTAAATCCGCTCGTCGTCCGTGGCGACCACGGCATCGTCCAGTACGCCCGCCACCTGCTCGTAGACCCGCCGGATAACGGGTTTCCCGCCCAGCACGGCCAACGGTTTGGCCGGGAAGCGGGTCGACGCATACCGCGCCGGTATGATTGCGATAAATTTCATCGGCAGAGGAATTGATCCATAAAATTAAAAAAGTAAAAGGTGAAAAACAAAACTTTCCACCTTTTACTTCTTTCGGGCCGCTATATGAGCGCCTGTTTCAGCACTTCGTCGTTGGTCTTCACGTAATGGAAGGTCAGTCCGTCGATGTATTCGGGCTTGATCTCGGCGATGTCCTTGCGGTTCTCCTCCGAGAGGATCAGCTCGTTGATCCCGGCGCGTTTGGCCGCCAGAATCTTCTCCTTGACGCCGCCCACCGGCATCACACGGCCGCGGAGCGTCGTCTCGCCCGTCATGGCGATGCGATCCCGGACTTTCCGCCCCGTGTAGGTCGAAACGATCGAGGTCACCATCGTAATGCCGGCCGAAGGGCCGTCCTTCGGGATCGCACCCTCGGGGACATGGATGTTGATGTCGTTCTTCTCGAACAGTGCGGGGTCAATGCCCAGCTCCTTGCTGTGCGCCATCACCCACTCGTGGGCGATCGTAGCGGACTCCTTCATCACATCGCCCAGGTTACCCGTAAGGCTGACCTTGCCCTTGCCGGGCGTCAGCACCGACTCGATGTAGAGGATGTCGCCGCCGACCTCGGTCCACGCAAGGCCCGTCACGACGCCCGTCATGCCGCCCACTTCGTACTCCTCCTTGAGGAACTTGGGCATGCCGAGGATCTTTTCGACCTCCCGGGCCGAAACCTCCGGGGCAAACACCTCGTCGAAGGCGATCTGCTTGGCACGGGCGCGGGCGATCTTGGCCAGCAACTTGTCGAGCGAGCGGACACCCGACTCGCGGGTATAGCCGGCGATGATGCCTTCGACTACCTCGGGGGCCATCGTGAGCTCCTGCTCCTTGATGCCGTGCGCCTCGCGCTGCTTGGGCAGCAGGTGGTCGAGGGCAATGCGCACCTTCTCCTCGATCAGGTAGCCGGGGATATTGATCATCTCCATGCGGTCGCGCAGCGCCGGTGCGATGTTGGCGATATTGTTGGCCGTGGCGATGAACAGCACTTTCGACAGGTCGTACTCCATGTCGATGTAGTTATCGTGGAAGGTGGTGTTCTGCTCCGGGTCGAGCACCTCGAGCAGCGCGCTCGACGGGTCGCCGTGGTTCGAAACGGTCACCTTGTCCACCTCGTCGAGGATGATGACGGGGTTCGACGAGCCGCACCGCTTGATGGTCTGGATGATCCGGCCCGGCATGGCGCCGATGTAGGTGCGGCGATGCCCGCGGATTTCCGACTCGTCGTGCAGGCCGCCGAGCGAGATACGCCCGAACTTGCGGCCCAGCGCCGCCGCCACCGACTTGCCCAGCGAGGTCTTACCCACACCCGGAGGGCCGTAGAGGCAGAGTATCGGGGATTTGAGGTCGCCCTTGAGCTTGATGACGGCCAGGTGTTCGAGGATACGCTCCTTGACCTCCTCCAGCCCGAAATGGTCGCGGTCGAGCTGCTCGCGCGCGCAATTCAGATCGAGATTGTCCTTGGTTACCTCGTTCCACGGGAGTTCCAGCAGCAGTTGCAGGTAGGTCATCTGCACCGAATATTCGGCCACGGCGGGATTCAACCGCTCGACCTTCTGCAACTCTTTCTCGAAGGTTTCGCCGACCTCCTTGGGCCAGTTCTTCTTCTTGGCCTCCTCGCGCATCTTCTCGATGTCGGCATCGGCGCCGTCGCCCAGTTCGTCCTGGATCGTGCGCATCTGCTGCTGCAGGTAATAGTCGCGCTGCTGCTTGTCGATCTCCTGCTTCACGCGCTCCTGTATCTGGTTCTTCAGCTCGGCCAGCTGCTGTTCGCGGATCAGTATTTCGAGCAGCTTGCGGGCACGGGCCAGCAGGCCGGGGGCCTCCAGCAACGACTGGCGGTCTTCGTCCGTAAGCTCCATGTTCGAGCAGATGAAATTGATGATGCCGCGCTTGGAGTCGATGTTCTTGATGGCGAAGGCCGCCTCCTTGGGCATCGACGGCGAGACGTTGATGATGTTGAGCGCCACGTCGCGGATCGAATCCACGAGGGCCTCGAACTCGATGCTCTTCAGGTCGGGCGTCGTATCGCGCAGGGCGGTCACCCGGGCCCGGAAATAGGGCTCGGTCGTAATGTATTCGCGTATTTCGATCTTCTCCAGGCCGTTCAGGATCACCGTGAGGTTCCCGTTGGGCATTTCGAGGATTTTGATGATGCGCGCCGCGGTGCCGACCTTGTACATGTCGTCCGGCGCGGGGTCTTCGACGTCGCTCTCGCGCTGCAACACGGCGCCCAGGATGCCGCCTTCGGCATTCACGGCACGTACGAGGCTGATGCTCTTGTCGCGTCCCACGGTGATCGGGGTGATCGCACCGGGGAAGAGCACCGAACTGCGCAGCGTAAGGATCGGGATGATTTCCGGCACTTCGACCTCCTCGGCGACCTCGTCGCCGCCGGTCACGATCGGAATCACGTGGTGTTTGCCGTCGAGCAGCTCGGGAAGCAGGCTCTCATCTTCGACTTCGATGGTTTCGATTATCTTATCTTTTTTACTCATAGTTTACAGATACAAATATATAATGGTGCAAAGGTAACGATTTTTTATAGATATTTATTTTATCTTTGACAGAATGTTAATAACTTTGCAGGCCAAATAACGAAGCAAAACATTCACACCTTTATGCAAATCGCTGATAAATATTCGCCGCAGGAGATCGAACAGAAATGGTACGACTACTGGATCGACAACCGGCTGTTCCATTCGGAACCCGACGGACGCGAACCCTACACGATCGTCATCCCGCCGCCCAACGTGACCGGCATGCTCCACATGGGGCACATGCTCAACAACACGTTGCAGGACGTGCTGATCCGCCGTGCCCGCATGTCGGGCAAAAACGCCTGCTGGGTGCCGGGCATGGATCACGCGTCGATCGCCACGGAGGCGAAAGTCGTGGCGATGCTGCATGAAAAGGGCATCGAGAAGTCGTCGCTTTCGCGCGAGGAATTCCTCGAATACGCCTGGGAGTGGAAGGAAAAATACGGCGGCATGATCCTCAAGCAGCTGCGCAAGCTGGGCGCCTCGTGCGACTGGGAGCGCACCTGCTTCACGATGGACGAACCCCGCACCGAGAGCGTCATCAAGGTATTCTGCGACCTTTACGAGAAAGGCAAGATCTACCGCGGCGTACGCATGGTCAACTGGGATCCCGCGGCGCAGACGGCGCTGTCGGACGAAGAGGTGGTATTCAAGGAGTCGCACGGCAAGCTCTACTACCTGCGCTACCTGGTCGAAGGCTCGGACAAGGCGGTCATCGTCGCCACGACGCGCCCCGAAACGATCCTGGGCGACACGGCGCTGTGCGTCAACCCCAACGACCCGCGCTACGGCTGGCTGCCGGCCGGGGCGCGCGTCATCGTACCGCTGGTGAACCGCGCAATCCCCGTAATCCGCGACGAATACGTCGACATCGAGTTCGGTACGGGCGCGCTGAAAGTGACCCCGGCGCACGACGTGAACGACTACATGCTGGGCGAGAAATACAACCTCGAGGTGATCGACATCTTTAACGACGACGGCACGATCAACGACAAAGTGGGGCTGTACGTCGGCATGGATCGTTTCGACGTCCGCAGGAAGATCGAAGGCGACCTGGCGGCAGCCGGCCTGCTGGAGAAGACCGAGGATTATACCAACAACGTGGGCTATTCGGAGCGCACGGGCGTGGCCATCGAGCCGAAACTCTCGATGCAGTGGTTCCTCTCGATGGGACAGCTGGCCGAACCGGCGACGAAGGCCGTCATGGAGGACGCGATCCGCTTCGTGCCCGAAAAATACAAGAACACCTACCGCCACTGGATGGAGAACATCAAGGACTGGTGCATCTCGCGCCAGTTATGGTGGGGCCAGCGCATCCCGGCCTGGTACCTGCCCCAAGGCGGCTTCGTAGTGGCCCCGACGGCTGGGGAGGCGCTCGAAAAGGCGCGTGCGAAAACCGGCGACGCCTCGTTGCAGCCGTCCGACCTCAGACAGGACGACGACGTGCTGGACACGTGGTTCTCGTCGTGGCTGTGGCCGATTTCGGTCTTCGACGGCATCCGCAACCCCGGCAACAGGGAGATCAGCTACTACTACCCCACCAACGACCTGGTGACGGGCCCCGACATCATCTTCTTCTGGGTGGCGCGCATGATCATGGCGGGTTACGAATACCGCGGCGAAAAACCTTTCGGAAACGTCTATTTCACGGGCATCGTCCGCGACAAGATCGGCCGCAAGATGTCCAAGCAGCTGGGCAACTCGCCCGACCCGCTCGACCTGATCGCCAAATACGGCGCCGACGGTATGCGCATGGCGATGCTCATCTCCTCGTCGGCAGGCAACGACGTGATGTTCGACGAGGCGCTCTGCGAACAGGGACGCAACTTCGGCAACAAGATATGGAACGCCTACCGCCTGGTGAACGGCTGGTCGGCGGACGGCAATGCCGCACAGGACGAGAACAACCGTCTGGCGGTCGCATGGTTCCGCCAGACGCTCGGCGTCGCTTTGCGCCAGATCGCCGACGATTTCGGTTGCTACCGCATTTCGGAGGCGTTCAAGACGACCTACAAGCTCTTCTGGGACGATTTCAGCGGCCTGTACCTCGAGATGGTGAAACCCGCCTACGGGCAGCCGATCGACGCGCCGACGTTCGAAGCCACGCGCACGTTCTTCGACTCCCTGATGCGCGTGCTGCACCCCTTCATGCCCTTCGTGACGGAAGAGATCTGGCAAGACCTCGCCCCGCGCAAAGAAGGCGAGTCGATCACCGTCGCCCCGATGCCCCAGCCAGACGAAATCGACGGACAGTTGCTGGCGCGGTTCGAGCTGGCCAGGGAGGTGATCTCCTCGGTGCGTAACGTCCGCAACCAGAAGAACCTGCCGCAGAAGGAAGCGCTGACGCTCAAGGTGATCGCCGACGAAAACTACCCGGCCGAGTACGCCCCCGTGATGCGGAAAATGGCCAACCTGACGGCCATCGAGACGGTGACGGAGAAAGACCCGGCGGCCGCAGCGTTCATCGTCAAGACGACGCAGTACTTCGTGCCGATGGCGGGCAAAATCGACGCCGAAGCGGAACGACGCAAACTGACGGACGAACTGTCCTACCAGGAAGGGTTCCTCGCGAGCGTAATGAAAAAGCTCTCGAACGAGCGTTTCATGCAGTCGGCCCCCGAGAAGGTGGTGGCCAACGAACGCGCCAAGCAGGCCGACGCCGAGGCCAAGATCGCGGCCATCAAGGCGCAACTGGAAGCCCTTTCGTAAAAAGGACGGACATGCCTTGTCCCGAATTCCTGCGGGGTTCGGGACAGGTACTTTCCACCGCGGCCATGCCGCAGACGAACCATACCCGCACCGCAGGGCCGGGTTTAACGACAACACGATTTGCCGACAATCACCATATATACCGACGGCTCGGCGCTCGGGAACCCCGGGCCGGGAGGCTACGGCGCGGTACTCCTTTCGGGACAGCACCGCAAGGAGCTGTCGCAGGGATTCCGCCTGACGACCAACAACCGCATGGAGCTCATGGCTGTCTGCGTGGCACTCGAGGCGCTCAAGTTCGACGGGTCGGACGTCACCGTGTACTCCGATTCGAAATACGTCGTGGACGCCGTGACGAAAGGCTGGCTCTTCAGCTGGGTGAAAAAGCGGTTCGCCGGTAAGAAAAACCCCGACCTGTGGATGCGCTTCCTGCGCGTGTACCGGCATCACAACGTCCGCTTCGTCTGGGTCAAGGGGCATGCCGACACCGTGGAGAACAATCGCTGCGACCAACTGGCGGTCGCTGCCGCCAACGACAAGGCGCATTTACTGGAAGATACGGGTTACGAACCCTGAAAAGGGGCGGACAGCATGTCTGCCCCTTCGTTTTTTTCGGTTCTAAACTCCCCGGAACTTCGCACTTTTAAGCCGGGAATTCCGAATTTCACATTATTATTCCTATCTTTGTCACGATTATCACATAAACTGCAAATAATCCGCCCGTAATGTTTAAAATATACATGAGGCTTCTGGGTTTCGCCCGACCCATCCGCAAATACGCCATCCCCTATTTCTTCTACTCGCTCTTCTACGCACTGTTCAATTCGCTCACGTTCCTGCTGATCATGCCGATCCTCAAGACGATGTTCGATGCGGATTACACGTTCGTATACGTGGAGAAACTCCCCCCGCTGGCGTTCAACCAGGAATACCTGACGGCGCTGTTCAACTTCACCTATTCGCACCTGTTCAACGAATACAACCCCGAAAACGTCCTGCTGCTGCTGGCCATCGTCACCATCTTCGTGAGCCTGCTGAGCAACCTGTTCCGCTACATGGGCGCATGGACGGTCGAGAACATGCGCACGCGCACCCTGCAGCGCATGCGCAACGAGATGTTCTCCAAAGTCGTGGACATGAACGTGGGCTATTTCAGCGACCAGCGCAAGGGCGACATCATCTCGAAAATCACCTCGGACGTCGGCGTGGTGCAGTTCTGCATCACCAACACCTTGCAGGTGGCTTTCCGCGAACCGTTCCTCATCATCGGCTATACGGTCATGATGGTCGCCATCTCGTGGGAGCTGGCACTCTTCTCGGTGCTTTTCCTGCCCGTCGTGGCACTGATCATCGGCAGCATCGTCAAGCGCCTGCGCCATCCCGCACGCACAAGCCAGCAGCGCATGGGCGAACTGGTCTCGACACTCGACGAATCGCTCTCGGGCATCAAGGTCATCAAGAGCTACAATGCCACGGGCTACGTCAAGCAGAAGTTCTACGACCTGAGCGAAGACCTGGCGCGGCTGACCCTTTCGATGGCCCGCCGCCAGCAGCTGGCTTCGCCGATGAGCGAATTCCTGGGCATCTCGGCCGTAGGCGTCATCCTGGTATTCGGAGGTTCGCTCGTATTCAAGGACGCGCTCAGCCCCGAAGGCTTCATCGCCTTCATCGCCATGTTCTCGCAGATAACGCGCCCGGTGCGCACGTTCATCGACCAGTTCTCCAACATCAACCAGGGTATCGCCGCCGGCGAACGCATCTTCTCGATCATCGACGCCCAGAGCGAAATCCAGGACAAGCCCGGGGCGATCGAACTCGACGGGCTGAAAGACAAGATCGAATTCCGGGACATCCACTTCTCGTACGACGGCAGCCGCGAGGTGATCGAAGGCATCTCGTTCGAGATCAAGCGCGGCGAGACCGTGGCCCTGGTAGGCCCTTCGGGCGGAGGCAAGTCGACCCTCAGCGAACTCATACCGCGTTTCTACGACGTGAAGGCGGGCGACATCCTGATCGACGGGGTCTCGGTGCGCGACTACACGCAGGACAGCCTGCGCGCCCACATGAGCGTCGTGGCACAGGACACCGTGCTTTTCAACGACACCATCGAAGGCAACATCGCCATGGGCAAGGCCGGGGCCACGCACGACGAGATCGTCGAGGCGGCCCGGATCGCCAATGCCGACTGCTTCATACAGGAAGCACCCGAAGGCTACCAGACCAACATCGGCGACCGGGGCGTCAAACTCTCGGGAGGCCAGCGCCAGCGGCTTTCGATCGCACGCGCCGTGCTGAAAAACCCCGAGATACTGATCCTCGACGAGGCCACCTCGGCCCTCGACACGGAGAGCGAAAAACTCGTGCAGGATGCCCTCAACAAGCTGCTCGTCGGCCGCACATCGGTGGTTATCGCCCACCGCCTGTCGACGATTCACAACGCCGACAAGATCATCGTCGTCGACCACGGCCGCGTGGCCGAGCAGGGCACCCACACCGAACTGCTCGCCAAGGGCGGCATCTACGCCAAGCTGATCGAATTGCAGTCGTTCGACTAAAAATGCCGGCATGTACCGATGAGAGGCGAGAAGGAGAAGATGCTGGCGGGCGAATGGTTCGACCCGCATGACGCGGAGCTGACGGCCGACCGCGACCGTGCCACGCGCCTGATGCATCGCCTCAACGTCGAATGCTGCGGCCACGGCGACGACTACCGCACCACACTCGGGGAATTGTGCCCCAACGTCCGCGGGTTCATCCGCGAACCTTTCCACTGCGACTACGGCTACAACATCCACATGGGCGAAGGTTCCTTCGTCAATTTCGACTGCGTTTTCCTCGACCTGGCACCGATACGCATCGGCTGCGGGACGCTCATAGGCCCCAAAGTGCAGCTGCTCACGGCGCACCATCCGTTCGACGCCGCGACACGCGGGACGGCCCTCGAAGCAGGCAAGCCCATCGTCATCGGCGACCACTGCTGGCTGGGCGGCGGAGTGATCGTATGCCCGGGCGTCACGATCGGCGACAGGGCGGTCGTCGGGGCCGGGTCGGTCGTCACACGAGATATCCCCGCGGATTCGGTCGCAGCAGGCAACCCTGCACGTATCATCCGCCCGCTCTAAATATCCCCAGACATCCCATTGCACCATGTTCACACCCGACACCCCTAATTTCCAATCCCTGATGCTCATGCTGGACGCCGCCCACATGGGTTGGTGGAAAGCGGATTTCCAGGCCGGCGAACTGCATGTCTCCGAATATATTGCCAAGCTGCTGGGGCTCGACGGCGACAAAGTCCGGATCGGGCAACTGACACACCTGGTTCGCGAAGACTACCGGATGCCGATCCACAACGAATTCATGGCGCTCAAGGTCGACAGCAAATTCGACAGGACGTTCCCGATCGAACTTCCCGAGGGCGAAGTCTGGCTCCACGCCCAGCTCGTCGGACGGCAGACCGACCCCGCAACGGGTACGCACCTTTTCGGCTACATGCAGCGCGTCCCCGTGCACGACCGGCGCGAAGCAGAAATCCTGACGCTCGAAAACAACTACCACACGGTCGTAAAGGAAAACAAGCATATGGACGTGCTGCTCGACCACCTGCCGATCGGATATTTCCGCATCCGGCTGCTTTACGACAGCGACGGACGCGCCATCGACTACCTTTTTCTCTCGGTCAACCGCGCGGCGCAGCAAATCGTGGGGATAGAACCGGACGCATATATAGGCAAGACGGCACGCGAGACCGGGCACCCCGTCGATGCCCATATCGACAAACTCGCGCACATCCGCCTCGGCAATTACAAGACCGACGAATGGTTCGCAAAAAAAACCAGGCGCCATTGCCGCAGTTTCCTGTACAATACGCCCAACGACGGAAGCGAGATTGTGATCCTGATCCTCGACATCACCGACGCCATAACGGCACACAAGGCACTGGACGAGCAGGAAAAACTGCTGCGCAACATCATCCAGAACGCCCCCGTCGGCATCGAGATCTACAACGACCGGGGACGGCTCATCGACATCAACACCTGCGACCTGGAGATGTTCGGGGTGAAAGATCCGGGCAAAATACGCGGGCTCAACCTGTTCGACAACCCTAATTTCCCGGAGGAGACGAAAATCCGCATCTAGCACGGCGAAAGTGCGGATTTCACCGCCCGTTACGAATTCGGAAAACTCGGCGGCTACTACGAAAGCACGCGCCCGGGGCATTTCGACTGGACGGGGCGCATACGCTGCCTGTACGACGACCGGGGCGAACTCACCCACTACCTGCTCATCAATATCGACAACACCGAGTTGCGGAAGATCCAGAACCGGGTTTCGGAGTTCGAAGCCCTGTTCCGCATCATCTCCGAATATGCCCAGGTAGGATATGCCAACTACAACCTCTACAACAAAGAGGGCTATGCGCAAAACGTATGGCTGCGCAACTACGGGGAGGCCGACTCGGCGCAGATCGTCGACGTGATCGGCAAATACCGCCACATCCACCCCGAAGACCGCAAGCCCCTGCTCGACCTGCTGACCCGCTTCTCCGCGGGTGAAGTGCAGTCGGCAACGGCCATCTGCCGCGTGCAGCACGACGACGGACGGAAAACATGGATCAAAACCCACCTCATCTGCCGGGACTACCGCCCCGGCGAACAGGTCATCGACATGCTGGGGATCAATTACGACATCACGGCACTCAAGCAGACCGAACAGGAGCTGATCGCCGCCAAGGAGCGCGCCGAAGAGTCCAACAAGCTCAAATCGGCCTTCCTGGCCAACATGAGCCACGAAATTCGCACGCCGCTCAACGCGATCGTAGGCTTTTCGGAACTGATGGCTACGGAGGCCGATCCCGACCAGCGCAAAGAATTCGCCGACCTGATCCTGGTAAATAACACCCTGTTGTTGCAAATCATCTCCGACGTACTCGACCTGGCCCGGATCGAATCGGGACGCATAGAGATCGTCCGTACGAAATTCGACGCCCGCGATTTATGCCGCGAGGTGGCCGAGACATTCCGCCTGCAAGTCGCCGAAGGGGTCGTCCTGCGGCTGGAAGACAGCCTGCCCCGGCTCCAGCTCGAGGATTACAAGCAGGGACTGCACCAGATACTCGGCAATTTCGTACGCAATGCCGTGAAATTCACGACAAAAGGTTCGATAACGATCGGGTTCTCGCAACGCCCCGGATGGGTACGGTTCTACGTCCGCGATACGGGCATCGGCATCCCCGAGGAGGAACGCGCCAAGATTTTCGACCGGTTCTACAAGGTCGACACCTTCACGCAGGGCACCGGGCTCGGGCTGCCGATCTGCAAGAACATCGCCGAACAGCTCGGCGGCCGTATCGGCGTCGATTCCGCCGTCGGCGCGGGGTCGTGCTTCTGGGTCGAAATCCCGGCCGGAAAATAGCCCGCTCCGGGCAGATGCCGCCACGGACGGAATAGGTGCAATTTTGCACGCTTTTCAAATCTTTTTTATATCTTTGCAAGTTGTCGGAAAAAGAGGAATCTTTCCGGCACTTCCGGCCATGCCGGCGTACGACCCCGAACGAAATAAAAAACACATATACCATGAAATTCAATGAGTATAAAGGCCTCGACCTGGCCCAGATAGCCGCCGACGTGCTCGGCGAATGGGACGCCCGCGACACATTCCACAAGAGCATCACCACGCGCGAGGGGCACCCCGCGTTCGTATTCTACGAAGGCCCCCCGTCGGCCAACGGGATGCCCGGCATCCACCATGTCATGGCCCGCACGATCAAGGACGTCTTTTGCCGCTACAAGACACAGCAAGGGTATCTCGTGCACCGCAAGGCGGGCTGGGACACGCACGGGCTTCCCGTGGAGCTGGGCGTCGAAAAGAAGCTCGGCATCACCAAGGAAGACATCGGCAGGAAGATTTCGATCGAGGAGTACAACCGCACCTGCCGCGAGGCCGTCATGGAGTTCACGGGGGCATGGGAAGACCTGACCCGCAAGATGGGGTACTGGGTCAACATGGACGATCCGTACATCACCTACGACAACAAATACATCGAGACCCTGTGGTGGCTGCTCAAACAGCTTTTCGACAAGGGGCTGCTCTATAAGGGCTATACGATCCAGCCCTACTCGCCGGCTGCGGGCACGGGGCTTTCGACGCACGAGCTGAACCAGCCGGGCTGCTACCGCGACGTGAAGGACACGACGTGCACGGCGCAGTTCAGGATCATCCGCGACGCGAAAAGCGAAAAGCTCTTCGGCGACGCCGAAGGGCCGCTCTATTTCCTGGCGTGGACGACCACGCCGTGGACCTTGCCTTCGAACACCGCGCTGGCCGTAGGCCCCGCGATCGAATACGTGAAGGTCAAATGCCGCAACCCCTATACCGACGAACCCCAGACGGTCATCCTCGCCAAGGACCTCGTCGCATCGTACTTCACCAAGAAGATTGAGGGAAGCTACCAGATCACGGGCGAAAGCTGGATGGGGCCCGAACTGGAGGGGATCCGTTACGAGCAGCTGATCCCCTGGGTAAAGCCGACGGGCGACGCGTTCCGCGTGATCGTGGGCGACTACGTGACCACATCGGACGGTACGGGCATCGTGCACATCGCACCGACGTTCGGCGCCGACGACGACCGTGTGGCCAAGGCCGCAGGCATCGCCCCGCTGTTCATGGTCGACAAAGCCGGCAAAAACCAGCCGATGGTCGACAAGCAGGGCAAGTTCTTCGTACTCGAAGACCTCGACCCGGAATTCGTAAAAAACAACATCGACGTCGAAAAATACAAGGAGTATGCGGGCCGCTACGTCAAGAACGCCTACGACCCGGAGATCGCCTGCGATGTCGAGACAACGCTCGACATCGACCTGGCCGTGATGCTGAAAGCCCAGAACAAGGCATTCAAGATCGAAAAGCATACCCACTCCTACCCCCACTGCTGGCGTACGGACAAGCCGGTGCTCTACTACCCGCTCGATTCGTGGTTCATCCGCACCACGGCGCTGCGCGAGCGGATGATCGAGCTGAACAAGACGATCCGATGGAAACCCGAATCGACCGGGACAGGCCGTTTCGGCAAATGGCTCGAAGGGCTGGTGGACTGGAACCTTTCGCGCTCGCGCTTCTGGGGCACACCGCTGCCGGTATGGGCTACGGAGGATTATTCGGAACTGAAGTGCATCGGTTCGATCAGGGAGCTGATGGATGAGATCGAAAAGTCGATCGCCGCGGGCTTCATGAAGGAGAACCCCTACAAGAATTTCAAGGTCGGCGACATGTCGAAGGAGAACTACTCGACCCGCAATATCGACCTGCACCGCCCCTATGTGGACAATATCGTACTCGTGTCGTCGAAAGGCGAGCCGATGAAGCGCGAAAGCGACCTGATCGACGTGTGGTTCGACTCGGGTGCCATGCCGTACGCGCAGCTGCACTATCCGTTCGAGAACGGCGGCGACTATTTCAAGTCGGTCTACCCGGCCGATTTCATCGCCGAGGGCGTCGACCAGACGCGCGGCTGGTTCTTCACGCTGCATGCCATCGCCTCGATGCTCTTCGACTCGGTAGCCTTTAAAAACATTATTTCGAACGGGCTGGTGCTGGACAAAAACGGCAACAAGATGTCGAAGCGCCTGGGCAACGGCGTCGACCCGTTCGAGGTTCTCGCAACCTACGGGGCCGACGCCACGCGCTGGTATATGATCTCCAACTCGCAGCCGTGGGACAACCTCAAATTCGACCGGGACGGCGTGGACGAAGTACGCCGCAAGTTCTTCGGGACGCTCTATAACACCTACTCGTTCTTCGCGCTCTACGCCAATGTGGACGGATTTACGGGCAAGGAGCCGGAAGTTCCCGTCGAAAAGCGCCCGGAGATCGACCGCTGGATCATTTCGTTGCTCAATACGCTCGTCAAGGAAGTAACCCGCTCGCTCGAGGATTACGACCCGACCCCGGCGGCACGCGCCATCCAGGAGTTCGTGGGAGAAAACCTCTCGAACTGGTACGTGCGCCTGAACCGCAAGCGTTTCTGGGGCGGCGGTATGAACGACGACAAACTGGCGGCCTACCAGACGCTCTACACCTGCCTGGAGACCGTTTCGATGCTCGCGGCACCGTTCGCACCTTTCATCACCGACCGTATCTTCCGCGACCTGAATGCCGTCAGCGGCCGCCACGCGGACGAGTCGGTACACCTCTCGACTTTTCCGAAGGCCGACGAAAAGCTGATCGACACCGACCTGGAAGAGATGATGTCCCTGGCACAGCGCGTATCGTCAATGGTGCTCGCCCTGCGCCGCAAAGTGTCGATCAAGGTGCGCCAGCCGCTCACCAAAATCCTCATCCCGGTGCTCGACCCGGCCATGGCACAGCATATCTCGGCCGTAAAGAACCTCATCATGAACGAGGTGAACGTCAAAGAGGTCGAACTGATCGAAGACACTACGGGCATCATCACCAAGCGCATCAAGCCCAACTTCAAGACGCTGGGCCCGCGCTACGGCAAATACATGAAGCAGATCGCCGCCATGACCGCGGAGTTCTCGCAGGAGCGTATCGCCCAGATCGAAGCCGCAGCCCAGACCGTACTCGACCTGGGGGCTGAAAAAATCACCGTAACCCCGGCCGATTTCGAGATCACCTCGGAGGACATGCCGGGATGGCTGGTGGCATCGGAAGGCAAACTTACCGTAGCGCTGGACATTACGCTGACGGAAGAGCTCCGGGCGGAAGGCGTGGCACGCGAGTTGATAAACCGCATCCAAAATATCCGTAAGGACTCGGGATTCGAGGTGACGGACAAGATCCGCGTCGAGATCGAACAGAAGGAGTTCGTGGCCGGCGCGATCGCCAAATATGCCGGATATATCGCATCGCAGACGCTCGCCGTCGAGGTGAAGGCGGCCGCACAGCCCGAGGGAGGCGTGGTCGTGGAA
>ENA-OYXZ01000622-OYXZ01000622.1-human-gut-metagenome-genome-assembly--contig:-NODE-622-length-15153-cov-4.890052_pt1 | contig 15153 bp, 8 predicted proteins | sample MGYA00243975_ERZ653432 | MGnify/ENA primary metagenome ERZ653432 (study PRJEB26926, sample SAMN06164954) | human gut metagenome | biome: ENVO:00009003; feature: ENVO:2100002; material: ENVO:00002003...
AACCGACACATGGACGGACGCGGACGGCAACACCCATACGGACACCTATCAGGTTCCGTATGACTACTACATCTGCACGGTCACGCTGGAAAACTTCAATCTCTCCCATGTTCCCGTTTACATTATGAGCGAAGAACAGCTCGGAATGTACGCCACCTATATGGCCACCCTCGGCAACCGTCCCGACCTGTTCCCCGGTTCAGGCTACATCGGCAAGTATGTGGAGGGCAGCTATACCGACTACGACATTCCCCCGGAGGCGCTGGACGATGAGGTATTCGCCGCCATCATCAAGGAAGCGGAAAAGTATCTCGGCTACCCCTACGTCTGGGGCGGCAGCAGTCCTGCCACCTCCTTTGACTGCTCCGGCTTTGTCAGCTATGTCTACAACAACTGCGGCGTGGGCTGGAGCTTCGGCAGGCTGGGCGCGGAGGGACTGCGCCAGCTCTGTACGCAGGTGTCCGCCGCCAATGTCCGACCGGGTGATCTGGTGTTCTTCCAAGGCACCTACGACACGGCGGGCGCGTCCCATGTGGGCATCTATGTGGGTAACAATATGATGCTCCACTGCGGCGACCCCATCCAATACACAAGCCTTGCTTCAAGCTACTGGCAATCCCACTTCCTTGCTTACGGGCGGCTGTCCCCGCCCTGATCTCACTGAAAGGAGCAAAAAATGAACCCTAAGATTACAAAGCTCAAGGCTGAACGGGCGAAAAACGATGAAAAGATCGCCGCCCTCCGCTCCCGCAACCGGGAGCTTGACGAGAGCATCGTCGAGCTGGAGAATACCGACATCATCGGCCTTGCCCGTGCCACCGGCATGAGCATGGAGGAGCTGGCGCAGTTCCTCACACAGCTCAAAAGGGGCGGCGCGCCCTTTATCACACCCAATACCAAGGAGGATACGAACTATGTGCATGAAGAAGAATAACAACCGGCTGCTGCGCGGAGTTGCCGCCGTCCTTTGCCTTGCCCTGATGTTCCTCACCATGTCCGGCATGGCCATGGCGACGGATATGGAGGACGCCCCGGCAGGCGGCGCGCCGGAAAGCACGCCGGAGATCGTGGAGGCCGAGCTTCCCGTCACACCCGAAGGAACACCGGAGTCCCCTCCGGCTGAGCAAGGGCCGGACACACAGGAACCGGCTCCCGCGCCGCCTGAAACGACGGAAACGCCGCAGCCGGAGGCGGAATATGCGCTGGACGCAGATATTCCGACAGGCTGGCACAACGCGCCGGTGACGGTCACGATCCGTATCAGGGACAAAAACAACGCGGGCTGGCAGAAGGTAGAGGCGGCGCTGCGGGAAACCGCCGAAAGAACAGACCTGACGGAGCAGCTTACCCACGACGGCCTCGCCCGCTACACGGTGCCGGACAACGGTACCGTGTTTATCTTTATCACTGACCCCTACGGCACGGAGCATAAAAAGGAGCTGACCGTATCCTGTATGGACTTTGAAGCGCCCCGGCTGCGGGCGGGCGTCAGCGGTACGCTGCTGCGCGTGGAGGCTGCCGACACCCTCTCTGGCATAGCCGGGGTCTATGTGAACGATGAGCTTTATACCACCCTGCAAAACGGCGAGTTCAGCGTCCGCGTTGACAAAAACACGCGGGATTCCCACTTCTACATCATGGGCGCGGACAATGCAGGCAACCGCACGGGCTATGTGGTGATCGCCAACCCCTTCTATGAAAAGGAAACGCCTGCGCCCAGCCCCACACCGGAGCAGCACAACACCCATTGTCCCGCAGACTGCGATTGCAGGAAGCAGCCCTCCGGCAACACTGGCAGCAGCGGAAATACCGGCAGCAACGGCAGCAATACCGGTGCAGGAAAGCCTCCCAACGCCTCCGGCAGCACGGGAAAGCCCGCTGCGGCACAGACGCCCGCAGCCACAGAGCCGGCGAAAGCACAGGAGCCCACCGATACCGCCGCGCCTGTCGCCATTGAGAAAGGGACGGGCTTTTCCCAAAACGGCAGCGCCGTCACCCGCGACCTGCTTTACGACAAGCACACCAACAAGCAGTTCATCGCGGTAGAAACCCGCAACGGCCATACCCTCTATCTGGTGATCGACTACGATAAGCCGCTGGACGAGGACGGCGAACGGTATGAAACCTACTTCCTCAACCTTGTGGACGAAAGCGACCTGCTTGCACTCATCGACGAGGATTCCGTCCCCGTCTGCTCCTGCAAGGACAAGTGCGAGGCAGGTGCGGTCAACACCGCCTGCGCAGTCTGCAAGAACAATATGACGGAGTGCATGGGCAAGGAAAAGGCCGCGGAAAAGACGCCGGAGCCTGACCCTACGCCCGATACGAGCGACAGCCCCGACAAGGACGGCGGCGAAAAGAAGTCCGGCAGCGGTCTTGTTGTGATTGTGCTGCTGCTCCTGATGGCGGGCGGCGGCGCGCTGTATTGGTTCAAGCTCCGTAAGAAGAAGCCCGACACAAAGGGACCTGTGGACTTGGACGATTACGACTACGGCGATGATGAGGACGAGGAATATGAAAACGAGGACGATGCGGACGAGCCGGAGGAAACGGAGGTCGCAGATGCATGACCCTTTTCACCAAAAACCCGCTGGAGCGGCTGATGATGCAGCGCCCCTATCCGGGAAAGGAGGAAACGCCGCGCACCCCTGCCCCGGAGGGGCATTTCTGCTGCGGCTGTTCCCGCTACGGCACCGTCTGCCTCCGTCCCTGCTACCGTGACACCGACCTGCGGGAGAAGCTGCGGGCAAAAGCGCCGGAGCGTTAGGACCCCGACCCTTGCCGCATTCTCCCACCGATGCTACAATGTACCCATGAAAGACCAAATGCAGCGGAAAAGGATGTGATACGGATGCTGAGCTTTGAACGGGTGCTGGAGGCATTCAGGGAGCACCTTACAGAAGATACCGGCGTGGAGGTGGTGCCGACCCGGCACGGCTATACCTACCTCACATGGGATGACAGGCGTGAAAATTGGGACACCGCTGAGATTTGCCTCACGCCGGAGGCGCTGCTGGACAGGCTGACCGGCGCGGTGGAAAGCTATGAACAGTGCCGCCTTTTGGATGGAACACGGGATCCAACCGACGCCGAGCGCAAAGCCTTTGCCGAGGCTGCCGAGCGATACCGGAAGCGGTGCCTTGAACGGCCCTGACTCACATACGATTAGAAAAACAGACACGAAAAGCAGTCCTTCGGGGCTGCTTTTTGCTATGCAGAAAAGGAGAAAAAAGAATATGACACACCATAAATTAGTGATTGCGGAAAAGCCCTCCGTCGCCCAGTCCATCGCCGCCGTGTTGGGCGCGACCAAACGCAACGACGGCTATCTTTCGGGAGGCGGCTACCTTGTAAGCTGGTGCTTCGGACATCTGGCGGAGCTTGCCAGCGCGGATGTGTACGATGAAAAGTACGCCAAGTGGCGCTATGACGATCTGCCCATCCTGCCCGCAAGCTGGCGCTTCACGCTGAAAGCGGACAAATCCAGGCAATTCGAGCTGCTGCGGGACCTCATGCGCCGGGAGGACGTGACCGAGGTCATCAACGCCTGCGACGCAGGGCGCGAGGGGGAGCTTATCTTCCGCACCGTCTACTACATGGCGGGCTGCACAAAGACTATGAAGCGGCTTTGGATCTCCTCCATGGAGGACGAGGCCATCCGAAAGGGCTTTGCGGACCTTCGTCCGGGACGGGAATACGACGGGCTGCACCAGTCCGCCCTCTGCCGCGCCCGCGCGGACTGGCTGGTGGGCATCAACGCCACAAGGCTTTTCTCCGTCCTCTACCACCGCACCTTGAATGTTGGGCGCGTCATGACGCCCACGCTGGCGCTCATCGTCCAGCGGGAGGCAGAGATCGGGGCGTTCCGTCCGGAAGCCTTTTACACGGTAAATCTTCGCTGCGGCGATTTTGCCGCCGTGTCCGAAAAGTTCAAAGAAAAAGCGGAGGCGGACGCTCTTGCCGCCGCCTGCACCGGTCAGCCGGTCACGGTCAAGGCGGTGCAGCGCACAGAGAAAACGGAGAACGCGCCCCGGCTCTACGACCTGACCGCCCTCCAGCGGGAGGCCAACCGCAGCCTCGGCTATACCGCCCAGCAGACGCTTGACTACCTGCAAGCCCTCTATGAAAAGAAGCTCTGCACCTATCCCCGCACGGACAGCCGCTTCCTCACCGACGATCTGGAAGCCTCCGTGCCGGAGCTTGTGACCGTTGCCGCCGCCATCTGCGAAACAGACGCGCCGGGGCGTGTGAACGCAGGGCAGGTGTGCGACAGCAAAAAGGTCAGCGACCACCACGCCATTCTCCCCACCGCCAGCGCGGGCAAGGCGGATACCTCCGTCCTGCCGCTGGGGGAGCGCGAGATTTTGCGCCTTGTGTCAGGTCAGCTTCTCCGGGCGGTCAGCGACGCACACCGCTATACAGAAACCGCCGTTACGCTGGAGTGCGGCGGCGCTGTGTTCACCGTCAAGGGCAGAACCACCCTCACACCCGGCTGGAAGCAGTATCTCGCGCAGGAAAAGCAGGACGCCGCCTTGCCGAAGCTGTCGGAGGGGCAGGTATTGGAGTGCGCCGAAGCCGCCGTAAAGGAGGGCAAGACCACGCCGCCCAAGCACTTCACCGAAGATACCCTTCTGTCCGCTATGGAGAACGCGGGCAAGGAAGATATGCCGGAAGAAGCGGAACGAAAGGGGCTGGGAACACCCGCCACCCGCGCCGCCATCATCGAAAAGCTGGTAGCCACGGGCTTTGTGGAGCGCAAGCGGGCGAAGAAGGCCGTCAGCCTTGTGCCTGCCCATACCGGCGTTTCCCTCATCACCGTGCTGCCGGAGCAGCTCCAGTCCCCGCTTCTCACCGCCGAATGGGAATACCGCTTGCAGCAGGTGGAGCGCGGCGAGCTGTCCCCGGACGAGTTCATGACCGGCATTGCGGATATGCTCACGGAGCTGGTAAAAACCTACAAGGTCATCTCCGGCGCGGAGGTGCTGTTCCCCTCCGGCCGGGAGATCATCGGCAAATGCCCCCGCTGCGGCAGCGACGTGACCGAGAGCAAAAAGGGCTTCTTCTGCGAGAAAAACGACTGCCGCTTCGGGCTGTGGCGGGACAACAAGTTCTTTGCCGCCAAGCGCACCGCTCTGACAAAAAAGGTAGCCGCCGCACTGCTGGCAGAGGGGCGTGTGAAGCTCACCGGCCTCTACTCCGAAAAGACCGGCGGCACCTATGACGCCACCGCCGTGCTGGAGGATACCGGCGAGAGCGTCCGCTTCCGTTTGGAATTTGACAAGGGGGCGAGGACATGAAGCTCTCCAAGCTGGAGCAGGAAAGTATCATCCTCTACAACGAGGAAGAATCCACCGCCAGCATCTACACCCACGACCCCAAGCTGAAGCGCAAGCTCAAGCGCCTTGCGGAGAAATACCCGGACAAGGTGTACCCGGATAAGGCCGTCCATGCCGGCGCGGTCAGCTACGCCGTGCCGAAAAGCTGCGTCAGCGTCCGGGAGCCGTTCAGTGACGAGCGGCGCAGAGCCGCCAGCGAACGCGCCAAAAACGCCGGATATACGCCGCCCGCAAGGAGTATATACTCCAAAAATGAATAAGAACCGAGCGCCCGCACAGGAAAGCCTACCCCTGCGCGGGCGCTGCCATTTTAGGGGTAAACAGCCCATGAAATGAAAGGAAGTGCCTATGACACGAAAATCTCCGTATCCGACAAGAGCGGATTATCCGGCATTGATTGAAAACGCCAAGCCTGCGCTGAGCAAGCTGCTGGAAGCGGCCTCGTATGAACGGAGGATCGCCGTTCTCAACGAATGTTCTCTCGATGTGGTCAATACCGTCTGCACGATCATGGTGCTGGGGCGGCACAGCCTCTATCTTCGCCGCAAAAAGCCCTTCAACGCGCCGGACGCGGTTTTTGTCCGGTGGGCGGCGGACCTGTGGACGCTGCGCGAACAGGACAAGGCAGGCGACATCCGCTATCTCTGCGGAAAAACGGATTTACGGGAATATCTTTCGCGGGGGCTTCAGCTCCTGCGTATCGACCTGACGGAAGGAGGAACCTATGCCAGAGAAGCCCGGTAAAAACAGAGAACAGCTCAAGGAGATCACCGACCGCATCGAGGCGGGTATCCGCGACATCTTTGAATCCGGCGACATGGAAAAGTACCGCAATTACCTGCGCACCATGAGCCGGTTCCACAACTATTCCCTCAACAATCAGGCGCTCATCCACTTGCAGCGCCCGGACGCCACACTTGTGGCGGGCTATAACCGCTGGCGGGACAAGTTCTCCCGCCATGTGCTGCGGGGCGAGAAGGGCATCACCATCATCGCGCCCACGCCGTATAAGAAGAAAATCGAGCAGGAAAAGCTCGACCCGGACACCAAGCTGCCCATTCTGGACGCGGACGGCAAAATCGTCACCGAGGAAAAGGAGATCGAGATCCCCATGTTCCGCCCGGTGAAGGTGTTCGACTACGCCCAGACGGACGGAAAGCCCCTGCCGGAGCGTGTTGCCAGCCCCGTCGCCAACCTGACCGGCAGCGTGGAAAATTATGAGGCGTTCATGGAGGCGCTGCGCCGGTCCTCGCCCGTGCCGGTGGAGTTCAAGCCGCTGTCTGCGGATATGGACGGCTATTTCAGCCCCAAATCCCAGAGCATCACGCTGCGGGAGGGCATGAGCGAGGTGCAGACGGTATCCGCCGCCGTCCATGAGATCGCCCACGCCAAGCTCCACAATTACGCCTTGCAGCAGCCAGAGGAGCGCAGGCATAAGAGCCGCAATACCGAGGAGGTGGAAGCCGAAAGCATCTCCTTTATGGTCTGCGCCTACTTTGGCATCGAAACCGGCGCAAACAGCTTCGGCTATGTGGCAACGTGGTCAAAAAACGCCGAGCTGCCGGAGTTCCGTGCCAGTCTGGATACCATCGGCAAGACCGCAAACGGCATCATCACCGACGTGGAAAAGCATTTCGCGGAGGTTTGCAAGGAGCGCGGCATCGAGCTTCCCAAGGACACGGAATACGAGCTTGTCACCATCCCGCCCTCCCGCGCCGACGCGCTGGCCTTCGCCGCCGACTACGCGGCGTTCCTGCGCCGGGGTCTGAACGTTCCCGACAGCGCAGAAGGACCCACAGCGGCTTCGGTTGCGGACAGGCTGCTTGCCGGAGAGGGCGCAGAGCTGCGGAAGGAGCTGGAGGATTTCGTCAAGCTGGCAGACGAGATCGGCATCGACGACGGCTCTCATGGGCTGCTGGAACGCTTCAACGGCCTGTTCCGTCAGGAATGGCGGGCAAAGGAGAAACCGCAGCCGGAGGTTGAAACGGAAACGCCAAATGTTGAGGATGAGCTGCCGCCCATGCCGGAGCTGGAGCAGGGCTATCCCATGCCGGATACCGGCATCGGCTTTTTGGAAATGTATCAGTACGGCTACACAGACGGCAACGCCATGCTGCCGCTGACCAAGGAGCGCGCCATGGAGCTGTTCTTGCAGGACGTTCCCGTGTTCCTGCTCTACGGCGACAACACCGAGGCCATGGCGCTGGACGCCGAGGATATTTCCTCCCACACCGGCGTGTTCGGCGTGGAGCGCGAGGAATGGGACGCGGTGCGCGGCGTTGTGACGTTGCGCGAACAGGCGGACACGGAGAAGCTGTTTCTGGAAAACCCGCAGGACGCTTTCCTCATCTATCAGATCCGGCGCGGCGGTGAATTGGACGCTTACCGCTTCATGAACTATGACTACTTGCAGAGCAAGGGCGTCACGCCGGAGCGCGGCGGCTACGACGCGATCTACACCGGCGGGCTTGCCGACTATGGGGACAACAAAACCAATCTGGATATGATTTATCAGCGGTTCAACGTGGATCACCCTGCGGATTTCAAGGGACACAGCCTGTCGGTCAGCGACATCGTTGCCTTGAAGCAAAACGGCGTAGTATCCTGTCATTACGTTGACAGCATCGGCTTCCGGGAGCTTCCCAATTTCCTCAAGCCGGAGAATTACCTCAAAAACGTGGAGATGCTGCTGGAGGACGACTACGGCATGATCGACGGCATCATCAACAACGGCCCCAAGCAGCCCACCGTAACAGAGCTGGAGGAGCAAGTCAAGGCGGGCTTTTCCATCTCCCTGACGGAGCTGGCTGCGGCCTCCCACCGCGAACAGAAGAAGCCCTCCGTGCTGGAAAAGCTCAGGGAAAAGACGCCGGAGCAGACGAAAAACAAAACAGCGCCCAAACGGAGCGCGGAAAGAGAGCTTTGATATGAACGACAAGCATTTCACCCACGATGAAGTCAGCCTTATGAGCATCTACAACGCGGCAGGCACCCGCGAGGGCCTGATCGCAGCCCTCACAGAAATGCGGGGGTATCTGGACGCAGAGGAGGCCGAGCTGCGGGAGCTGACGGACAGCGCCCTCGCAAAGCTGCGCGGCATTACCGACGCGGAGTACGCCGCCCTTGACCTGACGCCGGATTTTGACCTCTGAGCAAAGCTGACTGTTTTACGGTCAAGAGCCGGAAAAATCGCAGATTCGCCGCTGGGAGCGCGCCGGATGAAGAATGTATCGTCCGGCGCGTTTCCTTTGGAAAAATGAAAACCCCGATAAAACCACGAAGGGAGGATTTTGCTTATGCCCAACAAACTGCAAGCCTATGCGGAGCTGGCGGAGCGCACCGCGCGGCAGATCACCGGCAGCCATCTGGCGTGGACGGCGTTCCTGACCACCGCCGCAAGGCTGTATAAATACCCCTACAACGAGCAGCTCATGATCTATATGCAGCGCCCGGAGGCCACCGCCTGCGCGGAGTATGACTTCTGGAATGAGAAGATGGGGCGCTATGTCCGGCGCGGCAGCACGGGCATCGCCCTCATTGACGCTACCGGCTACAAGCCGCGGCTTAAATACGTCTTTGACGTTTCCGACACCGGCGGAAAGGAAAACGCCCGCCGCGTCAACTTGTGGGAGCTGAAAGACGCGCATACCGACAGCGTGAGCGCCATGCTGGAGCGTAATTACAGCGTTTCCGGCAAAAACGGCCTTGCGGAGCAGTTCGAGAGCGTCGCTTCTCAGCTTGCTGCGGAATACTGGCGCGACCATTCCCGCGACATCCTCGGCATCGTTGCGGATTCCTATCTGGAGGAGTATGATGATTACAACATCGAGGTGGCGTTCAAAAACGCCGCGGCGGTCAGCATCACCTACTCCCTCATGTCCCGCTGCGGGATGCAGCCGGAGGATCACTTTGAACACGAGGATTTTTTCAGCATCTTTGATTTCAACACCCCGCGCACGGTGGCGGCACTCGGCACGGCGGTCAGCGAGATCAACGAACAGGTTTTGCGGCAGATCGAAGTTACCATACGAAATTATGAGCGCGAACACAGCGCGGAAAGGACGGCAGAGCATGGAGAACAACCTGACTTACACGATGAACGGAGATTACATGATTCCCGACCTGAAGATCGAGGTGCCGGAGCAGCCCCTCGGCAAGTACGGGCGGATGCGCCAGAAGTACCTGAAGGAGCATCGGCCCATTCTCTGGAACCAGATGATTCTGGAGGAAGCCCTGTTCCCGCACCTGCTGGAGATCGAGCAGGCGGCGCAGAGCCGCTTAGAGCAGATGATGCCGGAGCTGGCGGCGGAGGCCGGAGCGACGGAGAGCCTGAAAGCCCGCGACCCAATGAAATGGGTGGGCCTGATGAACGCCTGCAAGGCGCAGGCCGAGGAGATTATTCTGGACGAGCTGATCTACGCATAACAGAACACCCCGCACGGGGCGGCCAGCTATCCTTTTTCCCCACCGAAGCGGAACAGATTACAGCCATAGAAGAAGCGGAGAGCGTTGCGCAGACGCCCTTCGCTTTTTCCGTTTCTCAGGAGCAGCTTGACCTTGTGCTGCGGCTGGGCGGCAACGAGGACGATACCCGCATGGTCATTGCCGCCGCGTTCCAGAAGCAGAAGTCTATGGAGGACGTTGCCGCGCTGCTGCAAAACACCTTCCACGGCGGCAACGGCTTTAAGACGCCGGAGGGCGAGCTTTCCGCGTGGTACGCCGTAGACGGCATCCACATCGCCCCCGGCAGGAGCGCGGAGTATGTGCGCAGCGCGCAGGTGATCACATGGAAGGACGCCGCCGCGCGTATTTCCCAGCTTATGGACAACGGCGCGTATGCCTCCAATGTGGAGCTTGCCGAGGCAGGGCAGCATGAGCGGATGCAGCTTGCCCAAGCCCTCTGGTATCTGAAACACGACCTGAGCGACGAGGCGCGGGAGCAGGGCTATCTCTCCTGCATGGATACGCTGCGGGGCGGCGGATTCCCTGATGAAACGGCGCGGCTGGCGGAGCAACTGACAAACACAGATTTCCGTGAAACGCTCTCCGGCGAGTTCGCGCAGTTTTACGCCGCACATGAGCAGGACAGAAGCCTGCTGCGCTTCCATTACCACAAGCTGGAGAACATCTGGCAGAGCCTGCGGGACCTGTCCTTGCCCCGCAGGGAGTATTCCTCCGAAATGACCGCAGTGCCGGAGCTGGGGCGCTTCATCACGGAGGACGAGATCGACCACGCCCTTGACCGCGGCAGCGGCGTGGAGGGCGGCAAGGGCAGAATCTACGAATACTTCACCGCCGACCACACCGGCAAGGAAAAGGCAGCTTTCCTCAAAGATGAGTACGGCATAGGCGGGCGCTCCCATGCCGTTTCCGGTGCATCCCATAGTGATGAAAGCCACGACAGCCGCGGAATTGTCCTGAAAAAAGCAGGCTGTGCCAATGTGGAGCTGAGCTGGACGAAGGTGGCAGCAAGGATCGACGCCCTCATTCAGAGGGACCGCTTCCTCTCCCCAAGGGAAAAGGAGCGGTACGCCCAGCTTCAGCGGGAAAAGGAAGCGGAGCGTGAACTGCCAACACAGTCACAGACCGACTACAATGCCATCAAGGAAGCCCACCCGGACGACATCGTGCTGTTTCAGGTGGGCGATTTCTTTGAGCTGTACGGCGAGGACGCAAAGCAGGCGGCGGAGCTGCTGAATATGAATCTCACTACCCGCAACATCCCCGGCGCTGGCCGTGTGGAGATGTGCGGTGTACCGTCGCACAATTTAGAGATGTATGTGGAGAACTTGCGCGATAAGTATGATGTGACGATTGCCGAAGCGCCGGACTTTAGAGGTGTGCGCCACATTTACACGCTGCGTTCTATCGACCATGAGGCCGAAGCCGCCATCAATGCTTATGAAGCAGAGTTCGGCGCGGACGGCACGAGGGTGTTCCGCGATCCTGCCGCCGATGCGCCGCAGCCGACCGTGGCCGAGCTGTTTGAACAGTATAAGCTGACCGTGGGCAACACGCTTGTCGCGGACGACGCTTTCCTCAACGCCTGCCGCAACTCTGACCGGGAGAACGCCTATCTGGAGGGTGCGGCGGCCATCCGGCGCATTGTCATGGAATCCGGCGATTTGCAGCTCACACGGCTCTATTTCGATATGCCCGCGTTCCACAACCGGCTGCATCAGGAGCTTTTGGACGAGCTTTACCCCACGCTGGCAACCACGCTCACGCCCTCACCCTACAAGGTGACGCAGGAGGACATCGACGCGGCCTTGCAGCAGTGGAACGGAAAAATTGAAAGCAAGCACGCAGTTGTCCGCTATATGAAGGCTCACGCCCGCGACCGGGACACCGCCGCATGGCTGGCAGCGGAATACGGCGTTGACGACAGCTCCAAGCCGCTGCAAATCTCCGTGGGAAATTCCGAGCCGGTCACGCTGTCATGGGCCAAGGTGCAGCGGCGGATCGCGCAGCTTATCAAGGACGACAACTTCTACACCGAGCAGGAACAGGACAACTTTGACAACATTGACCCCATCGCCATCCGGGAAGCGCTTGCTGAACGAGGTATTGTAAATGGGCAGGTTGTGGATGCGGAGGCTAATCGCAACAGCCCCTTCGTCCGGCAGGTCATGGCGGATGTGGAGCAGATCGCGGCGCAGGAAGCGCAGGCGGCGTACATGGACTCACCGGACCGTTTTTCCATCCGTCTGCACCCCAACGAGGGCGGCATTACCGGCATCTGGGACTCGGCCCTTGACCTCTTCTATGAGGAGGGTGGGCAGGTGCTTCGCTTCGCGGAGCAATCTAACGCCATTGACTACCTCTCCAGTATTCAGCGCAGCCGCGGTATGGAGCCGGACGTGCCGGTTTTCACAACGCCGCTGGGGAATGCCTATCGCGTGGGCGACGGCTTTTCTTCCACCGCAGCCGAACAGCGGGATACTCTGATGGTGGTCGAGCGTGTAGACGAAGATAATGTTTGGTACACTCTGCCAAGCGTCCCGGAGCAGGAAACGGTCAGCGTAGACCGCACCGTTTTTGAGCGTTACCTCGACACCGGCTATTTCTTCGCTACGGAGCAGACGCAACCTGTCAAGGAGATCACCGCCGAAAACGAACAGGAAAACATGATTTTTCGTGCGCCGTATGCCGTGGGCGATACCGTCTATCTGGACAACACCCCCTTTGAGATCACGGAGATCGGCGCTCTAAATGTGCAGCTTCGTGACCCTGCGCTCCGCTATCCCGTATTCCGCGCCGAAAGCCGCGAGAATTTTGAACGGCTGCTGCGCCGGGATGAGAGAAACGCCGCCATAACAGATTATCTTCCCGCACGGAGCAGAAACGACGACCTCCGCGACCTCCTGATGAACGGCATCCTCACGCCTGACATCCGGGACGAGGTGCGGGAGCTGTTCCGGCAGGGCGAGGGCAACGCCGCCATCGGCGCGTATCTTTCCAACGTTTTCGCCGCGTCGGACGCGGACACCATGACGCTGGAGGACGGCACCGGGGCAGATTTCATCACCTCAAGAAGCGGCTTTCAGGCGCAGGTGCATGGGGAAAAGGGCGTACACGCCCTCGGATTGTTGTGGCCGGACGCCGCTCCCGTGCTGCGCGCCGTCTTTCTGGAGGAAGCGCAGGCGCAGAGCCGGACACAGGCACAGCCTGAACCAGATATTTCTCTTCCTGAACAGCCAGCATCGGAGGCGACTGAACCGGAGCAGCCGCAGTTTACCACGGAAACCGTAGCGTTTTACCCCGGCGAGAAAAGCCAGTTTCCCTATGACATTGAAATCCAGACTATCCGCACCACCGAGCCGGAGCCGCCCATGCCGCAAAAGCCGCCTGCGGAAAACTTCCGCATCACGGATGACAATTTAGGCATCGGCGGCGCAAAGGCCAAGTTCCGGGCGAATATGGCGGCAATCAATCTTCTGAAGGAATTGGAGCTTGAGGGCGCACAGGCCACGCCTGAACAACAGGAAATTCTCTCCCGCTATGTGGGCTGGGGCGGCCTTGCGGACGCTTTTGATGAAAGCAAGGATAACTGGAAAGACGAATTTGCGGAGCTGTACGCCACGCTATCCCCGGAGGAATACGCCGCCGCCAGGGCTTCCACGCTGAACGCCCACTACACCAGTCCCACGGTTATCAAGGCAATCTATGAGGCTGTCGGCAGCATGGGCTTCCAGACCGGCAACATCTTGGAGCCTGCCATGGGCGTCGGAAACTTTTTCGGGCTTCTCCCGCAGGAGATGCAAGGAAGCCGCTTGTACGGTGTGGAGCTGGACAGCATCACCGGCAGAATCGCCAAGCAGCTCTATCCCAAGGCAGACATTACCGTGGCAGGATTTGAAACCACCGACAGACGGGATTTCTTCGACCTTGCCATCGGCAACGTGCCCTTTGGACAGTATCAGGTCAACGACCGGGCTTATAACAAGCTCGGTTTTTCCATCCATGACTACTTTTTCGCCAAAACGCTGGATCAGGTGCGTCCGGGCGGCGTAATCGCCTTTGTGACCTCCCGCTATACGATGGACAAACAATCTCCCGAAGTCCGTAAGTACATCGCGCAGCGGGCGGAGCTGTTGGGTGCGATCCGCCTGCCCAACAATGCGTTCAAGGCCAACGCCGGTACGGAGGTGGTGTCCGACATCATCTTCCTGCAAAAGCGTGACAGACCCATCGACATTGAGCCGGACTGGGTGCATTTGGGCGAAAATGAAGATGGATTTCCCGTCAACCGGTATTTCCTCGACAATCCCGAAATGGTATTAGGCCGACAGACCTCGGAGAGTACGCAGTACGGCAGACAGGACTTTACTGTGGAACCGTATGAGGATTTGGACCTTGCCACGCAGCTTAGATACGCCATTCAGAATATCGGCGGCAAGTACGAAGCCGCAGAGTTGCCTGACCTCGGTGAGAACGAAACCATACAGGATACCATTCCCGCAGACCCCAACGTGAAGAATTACAGCTATGCCGTGGTGGACGGTGAGGTGTACTACCGGGAGAACTCCGTCATGGTCAAGCCCAACCTGAACGCCACCGCAAAGGAGCGCGTCAAGGGAATGGCAGAGCTGCGGGACTGCGTTCACCGGCTCATCGACCTCCAGATGTGGGAATCCGACGATGTTTCCATCCGCGCCGAACAGCAAAGGCTCAACCGCCTCTATGACCGCTTCACGGAGAAATACGGCCTCATCAACAGCCGCGGCAACGCCCTCGCCTTTGCAGACGACAGCTCCTACTACCTGCTCTGCTCCCTTGAAATGCTGGACGATGAGGACAAGACCAAGCTCAAGGGCAAGGCGGATATGTTCACCAAGCGCACCATCCGCAGCCACAAACCTGCTGAAAAGGTAGACACGGCGGTGGAGGCGCTGGCGCTGTCCATTGGGGAAAAGGCCCATGTGGATATGGAATACATGAGCAAACTCACCGGCAAAGATGAAGAAACGCTGTTTGCCGAGCTGACCGGCGTGGTGTTTCTCAACCCTGACTACGCCGAGGGCATAAATGAAAAGTACCTGCCTGCGGACGAGTATCTTTCCGGCAATGTGCGTCAGAAATTGGCAGTTGCCCAAGGCAAGGCGGAACAGGACCCGCAGTATCAGATCAACGCCGAGGCATTGGCACGGGTACAGCCCACCGACCTCACTGCCAGCGAGATCTCTGTGCGGCTGGGCGCTACATGGTTAGACACCGAATATGTCCGTCAGTTTATCTTTGAAACGCTGGGAACACCACGCAGCGTGCAATGGGGCATGAAGGTCCACTATTCCGGCACTGTCTCTTATACACATCT
>ENA-OYXZ01000628-OYXZ01000628.1-human-gut-metagenome-genome-assembly--contig:-NODE-628-length-15024-cov-6.425546_pt1 | contig 15024 bp, 10 predicted proteins | sample MGYA00243975_ERZ653432 | MGnify/ENA primary metagenome ERZ653432 (study PRJEB26926, sample SAMN06164954) | human gut metagenome | biome: ENVO:00009003; feature: ENVO:2100002; material: ENVO:00002003...
AGCTGCGGGAGTAACCTCCAATGCGTCGGCAATGTCGTACAGCACTTCAAGAGAAAAGCTGTTGGCGGTATTAGGTGCTTCAATTACACTAAGCAAAGAACGACTTATGCCTGCCTTCTCTGCAAGCTTCTCTTGTGACATACCACGCACTTTTCTAAGCGAGGAAATCGCAATACCCAACTGAATAAATCTATCACGATTTTTGAAAGAAACTTCTTTTCTCATAAGCTGTCCTCCATAAAAATCTTCTGATTTTATTATATCTCTTTCGGACAATTTTATCAGTATCACAAGAAAAGCACTTGACTTACTTGTAAGACAATGTTATAATTTTTATAGCAAATTCCTTTAAAATAAGACATTTGCTCACTTTTTGAAAAATCGAATGAAATTAAAAAAGCCAAAGCTACAAAGCAAAAGTAGTTTTGGCTGAAATTTTATATTTCGTTGTCCCGAAAATGATACAACGACTTTGCTACAATTAAGATATAAACTACAATTCGGAGGTACTCTTATGAAACGTAAACCTATATCTTTACTGGCTATTTTCCTATCGACATCGTTTCTTTTTTCAGGCTGTGAGCTTGATACAAGTACAGATTCTGTATCAATCTCAAATGCAAAATCTGAAACAAGCATTGCCACAAGTATAGAAGAATCCGAGAGCAGCACTACACCGCAAGAAATACTTGAAAGCACAGAACAAACAACATCTTCCGCAACAGAAGCTGTGACAACCACTACCTCGGCAACTACTACAACTCCAGCTTCAACAACTACCGAGCCAGATGTTGAAATCACAGAGTTCAGTGACGAGATGAAAGTTCATTTCATAGATGTTGACCAAGGGGACAGCACATTCATAGAACTTCCTAACGGTGAAGCAATGCTCATTGACGCAGGAGAAACAGACCAAGCTGATAAGGTCGTAACTTACATTTACACACAGGGCTATGACACGATTGATTATGTTGTTGCAACTCACGCACACAGCGACCACATAGGCGGTCTGCCTGTTGTTCTTGACAGTTTTAACATTGGGAACTTTTATATGACATCTGCTGTTGCTACTACATCAATCTACGAGAATATGCTAAACGCTGTTGATGAAAGCGGAGCTGCTGTTCACGATGTTATGGCAGGTGATGTAATTTACAACGAAGCAAATCTTCTTATTGAGGTTGTCGCTCCAAAGGAGATTGATTATGACGAACAGAACAACAACTCTGTTGTAATCAAGCTGACCTATGGCGATGATAAGTTCTTGTTCACAGGCGATGCAGAAAAGTCGGAGGAGGACGGAATATGGACTAACATCAAGTGCGATGTTCTTAAAGTCGGACATCACGGCTCTGACAGTTCATCTTCTTCAAACTTTCTAAAAAAAGTTGAGCCGAGCTATGCAGTTATCAGTTGCGGACTTCATAATTCCTACGGACACCCAACCGATGATGTACTTAAGCGTCTTGATGATAGAAACATTGATGTTTACCGCACTGACTTGCAAGGAACGATTGTATTCACTTCCGATGGCTCAAATATTTCGGTTAATGTTAATCCATCCGAATATACTCCGCCAGTTACAACGACAACTACGACATCGCAGCAGGAGCAGAACACACCTGTTGAGGATAGCGGAACAACTTATGTACTGAATACTAATTCAAAGAAGATACACTATGCGAGCTGTTCTTCTGTTGATGATATGAAAGAGTCGAATAAGGCTTTCACGAACGATTACGACCAAGCTATCGCCGATGGGTATAAACCTTGCGGAAGATGTAAACCGTAAGAATTACGCTGATGAAGGGTGATAAGGTTGTCGAGGTTGGTAAAATAATTTCCGATAGCTTGTTGCTCTTCTGATTTTGGAACATTTGCACTAATTGTACTGAACGCTGGGAACTTCAAATTCCAAGTATCAGAAGTCAATCCTTGAGAATTTATTTGAAATTCGTGTATCATATCAGTTCTCTTAAACATATAGGAGAAGAACACAGGATTTACATTTTCTCTCGGTATTACAACTGTATATGCAGGGCTTAAAATGCCGTCATATTTGGAATATCCGCTTGCACCTTGCCACATTCTCATACTGTTATATGCAATATCATTTACCCGTACAACTTTATAATTAGACTTATCTTCGCTTGAATTATCGTGTCGGTTTAATTCAGAAGCCTTAACAACGCCTGAGTTTATTGTGACTGCAATTAATTCCCCATCTGCCGAGCGTTCTGTTCTTTCATCGAAACATTCTCCAAGCTCACGCTGTTCCCAAGCGTTAGTCGTTTTCGACTTTTGCTCCAAATTGTACGAACGCTGATGAAGGGCGATAAGGTTGTCGAGGTTGCGGAAATAGGCGCCGATTTGCTGTTGTTCTGCTATATCTTGTGGTATGACAATTTCAGCTTTAGTTACAGCATCGGAGTTTATCGACTCAAATGTTGAGCCTGCGGCGAGTTTCTTCCAATAGCCGTCGCCATCCATTTTTACAAGCAGTTGGTAAATCAATTCATTACCCTTGATACCTGCTACGCCACGCCCAAGAACGACATCATACGCTGTTTTGCCCATTGCACCAGCAGGTGCTCTTACACTCATAATCAAATCTCCTGCATCTGCTGTCTTTGTTTTTTGTGTAGTCCAAATTCGAGGGCAAACCCAGCCGTCTTTTAAATCCGCATTTCCTTGAACGAGAATATAGTCTGTCGGAGTATCACTATATGTAGAACCATCTGGTGATTGTCCCATTGTGATTTTACATACCTCACCCAACTCACGCTGTTCCCAAGTATTTGCACTTTTGAAAACTACGAAATATCGCAAAATACCGTGAAACTTTTCTCTTTTGCCGAAAAATAAGATGAATGGGATTGAAAAATTGTGAGTTTTGTGGTATAATATTTCTGTATACCAACTTACGCTGTGTTTCAGCGAGAGTACAAAATAATTCTTTTTTGTCGTTGTCCCGAAAATGATACAACGACTATGGTATAATAGTTTTAAAGGGTAATTTAATGATTTCAAATAAATCTTAGGAGGACACCACTATGGCGGAAAACGAAAACAGCAAAGACCTTTTAAGCGTTCTTTGGGCGGGAGCTGATATTCTCCGTGGCAAAATGGACGCTAACGAATACAAAAACTATCTCTTGGGTATTGTATTCTACAAATACCTCTCGGATACTTTCCTTACTCACGTTTATGACCTTTTATACAACAAGAAACCTGAAAATATGACCGAGGCTCAGAGAGCTTACGAGGAAATCTTTGAAACAGAAGATGCAGAGGAGCTTCTCGAAGATATTAAGGAGAGCTACCACTACACAATCTCTCCTGACCTTACATACACAAAGATTGCCGAAGCTGCTAACAATAACTCTTTCCAGCGTGAAAATTTGCAGAAAGCATTTAACAATGTAGAGCAGTCAGACAGTATTTTTGCAAATCTTTTTGCCGATGTAGACCTCTATTCTACACGACTTGGTGCAGGCGAACAGAAGCAGTCAAGCACTATTGCAGAAGTCGTTAAGACTATCAACGAAGCTAATCTCCTTAACCACGAGGGAGACGTTCTCGGCGATGCATACGAATATCTTATCGGACAGTTTGCAAGTGAAACGGGCAAGAAAGCAGGAGAATTCTATACTCCGCAGGCAGTTTCGCAGATACTTACCCGTGTTGCTATTCAGGGACAGGAGGACAAGCAAGGACTTCTCGTATATGACGCCGCTATGGGTTCAGGCTCACTTCTCCTCAATGCAAAGAAATATTCAAACAAACCTGAATGGATTAGATATTTCGGTCAGGAGCTTTCCACAACTACATACAACCTTGCAAGAATGAATATGTTCCTGCACGGTGTTGACCCCGAAAATCAGACACTCAGAAATGCCGATACACTTGACGCAGACTGGCCGACTGATGAGGAAACCGATTTCGATATGGTTTTGATGAATCCTCCTTACTCAGCCAAGTGGTCTGCTGCACAGGGATTTCTGAACGACTCTCGTTTCTCTGATTACGGTGTTCTTGCCCCTAAATCCAAAGCTGATTACGCTTTCTTACTGCACGGCTTCTATCACTTGAAGAACAGCGGAACTATGGCAATTATCCTTCCTCACGGCGTTCTGTTCCGTGGAGCCGCAGAGGGTAAAATCAGACAGAAGCTCATTGACAGCGGTGCGATTTACGCTGTTATCGGCTTACCGTCCAACCTTTTCTACAATACATCTATCCCGACAACAATCATTGTTCTGAAGAAGAACCGTGAAGGTCGTGACATTCTCTTTATAGACGCTTCAAGTCATTTTGTGAAGAAAAAGACACAGAACGATATGAGTCAGGAAAATATCGACCACGTTATCGGGCTTTACACAGACCGCAAGGACGTGGAAAAGGAAGCTCATCTTGCAAGCTATGATGAAATCAAGGCTAATGACTACAACCTCAATATTCCTCGTTATGTAGATACTTTTGAACAGGAAGAAGAAATCAGCCTTGCATATATTGCAAATGAACTAACGGAGCAAGACAAGGAGATAAAGGAAGTTCAGAGAGAACTTCTCTCGCAGTTTTCTGAACTCACTGCCTCCGACGAACAGGCACAAGTTGAAATTTCAACTCTTATGAAAACTTTGGAGGGATTATTCTGATGAAAAATGAACAGAATGTACCACAGGTACGCTTCAAAGGTTTTACTGATGCTTGGGAACAGCGTGAGTTAGGATGTCTTATCAAGGAAAAGAGAGACAGGACAACAATAGAGAATGAAGATACCCTTTTATCTTGTGCTATAGAGGGTATGTTTCTCAATTCTGAATTGTTTAGTCACTTTAGAGGAAGCACGAACATTGGTTATCTTAAAGTAAAGAAATACGATCTGATTTTATCAGCTCAGAATCTTCACTTAGGAAATTGTAATGTTAATTTACGCTTTGAAAACGGCATAATATCGCCTGCTTACAAGACTTATGAACTTATATCTTGCAATCCATTTTTTATTCAAGCGTGGGTTAAACAAGATTCTACGAAAGATTTTTTCTTACGAGCAACAACTGAAGGAGCAAGTGCTTGTCGAAAAAATGTCGTTTGGGAAGAGCTGTATAAACAAACGTTAAATGTACCTAATATTGATGAGCAGGCGAAAATTGGAAGCTTTTTTGAGAATCTCGATTCTCTTATCACCCTTCATCAGCGTAAGTGTGAAACCCTTCAAAAACTCAAAAAATCTATGCTCCAAAAGATGTTTCCGAAAAATGGAAGCCTTTATCCTGAAATTCGATTTGCTGGATTTACTGACGCTTGGGAACAACGTAAGGTTGATGATATAACAAATCGCTTTGATAATTTGAGAGTTCCTGTCGCTGCCACACTAAGAATTACAGGAACAACCCCTTATTATGGAGCAAATGGTATTCAAGACTATGTAGAAGGATTCACTCACGAGGGCGAATTTGTATTAGTTGCAGAAGATGGCGCAAACGACTTAAAAAATTATCCCGTAAACTATGTGAAAGGGCGCATTTGGGTCAATAACCACGCTCATGTTCTTCAATGCAAGGATTCTATTGCTGACAATCGCTTCTTAACATATTCATTAAGTCAAGCGGATATAGAAAGCGTTTTAGTGGGGTGCGGGCGTGCAAAGCTCAATGCCGATGCGCTTATGAAGCTTGAATTATATATACCAAATTTATCAGAACAACAGCAAATCGGCTCATATTTCCGCAACCTCGACAACCTTATCACCCTTCATCAGCGTAAGTTGGAAACGCTGAAAAAAATAAAAAAATCTATGCTCCAGAAGATGTTCATATGAAAGGCGGTGTATTAACTTGGCAGAACTCGAACAGACAATAGAAGAAAAGTTAATAAAACAGCTTACTGAGGGGAAAAGTCAGTGGACTTACCGCCCCGACCTTAATGACGAAGAAAAACTCTGGGCGAATATCAAGCTCATTCTTGAACGGGGAAACAAAGAGCAGCTTGACGGAACAGAGCTTTCAGACCGTGAATTTGAACAAGTAAAGAATCAGCTTTCTTTCCCAACCTTTTATGATGCTGCAAAATGGATTGCAGGAGAAAACGGCGTTGCACACGTTTCCGTTCAGAGAGATACCAAGACCGTTCAGCTTACAGTCTTAAAGCGTGATGATATTGCAGGAGGTTCAAGCGTTTACGAGGTTATTAACCAGTACAGAGCCTTAAAAGACGATGAATGTGATATTCACGACCAGAACCGTCGCTTTGACGTTTCTCTGCTTATTAACGGTATTCCGCTTATTCATATCGAGCTGAAAAACCGTCAGCACTCATATATGGACGGTTTCAGACAGATTAAAAAGTATATCAGCGAGGGTAAATTTACAGGCGTATTTTCTGCTGTTCAGATGTTTGTAGTATCAAATGCAGTAGACACCAAGTATTTTGCGGCAGCTACCGAGGAACAGCTCAATGAAAAGTTTCTTTCAGGTTGGCAGGATAACGAAAACGCTCCTGTTTCCGATTATCTGAAATTCGCTTCACAGGTGCTTAAAATCCCCGAAGCTCATCAGATGGTAATGAAGTATGTAGTGTTAGACCAAGAGGATAAGAAGCTCCTTCTGCTCCGTCCGTATCAGATACACGCTATTGAAGCTGTGAGAACGGCTTCACGTCAAGGCAAATCGGGATATATTTGGCATACAACAGGCTCAGGTAAGACAATGACGAGCTATAAAACAGCGAGAAATCTTCTTATGGATATTCCGAGCATTGAAAAGACAATATTCCTTATAGACCGTAAAGACCTTGATATGCAGACAACTCAGGCATTCCAGTCTTATGCGAACAATGATGTTGTCGATGTAGATGAAACCGACAATGTAGGCGACCTTATTAACAAGCTGAAAAATCAAAATCAGCAGGTTATCGTTACAACAATTCAAAAGCTGTCTATTGCGATAAAGAAGCGTTTGCAGGAAGGCACACCGGCCTATAATCGTATCAAGAGCCTGCGTATTGCATTTGTTGTTGATGAATGTCATAGAGCTGTTACACCGAGAACACAGCGACTTCTCTCGCAGTTCTTCCATAATTCTCTTTGGTACGGCTTTACGGGAACCCCACGCTTCAAAGAAAACCCATATCCGGAAGAAGGCGATTTGCCACGAACGACCGACCAGCTTTACGGCGATTGTTTACATAAGTATACAGTAAAGGAAGCTATCCGTGACCAAGCCGTTTTAGGCTTCCAGACCGAACATCTCGGTCAGCTTGACTTAAAGAACAATGACGAAAACGAAGATTTGTCCATTTACGAAACCGAAACGCATATGCTCAAAGTTCTTGACACTATTCTAAATAAATCAAGAGAGAAGCTCGGCTTTACAAACGGACGTGGAAAAACTTATGAAGGCTTGCTCACAGTTAATTCAATTCAGAGGGCACAGGCATATTATGATTTGCTGAAAAGAGTCAAGAACGGCGAAACGGAGCTTGAAATCAGCGAAGAAACAAAACGAGTTTTACCTGACTTCCCGAAATTTGCGATTACATATTCCGTTTCAAGTGATGAAGATACTGAAAGTGCAGACCTCAATGTTCCGAAGATGAAAGAGTCCCTTGATGATTACAACAAGATGTTCGGTACTACATACGGTATTGGCGAAATCAAAGGATACAACGCAAATCTGAACGACCGACTTGCAAGAAAGAAATCCAAATTCAAGAGCCGTGATGAACAACTCGACCTTGTTATCGTTGTAAACAGATTACTTACGGGCTTTGACGCACCTTGTCTGTCAACTGTCTTTATGGACAGACAGCCTATGCACCCTCACGACATTATTCAGGCATTCTCCCGTACAAATCGTCTTTTTGATAAGCCTAAACAGGCAGGACAGATTGTTACTTTCCAATCTCCGCATAAGTTCAAAAAGGCTGTTGACGAAGCACTCATACTCTACTCAGCGGGCGGAGAAGCCTCTGTGCTTGCTCCTGATTGGGATACAGTATATGATGAGTTTAGAAAGGCTCTCGCTTATGTTCGTGTAACTGCGGCTACTCCTGATGTTATTCCTACTCTTGCAAAAGAGGGCGAATTACGCTTTGCAAAGGCTTTCCAAGAGTTTGACAAGATTTATGCAAGTCTTAAAGCATTTACAAAATATGCGGAAAATCCGCCTGAGTTCTACGGCATAACTCAGGAAGAATACGACGATTATGCTGCTCATTACAAGAATATTCGAGAGAAGTATAGAAAGGAACCCAATCCGATTGACCCTATTGACCCAACTGTTATCGACTTTGAATATGAGCTTAAAGCGTACAGCCGTGAAAAAATAGACTATGACTACATTGTTAGCTTAATTCAGACCGTAGTTTCAGCTACTGATGAGGAAAGAGCAGAACAGCATTATCAAAATCTTCTTGCCGAAATCAGTAAATACATTGAAGATTTGCTTTCATCTAACCCTAAGCTCGGTGCTTTAATGCAGGAATTGTGGGACGAGATAAACAATAATCCGGATGATTTTAAGGACAAGAGAGTTTCTCACACTCTTGCTCAGATGCGTAAGGAAGCTATTGACAATGTTCTTTCAAAATTTGCTGATGAATGGTGTGTAAGTCTTGAAGCTGTTTCCTACTCCGCCGACCGCTATGAGCTTGGTGATACGGAAATCCCCGGACTTAATAATTTGAAGAAAGCTGCCGATTTTGACAAATTCTCCGAAACCCACAGCGATATATCGAAATTCAAGTACAATCAGGCTATGAAAAAAGCCTTGTCAGACCTGTTAATTGAAGAAATTGTCCCGCTTCGTGATGATAATTATAGAATAGATGATACTAAATTGACAGCGAAATCCTAAAACTGAATAAAAAATGTATATTTTTATGGAGCTAAGACTTTCTTAGCTCCTTTTTCTTTGCCTATTTTGCAAGAACTTGGGAACAGCGTAAGTTGGGAAGTATATCAGAAAAGGTAACAAAGAAAAATCAAGATATGGTATGTGATGAGGTTTTCACTAACTCCGCTGAATATGGTATTATATCACAACGAGATTTCTTTGACAAGGATATTGCAAACAGCGAAAACATAGACGGATACTACATAGTTGAGCCTAACGATTTTGTGTATAATCCTCGTATTTCTAACCTTGCTCCATTTGGACCGATTAGACGGAATAAGCTTGAAAAATCGGGAGCTATGTCGCCTTTGTACTATGTTTTCAGAACGCACGGAGTAGACTATGGATTTTTAGAATACTACTTCAAAACGAACGGCTGGCACAGCTTTATGCACCTTAACGGAAACTCTGGTGCAAGGTCAGATAGATTTGCAATCCGTGACGATGTTTTCAGAGAAATGCCCATTACAATGCCACAAAATGTAGTGGAACAGCAAGCTATCGGAAAGTATTTTACTAACCTCGACAACCTTATCACCCTTCATCAGCGTAAGTATTCATTTTTATTCATACGGACTTTTGAAATCTTGAAAGAAGCGTGTTTTTTTCTTAATGTAAACGCTTGGGAACAGCGTGAGTTTTCAGACATAGCCGAAACACGTCGAGGATTAACATATAAGCCGAACAGTATAGTTGATAATGGCGTTCGTGTTTTACGTTCTTCAAATATAAATGAAGATACATTTGTCTTTGGTAATGATGATGTATTTGTAGATGAAAATGCCGTTAATATACCCTATATTCAAAATGGAGATATTCTAATAACATCAGCAAATGGCTCATCAAGATTAGTGGGCAAGCACGCAATTATCCGCAATTTGCCTGATAATTCCGCTGTTCACGGTGGCTTTATGTTAATAGCTTCAAGTTCTAATCCGGAATTTTTGAATGCTTCAATGAGTTCACAATGGTATAGCGAATTTGTAAGTTTATATGTTGCAGGCGGAAATGGGGCAATAGGAAATCTGAATAAAAATGACTTGGATACGCAAATCGTTTTTGTTCCGAGCGTTGCCGAACAACAACAAATCGGCTCCTATTTCCGCAACCTCGACAACCTTATCACCCTTCATCAGCGTAAGCCGTTTCAGCGAAAAAACGGAGGTAAAAACTATGTTAGACGATGTTAAACGCACAGATTTATTCTGTGATTATTACGAAAAATGGGTGAAGGTGTATAAGGAGGGAGCTATCAGAAAGGTTACGCTTGACAAATATAAGATGACCTTGGCGTGGGTGAAAAAGCTTGTCCCTACACTTACGCTGGGCAGTCTTAACCGTATTGCTTATCAGCAGTTGCTTAACGATTATGCTCTCTATCACGAAAGACAGACGACAATGGATTTTCATCATCAACTTAAAGGAGCGATACTTGATGCCGTTGACGAGGGCTTAATTGAACGTGACCCCACAAGAAAAGCGATAATCAAGGGAAAAACACCTTCTGCCAAGAAGATTAAGTACCTTAACCAGTTTGAATTGCACACGCTTCTTACCTCGCTTGACTTGAAGTCGGAAGTCAACTGGGATTGGTTTATACTCTTGGTGGCAAAGACAGGTATGCGTTTTTCAGAAGCACTTGCCCTCACTCCGAAGGACTTTGACTTTGCTCATCAAATGCTCTCAATCAGTAAGACTTGGGATTATAAAGGTGATGGCGGTTTTCTTCCCACTAAGAACAAGTCATCGGTTAGAAAGATACAGATTGATTGGCAGACGGTAATTCAGTTTTCTGAACTTGTTAAAGGTTTGCCCGAAGATGAGCCTATATTTGTAAAGGGTAAGGTATATAATTCTACGGTAAATGACATACTGAGCCGTCATTGTAAAGATTTGAAGCTTTCCGAAATCTCTATTCACGGATTAAGGCACACTCACGCTTCTTTGCTGCTGTTTGCTGGTGTATCAATAGCGAGCGTAGCTCGTAGATTGGGACACGCCAGTATGACAACCACGCAGAAAACTTACTTACATATCATTCAGGAACTCGAAAATCAGGACGTAGATTTAGTTATGCGTTCTCTGTCAGGTTTAAGCTAATTTAATCATTAACGGAACGGCTTGCGTTGATGAAAGGTGATAAGGCAATATCTCATTATTTTAGCACTTTTCTTACATCTCTTGACCAAAAATCAAGGCAAAAAAAGACCCTCCCGACAGCTACACCGAAGTGTAACTGCCGAGAGGGTTTCTCTACATTGTAAGTTCAGCAGAAGGTTTACTGAACTTCATAACTGTCTTTTCTATTTTAGCGATACTGCCGTTTTCATCCTTGACAATATCCGCAATATCGTCCTTAGTGCCTGATATAAAGTAATCAAGCAGACTTTCGATATAGTCAGTTTCCGTCAAAGCCTTTACAAATAACAGATTTGGCTGTTCTTCTGACGACTTCGGAGCATATTCTGTACGCCAGTCTTTAAGCAGATGAAGATAATCACAAAGGACTCTGAAAGTGTGATTTTTCTTTGCGTTTTCCTGTTCCCGTCGTATCTTGGCAATAACGCTGTCTTTGTTTGGCTTGTATTCGCTGTATTGTCTGTCGTAGCTTATGCCAAAATCGTGAGCAATCTTTTCTGCCGCTTCTTTCGGGGATATTCCAAACAGCTCTCCTAGCATATCTGTAACATCACCGTGTTTTCCACAGCCAAAACAATAGAAATGGTCGTCGTACAGTTTCATAGACGGATTTCTGTCCTCGTGAAACAGACAGCTAACCATATCGTTACGCACCGACAAGCCGTAATAATCGGCTATCTGACGAGGACTTACGCTCTCTTTCACAGCTTCAAACAAGTTCAAATCGCCACCTCCTAAAAAGAATTGCTCCCCTTGCCGTAAGACAAGAGGAGCTGTTTTTAGCTGATTTCAGAGGTTTTGTCCTTTGTCGGAGCCTTTTCCTTTGGGATATTACCAGCCTGAGCTGACTGCATTTCCTTTATTCTGCCGAGAATAGACGGTTTCTTTTCAGGAGATACATTTCTCATTGGCTTTACTTCGTCAGCAGAAATCGGAATATCAGGCTTCTTTTCTGCCGCAACAGCAGCATTTTCAATAGCGTTTTCGTCAATATTAAGGAGAGTGTTCAGCTCTGCAAGTCGGGCGAGCTTTTCCGTAAGCTCTGCTTCTTGTGGGAACGGCTTGCCAAGCTCTGCCTTTGCTGTGTTTAACTGTTCGTTAAGTGTTTCGAGCTGTTCCTGACTATTCTCTAAACGCTTTTCAATGGAATCTAAAGCATTGTCGATACGGAGAATATTACCGCTTTCGGAAGTGCCGAGTGTTACAGTGTAGGACATTTCACGCTGTAATTCAAGATGAAATTCCTGAGCAAAACTGTCATACGAGAGGGACATATCAAATCCCTTATAAGAGCCTATTTCAAGACTTTCCTTTGATTTCACTTGCTTGCAAGCAAGAAGAATAGCCTTGCCCGCATCTTCCTTGTCGGTAAAGGTCTTATTGAGAACCGTCATAGGAGCGATACCCTCGGTTACGATAGGCTGTGTCTTAATGTGTTCAAGGTCAGACTTGTAGCCTTCGATACGCTGTTCCGTCTTTGCAATCCTTTCAGGGAAATGCTTGCGAACGCTGTCCTCAATGCTGTACTGCTGTGAGGTGTGATTGGCTTTTGACACTTTGAGCTTTGTAACGGCTACATCCAAGTCCATTTTCTCCTTGATTAAAGGATTTCCTGCACAGAGAGCTTTTACCTCCGCATAAGAAAGAGTTGCTTCGTCCACATCTTCGCAAGAACGCACGGGAGATTTACTTGACATAATCTGTGATATAAACCTCTGCTTGTTCTCAATAGTCTGATAGAGATATGCGTCGAAGGTTGCTTCGGTCATATATCGGTAAACCTCAACTTCCTTGTTTTCATTACCCTGACGGATAATTCGACCTTCACGCTGCTCCAAATCTGACGGACGCCAAGGGCAGTCAAGGTGATGAAGTGCTATGAGCTTGTCCTGAATGTTTGTGCCTGCACCGCACTTCGCCGTTGAGCCGAGCAGAACACGGACTTTGCCTTGTCTTACCTTTGAGAACAACTCTTTCTTTTTGGCTTCGCTGTCAGCTTCGTGAATAAAGGCAATTTCCTCTTTCGGAACACCTTTTGCTATAAGCTTATCACGAATATCATCATAGAGATTGAAAGAGCCGTCGTTTTTCGGTGTCGAAAAGTCGCAGAAAACGAGCTGTGTTGACTTCTTATCATCATTCTTCTGATAGATGTCAAAGACATTGGAAACACAAGTGTTTACCTTTGAGTTTGGGTCGTCAGGGAGCAAAGGGTCTATAAGTCGCTGGTCAAGTCCGATTTTACGCCCATCATTCGTGACCTTGAGCATATTATCTTCTTCGGGCTGTACCTTTTTATCGTGAATGTCCTTCGCTCTGTCCGAGAGAGCCATAACCATATCCTTTTGAATATCGCTCGGCTTTACAACTACATTGTGGAAGTGTGCTTCAGGAACAGGGAGATTAAGCATATCCGCCGTCTTTATATCCGCACATTCCTTGAAAACATTGATGAGTTCGGGAAGATTGAAGAACTTTGAAAACCTTGTTTTCGCTCTGTATCCCGTTCCTTCGGGGGCAAGCTCAATCGCTGTAACGGCTTCACCGAAGTTCGCCGCCCAAGCGTCGAAATTGTGCATACCCATTTCTTTGAGCTTGTCAGCCTGCAAGTATCTCATCATCGTGTATAGTTCGGTCATACTGTTGCTGACGGGAGTGCCGTAGGCAACACCTTAACAACGATTATTTGGTAAAGTTTGGACGGTTGGTTTTACAACAATAAAACCGAAAGGACAGATACAAATGATTGATGCGATGTACAATTACAGACAGGGTGAAATCCACTCCGCTGAGTTCTCTGATGAGTTCAACAAGCTCTGTATCCCCTTTGAAGATTCGCTGAGTGAGGAGCAGATTGATGTGTTTCACAAGCTCCTCGACTGCGTGAGCGAGACTGCCTCTGCTGAGATGAGAGCTGCCTACAAAGTCGGATTCAAGGACGGTGCGACTATGATGCAGGAGATTCAGGACTGATATAATTAAAGCATAAGTAAAGGGCTATGTCCTCCGTAAACGTGTACGGAAGATATAGCTCTGTTTTTCTTTTCAGATTTAGTTTGTAAGTTTTTCTTTATTCTCGCTCGATTTGGCAAGTCATCATCACATTGAGTAAAAGCTCATACTCAGGACTGAATACTATAAGGATTTATTTTCAAATATAGCTTAACTACAATGCGATGTTCTGCTATTTTTCTATACACAAAACCAATTGACGCTGCCTGAATTCTATGCTATAATAAAAACAACACAAACCGGAAAGCTGGTGCTAAGAATGAAAATAGACAGGCTGATCGGCATACTCTCAGTACTTTTGCAGCGTGACAAAGTAACGTCACAGGAGCTTGCAGAGAAATTCGAGGTGTCACGGCGGACGATACTGCGTGATATTGAGTCGATCAATATAGCGGGTATCCCCATTGTTTCCGAGCAGGGACAGGGCGGCGGCATTTCGATCATGGACGGATACAAAATAGACCGCACACTGCTTTCTTCCGGTGATATGCAGGCGATACTTTCGGGACTGCGAAGCCTTGACAGTGTCAGCGGCACGAACCACTATCGTCAGCTTATGGAGAAACTCTCTGCTGATGATATGACCTCTGTGAATGTAGATAATCATATCATCATTGATCTGTCAAGCTGGGATAAATCTGCAATCGCCGATAAGATAGAGCTGATCAAACAGGCGATAGAACAGCGGCATCTTATCACGTTCTGCTATTACTCCCCAAATGGTGAGAGCAAGCGCAGGATAGAACCGTATCATCTGATCTTTCAGTGGTCTGCCTGGTATGTGTGGGGATATTGTACCGAGCGTGAGAATTACAGAATGTTCAAGCTCACCCGAATGACGGAGCTTGCTATCACTGATGATAGATGTGAGGACAGAGTTATTCCCAAATACACCTCCGATAAGCTGCGGCATACAAAGGGCGAAATAAAAGCAACCGTAAAATTTGATATTTCCGTAAAATGGCGTATTATAGAC
>ENA-OYXZ01000630-OYXZ01000630.1-human-gut-metagenome-genome-assembly--contig:-NODE-630-length-15008-cov-5.305892_pt1 | contig 15008 bp, 13 predicted proteins | sample MGYA00243975_ERZ653432 | MGnify/ENA primary metagenome ERZ653432 (study PRJEB26926, sample SAMN06164954) | human gut metagenome | biome: ENVO:00009003; feature: ENVO:2100002; material: ENVO:00002003...
AGGAGCTAATCAGCTCACCGGATTCCTTGGAGGAAAAGAAGCCGAGACTCTGACGGCGCAGTTTTTGAATATATGCAATACGCTTGTCTGCCGTGTCGTGATATGCGCGTCCATAGGTGTTGTAATAGGAGATCAGCTCCACAACATATTGCAGAAGGACATAGGCAATCCCTATCACCGCAATTTTAATCAGCAGCGCAATATCCAGCGTATAGGGAGGGTAAAATGCCTGTCCCAAAAGATAGATCGCCATATATGCGAGGATGGCGGGAAGAATGCTGAACGCCTGCGAGAGAAACAACCACAGCGTCGGCGCGATAATCTGCTTTGGATGATGGAAGGTGAACTGTCGAATCATTTTAAGCATGGGAAACCCCTCCCTTCATCTGCCAGCTTTCGGTTTCGTTCTGAATCGCCCAAAGATGTGCATACAGGCCATTTGCTTTCAGCAGCTCGGTATGTGAGCCCTGTTCCCTGAGCTGCCCGTTCTCCAATACAAAGATGCAGTCCGCATCCTGAATGGAATAGAGCCGGTGGGCGATCATCAGGACGGTTTTGCCGTACAAAAGCTCCGCCATGCCCTCTCTCAGAGCAAGCTCATTTTCCGCATCGGTAAAAGCCATCGCTTCATCTAACACGACGATGGGCGCGTCTTTTAATATTGCCCTTGCAATGGCGATACGCTGTGCCTCACCGCCCGACAGCTTATGCCCGCCGTCACCCAGTTTGGTATCATAGCCATTTGGAAGTGAGAGAATGAAATCATGGCATCTTGCCGCCTTTGCCGCCTTCTCCACATCCTCGCGGTGAACCTTGCGGTGCATGGCGATATTGTCATAAACACTCTCCGCAAAGATGTGCGTGTCCTGAAAAACAAAGGCAACGGCATTCATCAAGGCTTCCATTGAATACTCCCGGATGTCATGTCCAGCGATGGTGATAGATCCGCTCTCCACATCCCAAAAGCGGGCGATGAGTTGCCCTGCCGTGGATTTGCCTCCCCCGGATGGTCCTACCAGCGCGGCGAAGCTCCCGGCAGGAATTTTTATTGTCAGATGATCCAGCGCCATGCGGCGCAAAGGGTCGGCAGCGTTCTGATAGGAAAAGCTCACATCCTGAAACACAATTTCAGCTCCACCCTTTGGGGCAGTCTCCGTTCCCTCGGATATGGGCTGCATATTCAGCACCTCGTCAATCTGATCCATGCGTACTGCCAGGTTCCGCAAATCTGCTCCGAACTCCACAAGTTCCATCAAGGGACTGATGCAGGCGGGACCGACTATCAGGAACATCAACAGCTCCATCATAAGCTCATGGTCGCCGGGATGCAGGTACAGCAACGCGCAGCCGGAAACAAGCAGGAACGCCAGCACGGAGATTGTGATGGTCTTATATGCGCCGAAAATCGGCGTGACACGCTTCAGATAGACCTTCCAATGCTCCCTGTTCTTCTCCACCAGCCCTGTCAGGCGGCGGGCTGCCGCTTCAGGTCTGCCGAAGATTTTTTCTTCCTCCATGCCCGCCACATATTCAGAAAACGCTGCATCCAGCTCGGTGGAGGAACGGTTCAGGTCGCTCCATATCTTCTGACCCTGCTTTCCGCCGAAAGCGGAAAACTGGATGAGAAACGCAAGCACGAGAGCGATAAAGATCGTCAGTGCCAGCGGAATGTTGAGTGAGAACATCAGCACGGCCAAAGCTGCCAGCAACAGCCCCGCGCCGAAAATATTGGAAACATCGTGGGCAATGATATTTTCCATCTTTTCGATATTCTCATTCATCATCTTCTGCGTTGCGCCGGATTGACCGCCTGTGTAAAAGCCGAGGTTTAGCCGTCCCATGTGGTCGAGGAGGCGCATACGCAGGTCATAGAGTGCATTGAATGCGCAGGCATGGCAGGAAAAGCTGCCGATTACAGACAGCACGATGCCCAGCACGATACTTCCTATCGTGACTGCTGCCCACATCCATATCTCGTGGGTCGGAGCAGCCGCACCATCAAGCGATGCCAGCAGAAAAAGCCGGATGATCCGGTAGACCGTATAGAACGGTACGCCGGACAGCAGGACGCTGAGCGCAGAGCAGGTCACGCCGAAGAAATACTTTCCCGGAGAGCAATGCGCCGTTCGGAACACGCGAAGAATGACATTTTTCTTTGCTTCTTGCATAGAACTCCTTTCTCAGCGGCGCAATGCTCAAGAGCAGCCACCGCAAGCAAAATGATTGTTGGTTAGACGAGCTTAACCAGTAATCATTATACGCATGGCCGCTGTATTGTCAACGGCTCGGAAAGTGCCTCAGAAATAAGCTGATGTTGTGCGAAATTTGCGGAAATCGTTGAATTACCAGCTGTTTTGTGATATAATCACATCTGCGAGTTGCCTATTGCTAACCGAAATTTGTGCCAAAACAGAAAACAGTGTGCCAAAACAGAAAGAGAGGAGCGGCAAGATGGTTACAATACACAGCATCGAGGAAATGCTGAACTACTATATATCGCTCGGTGGCCTACGAAAGGACGCAGTAAACGGCTTTCGCTATGTGTTTCCGAGGCAGCACTCCAAGGTTCGCTTCTGGGGCGATCTGCATGGCTTTTCCGTAGCGGACGCGGACTTTACCTATCCGAAGGATACAATCATCCGCAGTCAGTTTAGTCAGCGCTATGTAGGAATCGGGCTGAGCGAGCAGGGGACCGTGGAAGCCTACACACAGAGAGATCAGACAATTCACTTCGGCGAGGGCGTCAACTGCTTCGTCTTTGATTCGCCAGTGCCGTTCTTTATGAAAGTTCCCGGAGGGCAGCGGTTACGTTTTCAGGGACTGTATTTTCAGGAGCAGTTTTTCGCGGAGAACAATATCCCTCTCTATGACAGCTTTTGGAGAGATGCAAAGAACACCATACACGGCGCAGACCTTCATGCGCCGGAGTTGGTGTCCATCTACCGCCGCATTGAGCAATGCCGCCTGACAGGGCTTGCCTTTGATACATGGCTGAAGGGTTTTGGGCTGGAGGCGGCCGGGTATCTGATCGACCTTGTACAGCCGCCGGTCTATCTCGACGAGAACGAGATTCGTGCGGTAGAAAAGGCAAAGACTATCCTGCAAGCCAGTCTTAAGCACCCGCCTGCGGTCATTGACCTTTGCAGGAAGGTCGGCGTCAACAAGAACAAGCTGCAAAAAGGCTTCCGGTTGACCGAGGGAAAAAGCGTTGCGGAATATGTCCGCACCCTGCGCATGGAGCGGGCCCTTGATCTGTTGGAGGATGATACTCTTTCTATTCAGGATGTGGCGGAGAAGGTTGGCTATAACGGCATCAGCAACTTTTATGCGGTTTTCCGGCAGACCTTCGGGGATACGCCAGCCGCAATACAAAAGCTGCTGGAAACAAAGTGATCCGTTTCCTGCGCCATATCTATATAACGCAGGAAATGGAAAAATGGGACAGGGCTTTTAAACGGTATCATCAGATAAAAAAAACGGCGTGCAGAGAGTTGACTCTGAGGGAATAGCCCCCGACTACACCGGTCCGTGGGACATGACGCTGGGGTATCTGCCCTACTATATGCAGGGCAAGGATAGCTGACGAAGCCGGAGCAGTCGAATGAAGTAGCGGGAGAGCTGCCGCCCCAGACGTAGGGGTAGCCGAGGTACTTCTCCGCCTCCTTGATGATGGAGGCGAACTGCGCGTCCTCCAGCGCTTCCGGGGGTATCTCGTACTTCTCATAGTCGGCGGTGTAGTATTTCCCGATGTACTCCGAGCCGCCGAACAGGTCCGGGCGGTTGCCCAGCGTCGCCATATACATGGCATACAAGGAGAGCTGATCCTGCGACATGATATAGACCGGCACATGGGAGAGGTTGAAGTTTTCCAGCCGGACTGTGCAGATGTAATAGGTGTACGGCACCTGCACGGTATATTCATAGCTGTGCAGATTGCCCTCCGCATCGGTATAGTAGCCGGTGCGCGTTTCAGAGCGGTATCTGGTTTCCGTGGTGACGGTTTCCGTTAGGATGTACTGCTTTTCAAACAACATATCGAGTATGCCGCCGACCTCGGCTATCGTCCACTCTTTTCCTTTCAGGGCGGTAACGGCGGAAATCAGCACATAGGGGTCATGCTCGATGTCGTCCAGATCAAAATGGTACTCATCGTAGTCGTGGGTGCTTTCGTAGGTGTCGAGATACTGCTGCAATTCCGCTTCCATGGCGCAATATTGCGCCTCTGCCGCCAGCATATCCGCGTCCTCACTGGGGTAGGTGGATACGTTGACGCCGGTGGCTCCGCCCTGAATCAGCACGGAACAGGAGGACACGGTGCAGAGGATGAGGACCAGCATGGCGGCGATGCCGCCCACGATAAGAAAGCCCTTTTTGTGACGGGCGATGAACTCGCCGGTTTTCTTTGTGTTCTCCGCGGCTTTCCGCGCCGCCTTTGCCGTGGCTTCGGAGGCTTTGACCGTATTCCCGGCGCTTTTTCCGGCTTTGGCGGCGGCGTACTCCCGCTTGATGGCCTGCTTCTGCTGCCAGCGTGAGTAGGGATTGCTGGAAAACTGCGGGTCATGGTGCTGTGCCGTTTTGTCCAGCGCACGGAGGTTGGCGCGGTCTGCCTTGGCCTCGGCGCGGTCTGCGCGGCGGTAGGGCTTCTCCTTGTGGGAGCGGTGGGCGTGCTGGGCAAGTCGCACGGCGCGCTCCGCCGTCTGCTCCACGCCGTGGGCGCTCTCCACACCCACATTGTCCTGCTCATGCTCCCGAATCTCCCTGTGGACGGCGGACAGTGCCGCCGCACCGGGCGCGTCCCGCAGGGCGTGGGTGAGCTTGGAGGGCGGCCGCTTCTTGTCCACCTCCTCAAAGGAAAGGCGCGTTGTGACCGTGCCGGTTTTCGGGTCAACGACGCGCTGCTTTTTCTTCACGGTTTTCTTGGGTATCTTCGCCTCGACCTTTTCCAGCTTTTGATAGGCTTTATCCGCTTTTTTGACGGCCTTTTTCAGTTCCGGCGCTGTCCGCTCCTCCTGCGTGAACAGCAGCCGGGGCGAGCGTTTGCTCATGGGCTTCACCTCCTGTCAGGGCATACGGCACATGAAGGAAATCCAGCACGCTGCCGCAGCCTAATTTGTGGATGCAGAACTCGTATTGCTTCGGATGCGTCAGCGCCATGCGCTGAAAGCGGTTCGGCTCCTTTTCCAGATGAACGCCGAACATACAAAACATACAGCCGGTGCGCTTCGCGCCGGTGGTGGTCAGCCTGCCGTTTTCCTCTACGATCTCGCCGTAGACGGACGCATACGGAATACCGGTCATTCTGAGATATTCCAAAACGTCCTGCTCGGTCCAGAAGGACATGGGCTGCGAGGTGGGGTCCCGCTTATGATAGGCGTTGCATCCGATTTTGAGATAGACGCTCTGGCGGCGTGCGCTCTCACAGGCCATGGTCGCAATGATCTGCTTTCTACCGGTTTCCCGGTTATATCTGTGCAGGGGCCGCTCCTTCATGATGAAACAGCACTGATCGGAAACGAAAAACGGCGCATCCAGCAGGATACGCCATTTCATGTATCGTTCATTGTATTTTGAGGGCGTACCGTCACGGTTTAATCCGTTCAGATGGCGCAGCGCCCACGGGCTGCCCCGCTTTGCATAGCGAACGCGCCGTGCCACGTCCTTGGAAACGACGGGATAGCCGTATTCCGATATGACCTTGGAAAAGGGCATCTCCGGGCGCAGCCACGTTACATTGGGTACGGTTTTCACAAACTCCCGTATCTCCGGGTATTCCAGCCCCGTGTCCACAAACACGGCGGGAATGTCGGGGAACGCCCGCCGTGCAAGGTCCAGCAGAACGGTGCTGTCCTTGCCGCCCGAAAAGGAAACGGCGACCTTGCCGCCGTAGTGGTGATACCATTCAATGATCTTCGCCTGCGTCACGCGAATTTTCCGCTCCAGCGGCCACGCCTGCATGACGCTCAAATCCTGCCGGGTGTAGGCGTTCATACCGCAACACCTCCGATCCGTTTCTCTGCCAGCGTACAGTATTCCGGGTTCAGCTCAATGCCGATGTAGTGCCGTCCGAGCTGCCTTGCCACCGCCGCCGTGGTGCCGGAGCCGAGGAAGGGGTCGAGCACGACGCCCTCCGGCGGGCAGCCTGCCAGCAGGCAGGTTTCCGCCAGCTTTGGCGGGAAAGCGGCGAAATGCCCACCCTTGTACGGTAATGTCATCAACTTAAGCCCATCATTTCAAAGTGTCAAAAAGCGGGCGTAAATATTAGTGAAAATGCCAATTGACAAATGCGGATTTATTTCAAAATCAAGATGATATTTTGATTTTGGAGTGATTTTCGTGAAAAGCTTGCCTTTATATCTTGAAATTGTTCGTCATATCCACAATACTATCTGCGATGAGCACTTTCTCCGCAGATCAATAAAGCGGCAGAGGGATTTTTCAAGGAGGCGTAAAATGAGCTTTACCGACTATATTTACGTAACGGTTCAGAACCTGAAAAGCAGTTTGCAGGCAGGGCTGAATGCGTTTTTTGACGCACAGAAGGATGGTCAGATCGAGTATTCCAAGCAAGCTTTCTCCAAGGGCAGGAAACGGATCAAGCCGGAAGCATTTCAGGAGCTTTTTCAAAGTGTTGTTGACAGTTTCTACGAAAAAGCCGAATTGGCTGACTGGAAAGGCTACCAATTGTTTGGGATCGATGGTACCCGGTTAAATCTTCCCTGCACAAATGAGCTGGCGGAACTGTATGGGATCCAGACAAGTCAGGGCGCGCCGCAGGTTCAGGCGCTTGTTTCGTGTATGTACGATCTGCTCAACGGTATGATCGTAGATACACGCTTTGCGCATTGCAGATCCAGTGAACGAGCTGCAGCAAAGGACATGATCGGCTCGTTTCGACTGCAGAACGTGTCAAACCCGGTGTTTATCATGGATCGCGGCTATCCTGCAGCTGAACTGATCGACGCAATTGGAAGCAGCGGACACAGCTTCATTATGCGCTGTCCCACAGAATTTCTGCGTTCCATGAAGCTTCCGGAACAGGACAACACGTTTGAGCACAAGTTTGCAAAGCTGAAGCACTCCCTGAAGCTCCGCGTATTGAAAATTCAACTTTCTAATGGAGATATCGAGTATTTAGCAACAAATATCTTTGATCCTCAAATAACTTTGGATGATTTCAAATGGGCTTACCATAAACGCTGGGGCATTGAAACCAAGTATAACGACGTGAAAAACAAGCTGGAAATTGAGAATTTTACAGGTTACTCTCCGGACGCGATCTTACAGGATTTCTATGCGACAATGTTTTTGGCCGATTTGGCCGGCGTCCTGGAATATGATCTCCGCGAAGAAATTGAGGCCGCACATATCAGGCCAGAGAACCGCTATACCTACAAGCTGAACGTGGCAATGACCATTTCAGAGCTGAAGAGAACGGTTGTAGAGATGCTTTCGACATCTTCCAGACTAAAACGGGAGCGTTTGTATGCGCATATGGTTGTTCGTCTCTCAAAGGCCGTTGTCCCGGTGCGCCCTGATCGCTCCTCTGATCGTCTGAAAAAACACAAATCTTTGAAATTCCCAAGCAACGTTAAGAGATGTTGAACCGCCTTAAGTTGATGACATTACCTTGTACGGCACGGTGTTGATCTGCCAGACGTCGCGCTTGTTGCGAAGCTGAGGGATGTCCTCATCGGCGTACCCGTTCGGGCGGTGGTCGTTGAGGTGTTGGTGCTTCTGACCGGGAATATCCGCGGAATATTTGTTGCCTGCACCAAATCCGCGCTTCATCCGCGCAGGAGTGGAGGCCGCAACCGGCTCCGCGATGGCGGCGGCATCATAGTAATAGCGGCGGGACTTGGACAGTAGGAAAATATGCTCATAGCAGCGGCTTGGCCTGTCCTTGGTGCTTTCCGGCATGGGGTTCGCTTTCATCCAGATGATGTCCGAGCGCAGATACCAGCCGTCTGCGCGCAGAGCAAAGGCAAGCAGCCACGGGATGCCGATCATGTCCTTTGCCTTGCAGCCCTCCACCTTGCCGTTGAGGGCGACCGCCTGACCGGTCCTGCCGTTGGGGTACTTGGGGTCGAGGCTATCCCCCTGATTGCCCTTTCCGGCATAGGTGTCCGCGATGTTGAGCCAGAGTGTTCCATCCGGCGTGAGAACGCGCCTGACCTCCCGGAAAATGGAAGTCAGGCGCTCCACATACAGCGCTGGGGTTTCCTCCCGCCCGATCTGCCCGTCCACGCCGTAATCCCGCAGGGCGTAGTACGGCGGAGAGGTGATGCAGCAGTTCACGGAATTGTCCGGCAGGGTTTTCAGCACGGTCAGGGCGTCGCCGCAGTAGATGCGGTCAGCCTGCATAGTCGAACTCATCCCTTAGAAGCGTGGTAAGCCCCTCGACAGCCGTGAGGATGTCCCTGCACACGCCGGTCAACTCAGATATGGCCGGTTCTCCGTCATACTCAAATACGTCGGCGTCCTCATTGTCCTCGTCCACCTCACGCTCTGCGGCGTATTCGCGCTCCATGCGCTCGGCATACTCGCAGCAGCGTTCGCCGGGGCAGCAGGGATTATCCGCAGGAACGTAACCGGCGTATTCCGGCTCGATCAGGTCGTTTTCGATGAGGTCGGACAAGTCCGCAAGGTCATGGGACTTGAGGTAATTGAGCGCCCTGCCCCAAGAACTGAACATCTCCTCGCAGCGCTCGTCAAAGTCGAGGGTGGATCTGCGTACCAGGTCCAGATAGCCGTCCTTCTCGGCTCCGTTTTTGATGTAGTGCATGAGGATGGTCGCCATCCACAGCAGCTCCAGCTTTTCCTCGATGTGGCGCAGATAGTCCTCGCCGTGGATCAGGTACAGATTTTCTTTTTCCATTGTGATGCTCTCCTTTACATTATTTATAGTAGAATCAGGTCAGGCGATCTCGTCCAGCATGGAGAGGAACAGGGTCTTGCCCTTGGGCGTGACAAGGGTATATACCCCCTGATGCCCGTTGACGGCGATATAGTCCTTTACGAAGAACAGGCCGTCGCTGGCGGGCTTGGCATAGGGCAGCAGCGTACCGGAGGGCGCGCGGTAGAGATAGCGCTTGCGGATGAGGAACGCGGTGAACATTTTCTCCGGCACCTTCAGCTCCTTTGCGGTGGCGCGGAGATTGGTGCAGCACTCCGGGTGGATGAACGCATCGTAGAAGTCCGCCTTGGGCTTTGCCAGCCGCAGCTCCTGCTGAAGCAGCTCGTTCTTCCGCTGTTCCTCCAGCATCCGCTGCGCCATGAGCAGCACCAGCTCCGGGTTTTCCAGCACCTGCTCCAACACGGATTTCGTCATGTACGCGCCGTGCTTGCGGATGGCAGGAATGACCTCATGGGTGATCCAGCGCTTGAACGCCTTTGCCTCCGGCTTGCGGGAGGTGATCACCAGCGAATACAGCCCGGGTTCGTTGATGATTGCCATGCGCTGTTTCCCACCAAGGGTATCAATAGTGCTGATACCCTTTTCATCATCATCCAGACGCTCAACCGTCATGCTCGGATTCCCCAGTTCCAGCGCTTTGCACACATCCGCCGCTACGAACCACGGCTCGCCGTTGAGGTTCAGCGTTCGCACCTTTCCAAAGGCGTCGTTTTCAAAAATCATCAGTTTGTTTTCCATCGTGCAATTCCTTTCTTGTTTTGTTATGCAGTCTGCTCCTGTGGCTTGGTGGTAAGTAGGTCATAAAGCTCCCCGCGGGGGAAACGGTCTACAAAGGGAAGAATGACGTTGCCGTAAAAAAGCAGCCCTTCGCCTTCACCGCTGTGGGTGACATACGAGAGCTGATGCGGGGAGATATTGAGCTGTTTGGCGAGAATCTGCCGGTCGCCGCTGGCCTGATTGAGCATGAGGATGAAATCGCTGTTCTCAAAGATGTTCTCCACCTCGCGGGAGGATAGAAGGTCCTTGACATTCTGGGTGATGCCGGTGGGAATACCGCCCCACTTGCGGAAGCGCTTCCAGATTTCCACGGTGTAGGCCGCCGTCTGCTCCTCGCGCAGCAAAAGGTGCATTTCGTCAATGTAGTAGCGGGTGGATTTGTGGGCTTCCCGGTTGACGGTCACTCGATTCCACACGGCGTCCTGCACGATGAGCATCCCGATCTTCTTGAGCTGCTTGCCCAGCTCCTTGATGTCGAAGCTGACAATGCGGTTTTCAATGTTGATGTTGGTGCGGTGGTTGAACACGTTGAGAGAGCCGGAAACGTAGATTTCCAAAGCCGTGGCGATGTACTGCGCCTCCTTTTCCTCCTGCCGCCGCAGCTCGTTATACAAGTCCTCCAGAATCGGCATATTCTCCGGCTTCGGGTCGCTGAGATAATCCCGGTACACCATGCGCACACAGCGGTCGATGATGGTCTTTTCCACCGGCATGAGGCCGTCCTTGCCGCCCACGATCAGCTCGCAGAGGGAGAGGATGAAGTCGGATTTCAGACTCAGCGGATTTTCATCGTCCGAATAGTTGAGATTCAGGTCCATGGGGTTGATGTAATGCGGGCTTGTGGGGGAGATTTTAATGACCTGTCCGTGCAGGCGCTCCACCAGCGGCCCGTATTCGGCTTCGGGGTCGCAGATGATAATGTCGTCGTCAGTAACGAGGAACACGTTGGCGATCTCCCGCTTTGCGGCAAAGCTCTTGCCGCTGCCGGGCGTACCAAGGATGAGGCCGTTGGGGTTCTTGAGACGCTTGCGATCTACCATGATGAGGTTGTTTGAGAGGGCGTTCAGCCCGCAGTACAGGGCTTCCTTGCCGTCCTGAAACAGCTCCTGCGTGGTAAAAGGAATGAAAATAGCGACGCTGGAGGTGGTCAAGCCCCGCTGTATTTCGATCTGGTTCAGCCCCAAGGGGAGGCTGCTCATCAGCCCTTCCTCCTGACGGAAATCGAGGCGGGTAAGCTGGCAGTTGTACTTCTGGGCGATGGAGGCCGCCTGAAACACGTTGTTGTCAAGCTGCTGGCGGCTGCCTGCGGTGTTGACCACAATAAAGGTCAGCAGGAACATTCGCTCGTTGCGGCTTTGCAGGTCTTGCAGCAGCTTCTTCGCCTCCGTGCCGTAGGTGGCAAGGTCCGAGGGGATGATGTCCATGTCGTATCCGGCGCGGACGGCCTTTTTCTGCTCCTCAATGGTCATCTTCTGCAAATCCGTGATCTTCCGCTTGATGGTCTTGATGGCCTTGACCTGATCCACGGACTGGACGTGCATACTGACGATGAGGGAGCTTTCCATGTCGAGGAAGTCCGCCAGCATCCGGTCGTTCAGCTCCGGCGCTAAAATCTGCAAGAAGCTGGCGCAGCCGATGCGCCTGCCGACGCCGAAGGAGCGTCCGGTGCGGAACTCAAAGGCACTTGGGGCGATGAAGTCCTTGACCGACAGCCCGGAAGGTGCCAGCCAGTCCCACGAGAAGCGGAACGGTTCCTGCTCGTCCATGTGCAGCATCCCGTGCAGCAGCCGCAGCCGCTCCGTGCCGTTCATCGGCTCCGCCGCCACGCCGAGGCGCTTGAAGTTGTTGAGGATGTCCGTTTCAATGCGCTCCAGCCTCGGCTTTGCAGCCTTCAGGCCGTCCGCCTCCACGCCGAAGGTCAGGTACTTGGTCTTGATGAGGCCGTTGTTGCCGCGGGCAAGCTGGTTCTGGAGCATCTGGGTATATTCCAGACGGATGCTGTCAAAATCGTCGCCCTGCGGCGAGATGGTGATGTACCTTGCGTAATTGTCCTTGTTGGCGGACATATTCACGAAGGAGAGCTGAAAGCGCACGGAGCTGTCGAAGTAGTTGAGGAAGTCGCACCAGCCGTCAAAGATAGCGGTCTTGTCCTCGTTCTGGTTGAGCTGATAGTTGATGTCCTGAAACTGGACGGTTTTCGTGTAGTAGCTGTCCGTTACGCGGCAGATGCCGTCGGGGAACATCCGCTGAAACGGGATGCTGTCCTGTGCGGACTTGCGTTTCTTATCCTGCCGCTTCGCTCTTGCGATGGCGGCCTCGATCTGCCTGCGTTCGGCGCGGGTGAGTTTTGTGCGGGTGGACAATGCGATACACCTCCCGGTCTAAATTGTCCTGCCGTTCCAGAACGGCGTAGAAATTATTGGTTGCGTAAGGGCGCTGCTTGGGGCGCAGGAAGCAGACCTGCACGATGTTGCGGACGATCTTTTCAAGGGGCTGTCCGTTCTTCTCATACATGGCCAGCAGGAAAAAGGGCAGCATGAGCAGGATCATGCAGATCGCCGCCGTGCTGACGCCGGTATGGGCTTTGAGCAGGAAGAACAGCGGAACGCCAAGCGCCGCGCCCGCGCCGAAGCAGATGAGCTGGCGCTTCGTCAGGTTCAGCAGCACCTTGGTCTTGACCGCGTTCAGGTCTTTGGGTACGGGAACGTATGCCATAATGATGTACCTCCGTCAATGACTGTTGAAAATTGACTTTGCGAGACTGCTGGTTTTGAACAGGGTGAAGCAGAGCAGCACCGTGTAGCCCATGCACAGCCAGATGGCCGTGGAAATGTTGTCGTCGATGAGCATATTCTGTACCAGCACCGCATAGATGGCGATGCAGATGATGATGAGAAAGCCCTGAAACGCCAGCGCCAACAGGGAGCGGAGATAATTCTGCCCCATGCCGCCCCATTCCTTGCCCATCATGGTGGCCATGGGGATGGGCGCGATGCTGGTGACGAGGTAAATCTCGATCATTCTGCCGTAGATGATGATAAAGATGCAGATGGTCAGCGCCCACATGGTGAAGCCCACCACGAAGGATTGCAGCCACAGCCCTAAAAGCGTCCACACGTTCATCTCCAGCAGCCTCGCCTCAAGGTCCGCGATATGGTCGGCGAGGTTGATGGAGGTGTTGCCCACGATAAGGCCGGAGGCGTTGTTGACCACGCTCTGCGCCGCCTCAAACACGCCCATGACGATGTTCCATGTGTTGGACACAATGAGGACGGCTGCCGCTGTCTTGAATACCCACTTAAAGAATACCCATGTGTCGATGTCGTGGAGGTTGTTTCGGTCTGCTATGAGCTGGATCAGCTCCAGCGTCATCACAAAGGCGAGGATCACGCCCGCGATGGGCAGGATCAGGTTGTCCGAGAGAGCGCGTATCATGCTGTAAATATTGGCGTTCCACGCCTGCGGGGTGCTGCCGATGTGTCCCGCCGCCTCCGCGACCTTGGCGTTGACGTTATCAAAGAGGCCGGTGAGGTTATCCATGATGCCCCCGACCAGCAGCTCCTTTAGCCATTCGGTGAATTTTTCCCATATCAAATCCAATGGGTCAGCCCTCCTTTCCCGCCCCCGCCCGCGTCAGGCGGGCAGGGGCGAAGGGTTTTACATTGCGGCATGGACGGGATTAACCGAACAGCCCTTTGAGCAGAGGCACGAGGATCATACCGATGAGTGCCACGCCGCCGCCCGCCATGAGCTGTTTCATCCCTTGCGATTTAGCCCCCGGATTGTCATTTCCGTAACCTTCCAGAAGGTTGATCACGCCCCAGATGCCAAGGCCGGCTCCGAGGGCAATGACGAGGGTCTGCAACACATCGACTGCGCTATTGAAGAAATCCATATTTTATGTGCCGGAATCGTTTCTTTATGGTTTTTACGATGGAAACCGCAAAGCCGGAATGAGCTGGCCGCTGTGTGCGGCTGTCGATTCCGGCTTCTCCTTTCAAATTTTCGGTTGTGCTTTCCTCCGACTTTGCGTTTCGCGTGTGTCTGCTGCATTGTCGGCGTCCTCCTTTACGGAATGGGTGTCTGATCTATATATAAAAATCCGCCAAATCAGGCGGATTCTGAACCTGCAGCCGCGCCCGCGTCAAAAACCTCAAATTCCTCCTCCGGCTTCAGCTTGAGCTTTGTGGAGAGGAATTTCTCAATGTCAAAGGCGTTCTTGGGATTCGCGTCCGAAAGATACTTGTAGTTGGGGTGTTTTGTGATGTCGTATTTGTCGGATAGAAACGGCCTTACGCCGCGAAGCTGAAAGATACACTTGCCGCCGTTCATGACGGCAAGCTCATCCTGGCTCATCAGCTCCTTGCCGAGCTTCTGATAGTTCAGGCTGTGGGAAACCTCTCTGCCGCGGCTTTCGCCGGTGTTGAAGGTGTCAATGGTTTCCTTGCCCAGCGCGGCGGACAGCTCCTTTAATGTGGTCGGCTCCTTGCCGCCGAGGAACACGGAGCTGTCGCAGTTGCCGATGATGGTGTCGCAGTTGTCCTTGTAGAGCGCCTTGAGCTGGCTCTGTGCCTGCAAGACAAGGCAGGCGGAGATCTCGCGGCTGCGGATGGTGGCCATCAGCTTCTCCAGCTTGGGAATCTGCCCGATGTTGGCGCACTCGTCGATGAGGCAGCGCACATGGACGGGCAGCCTGCCGCCGTACACGTCGTCCGCCTTGTCGCACAGGAGGTTGAATAGCTGGGTATAGACCATGCTGGCAAGGAAGTTGAAGGTGTCGTCTGTGTCGGAAATGATGATAAACAGCGCCGTTTTCCGGTCGCCCAGCGTGTCCAGCTCCAGCTCGTCATACGCCGTGATCTCCCGAAGCTCCTGGATGTCGAAGGGGGCAAGGCGCGCGCCGCAGCTAATTAGAATACTTTTTGCTGTCTTGCCCGCTGCTAAGCGATATTTGGCATATTGGCGCACGGCAAAGTGATGCGGCTCCCGTTTTGCCAGTTCTTCAAACATCAGATCGACGGGATTTTTGAAGTCCTCGTCGTCCTCCCGCACCTCCATGGTGTTGATCATCTCGATGAGGGTGGCGAAGTTCTGCTCCTCAACCGGCGCTTCGTAGTAGATATACCCGATGAGCGCCGTGTAGAGCAGCGTTTCCGCCTTGCGCCAGAAGTCATCGCCGGATTTCCCGTCGCCCTGCGTGTTGGCAATGAGGGTCGTGACCAGCTTCAGAATGTCCTTTTCCGAGTGGAGATACGCGAAGGGGTTATAACTGTCTCTTATACACATCTCCGAGCCCACGAGACGGAGCTACATCTCG
>ENA-OYXZ01000632-OYXZ01000632.1-human-gut-metagenome-genome-assembly--contig:-NODE-632-length-14993-cov-8.394698_pt1 | contig 14993 bp, 10 predicted proteins | sample MGYA00243975_ERZ653432 | MGnify/ENA primary metagenome ERZ653432 (study PRJEB26926, sample SAMN06164954) | human gut metagenome | biome: ENVO:00009003; feature: ENVO:2100002; material: ENVO:00002003...
AGATGTAGCTCCGTCTCGTGGGCTCGGAGATGTGTATAAGAGACAGACTATATATAGACCAACATACAACACATTTAAAACAATATTGTAATACAGGGTCATTGACACAAACATTCTGAAAGAACAAAAGAAAGACGCATGACTGATAGCCAATCCGAAAGAGTATGTTATTGAGGTTGTCAAAAAAAACTAAAAGAAATTTAGTTAAAGTCCTATTACTGAAAACAACGTAACAGATTATTCCTTAAATTTGCTTATATATAAACTTTAAATATAATGACACATGAAAACGATTGCAATTCTAATTACTTTACTTTTAATAATTAATATAAACATTTATCAAGGTAATTCAACTGAAGTTTTAGCAAGTAACGAAAGCGGTATCTTTCAATATTAGGATCTAGAGAAGAAAAAATGTCTTAGCAATGGACATAAAAGTATATCGTTTCATTAACTCTCATGCAATGACTCAGATTACATTTTTAATAATATTAATTCTAATCATGAAAAGTATTTCCATTTTACGCCTAACCGCAATCCTTTTGTGCAGCATGCACCTATTGGGATCCGCCTCACTTCAAGCCCAAATGAACAAATGGGTAAACTATAGCCCGGATTTGACCACCGTACTGAAAAATCCTGCCATGGGATGGATGATGTACGAAGAAGGCTGATCTTTTCAGGGAACACGCCACAATAAAAGCAACATCTATACTCCCGAAGTTTTTTGGAAACAGATGGAAGAATGCAAAGCAGCTGATTATTCCAATATTCTGTACATCAGAATGCTGTGGAAAGATTTGGAACCCGAGGAGGGCAAATATGCATGGATTTACAATGAACGGTATAAATGGTATATACAAAAAGCCAAAGACAAAGGGCTTAAACTGGCCTTCAGGGTGTTCTTTCATGGTGTAGACGGAGTACCGTCCTATGTGTACGAAGCCGGAGCCACAGAAAGCCCAATAGACGATGAAGGCAAAACCCAGCCTTATTATGATAATCCAGTATTCCTTGAAAAGCTGGACAAGTTCATAGAGGCTTTTGCAAAGGAATATGACAATCCGGATGAGGTAGATTATATTGATGCATATGGATTGGGAAGATGGGGAGAAGGACATGGACTGGTACTCGAAAAGCAAGATAATCTGGAAAGCGTTATCCGACAGATAACCGAATCGTATGCAAGACACTTCAAAAAAGTGCTTACGGTAATGAATCTTTCGCAGAGCGACTACAGGTTTTCCAAGCCGCTAGTATATGACAAGCTGGGGTTTCTTCCTCGCAGGGATGGTATAGGCAGTTTTTGGTTTTCTAATGAAGAACGTGCGATGGTGCATGACGAACTTTTCCCAAAAAGAGCTCTTATTGGTGAGGGATGCTGGTGGTTTAACGCACAAGATGGTGATAACTCAAAATACAAGCATTTCCAAGGAGACAAACGTTTTGCCATGAACGATTTCAAAGAAGCTTTTACCGTTTCTGTGACTGATGCTTTGGACAGCCATTGTAACACGCTGGATTTGCGTGTACCTTTACAGTGTAAATTCTGGATAGAAGAGCTGCCGGACCAAGTTCAGCGTTTTATAACTTTAGGCGGTTATCGTCTTTATCCGGACTATATAAAGGTGGAGCAAGACCACAAAACGTTGACTTTGTTTCATTCATGGAAAAACTATGGTGTGGGTGTATTGCCTAATAATCATCCCAATTGGAATTATAAATATCAGGTTAGTTTTGTTTTGATGAATGAAAAAAAGGAAATTGTATTTCTTTATACAGAACCGGAAGCAGAACCTTCCGAATGGTTGAAGGGAATATCATACAATTATTTGAGTCGGTTTAATATTCCGGCAGAATTGCAGGGAAAGTATACCTTATGTGTCGGCTTGACTGACAAGACAAAAAATAACGAAGCGGCTATTGATCTGGCTGTGTCTGGGAATTTAAAAATAGGGAAATGGATATTTGTGGTTGAACTGGAGTTGTAATGTGTGTACTTGGCATTTTTGCACCAATTAATAAAGAAGCTTCTGACTGATTATCAAAAAATAAGAACTTTCTCTATATCTGCACCCAGTAAATCCAATATGTTTAGGGATATTCTTTCAATAGTACAAAATAACACAATCTATTCAAGCTAAATTATTGATAATCAGATAGTTTTTGTATCTTTGGATATCCCTCAAAAAAGAAAATTAAGAATATAAATTAGTGGAAAATAAAAGTGCAATTCTGATTATTGATGGATTGCACTTTTTATTACTTTTGTAAAGACATTGTTTCTTCACATATAATTTGAGATTATGAAAATAACGTTTTCATATTTCTCCTGTCTTTTCATTATCGGATGTACACATCAATCCAACCAAGGAAAATCGTTATAGAAAGCAGCAATGCAGATGCAATTCGTGTAAGTGCTGATACTTTAGCGTATGAATATACTGCATGGGCCTTTATAAACAAATCTGTTCCCATATTTCTCATTAGCCATATACTGCTCAATCAATTTACATAATGATGTTCAAACCACCTGTATTCATCTTCCTCAAATAGTGCTAAAAAAGAGAATTCTGATAGCCAACTACCTGACTATCAGAATTCTCTTTGGAGCGGCAAACGGGATTCGAACCCGCGACCCTCAGCTTGGGAAGCTGATGCTCTACCAACTGAGCTACTGCCGCATCTCTAAAACGGAAACAAAAGTAATATATATTTTTCAACCGACCAAATATAAGCAAACAATATTTACTATAACCATCAAAATTTCTGCTCTCCTGTTTATATCGACAGCTTTATGCATATCCTGTGTATGGATAAACCGATCCTTATCTCCAATAAAAGGTTTATAGACTATCTCTCCAAAATAAACATGAGGACCTCCAAAACGGCAATTCAAGATACCTGCTAAAGCAGACTCCGGATAACCTGAATTAGGACTCGCATGCCGGTTACCATATTTACCTACAAATCTCAGCAAACCGGGACGCCCTGCACACAGCACCATTAAAAATGCAGTTAGACGAGCCGGAATATAGTTCGCCATATCATCAATATGTGCAGCGACACAACCAAACTGAAGATAACGTTCATTCCTATAGCCTATCATAGAGTCAAGCGTATTAACCATCTTATAAGCAAGCATACCGGGAACTCCCAAAAGCAAATACCAGAATAATGGAGCAATAACCCCATCACTCAAATTCTCAGCCAATGTTTCCAAAGCAGCCGTACGCACTTCCTGATCTGTCAGTTCCGAAGTATCACGCCCTACAATACGGGAAACCTGCTTTCTTCCTTCCTCCAAAGAATGATCCGCAGCCAAAAAAACCTGCCTTACTTCGTTGATAAGTGTAGTTCCTGCCAAACAATAGAAAACAAGCACAGCAGAGAGAATAATACCCAACCAACGGTTTAGCACAAACAGATAATGCAATACCAAAACAGATCCTGCATACACTAGCAAAATAAGCATAATGGCCGCCACCCCTCCTTTCAACATCCGATGTGTCCCACAGTTCCATCGTTTCTCACAAAAAGAGATCAGCTTCCCGAATCCTACCACTGGATGCGGCAATCCTACCGGATCCCCAAGCAATTTATCTAATATCCATCCTATCAACAACGGAAGAATTAATACATATATGTCCATTTCTTTATACTTTCTACCAGTTTGTCATTTTCTTCCGGAGTTTGTGTAGCAATACGGAAGAAGTGTTCATTCAGCCCTTCAAAATTGGATGCGTCACGAATAAGAATTCCCTGCTCTGTTGCCAGATATTCTTTCAAAGCCGCCGCCTTTCCCATCCGCAATTGAACTAACATATAGTGAGTATCCGATGGCCAGATCTCCATTCCCCCTATTGAAAGTAAAGATTGAACTAATCTCTCTTTTTCCCTCAATAACAAAGAGATATCTATATCATATTGAGAAGAAGACAATAAATAATGCCCGGCCTCTATAGCCAACTGATTAACAGACCAAGGCATCCGCTGTGTCCGGATTTCATGTAGCAGTTCTTTACATGCAGTGATATATCCTAAACGCAAGCCGGGCACGGCAAAACGTTTTGTCATGGAATGCAACAGAATAACATTCGGAAATTCCGCAGCCTCCTTGGCTGTAAGCAAAGCCTTCTGTGTAAAGAATTCATACGACTGGTCCATGATAAAAATACGCTGCGGATTTTGTTTTATACAGGCTGTCAAGACTTCCTTCTCCCTAACCTCTCCTGTGGGATTATTAGGATTACATAACCATATCAACCTCCCCCTATCCGGCAAACGGTTCAAATTATATATAGGAACCACTTTATGACCATGCAGACGACAAGCATCCGCATATTCGCTGAAAGTGGGCATCAAGATAGCCGAAATCTGATTCCTGAATGTCTGAGCTATTAAATAAATGGCTTCCGTAGCCCCATTGGTCACACAAACCTCTTCAGACGAAAGATGAAACCGTTCCGCTAAAACCTTTTCCAACGAATAAGGTTCCGGCTCGGGGTACGTACGGATACTTTCCATCTGCTGAAACAAATGTTGATGTAATCCGCTATGGTCTACATGATTATATACGTTTGAACTGAAATTTATCTTTATTGCTTTATACTTATAAGCATCATCACCATGTCCTTCAATCATTCCCACTCATTATTTGGTACAACAAAGGCAGATTAAGATGACTGCGTACATGCTCTGCCAATTTATCATATTGTTCTTCTTTATAAGTCCGGTAATCCAACACCGTATGACACTCCAGTTTTTCTGCGTATGGTTCCAGCAAATAATCTATAAATGCCTGATTATCCAATATTCCATGAATATAACTTCCCATACATTTTTGGTTTACAAAACAACCGTCCTCTCCACCGTCTTCCAGTCTATTCAAAGGAACTACAGACACCCCCGGAACCGGGCGGGTTTCTCCCATGTGTATTTCATATCCTTGGCAAGTTTCCGCATTCTCAAGAAAATGAAAATTCACCTGCCGCGTCACCTTCTCCCCTTGCATCGTAGTAATGACGGGAAGCAGTCCCAGTCCCGGCAATTGACGGATCTCTCCCTCCACTCCTTCCGGATCGTGAATCTCAAGTCCCATCAATTGGTATCCCCCACAAATTCCCATTACAGTAACCCCTTCCCTATGCGCACGTAGGACAGCTTGCGCCACCCCGTTCCGTCTCAACTCATACAAGTCATCCAAAGTGCTTTTGCTGCCAGGAAGCAGAATAATATCAGCTTTGGCCAGATCTTCCGTATTATTGGTATAATAAAGGTGCACCCGTTCATCCCGTTCCAATCTGTTGAAATCTGTAAAGTTTGAGAGATGACGCAACAGAACAACTGCTATGTTTATTTTGCCTTCCACGGCTTGCATCCGTTTATAGTCCAAGCCTACGGAATCCTCTTCCTCAATATGTATATTTCTATAATAAGGTATTATTCCCAAGACAGGAATACCACATAAATCCTCCATCATCTTCACACCAGACTCAAACAAACGGATATCCCCTCTGAATTTATTAATGATTACTCCTTTTATACGTTTCTTGTCCTCAGGAGTTTGTAACATGACCGAACCATAGACACTGGCAAATACTCCTCCCCGGTCAATATCAGCTACCAAAATCACATCCGCATCCGCATAACAGGCCATCGGCATATTCACCAAATCAGTATCCCGCAGATTTATTTCGGAAATACTCCCTGCTCCCTCCATTACAATAGGGTTATAACGTGCGGCAAGACGGTCAAAGGCTGCGTTTACCTCCTGCCTCAGCTCTTCACGTCCCTCCTTGCGAAAATACTCAAAAGCGTTACGATTACCGATGGGACGACCGTTTAATACCACTTGCGAAGTATGATCGGAACTGGGTTTCAACAACAAAGGATTCATGTCCGTATGACAAGGGACTCCAGCCGCTTCGGCCTGTACAGCTTGTGCACGCCCTATTTCCAACCCTTCCGGAGTGGCATATGAATTCAGTGCCATATTCTGTGCCTTAAAAGGTGCCGGTCGATAACCGTCCTGTTTAAAAATGCGGCATAATGCAGCAGCGATGACACTTTTGCCAACATCACTGCCTGTTCCTGCCAACATAATCGGGTGTAAATTCTTTTTCATCACTCTTTCTTCTTTCTTTTATATGCAAAGGACTGCCACTTTTCTTCCGTCCAGTTCTGTTGTTGCATCTCATAACGGGCCATAACAAAAAACAAATCGGACAGCCGGTTGATAAACCGAAGAATTATCTCCGGTAACGGATCTTGTTTATGCAAAGTCCATAATCTCCGTTCAGCCCGGCGTGCCACCGTCCTAGCAAACTGCAGCTGCGCTGATACCGGCGTTCCTCCGGGAAGGATAAAGGAACTATTATCCTCCATCTGTTCCATCAATGTATCCATTGCTTCCTCACAAAAAGAGCATAAATCATCAGGCAAGATATTAGGATTCCCTTCACGGATAGTTGATGGTGTAGCCACATGGCTCATCACTGCCATCATGTTTTTCTGAATTGAAAAAAGCAAGGATTGCCATTCGTGCCCCTGAGGTAAAAACGAACGCACAATTCCTATAACAGCATTCAACTCATCAATACATCCATTAGCTTCAATGCGGATATCATCTTTAAAAACCCGCTCTCCACCATGAATTCCTGTCATGCCCTTATCTCCGGTTCGTGTATAAATACGTTTCATACTTTCCATAATTTCAAGATATCCGTTTCCCCCCAATATAGATGAGTATATCCGGCTATCACGTTTTTATATCTATAAAGCGGGGTACTCACTTCCATTCCTCTTGCCGTAAATTGTTTTGCTACAGAAGGCATAGCGTCAGGAGCAACAACATTGGAATAATGAAATTCATGCCCGCGAAGCTCCATCCCTTTATATTCTATACGACGATACCCTAGATGAAGTCTGGCACCCACCATGGTACAATCCAAAGGCAAAATACCCGTCATGGCATATGCAGTCCCTCCCTGGCGGGCTGTCAAGGAACGGGTGAGAAACATCATACCTCCACACTCGGCCAAAATTTTCCCCCCCTCCTCTGCATAAGTTCTTAATGCTTCCATTAACTTTTTGCGCCGATGTAGTTGACGGGCGAACAATTCCGGATATCCTCCGGGTAAATAAACCAAATCAGCATCCGGCAAATCACTACCATATACAGGACTGAAATAAGTAATGCTTCCTAGCGCAGACAAGCGGTCTATGTTTTCTCTATAGATAAAGTTGAAAGCCGGATCCCGCGCTATGGCTATCTTCATCTTTTTAGCAGAAGGAGTAAAACTTTCCACCCCTGTTTCTGAACTATAAGGCAATGTATACCGACACGGGAAATTACGATGACAAATACTCAGCAGCTTATCCAAATCCACATATTTTCCAACCAATTCCGCAGCCTGTTCTATCAAGGTGTTCATGGAACGTTTGGCTGTCAATGTCAAACCCAAGTGCCGGGATGGAATTTTCAACCCTTCTGTCATAGGCAGATACCCCAAACATTCCACTCCTGCATCAACACAAGCCTCACGTAAATAAGCGAAATGAGAAGGAGATGACACTTGATTGAAAACAATACCTGCAATCTTCACAGCCGGATTAAAATGCTTGAAACCATAAATTAACGGAGCCACAGAATAAGCTGTAGAACGCGCACTTACTATAAGCACTACAGGGATATTCAACAATCTGGCTATTTCAGCACTACTTCCCTGCATTCTTTGATAACCGTCAAACAATCCCATCACTCCTTCGGTTACACATACATCGGCTCCATCTCCATATTTATTATACAGATGTTGTACATGGGTATTTGATGCCATCCAAGTATCCAAATTCACCGACTCATGGTCAGCAGCCAGCGTATGAAATTGTGTATCAATATAATCAGGACCACATTTAAAAGGCTGTACCCGCAGACCTCGTTTGTGCAATGCCCGCAGCAGCCCCATCGTAAAAGTCGTTTTTCCGCTTCCCGATGTAGCGGCCCCTATGAGTAATTGTGGCTTCATTCTTTAGTATTTCTTTAAAAACGGATACAAAGATAGTGCAAATTGCAAATTATCGAAATTAGAATAACAGATTAATTCATAATTCCGACATATCAAGTAAATATCCTTAGAAAGCAATTAAAGTTTTATGGTTTATCAATTAAATAAGCTACCTTTGCAGTCATTTTTGCCAGAATGACAGCTATACAACAATGATAAAATTGATACTATAAATAATTAAACTAGATAATGAATTATGGAACTTTTTAGAAATCTCTTTGAAGGGTACCCTAATTTATGGGGCGGCGGAGTAGCACATTCCGTACTTATTCTTTCACTGGTCATTGCTTTCGGCATCATGTTAGGAAAAATAAAAGTGGCAGGTATCTCATTGGGAGTAACCTGGATACTTTTTGTAGGAATTGTATTCGGTCATTTCAATCTGAACCTGGACGAACATCTGTTGCATTTCTTAAAGGAGTTCGGTCTGATATTATTTGTCTACTCAGTCGGACTACAAGTGGGTCCCGGTTTCTTCTCAGCATTCAAGAAAGGAGGATTCACACTGAACCTGCTTGCCATGATGGTTGTATTTTTAGGTGTGACCATCACCATTATACTCCATTTCATAACAGGTGTCCCCATTACCACAATGGTAGGAATTCTTTCGGGAGCTGTAACCAATACCCCGGGACTAGGTGCCGCACAGCAAGCAAACAGTGATCTGAATGGTATAGACGCTCCCGAAATAGCACTGGGATATGCCGTAGCCTATCCATTGGGAGTAGTAGGGTGTATTCTCTCCCTGCTGGCATTGAAATATATCCTGCGCATCAACACAAAAACCGAAGAAGCCGATGCGGAACGGGGATTGGGGCATCTACAAGAACTGACTGTACGCCCTATCTCACTAGAAATACGCAATGAAGCCGTAGAAGGTAAAACAATAAAAGAAATCAAGCCATTGGTAAACCGTGATTTTGTGATTTCACGCATACGGCATTGTGACGGAGACAGACAAACAGAACTGGTGAACTCCACTACAGTATTTCACATACACGATGAGATTCTTGTTATCGCCAATCCGATAGATGTAGAAGCTATCACTGTCTTTTTTGGAAAACAAGTGAATGTGGAATGGGATTTCCAAAACAAACAACTTATCTCCAGAAAAATTCTGATCACCAAGCCTGAATTGAACGGTAAGACATTGGCCCAACTAAAAATCAGGAATAACTTCGGAGCAAGCATTACCCGTGTAAACCGTTCGGGTGTAGACCTTGTGGCCACTCCCAACCTGCAATTGCAAATGGGTGACCGGGTGAAGATTGTGGGTAGCGAACTAGCTGTAGCCCATGCCGAAAAGATTCTAGGTAATTCCATGAAACGTTTGAATCATCCCAACCTGATCCCTATTTTCTTAGGCATCGCATTAGGGTGTATTCTAGGAAGCACTCCTTTTTTATTCCCCGGTATCCCCCAACCGGTAAAACTGGGACTGGCAGGAGGCCCCCTTATCGTATCCATCCTGATAAGCCGTTTCGGACCACATTATAAACTGATAACCTATACCACCATAAGTGCCAATTTGATGGTACGTGAAATCGGTATCTCGCTTTTCCTTGCTTGCGTAGGATTAGGAGCCGGCAAAGGATTCATCGAAACAATCATTAACGAGGGTGGATATGTATGGATAGCATACGGCGCCATTATTACGCTGCTGCCTTTACTGATTGTAGGTATAATAGGACGATATGTTTATAAACTGAACTATTACACCTTGATCGGAGTATTGTCCGGAGCCACCACCAATCCGCCCGCATTAGCCTACTCCAATGATTTGACCTCTTGTGACGCTCCGGCAGTGGGTTATGCCACCGTTTATCCGCTTACCATGTTTTTACGTGTACTCACAGCACAAATATTAATATTGGCACTTGCCTGATCCCGCCAGAATTATTGCAAATTCATATTACCGTAGGAGTGAATCTAATTCACTCCTACGGTTCAAAATCCCCCACCTCTTTCAAAAGCAACCATTTTTTCATTAATCTTAAAACATATATAAAATAATTGCCTACCTTTGTGCCCGATTTGGTGATATAGGCAGCCTTTCTCTGCCTGTATAAAAGGGAATTCGGTTATAGAATCCGAAGCAGTGCCCGCTACTGTGAAACCCGTCTGATGAAAAGCAATTCTCACCAAGCCACTGTTTCTTTTGCCAGAAATGGGAAGGCGCTTTTCAGGGTGAAGCCAGGAAACCTGCCAAGTCCGAACATAGATAATCATGCTCTCCCGGGGTCAGGAAAGTGAATTATTAATCCTTAAATTCTTTCGATGAAAGTAAAGTTATTATTGACAGCAATTACTTTAAGCTGTCTGGCTATTGACGTACTGGCACAAGTCAGTATCAGTGGAAAGATTGTGAGTGCCGATACCAACGAACCTGTAGTGGGAGCTAATATCCGTATCGATCAAAGCCTTTCAGGATGCACCACAAATGATAAAGGCGAGTTTTCCATCAGCAATCTCCCTGATGGGAAACACGTATTAAGAATCACGCATGTCAGTTACACACCCAAGTCCATCACGACAAAAGGAGGTGAAAAGAATCTTCTTATCAAGCTACAAGACAGTTTTACCAATATAGGCCAGGTAGTAGTAACCGGTACAGGAACACACCACCGCATGACGGACAGCCCCGTGCCTGTTTCCGTTATCACTGCAAAGGATTTAAGTAATGCCAGTGTAACATCGCTGGACGAGGCCTTACAAAAGCTGACCCCGTCTTTCTCAAGTATGACCAACGGCATGGGGACAACATTGAGTCTGAATGGATTGCCTGATGATTATTTCATTTTTCTGGAAAATGGCAAACGCCTGTATGGAGATGACACCTATGCTCGAATCAATGTTGCCAAAATCAAACGTATTGAAATATTGAACGGCGCTTCTTCCGCTCTTTACGGAACAAATGCTATCGGAGGAGTTATCAACATCATTACTGATGATGTAAAAAATGCTATCAATGTTTCCAGCGATACCCGTTATGCCAGTAAAGGACGTTTTACCCAGTCCGTAAACATAGATGTCAATACCGGCAAGTTCGGCTCCTACACCTCTTATCGCCGTCAGCAGGCCGAAGGATGGCAACTGAATCCATATGAGGAAAACTCCAAAACTCATGAATTGGAAGAAACCGGGAAAGTAGCTTCTACAGGCTTCTATGCAAATACTGTCAATCAAAAATTCACTTTCGATGCTACCGACAAACTCTCCTTTTATGCCCGCGGCGGATATTATGACAACAAGACACGCCGCCCTTATGAAGCATACGACTACAACATATTGCATGAAACCTTTAATTATGGCATTGGTGCCCAATACATGATAAATAAAGGGAATTATATTACCGCAGACTGTTACGCCGATCATTTTTCTTCCTCTTATTGTTTTTTTAAAGACAATAAAACCTATAATGGAAAAGCAGGTGAAGAGCAAGTGCGAAAACGGACCCGTAATCACAATCTTAGCATAAAAGGTATCTTTAAATTAGGTAACCGGCACAAACTTTCAGTCGGCACAGAATATATCGTTGATGTCTTGAAAAGTCAAACAGACAATATAGCCAAAGAAGATGCTTATACACTGGCCTTGTTTGCACAAGATGAAATAAAGTTACTGAGAAACCTACAGGCTTTGATTGGTGTACGTTACATTTATCATGAAAATTTCAAAAATCATGCCACTCCCAATGTAGCACTGATGTATAAACCCGGCAAATTCAATTTCCGTGCCTCCTATGCAGCAGGTTTCCGAACTCCTACCCTGTCTGAACTCTATGCCACTGACATAGCTAAAAAAAATGACAGGTTGACAATAGGTAATTTGGATTTAAAGCCGGAAAAGAATAATTATTTCTCATTGAGTGCAGAGTATGTACATGAGCGTTTTTCAGTATCAGTCAATGCTTTTTATAATAATATTCGTGACATGATAGATTATAATACGATTGCCACGGGAGATAAAGCTATGGAGCAATATGGTCATAAGGAAGTTCGTCAACGTGATAATATAGCGGAGGCTAAAGTCCACGGAATCAATGTATCCGCCAATGCATACCTAGGTGCCGGGTTCAATTTAAGCGGAGGATACACTCATCTTAATACCCAAGATGTGGAATTGGAACAACCCATCGACAAAAGTATAAAAAACGCATACAATATCAATGCCCAATGGGCGCATTCATGGAAAATATATCGGTTGAATATAAATTTGAACGGCCGTATCAACAGCAAGCGTTTCTCTAAAAGTTACGGTTATGCTCCCGAGTATCAATTGTGGGATTTAAACACACGCCATTCTTTCAACTTAAAATCTGTAATCATCGAACCCGGATGCGGCATGGAAAACCTGTTCGATTATATGGATGACCGTCCTTATAACAGCAATTATGCGACACTTACCCCCGGACGTTCATTCTACATCAGTCTGTCTTTAAAATTTAAAAGCTAAAAAATCAAAGACTTATCGAAGATAATATAAAATAAACCTCTATCTTTGCAACGGAATTAGTAATCGGGCTATCACATAGCCCGATGCAAGGGAACTCGGTGTAAATCCGGGGCTGTACCTGCAGCTGTAAATCCTCATGATGTTGATTGGATAGTCTAAAACCACTGTTTCATTTGAAGAAATGGGAAGGTTTCCAATCAGAGGAAAGCCAGAATACCTGCTAAGTCTGTTGAACAATAAACACCAAGCTTCCAGGATTAGAAGTATGTGTCCATTCGAACAAGCGTTTTCCAACGTCTATTCCTTTGTGGCATTCCTCTTTATCAGAGGGAAACTTGATGTTTTATTTTGCAAATTAAATAAAACATAATATGAGGTATTTACTTCCTGCTATTCTACTATTAGGTACACAAATTGCAAGTGCCCAAAGTATTCTCAAAGATAAAGACGATAAAGAATTGTCCGTATTACTGAATGAAGTGGTCATCACGGGTACAGGTACTGAACATTATCTGAAAGATGCTCCCGTACAGACTGAAGTCATAACCAGCAAAGCTTTGGAACAATATCAGGCACGCAGTATAGACGATTTGCTCAGTGGTCTTAGTCCTTCATTGACCTTTCATGATGGTGATATGGGGAGCCATATCCAACTAAACGGATTGAACAATGACTATATCCTGATCATGATAAATGGAAAAAGAATGAATGGCGATGTAGGAGGGCAAAACGACTTGAATCAATTAAATCCAGCTAATATAGAACGCATAGAGATTGTAAAAGGGGCCGCTTCTTCACTTTATGGCAGTGACGCAATAGCCGGAGTTATCAATATCATAACCAAACGTAACCGTGAAAAAATGGAGCTCACCAATACATCCCGCATAGGTGAATATGGTGATATACGTCAAAGTACCAGTTTCGGCTTTAATTATGGAAAGATAAAATCTGTAACCGGAATCAACTTCCGGCATACCGATGGCTGGCGGAATACAGACCTACAGTGGGATCAGAATCAATTGAAATCCGGCTCTACTATGTTGACCGTAAACCGTTCTTCAAACTATACCCTGTCCGAGAACATTGAATGGCAAGTCAATCGCAAACTAGACCTCACTGCAGAAGGCACTTATTATGAGCGTTGGGTAATGCGTACACACGGTCCTTGGAAATATCAAGCCAACGATTTTTATTATCGCAACTATACATTTGCAGTAGGAAGTAAATATAAATTAGGAAAACGGAATTATCTGACTGCAGACCTCTCGTATGGCAGATACGGCTACTTCTATGACTATAAGCTAAACGAGCATACTGATTATTTTCTAGACAATGACCGCCATGAACGTATCACCTACTTTGCCGGTCAACGTATCAAACAAAGTATTCAGAAACAAATATTAGGCCAGGTAAAAAGTGTATTTTATCTTGGAGAGGACCATATTTTAAATGCAGGAATCGAATATCAGTACAATCATTTGGAATCACCTCATCACATTGACGGTGACCGCGCTTCCGTTTATACGTTGGCAGCTTATATACAGGAGGAATGGACAGCCAGAGAAAATCTGGTTCTGACTGCCGGGGTACGAGGAACACAACACAAGGAAACAGGATTGAATTTCAGTCCGAAAATATCAGGACTTTATAAACCCGGAGAACATATTAATTTGCGTGCTTCTTATGCTTTAGGCTACAAAGCACCCACTATTAAAGAACTTTATTATAATTATACCGGCGTTATCGGAGGCGGTGCCTTGACTGCATATCATGGCAACACAGATCTAAAAGCACAAACCTCACAATATGCTTCAATCGGTATCGAGTACGTAGGGCAAAAATTCCAAGCCAGTTTAACCGGATACATGAATTATCTTCACAACATGATTGAGCTGGTTGAAATTTCCGTAACTCCCGATGAAAAGTTTCTTGAAGTAGAAAAGAGCAAACAATATAAGAATCTGACAAAGGCACGTATTTATGGTATGGATTTCACCTTCAACTATCGTCCTGCAAAATCTCTCAGCCTTGCCGGCGGATATAGTTATGCTGATCCAAAAGCGCAATATCCTAACAAAGGTATAGATTATATGAAATATCTTCCTATTGATGCTACTTCCAGCCATAATGCAAATTTAAATATCTTATGGCAACATTCATGGAAACTGTATCGTTTGGGTATCGGCATCTATGGCAGATATCAGTCTACACGCCGTTATATAAATGATAATAATGCCGACGGATTCCAAACTTGGCGTATCAACACAGCCCACTCATTATTAAAAATGAAACGGTGGTCATTAACGATGAATGCCGGGGTAGATAATGTATTTGACTATGTAGACCGTACTCCTTTCGGACGGAATCGTGCCACATCAACTCCCGGAAGAACTTTTTATGTCTCCGCCCTCATTAAATTCAAAAACAATTAATAACCAACAATTTATAAATTAATTTTTATTAGTATGAAAC
>ENA-OYXZ01000637-OYXZ01000637.1-human-gut-metagenome-genome-assembly--contig:-NODE-637-length-14869-cov-4.970433_pt1 | contig 14869 bp, 12 predicted proteins | sample MGYA00243975_ERZ653432 | MGnify/ENA primary metagenome ERZ653432 (study PRJEB26926, sample SAMN06164954) | human gut metagenome | biome: ENVO:00009003; feature: ENVO:2100002; material: ENVO:00002003...
CATACGAGGTGTAGCTCCGTCTCGTGGGCTCGGAGATGTGTATAAGAGACAGCCACAGCTGAATGGTCTTTTTGTCACACCGAAAAACATTGATGACTCGATCAAAAATTTAAGTTTTCTGATTTCGGAGGGACTCAATATTGCGCTTCTGGGAGATAAAGAGGAATAGGGACAAAAGAAAAGGCATATAATTCTCTCAAGGTGGTGATAGGGTGAGGAGACGATTGCTTCTTTTTCTGGTGACGATAGATTTTGTGCTGGTCTGCGCTTTTGCGTATTGCTGGGGTGGCGGACTGGTGCAGTTTCTGGGGCAGAATCTGTCCCTGAAATTTTATAACGGAGTGCTTAATCTTTATGTGCCGGGGGTACTGGGGGCGCAGGAGGAAGGAATTCCGAATATATACCGGGATGTGACGGCTTCCATGTATCCAGCAATTGCACAAAACGAGCAGCGGCTGTGGTATGAATCACAGGAGGAAAACCTGGCGTATTATGAGAATCAGGCAGCAGAGGAAAACGAACAGGCAAAGCAGATCATTGCGGAAAATGAAAAGGCGGTAACGGAACAGCCAGTGCAGCAGGAAAGTCAGAATGTGGACGAGACTCCGACACAAAAAGAGTCCAAAAAGCCGGAGAAAAAAACAGAAACTTCCGGGAAAAAAGTTTCTGTCAACCGCAAAAAACTGCAGGATTTTGATTATCTGAGACAGACCTTTTATCAGGTTGATAATACAACGACCATCGGGAAAAATCAGCTGGACGTGGATAAGCTGATGAAACCGGATCTAAGGATTGACCAGTCGGTGGACGGCCCGCAGATTTTAATTTATCATACCCATTCCCAGGAACGGTATGCCGATTCAAAAGATGAAAAAACGGGTGTTGTCGGAGTGGGAGATTATCTGACGGAATTGTTGGAAGGGGAAGGATTTCAAGTCATGCATCATAAAGGAGAATACGATGTGGGCGACCGGGATCATGCATATTCCAAGGCAGCCCCGTCGATTCAGAAAATCATAAATGATAATCCATCGATTCAGGTAGTGATCGATTTACATAGAGACGGCGTGGGAGAAAACACGCGTCTGGTGACAACGCAAAACGGAAAAAAGATGGCAAAGATCATGTTTTTTAACGGACTGAGCAGAACAACGGCTTCCGGGGATATTCCGTATTTAAAAAATCCGTATATTTCCGATAATCTGGCGTTTTCGTTTCAGATGCAGCTTGCCGCTGCGGAATATTATCCGGATTTTACAAGGCGGATTTATCTAAAAGGGTACCGCTTTAATATGCATTTCTGTCCGAAGAGCATGCTGGTGGAAGTGGGCGCACAGACGAATACGTTTGAGGAAGCAAAAAATGCGATGGAACCACTTGCAGATCTGTTTGCAAAAGTGTTGAAATAACGGCTGTAAATGTTACAATGTACTTATATGAGGAGGGCATTTTTATGGTTGATTATACAGAAGGCTCAGGCAGACAGTATCACACAGGCGTGGGACCGCAGGACATAGGTAAGTATGTGATCCTGCCGGGAGATCCCAAACGATGTGCAAAGATTGCGGAATTTTTAACGGATGCAAAGCAGGTGGCAGATAACCGGGAATTTACGACTTACACCGGAACGTTAGATGGCGTCAGGGTGAGTGTGACTTCCACCGGAATCGGCGGACCGTCGGCTGCGATTGCCATCGAGGAGCTTTCCAAATGCGGTGCACACACGTTTTTGCGTGTAGGCACCTGCGGCGGAATGCAGGAAAATATACTTGGCGGAGATCTGGTGATTGCAGACGGAGCGATCCGGATGGAGGGGACAAGCCGCGAGTATGCACCGGTCGAATATCCGGCTGTCCCGGATTTTACAGTGACTACTGCACTGGTACAGGCAGCAAAAAAACGCGGGATACGTCATCATGTCGGCGTTGTACAGAGCAAGGATTCCTTTTTCGGACAGCATGAGCCGCAGATTATGCCGGTAAGTTATGAGCTCACGCAGAAATGGCAGGCATGGCTTAGGATGGGATGTCTGGCATCGGAGATGGAATCGGCGGCACTTTTTATTGCCGGAAGTTTTTTGCATGTGCGTGTGGGCGCCTGCTTTCTTGTCCTTGCCAATCAGGAGCGGGAAAAAAGGGGGCTGCCGAACGTGCAGGTGCATGATACAACGCAGGCAATCGCTACAACTGTGGATGCCATCCGGTTGCTGATACAGGAGGATAAAGATGCAGACAGATTATAAAGAACTGATCCGGAGTGCGTTTCAGGCGAGAAAGCGGGCGTATACACCGTATTCCCGTTTTCAGGTGGGTGCGGCTCTTCTGGCCAAAAACGGAACTGTGTATCAGGGATGCAATATAGAAAATGCTTCCTATCCTGCAACAAACTGTGCCGAACGTACGGCATTTTACAAGGCGGTCAGTGAGGGTGTGCGGGAATTTCAGGCGATTGCAATCGTTGGTGGAAGTGTTTTGTACCCCAAAACGGCAGAGGAAAACCAATGTACGGATCTTTGCAGTCCGTGTGGAATCTGCAGACAGGTGATGCGGGAATTCTGTCCGGGAGATTTTGAGATTGTACTTGCAAGGTCCCAGGAGGACTATGAAGTACACACGCTGGAGGAACTGCTGCCTCTTAGTTTTGGACCGGAAAATCTTAAGAAACAGGGAGGGGAGTAAATCATGGACAGACGATTGAAACGTGTTTTTGTAATAGTACTCGATTCGATGGGAATGGGAGCGATGGCAGATGCCGCACGCTTCGGAGATGAAGGTGCCGATACATTGGGGCATATTTCACAGACCGTGGAACATTTTTATATTCCAAATCTGGCATCTTTAGGGCTGGCAAACCTGAAATCCTTAAAACAGGTACAGCCGCAGGAACATCCACTTGGATATTATGCGGCACTGAATGAAAAAAGCAACGGAAAAGACACCATGACCGGACACTGGGAGATGATGGGGATTGAAACAAAAAAGCCTTTCATCACCTTTACGGAACATGGATTTCCGCCGGAGCTGATCGCAGAACTGGAAAAAAGATGCGGCAGAAAAATTATAGGAAACCGGGCGGAAAGCGGAACAAAGATTTTAGAGGAACTCGGCGAGCAGGAAATCAGGGAAGGAAAGCTGATCGTGTACACATCGGCAGATTCGGTTCTGCAGATCTGCGGGAACGAGGAGACGATGGGATTAGAGACCCTGTATCATTACTGTGAGATTGCCAGGGAACTGACGATGCGTGATGCGTGGAGGGTGGGACGCGTGATCGCCCGCCCGTATGTGGGAAAGAAAAAAGGCGAGTTTGTCAGAACCAGTAACCGCAGGGATTATGCGTTGAAACCGACCGGGCCAACAGCATTAAATGCGCTTCAGGAAGCCGGATATGACGTGCTGGCAGTCGGAAAGATCCATGATATTTTTGACGGATACGGAATTACAAAAAGTCTGCATTCGACCAGCAGTGTCCATGGGATGGACCAGACCATTGCGCTGGCCCAATCCGATTTCTGCGGTTTGTGCTTTACCAATCTGGTCGATTTTGATGCCCTGTGGGGACACCGGAGAAATCCGATCGGATACGGAGAGGAAATCGAGAGGTTTGACAAAAAGCTCGGAGAACTTATGCCACTGCTTAAAAAAGAGGATCTGCTGATGATCACGGCGGACCATGGAAACGATCCAACGTATAAGGGCACGGATCACACAAGAGAGCAGGTGCCGCTGCTTTTGTATTCGCCATCCGATCAGGGAAGCGGGTCGCTCCCGACACAGGATACATTTGCGGTGATCGGGGCGACCATTGCGGATAATTTTGGAGTGCAGATGCCGGCAAATACGATCGGCACATCACTTCTTCCGTTGTTATAGTTTGCAGAAGAGAGGGAAAAGCCGATGATGAATCGATTTATTGCACACAATATGCCAAAAATAGAGCTGCACTGTCATCTGGACGGTTCGATGAGCCTGCCCCTGATCCAGAAACTGATGCAGCAGGAGGGGAAAGAGCCGCTGGGGCTGGAAGAACTGCGGGAAAAACTGGTGGCACCGATGGACTGCAGTTCACTGGCAGAGTATCTGGAGAAGTTTGAACTGCCGCTTGGCTGCCTGCAGACGAAGGAGGGACTTTCGGCAGCAGCACAGGATCTGGCACTTTCTGCAGCAAAAGAACAGGTCAAATATCTGGAAGTGCGTTTTGCACCTGCATTTTCCATGGAGCAGGGGCTTTCGGTCCGGGAAATCTTAGAGAGCGTCCGGGATGGCCTGAAAAAAGCAGAAGAAAAAGCGGACATCCTGACCGGAATGATTGTCTGCACCATGCGCAATCTGGAAACCGAAAAAAATATTGCCATGTTAAAAGAAGCGCGGGAATTTCTCGGAAACGGTGTTGTTGCCTGTGATCTGGCAGGGGATGAAAAGGCGTACCCGACAGCAGCGTTTGCGGACGTATTTGCCACTGCAAAAAAATATGGCATGCCATATACCATCCATGCAGGAGAATGTGGAAGCAGGGAAGAAATCCGTACGGCCATTGAACTGGGAACATCGCGGATCGGTCACGGAATTGCCATGAGCGGGGACGAGGAATTAAAGAAGGAAGTTGCAGAGAAAAAGATCGGAGTGGAACTGTGTCCGACGAGTAATCTGCAGACAAAGGCGGTCACGGATTTTACAGACTATCCGTTCCGGGAATTTTACGATGCCGGAATTTTGCTTTCCATCAATACGGACAACCGTACCGTCAGCGATACCAGCTGTACGGATGAATATATGCGTCTGGCAGAAGCCGGGATGTTTCAAGAGCCGATGTGTGAGAAAATTTATATGGCTTCGCTGCATTCGGCATTTGCGGACGATGATACCAAACAGGTATTATGGAAAAAGTGGATGTCAATGTTTGATTTATAGACCTGTTTTCGGTATAATGTAACATTGCGTAGGTTCTATCAGCATCTGATGGACCGTACTTATCAAACGATAAATTATAGTAGAAAGAAAAAGAGGAATAAGATGTCAATCGATCAGAGCAAAATTCGTAATTTTTGTATTATTGCCCATATTGATCACGGTAAGTCTACACTTGCGGATCGAATCATAGAAAAAACAGGAACGCTGACCAGCCGTGAGATGCAGGCACAGGTTCTCGATAATATGGATCTGGAGCGTGAGAGGGGAATCACGATCAAATCCCAGGCAGTGCGCATCATTTATCAGGCAAAGGATGGAGAGGAATATATTTTTAACCTGATTGATACGCCGGGACACGTGGATTTTAATTATGAAGTATCCCGGAGTCTTGCAGCGTGTGATGGTGCCATCCTGGTTGTGGATGCCGCACAGGGGGTGGAAGCCCAGACACTTGCCAATGTCTATCTGGCACTGGATCATGATCTGGATGTGCTTCCGGTCATCAATAAGATTGATCTGCCGAGTGCACGCCCGGAAGAGGTCGCACAGGAAATCGAGGATGTGATCGGTATCGAGGCGATGGATGCTCCGCGTATTTCTGCAAAGACCGGACTGAATATTGAGGAAGTGCTTGAACAGATCGTGACAAAGATTCCGGCACCTGCCGGAGATCCGAAGGCACCGCTTAAGGCGTTGATCTTCGATGCGCTGTATGATTCCTATAAGGGGGTAATTGTTTTCTGCCGGATCAAGGAAGGTACCGTCAAAGTGGGAACCAAAATCAAAATGATGGCCACAGGAGCCGAGGATCTGGTGACAGAAGTGGGATATTTCGGTGCCGGGCAGTTTATTCCGTGTGACGAGCTTTCCGCAGGTATGGTTGGATATATCGCGGCGAGCATTAAAAATGTGCGCGATACACGTGTCGGAGACACTGTGACAGAGCTCGACCGCCCGTGTGCAGAACCGCTTCCGGGATATAAAAAGGTCAATCCGATGGTGTACTGCGGATTATATCCGGCAGACTCTGCCAAGTATCCGGATCTGCGGGATGCGCTTGAAAAACTGCAGGTCAATGATGCATCGTTACAGTATGAACCGGAGACATCCCTTGCCCTGGGATTTGGATTCCGCTGCGGATTTCTGGGATTACTGCATCTTGAGATTATTCAGGAGCGTTTAGAGCGTGAGTTTAATCTGGATCTTGTGACTACGGCACCCGGTGTTATTTATAAGGTGCACAAGACCAACGGAGAAGTGTTTGACCTGACCAATCCGTCCAATCTGCCGGACCCTTCGGAGATTGAATATATGGAGGAACCGTTTGTATCGGCAGAGATCATGGTAACCAGCGAGTATGTCGGGGCAATTATGAAGCTTTGTCAGGAACGCCGCGGTATTTATATCAGCATGGATTATATTGAAGCAACCCGTGCCGTGATCAAATATGATATGCCACTGAATGAGATTATTTATGATTTCTTTGATGCATTAAAGTCGCGGTCCCGCGGATATGCCTCTTTTGATTATGAAATGAAAGGATATGTCCGTTCCGACCTTGTCAAACTGGATATTCTTATTAATAAGGAGATGGTGGACGCCTTATCCTTTATTGTATTCAAAGACAGTGCATACGACAGAGGCCGTAAAATGTGTGAGCGTCTGAAAGAAGAGATTCCGAGACATCTGTTTGAAATCCCGATTCAGGCAGCCGTAAACGGAAAAGTCATCGCTCGTGAAACGGTTAAGGCCATGCGCAAGGATGTCCTGGCAAAATGTTACGGCGGTGATATTTCCCGTAAGAAAAAGCTTCTGGAGAAACAGAAGGAAGGAAAGAAGCGTATGCGTCAGGTCGGAAACGTAGAGATTCCACAGAAGGCGTTTATGAGTGTACTGAAGTTAGATGAGGAGTAGGAAAAACGAATGAAAAAATATGTGAGCTTATATGTTCATATACCGTTTTGCGTCGTAAAATGCAAATACTGTGATTTCCTGTCGTTTGATGGGGAAAGCTATGGAACGATGCTTCGCTATGTTGATTGCCTGTGTCAGGAGATCAAGATGTATGCGCCAATCGTTGCAGACTACGGGGTGCGAAGTATCTTTATCGGGGGAGGAACACCATCCCTGTTAGATGAATCTCTGATCACAAATATCATGGCATTTATCCGCCGGTATTTCCATGTGGAGAAGAATGCTGAGGTGACGATCGAGGCGAACCCGGGGACGTTGCGCCATCAGAAGTTAAATGGCTATAAGGCGGCAGGTATTAACCGGATCAGCATCGGGTTACAGTCTTGCGATGATGATATGTTAAAGAAACTGGGAAGAATTCATAATTTTGACCAGTTTGTGGCAAGCTACAATGCAGCGAGACGCGCGGGATTCCAGAATATTAACATTGATATTATGTCCGGGCTTCCGGGGCAGACGATTCATACCTATGTCGATACGTTGTCCCGTGTAATTGAGTTTGGACCAGAGCATATATCTGCATATTCCTTGAGTATCGAGGAGGGTACGCCGTTTGCAAAAGATCCGCAGATCTTAAGTGAACTGCCACCGGAGATGGTGGATCGCCGGATGTATGAGATTACGAAACAGCTTCTGGCGGCACACGGTTATGACCGTTACGAATTTTCCAATTATGCAAAGCCGGGATATGAGTGCAAGCATAACATGGTTTACTGGACGGGCGGCGAGTATATCGGCTTTGGTATTGGCGCATCCTCGTATTTCCAGGGGAAACGGTTCAACAACATGCGCGATATCTTCAAATATATTGAGCTGATGGAAAACCTGTCTGACAAGTTTGTAGAGACAGATAATATGGAGCTTCTGTATAACGATACGACGCGGACATTGCGTGAGAATGTGACGAATATCTACATAGATGCACGGATGGAGGAATTCATGTTCCTTGGTCTGCGGATGACCTGTGGCGTGAGCCGAGAGGACTTCAAGGAACGGTTCAATAAAGATATCTATGAGGTATATGGAAGCGTCCTGAATAAATATATCGGAGAAGGCTTCATGGCAAGCGAAGGTGACCGGATCTATCTGACGGATGCCGGGATAGATGTCAGCAATGTGATTCTGGCAGATTTCCTGCTGGATTCTTAATTGAATCGGGAAGAGGAGAGAATCATTTTTCCTTTGGAAGTTTCATTTGCATAGCAATAAAAAAGAAACGATTTTCAATTTGAAAACCGTTTCTTTTTTGTTGCTTTATTTGTTATCGTTTTCTTCCATGTTCTTTCTTGCCGTTGCAAGCATCAGCTTGATACGGTTTACCTGATTGACTTCAGAAGCACCCGGATCATAGTCGATTGCGACGATGTTGGCATCCGGATAAGCATGACGCAGGGATTTGATAACACCCTTACCGACAATGTGGTTTGGCAGACAGGCAAATGGCTGACAGCATACGATGTTGCTGGCACCACTCTTTATAAGCTCGACCATCTCGCCGGTCAGGAACCAGCCTTCACCGGTCTGGTTACCGATGGATACGATCGGACGGGCATATTCTGCCAGCGTCTTGATGTGCACTGGTGGATGGAACCGCTTACTCTTCTTTAAGGCACTGACTACCGGGTGGCGCAGTGCTTCGAGTGCAGCAATACCAAGGTTTCCGTTTCTTGCAGACTTCTTCGTCTTGCCAAGGTATTCATATTTGTAATTGTTGTTGTAGAAGCAGTACTGGAAGAAGTCCAGCAGATCCGGCATAACTGCTTCGGCACCTTCTGCCTCCAGAAGCTCTACTAAGTGGTTGTTGGCAGATGGGAGGAACTTAACAAGAATCTCGCCAACGATACCAACACGCGGTTTCTTTATATTTTCATTCAAAGGCACGTTGTCGAAGTCTTTGACGATATCATGTACCAGTTTACTGAATCCGCGACCGCCATTTTCCATGCAACGGATGGCTGCATGTTCCCATTTGCGGTGCAGCTTATTGACAGATCCCTTTACCTTCTCGTATGGACGAGTCTGGTAGACAACGCGCATGAACAGATCTCCGATTGCGAGCGCCTGCATCGCGCATTTGACCGTCTTCATATTCCATACGAAACCGGAGTTATTCTCAAAGCCCTGTACGGAGAGGGCAATCACCGGAATCTGTGGGTAGCCGGCCTTCGCAAGTGCACGACGGATAAAGCCAACGTAGTTTGTTGCACGGCAGCCACCGCCGGTCTGTGTCATAATAAGTGCTAGTTTATTGATGTCATATTTGCCGGATGTGATGGCATGCATCATCTGACCTACAACGATTAAAGAAGGATAGCAGGCATCGTTGTTTACATATTTTAAGCCGGTATCAATGACTTCTTTTGTTGCATCCGGAAGAATCTCAATATTTAATCCCATATGGCGCATCGCTGGAGCCAATACATTGAAATGAATTGGGGAGAGCTGTGGTACCAATACAGTATAATCCTTCATATCTGTTGTGAATTCTACACGGTTATAATTACTTGGCATCGGGCATGGTGTAAAATTATGCTTTCTTCTGACATTGACTGCACTGATCAGCGAACGGATACGGATACGTGCCGCACCTAAGTTGCTGACTTCATCAATCTTTAATACGGTATAGATCTTACCGGAGTTTGTCAGGATATCGTTGACACAGTCGGTCGTAACGGCATCCAGACCACAGCCGAAGGAATTTAACTGGATCAGCTCTAGATTCCTGCTTGACTTGACGTAGTTTGCAGCCTTGTACAGACGGGAGTGGTACATCCACTGATCGGATACGATCAAAGGACGCTCTACTTTGCCAAGATGTGCAACAGAGTCTTCTGTTAAAACAGCGATATCATACGAGTTAATAAGCTCCGGAAGTCCGTGGTTGATCTCCGGATCCAGATGGTATGGACGACCGGCAAGCACGATACCGAGTTTATCGGTCTTCTCCAGATAAGCGATCGTCTCTTCACCCTTTTTCTGAATGTCCGCTTTGACTGCATCTGCCTCTGCATAAGCAGCCTCAACCGCTTCGTTTATTTCTTCCTTTGTGACGTTTGTATATTTCGAGAATTCACGCAGCAGACGATCCTTTAGTGCATCTTTATTATCAAGTGCAAATTCACACATAAGTGCTCTTGTATTATCAGTTGATGCTCCGTCTACAAGCACAACCTCCATATTGTTATGGTCATAATCCTGATTTTTAATACATTCTAATATTCCATTAATATTCTGTTCCTCGTTATATGCAATAACACACATAGTAATAAGCATATCAGACATTTATTATCTCCTTCTACTCTTTGTCACTGAAAGCCTCTCGCTTCCAACAACAGATTCAAATGTATCCCAAAGCACCCTGCAATCCTCTGCAAAACCAAACTTTCTTAATGCCTCAAGATTATACTTCATCTTCGCAGGAAGTACTTCCTCAACATACGCTTTATCCGGATTGGCGGCATTGCCTAATATTTTATCTTCATCTTTATAAGCTATGCTTGTTCTTGATGTAAGCCCAGCCGGCAAAAGCAGTGTTGCATACATTTCTTTAGAATACTGCTTTACATACTCAGGCACTTCCGGTCTTGTGCCGACAAGTGTCATATCTCCTGCAAGAATGTTAAATAACTGTGGGAATTCATCAGCTCTTATCTTTCTTAAAAGCTTTCCCATTCTTGTTATTCTTCTGTCATTATCCACAGTCACAGAAGCACCAAGCTCATTAGCATTAACAACCATTGTCCTGAACTTGTATATCTTAAATATTCTTCCATACTGTGTAACTCTTTCCTGTCTGAAAAATACAGGTCCTCTTGAATCACATTTTATAAGTATTGCAATTATTAACATCGGCAATGCAAGCACAGCAAGCATTATTGATGCAACTACGATATCAAATAATCTCTTCACCATTAAAGAAGCTCTACGTTTATTAACTATATTGTAATATTTTCTTACTTCCCTTGTTCTCATAAACTTTGGAAGCTCATTCCATTTTCTAAGCTGCATACCAACCTCTTTTCTGCCAGTCTGTTAAACCTGTTATTTAAGGCTGTTAAAATTCTCTATAACATATTCTATCTGTTCATCTGTAAGATTAGTATGAAGTGGAAGTGTGACTTCATTGTGATACATTTCAAAAGATTTTGGGAAATCTTTTATATCAAAGCCAAGCTGCTTATATGCTGTGTGCATAGGAAGCGGCTTGAAATGTACATTCGTTGCAATTCCTGCTTCTGCCATTCTTATTATAAACTGGTTTCTGTCTTCTACATCTCTTCCAAGGAGTCTTGTAAGAAACAGATGTCCACTTGATGAATATTCATCTGTATAATGGCACAGGCACTCAACATCATCTGCCTTAATACCATCTGTATACATATTAATCATCTGCTTTCTTCTTGCAAGCATCCCCTCATATCTTGTCATCTGAGCAAGACCTATGGCGGCTGTTATATCTGTCATATTACACTTATAAAGTGGTGCAATAATGTCATATTCCCACGCACCAAGCTTAGTCTTTGCAAGTGCATCCTTTGACTGTCCGTGAAGGCTCATAAGCATAATCTTTTTGTATATTTCTTCATCGTCTATTCCGTCAAGTTCTCTCCATACAAGGCCTCCACCTTCACCTGTTGTAAAGTTCTTAACAGCATGGAAAGAAAATGATGTAAAGTCCGCACATTGTCCGCTCTTATGTCCATTTCTTGACGCACCATATCCGTGTGCCGAATCAGCAAGTATAAGAACTCTTCCAAGTGCCTCCTGATAAGCATTAGCCGGCTTAAATAAAGCCTTCTTGCTCTCAAGTATTGCCCTTATCTTATCATAATCGACCATTACACCAGCTATATCCACTGGAATAACCGCCTTGGTCTTCTCTGTTATGGCTGCTTCAAGCTCATCATAATCAAGATGATAAGTTCCCTCCTGCACATCAATAAGCTTTAAAGTTGCACCAACGTGGCATACAACACTTGCTGATGCTGTATATGTGTATGCCGGAACTATCACCTCATCTCCCGCTCCAATTCCGAATAATCTAAGAGCCGTCTCCATACACGCTGTAGCTGAATTAAGACACGCACCTCTCTTAGTGCCAGTGAACTCTGCCATCTGTCTTTCTAATTCCTTGGTTCTTGGACCTGTTGTAATCCAGCCCGACCTTAATGCTTCGCTTACTGCTTCAATTTCCTTTTCTGATATATCTGGTGGTGAAAATGGTATATTCATCTTTTTTGTCATTATTATCCTTCTGCCTCTTTTCTATACATTCTGCATAATCTAATTAGAAGATGTGGCTGTAGGCGTTGTTACCGTTGGCGTCTGTACAGTCGCAGTCTCACTTGTCTTTGTCATATCCGGGAACGCATATGTCATATCACCTGCTGTATTAGGTATTGATATAGTATAGCTTACTGTATTATACCCAGATTGTGACAATGTTATAGTCTTGTTGCCACTTGATTTGCTAAATGAGCAGGGAACAACACCTATGTATACACTATCCACATACAGAGCCGCTCCTGATGGTGCTGTTATATTAACACTATAACCATTAGTAAGGCTCGCTGATGTCGTCTTTGCTGTTGTTGACGAGCTTGTACTTGTCATATCAATAACCTTAGTCTTGTAATCTGAATTAACCGTAAATGTCTCTGTATAAGTTTCATAATGGTTAGCCTGTAATGTAAGTGTATGAGAACCATATGTTAATGACACAGGCTTTGAGTAATCAACTTCACTTCCATCTATTGCCATAATTGCATTCTCTGGTGTAACTGAGAAGTTGATTGCACCCTTTTTAGCTGAAAGCTGCTTATATTCTGAGAAATCAAGCGTTGAAGTCGCATCTTTCTTAATAGTTACTTTCTTGGTTGCTGTCATATCTGCACTCTGAAGCTCAACATCATAAGTACCAACTCCGACAGTAAGCATCATATCCTGTGTAACACCATACAAAAGACTGCTTCCTAATGTCACATAACCACCTACAAATGCATCTATTCCTGTCAGTTCCAGATATCCGTGCCCATTATCAACCGATATTGAGTACAGCTTATCATCAATTCCTCTTAACGTAAGTTCATCTTCCTTTACAATCTGTGCAATGCTTATAAGATTACCTCCAGAGGTTACTACCGTATAATCCCTGTAATTAAGCGTAGTCTGTCCAATCACCACACTCTTAGAGCTTTCATCAAGCTCTATATCCGTAACTGATGTCCTGCTCCACGCATTCTTTGAACCATATATCTTGGTTGCCTTGCCATATTTGTTGCAGTATACATCATATATCTCTCCGGGCTGTATCAATGTCGCCGCCTTAAGCTTTCCATAAGCATCCTGTATATCAGTACCACCTGTATACATTACTGAATATTCCGTTCCAGTTTCAACATCAATAAAATGTATATTCTTAAGCGTGGTATCTATTGACGATACTATCCCCACTAGTGTTGCATTGTCACTGTTCTTGGCTATGTCTGTTACATTGCCCTTTTTCTTCGCTGGTGTAATTGAACTGCCCGGTACAATCGCTCCGTTACTTCCCGATGTTCCACAACCTGTCTGGCATATTATCATAATGGCAGTCATTATAATAACTGCCATTCTCTTTACAACCGAATATGGCTTAATTATGTTAAACAGATGTGTCCTGCTTCTTGTAATACCACTTTCGTTCTTTGTTCTATTAGCTTTATTATATATAAATGTATGTTTCATTCCCTGTATCCTGATTATAATCGTTTATTGGCTATACCTATGGGAATTTTACCACACACAGCATATTTTATCAATTAATTCTCTTCTTCTTTCATTCTGCTCAATAACCTTCCTTAGTTTATCTACATTTTTATCTGGAATCCACGATTTATTACTATTAATATACTGGTTAATTATCTTCCAGAATTTCTCCGGATATGACAAAAGTGTCATAAGAAGTTCAAGCTCATTATCATCAAGAGGACATATTCTGTCATATTCATCAAGAAGCCTGTAGAACACACTATTTTCCCAGTTATACTTCTCCATAACTTTTCTTATGAACTGGTACAAATCACTAATCTGGCACTCATTCTTATATCTGTCAAAATTAACAACATAAGTATCCTTTCCACCGATAAGCACATTATGGTAAGTATAGCTTCCATGCGAAATCTCTCCATTAACCGCCGCATCTAGAAGCCTCTCATCAAATCTTTCGTCCATAAGCCTCTCGCTTGCATTGCACGCCTCCTCATAATAGTCACCGATATGCTTAAATGCCAGCTGCTCAAATGTCTGTCTGCCTTTTTTCTGCTTAAGATAATTGTATGCTTTCTTTAATTCCCTTGTGTGCTTCACATATGTCTTTCTTAGTGCTGTTTCCTTCCTGTTCTGGCATGCCTTAAGCTCTGCCTGTGCATACTCCTTGTACTCTGTCTCACCACATGGATTAATCTTAAGCTCGCTTCCAGCCTCCCTTAACGCCATATGAAGATACGCCATCATACTCACCGCTCTGCACATATCCCCCATATCCTTTACATCACTTTCCTTCGCATCAAACCAGTCTTTTAAAATATATCTTCTGCCGTCCTCATCCTGCGACACAAGCTGTCCCTCATTATTTCTTACATATGTATCTGTATTGCCAAATCCCGCTGATTTTAATATCTGTGTAATATTATTCTCCCTCTCATAATACTTGTCAGGCTTCTCACACTGGGTAAAAAGCTTATACCCCTGTCCAGTTGCAATAATAATACCGCCCCTGCCTCTTATCATACGGTTAATGCTGATATTATATTGTTCTAACACCTTTTCTGATTTCTCATTCACGAATATACCCTCCAATCCAACTAGGCCTACTTATCATATGCATGTGTTCAATAAAAAATGCTTTGCCATTCAGTGACAAACATAGTTTTTTTTGTTAAAATTATGGGCAGTAATAATGCGAACTATTGCAAATTTTATATAGCCAAATAACAGATTTAAAG
>ENA-OYXZ01000638-OYXZ01000638.1-human-gut-metagenome-genome-assembly--contig:-NODE-638-length-14865-cov-5.386833_pt1 | contig 14865 bp, 14 predicted proteins | sample MGYA00243975_ERZ653432 | MGnify/ENA primary metagenome ERZ653432 (study PRJEB26926, sample SAMN06164954) | human gut metagenome | biome: ENVO:00009003; feature: ENVO:2100002; material: ENVO:00002003...
GAGATGTAGCTCCGTCTCGTGGGCTCGGAGATGTGTATAAGAGACAGACAAAAAATGCCGCTTGTGTTATTATAACCCTAACAGAAATCTTTAATTATGTCCAGAGAGGCATACAAGGTTATCATACAATAAACAGGTGTATCATATCTTGCGTGTCTTGACGCAAGATTTTTTTTGAGGTTTTATGGAAATTAAGGCAAACATTATGGATGATACGGCTGTCGCCCGCGCGCTTAAAAGGGTATCGCACGAGATTATCGAAAGAAACGACTCCCTGGAAAACGTCGTGATTATCGGCATTAAAAGCCGTGGTATCCCCCTTGCCGGAATAATTGCCGAAAACGTGAAAAAATACGAAGGCGTGTCGCTTGACGTGGGTGAACTCGATATAAGTCTTTATCGTGACGACCTTGCGGAAAAAAGCGAAACTCCCGTTATCGAAAAAATCAACGTTCCCTTTGAAGTAAGGGGACGAGACGTCGTCCTTGTTGACGACGTTTTGTTTACCGGAAGGACGGCGCGCGCCGCAATCGACGCCGTGTTCACGCTGGGACGTCCGCGCACGATACAACTTGCCGTGCTTATCGACCGCGGCCATCGCGAACTTCCGATACGCGCGGACTATGTCGGCAAAAACCTGCCAACGTCCAAGCAGGAGGTCGTAAGGGTAATGATACCGCCCTATGACGAGAAAATCGCCGTCGACCTGTTTTCACTCTGATATATCAAAATATAAATAAATTTTAAAGGAGATTGTTACTTATGAAGATGATTTACAACGTTGAAGACAAGTTGTCCTTCAAACAAACGCTTGTGTACTCGCTTCAACAATTCTTGGCGGTCGTATGCGCGACGATTCTCGTGCCTATTCTTTCCTCGGGAAACGGCGTCAACATGAGCCCCGCTGCCGCACTTTTCGGCGCAGGTATCGCAACTCTGTTCTACGTATGGGTTACCAAGAAAAAGAGCCCGATGTTCATCGGAAGCTCGTTCGCGTTTATCTCGGCGTTGATCGGCGCAACTCAATACGGCTGGTGGGGAATTATTCTCGGCGGCGTATTCGCAGGCGCTGTATACTGCATACTTGCCTTTATCGTCTGGAAGAAAGGTACTGAATGGATCAACAAACTTATGCCCGCGGTCATCATCGGGCCCACGGTTGCTCTTATCGGCTTAGGTCTTTCGGGCAGCGCAATCGGCAACCTTACCACTGCAAGCGGCAGCGGACAATCTTACAACCTTGTCGCAATCTTTTGCGGATTGTTTGCCTTCTTCGTAACGGTTTTTGTATCCTGCAAGGGCAGCAAAAAAATGCAACTTATGCCTTTCATCATCGGTATCGGCGCAGGTTACCTTCTCGCATCGTTCTTCTCCATCTTCGGATACGCATGCGACGTCGAATATCTCAAAATCGTCAACTGGACTCCGCTTGTCGAAAACTTCGTAAAAGACGGCAAATTCACGGGCGTCACCGCATTCCTCGATTATCCGCACCTTGCGATTATCGAAGCAATTAAGGAATCCGTAAACGGCACCGCAAGACTTACCGGCACGGGCGTCGGCGCAATCGCGCTTCTGTTCATCCCCGTATCTCTGGTTGTTTTCGCGGAACATATCGCGGACCACAAAAACATGAGCACCATCATAGAAAAAGACCTTCTTAAAGACCCCGGTCTCCATCGCACGCTCATCGGCGACGGCTTCGGAACGACCGTCGGCACGATCTTCGGCTGCTGCCCCAACACCACTTACGGCGAAAGCATCGGCTGTGTGGCAATCACCAAAAACGCCTCGATTTACACCATAATCGGCGCGGCTGTTATCGCGATTATAATCGCGTTTTTCAGCCCGTTCATCGCACTTATCGAAACAATCCCCGTCTGCGTTCTGGGCGGCGTATGCCTGGCGCTCTACGGATTTATCGCAGTCAGCGGTCTTAAAATGCTGCAAAACGTTGACCTCGGCGAAAGCAAAAACCTCTTCGTCGTATCGGCAATCCTTATTACGGGTATCGGCGGACTCGCTCTTAAATTCGGTCTTGCAACGAAGGGCAAAGCAATCGTCACCATCACCAACATCGCAACCGCTCTTATCGTAGGTATCCTTACCAACGTCATTCTTTCCATCAAAACCAAGAAAGAAAAACAGGGCGAAGTCAAAGACGGCGAAAGCATCGCGGTCGTGGGCGAAGGCGTAACGTATGACACGGACGACAAACTCCCCGGCGTCAGAAAAGACGAAGTCGTGGCAGACAGCGAAGCAGTCGACGAAGCAGTCGAAGAACTCGGACTCGAAGACGAAGACAAAACCGCGACGGTGGAATTCCAGGCGGTTGAAGAAGCAAAGGACGAATCGTCCGACAAGTAATAATCAACGAAATATCAAAAAGTCCTCATAGTTTTATGAGGACTTTTTTTATACCTGAAATGCAACTTTTTACATAGTTTTAAAACAAGGTAACCCTTTTTTTCTTTGGCACGTTACGGGGGCATTTGCGATATAAAAAAGCCCTGACAAAAGTCAGGGCAATGCAATTATTCGTTCAATTATTGCGGATTATTTCGTACCGAAAATTCTGTCGCCGGCGTCGCCGAGGCCGGGGACGATGTAGCCGTTTTCGTTAAGGTGAGAGTCTTTGCAGCCGACGAAGATGTGTACGTCGGGATGTTTTGCGTGGACTTTTTCAATTCCTTCGGGCGCGCCGATGATGCTCATAAACTTAATGTTCTTGCAGCCTTTCGCCTTAATGAAGTCGATTGCCGCGATTGCGCTGCCACCGGTTGCGAGCATCGGATCGAGAATGATGACTTCGCGGTTTGCGATATCGTCGGGAAGTTTGCAGTAGTACTCCTTGGGTTCAAGCGTTTCGTGGTCGCGATAAAGACCGACGTGTCCGACTTTTGCGGTGGGGACAAGAGCAAGGATACCGTTTACCATGCCGAGACCTGCGCGGAGAATAGGCACGATTGCGATGTCATTTGCAATAACGCGGGTTTTAGTGACCGCAATCGGGGTTTTAACCTCAATTTCTTGCGTATTGATATCGCGGAGAGCCTCAAACGCCATAAGCATTGCGACTTCTTCCACAAGTTCGCGAAACTCTTTGCTGCCGGTACGTTCATCACGCATAATTGCAATTTTGTGTGTGATAAGAGGGTGATTGAAAATGGTTACGTTGTTCATAAAACACCTCACAATATTTACTTTTAACATAGTAACATTTCGGCGTTTTTTTTGCAAGCAAAATACGCATTGTTCGACATATTTTTTAAGGCATATCGCAATAAAAAAATTAGCAAAAAAACACGAATTTCGTCAAATTGATATTTTCAAAACCTTGATAACGTAAATTTATTGTGTTATAATATACACAGTATAAGTATTTTCTAATTTACTTTAAGGGTTATATTATTAAAGAGGAGTTTGAAAAATGTTAGCAGCAGTTTCATCTAATGAAGTATGGCAGAAAATCGTCGATTTCTTTACCATCACGGTGAAAGACTTTTTCGTTGAATTATTGGCAGAAAATCCCCCGATTAAGTTCATATTGCTTGTTGCGGGCGCAGCGCTCGTACTCATCGGCTTAATCGTTATTATCGCGGTTTGCGCAAAGAAGAACAAGGCGAAGAAAGCGGCAAAGAAGGCGGCAAGACAAAGCGTCAAAGACGCAAAGAAAGCAAGTAAGAGTGGCAAAGTCGCAGCCGAAGAAAAACCCGCTGTGAAAGAAACGCCCGTCGTACCCGCGGCCCCCGCACCCGCACCCGCGCCCGTTGCGGCAGCGGCACCTGCACCCGCGCCTTATATCGAGGACGAAAAGAAGTTCGACGCCGACGCTTTCGATGACGAGCTGCCTCCGTTTGAAGACAAAAAACCCGCTCCGCAGGCACAAATCGATATGTCGAAGTTTATCGCGGAAGAAAAAGTTTATGCTCCCGTGGAAGAAGAAAAACCCGTCGCGCCCGCGCCCGTTCCCGCATACGTTCAGCCGGAAGAACCCGCGCCCGTCGAGGAAAAGCACTATATCGAGCCGGAAAACAACGACAATTTCGTTGACGACAGCTGGGGCAAGGCAAAAATAAATCTGAAACCCAAAAAAGCGCAGAAAGAAGAAAAGACGGAAGAACCCGAAGTCGCCGCGGAAGAACCCGCTCCCGCAAAGAAAAAAGCGACAAAGAAGAAGGCGGAAGTAACGGAAGAAGCCGCACCCGCAAAGAAAGCCCCCGCAAAGAAAAAGGCGGCGGCAAAGGTTGAAGAACCCGTCGAGGAAAACGACGAAGCCGATAAACCGAAGGTCGTCGGCAAATATACGATCGAAGATACCGGCTATGCGTATCAGTTCCACCTTTACGCAAACAACGGGCAACTTCTGTACGAAAGCCGTGAATACGCAAGTTTGAACTCCTGCAAGGGCGGCGTAGCGACCTTTAAGAAGAACGTCGCGGATTGCGAGTACCGCATCGACGTCGATAAGAACGGCGGCTACAAGTACATCTTCAAGAAGGGCAACAGCATTTACATCGGCGAAACATACTCGACCGCAAAAGCAGCGGAACGCAGCGCGGAATCCGTGAAACGCTTTGCACAGGTTTCCGAAATCAGCGAATAAATTTTTAATATAAAATAATAAAAGGGGTTATATCAATATGGCAAAAGAAGTAAAAAAAGCAGCAACAAAAGAGTCCGCACCCAATAAAGCCGCGGCGAAAGAACCTGCAAAAAAAGTTGCGACGAAAGAGCCCGCAAAGAAACCGGCAGTTAAGGAAGTCGCTCCCGCAGAAACCGCAGCAAAAAGCGTTGTCGGAAAATATCGCGTAGAATGCGTTTACGGCGATCTTTATCAGTTCTATCTTTATGCAAACAACGGTCAGCTCCTTTACGAAAGCCGCGAATATGCGTCGAAGAAATCGTGCCTGGAAGGCATCGAAACCTTCAAGAAAAATATGCAGGACGCAGCAACGACCGTACGTGTGGATAAGGACAAAAACAATAGATATAAGTTCATTATCAAAAACCGCAACAGCATTTACGTCGGCGAAACTTACGACAATAAGAAACAAGCCGAAAGCAGCGCGGAATCGGTGAAACGCTTTGCAGTCGTATCGCAGGTCGTCGAATAAGAAAAAACGAAATTACGCACGGTGAAAACCGTGCGTTTTTTTATACGAAATTTGAGGCGGAAGAATATATCTTTGATATATTCTTTTTTTGCGGTTTTTTGCGCGGGATACGATCGTCAAAAATATCTTTTTACAAATTGCGACAAAATGCGTATTTTTCGTTGACAAATATACGCTATTTTCATATAATCATATTCAGTCGTATGGTTTAGTAATTGTAAACTTTTTTCTTAAAATTACAAAACTCTCTAATTTTTAGGTTTAGAAATACTAAACAAACGGCGCGGAAACAGGAGGATATATGGAAATCGGAACCAAACTGAAAAATCTGCGGCTTCGTTGCGGATTGACGCAGGAGGAACTTGCCGACAGGTGCGAACTCACGAAAGGCTACATAAGCCAACTCGAAAACGACCTGACCATGCCGACAATTTCCACCCTGAACGACCTTATGGTGGCACTCGGGAGCGACCTGAAAACCTTTTTCAGCGAAGACGAACCCGAACAAGTCGTGTTTACGAGCGACGACTTCTTTGAAAAGGAGGGCGACGGGCAAAAAATCGTCTGGCTTGTGCCAAACAGTCAGAAGAACGAGATGGAGCCTGTTTATATCGAAATCGAGCCGAATACGACGCTTCAGAAAGACATGCCGCACGAGGGCGAAGAATTCGGATACGTCCTTGACGGCGAAATCGAAATCGTCATCGGCAACAACGTCTATAAGTGCAAAAAACGCAACAGTTTTTATTTTGTAAGCAACAAAGTACATTATATTAAAAATACAAAAAATACAACGGCTAAAATCATCTGGGTGTCAAGCCCGCCCACGTTTTAAGGAGAGTATATGTCATCTGCAAACATTATCGAAATCAAAAACGTATCCAAGGAATACGACGGCAAAGCAGTCGTCAAAAACGAAAGCATCGCGATAAAACGCGGCGAATTCGTGACAATTTTAGGACCTTCGGGCTGTGGTAAGACGACGACGCTTCGTATGATTGCCGGCTTTGAAAAACCGACCAGCGGTCAAATCTTGTTCGACGGCGAAGATATTTCCAATCTGCCGCCGCATAAGCGCGCCGTGAACACGGTTTTCCAGAAATACGCGTTGTTCCCGCACCTTAACGTGTTCAACAACATTGCGTTCGGTCTGAAACTTAAAACCATTCCCGACGGCACGACGTACACTGACAGAAAGGGCAGGACTTTCGACAATATGAGAAAATATACGAAAGCCGAAATCGCCGAAAAAGTCAATCACGCGCTTAAAATGGTTGACCTTGAAGACTACGGTCACCGCGACGTGAACAGCCTTTCGGGCGGACAGCAACAGCGCGTCGCAATCGCAAGGGCAATCGTCAACGAGCCGAAGTTGCTGCTTCTTGACGAGCCGCTGGGCGCGCTTGACCTTAAAATGAGAAAGGATATGCAGATCGAACTGATGGATATGCATAAACGCCTTGGAATCACGTTCGTTTACGTCACGCACGATCAGGAAGAAGCGCTCACCATGAGCGACAAAATCATCGTTATGCGCGACGGCGAAGTGCAGCAAATCGGCACCCCCAAAAAGATTTACGACGAGCCCGCAAACGCATTCGTCGCCGACTTTATCGGCGAAAGCAACATCATGTCGGGCATTATGATCGACGACTATAAATGCAGCTTCTTCGACACTGAGTTCGAGTGCGTCGACAAAGGCTTCAAACCCAACGAACCCGTCGATATCATCGTGCGCCCCGAAGACATTTACATCACGAAGGGCAAAAACGTCGAAAAGGGACAACTCACCGCAACGGTCACGTCCTGTGTGTTCAAGGGCGACCACTACGAAATCCTTTGCGAAAGCGACGGAAACGAATTGCAGATCGTTGAAAATACCGAGTGCGCCGTCGGCGAAGAAATCGGTATCTTCATTCCGAAAGAAGAAATACACATCATGCACAAAGCGCGCATTATCAACGAGTACGAAACCGAAATGGGCGACAACGGCATTGTGAAAATTTGCGAAGCCGACTTTGAAACGAAAAGCGACTTGCCCGCAGGAACGAAAGTTAAAGTGTCGATTCCGTTTGATAAAGTCGACGTTACCGACGACGAAGCCGACGGAACGGTCAGCGCGGACGTCGTGTCGAGCATTTACAAGGGAAGTTACTATCAGGTCATTTTACGTACCGATTTCGATTATGACTTCTTTGTCGACACTCAGGACGAATGGCTTAAAGGCGACCGCGTAGGCATCAATATTAAACCCGAAGACATTAAGGTGGAGGCAATTTAATGAAAGAGAAAATTAAAAATTTCAGATTTACGCGAAAAGCCTTTGCTTATCCGTATATGCTGTTTTTGCTGGTTTTCGTCGTTACGCCGCTTGTGCTGATTCTTGCCAACGCGTTTATTTACGACGGGAAATTCAGTTTCAAAAACTTTGCGATTTTCTTCACCGAAAAGTCAAGTCTGGTGGTGCTTGGAAACTCCATTCTCGTCGGACTTCTGACGACGATTATCTGCATAGTTCTGGGATATCCCGCGGCGTACTTCCTTGCGAAATACAGCGCAAGCAAGATTTTCGTATTGCTGTTTATCCTGCCCATGTGGGTAAACTTCCTGATAAGGACGCTTGCAACGAAAGCGATTTTCGTGTCGATGAACATTCCTCTCGGAATGGGGACGGTCGTGTTCGGCATGGTTTACAACTATCTGCCGTTTATGATACTTCCTTTGCACACGGTGCTTTCGAGCATTGATAAAAACTATATCGAGGCGGCGGAAGATCTCGGGGCAGACAAGTTCCAGGTTTTCGCAAAAACGATATTGCCGTTGTCGGTGCCGGGGATTTTAAGCGGAATCACGATGGTGTTCATTCCCACGATTTCGACGTTCGCGATAAGCCAGCTTTTGTCGGACAGCACGGTATTCTTGTTCGGCGACAGCATTCAGATGAAGTTTGATCAGGGCTTGTATGGAGTCGGCAGTGTCATGAGCCTTGTAATGATAATTCTTGTGCTTGTTTCCAACTTTTTAATGAACAGGTTTTCAAAAACGTCTGCGACGGGAGGAAGAAACTTATGGTAAAGAAATTTTTTGCAAAAGCATATCTTTATTTACTTCTCGCGCTGCTGTACGCGCCGATAGTGTTGATTATCGTGTTTTCGTTTTTCAACACGTCGATTTTCTCTTTTGACAACGGGTTCAGTTTCGAGTCGTACAAGTCGATATTCGCGTCCGACAAAACGCCCGAATTGCTTGCCGCGCTTAAAAACACGCTGATTATCGCCGTCGTATCGAGCGTTGTATCGACGCTTATCGGCACGTTTTCGGCAATCGGCATTTATTGTTTGAAACCGCGTGCGAGAAAGGTTGTGGAAAACGTCAACCAACTGCCCATCATCAACAGCGAAATCGTTATGGCGGTGTCGCTTATGATATTCTTCGTAACGTTCTCGTTCCCAGCGGGATATTTCCGCCTTATCATCGGACACATCAGTTTCTGCACGCCGTACGTCATTCTTTCGGTTCTGCCGAAACTCCAAACGATGGACAACAACGTTTACGAAGCTGCTCTCGACCTTGGCGCAAACCCGTTCAAAGCGATGGTAAAAGTCATTCTGCCCATACTTGCGCCCAGCATTATGTCGGGATTTATGATGGCGTTCACGCTGTCGATGGACGACTTCATCATCACGCAAATCAACAAAGGCGCGGCAACGGGCATCAACACTCTTTCGACGTACATCTACGCCGACGCAAGGGTACAAGGGCTTTCGCCGTTCTGGTTTGCGATATTCAGCATTATCTTCATCGTGGTGCTTACGACCATTCTCGTCGTCAACGTCGTTAAGGTCAAAAAAGCCAAAGCCGACAAGAAAAAGGAGGTTAAAGCATGAACAAGAAAGCAATTAAAATCCTTATCGTGTCGGTGATTATCGCGGTTATCGTCGGCGGTACGATTGCAGGCATCGTCGTCGTGAACCTTGACAGGAAAAAAGAAAAACTTGTCGTATATAACTGGGCGGACTATATCGATCCCGCCAATATCACGCTTTTTGAAGAGTATTACAAGCAAAAAACCGGCAAGGAAATTGAGGTCGTTTACAGCACTTTCGACACAAACGAAACAATGATGACCGAAGTTACCAAGGGCGACAGCCAGATCGACCTCGTTTGCCCCAGCGAATACTCCATTCAGAAACTGAAAGAGAAAAACCTTTTGCAACCGCTCGATATGTCGGACGGCGACTACGAATTCATAAGTAACGTGTATCCCGCAATCCGCGACAGGGTGGAGTCGATCTTCGGCGCGGAAATGAACGGATATTTCGTGCCGTATATGTGGGGTACGCTCGGCATAATGTACAACGTCGAAAAGGTCAGGAAAGAAGACCTCGAAGCCGGCTGGGGTATCCTTTGGAATAAGGCGAACAACCCGGAACTTGAAGGGAAAATCCTTGTGAAAGACAGCGTCCGCGACGTCTATGCCGCAACCGTTTGTTATCTCAAAGAAGAAGGAAAACTCGACGGGACTCCGTACGCCGCGCTTTCAATCGAACAACTTATCAACACCGTCGACAACACGCTTTTGAAAATGTGTGAAACCGTGCTTCTGGAACAAAGAAAGCATATCAAAGGCTACGAAGTCGATTTCGGCAAGGACGATATGATCAACAAAATCGCATACGTCGACCTTGCCTGGTCGGGCGACGCAATGTACGCAATCGAGGAAAGTTACAACCCCGACAAAACCTTCAAAAACCTTGCAACCGACGAAGAAACGAATTACCTTTTGGACTACTTCGTCCCGACAATTGAAATCGACGGCGAAGAAAAAGAGTTCGGCAACGTCTGGTTCGACGGCTGGGCAATCCCGAAAACCGCGCAAAACGTCCCGGCTGCAAAGGAATTCATCAACTTTATGTGCCGTCCCGACGTCGCGATGCGTAATATGATGGAAATCGGCTATACCTGCTCTTTCGATCCCGATAAATATATTGCGGGCGAAGACGAATTCACAATCGAAGCCGTCAACTGCCTTCTCGAAAACGAGTACGTTTGGGAAATTTCCGATGACGAAATTGCCGAAAATTATCCCGACGGCGACTGCATTATCAAGGAAATCGACGGCGTTAAGTACGACCTTACCGAGTTCTTCGGCGACAATAGAAGATACCCCGACTTTAAGAAATCGGAAGGCACTCTCGGCGTAATGCAGGACTTCGGCGCGCAAAACGACGCGGTCGTCAGTATGTGGGAAAGGGTAAAAGGCGGCGACGAATTCCCGTGGAAACTTATCGTCGCAATCGTTGCTTGCGTCGCGATTGTCGCAGGGGCGTTCGGGCTGTGCTTCCTGGTGCGCCACGTCAAATCGAAACGCCAACCGCATATCGACGCGGACTCCGAACAACAAACCGCTTAAAACAAAATTGAAAAACCAAACGAAACCAAAAAACCGATTGCAAACGCAATCGGTTTTTTAATATATAAATTGTGAATTATTTGATACAAACCCCGCTACTGTCAAAAGGACACTTTTGCTTTGTGTATAATCAAATATAATAAAAAAACAATAGGACACATAGAAAATAATTTCATCGGTTTATTTAGTAGTATAATAATTACTTGTTGCCTTGCTTTTTTAATATTTATTCAATATTTTCTCACGTCACTTTATTGTCAAAAGACAAATTATCTGTTGGCATACGCAGCAACATTGCATCCGCAGTATAGATAACATGATAATTTTTAGTTTATTAAATCAATGGAACATATCTGAACTTCATACTATTGCATATTATTCGGATTTGCATTAAACACAGCAAGAGTGTCCTAATGACAGCAACGTTCATTCCACGCGACGCATCTCCCGGAAGGGTTACCGCATTGTAATGACACAGAGTGCGTTGCACGGAAATAATATACATTATCCGCTGTTCTTGTTTTGGAAACCGCGTTTTCAAAACAAGCGAAAAGGGAATAAGGATTAGCGGAGCGCAGGTTTCCTTATGGGAAAAACGGCACAAAAAAAGGCATCTTTTTCAAGATGCCTTTGACTGTTGTTTGTCCCGTTTTCCAAAACGGCAACAAGGTTGTCGTTTTGAGAGCGAAGCGATTTAGTACATGTCGCCGCCCATCGGAGCTTGCGGCATCGCCGGAGCCGGTTCGGGCTTGTCGGCAACGATGACCTCGGTGGTGAGCAACGTAGACGATACGCTTGCTGCGTTTTGAAGTGCCGAGCGCGTGACTTTGGTCGGATCGAGAATACCTTTTTCGACCATATCGCAAAACTCGTTTTTAAGAGCGTCGTAACCGAAGTTTGCTTTCTTTGCGCGCAACACGTTATCTACGATAACGCCGCCGTCAACGCCCGCGTTTTCCGCGATTTGTTTAATGGGGGCGGTAAGGGCTTTCGCGATGATGAGCGCGCCCGTTTTTTCGTCGCCGCTGAAAGTATTTGCGTATGCGGTAACTTTGTCGCTGACGGACAGAAGGGCAATGCCGCCGCCGGGGACAATACCTTCTTCGACAGCCGCGCGGGTTGCCGCAAGAGCGTCTTCGATGCGGAGTTTTCTTTCTTTCATTTCGACTTCGGTTGCCGCGCCGACTCTGACGACTGCTACGCCGCCCGAAAGTTTTGCAAGGCGTTCTTGAAGTTTTTCTTTGTCGTAGTCGCTGGTGCTTTCCGCAATCTGGTGCTGGATTGCCGCAACGCGTTGTTTGATGAGCGCGGGATCGCCTGCGCCGTCAACGATAGTGGTGTTGTCTTTGTCGACCTGAACCATTTTCGCGCTGCCCAGCATATCGAGGGTTGCGTCCTTGATTTCGTAGCCGAGATCGGACGAAATGACGGTTGCGCCTGTCAGGATTGCGATATCTTCAAGCATTGCTTTGCGTCTGTCACCGTAACCGGGGGCTTTGACCGCAACGCATTTGATTGCGCCTTTGAGTTTGTTCAGGACAAGGGCGGTAAGAGCCTCGCCTTCGACTTCTTCGGCGATGATGAACAAGCCGCGGCCTGATTTTACAACCTGTTCGAGAACGGGCAGCAAATCCTGGAACACGCTGATTTTCTTATCGGTGATAAGAATAAGCGGATCTTCAAGGACGGCGTCCATTTTGTCGGGGTTGGTCATCATATAGGGGGAAGCGTAACCGCGATCGAACTGCAAGCCTTCGACGACGCTGAGTTCCGTCTTCATGGTTTTGCTTTCGTCGATGGTAATAACGCCGTCTTTGCCGACCTTTTCAAAAGCGTCGGAAAGCAGAGTGCCGATTTCTTCGTCGCCTGCCGACACGCTCGCGACCTGCGCGATAGCGGTTTTGCTTTCAATGGGTTTGCTGATTTTTTTGAGTTCTTCGACGGTATATTCGGTTGCTTTCGCGATACCTTTTTTCAGCACCATCGGGTTTGCGCCGGCGGCGATGTTTTTCATACCTTCGCGGATGATTGTCTGTGCGAGAAGGGCAGCCGTTGTGGTGCCGTCGCCCGCGACGTCGTTGGTTTTTACGGACACTTCTTTCACAAGTTGCGCGCCCATATTTTCAAAAGCGTCTTCGAGTTCGATTTCCTTGGCGATGGTTACGCCGTCGTTTGTGATGAGGGGTGCGCCGAACTTTTTGTCAAGGACGACGTTTCTGCCTTTCGGCCCCAAGGTGATTTTAACTGCGTCGGCAAGAGTGTCCACGCCCTTTTCAAGGGAGCGGCGCGCTTCTTCGCCGTATTTGAATTGTTTGCTCATATAAAAAGCCTCCTTATTCGTTCACAATTGCGAGAATGTCGCTTTGGCGAAGGATGATAACTTCCTTGCCGTCAAGCTTGAACTCGCTTCCTGCGTATTTGCTGTACAAAACTTTATCGCCTACATTGACTTGCATCGTGACTTCTTTGCCGTCGATAAGTCCGCCGGGACCGACCGCCACGACTTCTGCCATCTGGGGTTTTTCTTGTGCTGTGCCGGGAAGAAGGATGCCGCTTGCGGTCTTTTCTTCCGCTTCGATTGATTTAACGACAACTTTGTCAAACAAAGGTTTTATTGTCATATTTACCTCCGAAAAATTGATTTTGAAGTTAGCACTCAAATGCCTTGATTGCTAATTCAATGGTAATTATACACGCAATATATCGCGATGTCAATAGTATTATGACAGAAAAAATTAAAAAATACCGCTAAAAAACGCGCATTTTCAAAACGTCGTAAAGTCGCGCGTTACTAAATAAAATGCGGGCGCGCACGTATGCGCGCGATTTTGTTTACAACGGACTGAAAAAGTGTTATTATTATCATATATTTATTCTTTCGAGGTCGCTATGATGGACAAATGGGATAAGAGATTTATGGAAATGGCAAACGTCGTTTCGACGTGGTCAAGTTGTTATAGAACCGGGCGTCAGGTCGGCGCGGTCATCACAAAAAACAAAAGAATCCTCACAACCGGCTACAACGGCGCACCCGAAGGCATCAGAAGTTGCGTCGAAAAGGGCGAATGTATGAGGGATATCATGAAAATCCCGTCGGGCACCCGCGCGGAACTTTGCTACGCCGTTCATGCGGAACAGAACGCCATCTGTCAGGCGGCGAAACTCGGTATTTCCCTTGAGGGCGCAACCCTTTATTGTACGCATCAGCCGTGCAGTATCTGCGCCAAAATCATCGTCAACAGCGGCATAAAACGTATCGTTTATCGTGAAGGATACCCGGACGAATTCGCAATGAAAATTCTGAGCGAAGCCGACATTCTTGTCGAAAGATACGCAGAATAATAAGTCAATTTTCAGGATATAAAGAATACCCTTAATTATAAGGGTGTTTTTTTATGGAAAAAATCGACAACGTAAATTATGACGATTATAAGTATAAATCGTATATCTGGAAGGAAGACGGGCGGCACAAAAAACCCGAAAAAAGAAAGAAAACAAAACCGCAAAAACCCGAAAAAAGGCGCGTCGTTAAAGCCGATAAGCAGGCGGTTTTCGTCGTTTGTACGATACTTTTGTGCTTCTCGCTTACGTTCGCTCTCGCAACCCTTTCCGGAAAAGGAAGCGTGATGAATTTCTTTGAAAAGAACAAAAACACCGACTGCGAAATGTATTACGTCGTGTGCTCCGACGTGTTTTCGGACGAAAGCCTTGCAAGAATTTCCGCCGACGAAGCGCGCACGTCGGGCGGGGCGGGCTATATAATTTACGATGAAAAATACTATCTCGCGCTTGCGTGTTACAAAAGCCGCGACGATGCGGAAAAAGTCCGAAAAAGAATGGCGGGGAGCAGTTCCTGCATCTATGAAATCTGTGTCAAGGCACCCGCGCTTTCCTGGTGCGACAACGGAAAAAAAGACGCCGTAAAAAACGCGTTGAAATACTCGGATACGGCGTTTTCAAAGCTTTACGAAATCACGACTTCGTTTGACAAAGGCAGTATCGGCGAAACAGAAGTAAAAAACAGATTAAAAGGTTTATTGAATGAAATCAATAAATTAAATGCCGATTTTGACAAAATTACAAAATCCGAAAATATGCCCGAATACATTAAAATCAAGGCGGAAATCAAGGCTGCCGCGGCTGTTATAGGAAACGTCGCGAAGTCGGATTTTTCGGGCGCGACGCTTTCCGCGGCGTTAAGGTTTGCGGCAATGAGCGTCGTATGTGGCTACAAAAATTTGGCGACGGAGTTGTAAACGGTTGCAAAATCCTATGTTTTAGTATATACTATATTACACCTGTCTCTTATACACAACTCCGAGCCCACGAGACGGA
>ENA-OYXZ01000656-OYXZ01000656.1-human-gut-metagenome-genome-assembly--contig:-NODE-656-length-14590-cov-6.568971_pt1 | contig 14590 bp, 10 predicted proteins | sample MGYA00243975_ERZ653432 | MGnify/ENA primary metagenome ERZ653432 (study PRJEB26926, sample SAMN06164954) | human gut metagenome | biome: ENVO:00009003; feature: ENVO:2100002; material: ENVO:00002003...
GGCAGAACAGATCATCGAAGTGATCTATATCTCGCATAACAGCGAGGAAGTAAATATTGTATTTGGCGTATAACCGCCTATTTTTAATCCGTGTGTTGTTCGTTGCTTGAAACAATAGCAGAACCGAGCAACACACGGATTTCTCCGCTGCGGACTATATCAAAAAGATCAGCTTTCTGCTGTTCGGTTTTCGCATCGTGGATATATGCGATCTCCTCCGCAGGGATACCCTTAGCGATCAGCTTGTCACGAATATCGTCGGAAACAGCATTTAATGGATACAGGCGAGATCAAGCAGTCATATTTCGATATATAGTAACATAAGATAAGGACTATGTCCTCTGTAAATGTGTACAGAAGGCATAGTCCTGTCTTTCTGCATAGCGTATCGTCTGATAAGAATTGCGCTCATATAGAAGTTTTCCAAACTACTATATTCAATTCCTTTACAGCAGGCTATAAAAAAGCAGGTGCTTTCACAGTAGAAAGCATCTGCTTTTTGTCATGTTATGGACTCCAGCGGTATCTGCTCAGACTCCCACGAACTGTCAGCGTGTATGGTTATCAGCTCCGCACCACGCTGTTTTGTTTCCTTTTCAATGCCCGGCATTGCAAGATAATCAATGCTCATGCCGTAGGTCAGGCGAATACCCTTGTATTCGATTGACGCATTGTTGTAGTGGTCGTGGCCGCAGAAGAATCCCGATGTGCTGCCAAGCTCAAGTGCGGTATCGAACATTTTGCTGGGATAGTCCGAACAGCACACAAGATCGTTGGTGATACCGCCGTGGTCACCGGGATTCTCACCGTAGAAGTATGTAACCTCGTCGCTGCCGTCCAGATATAGCTCTGTTGCGGTCCGTACTCCTGCAATGGGATATGGAAGAACACCATTGAATTTACCGTGTGACATGCCTCGGCATTCATTCTACTGACCTCATCGGCATACCAGTCCACCTGATCGTCGTGGATATAATCATAAACGTTGATGCCCTCGCCCGTGTAGGCGTTTGAGTCAATCATGAAAAGCCACGTGTTCAGCGTGCCGTCGGAGTTTCGTATCTCGATAAGCTGATTATTCCTGCCCATAACATCGGGCTGGGTGTAGGGGTAAAGCAGATTGCCCGAGGTCTTGAAGGGAAGCGATTTGTAGACCTCATTCAGCTCCTGCTTGTTTGCAGATGCAAGCGACTCGGTATCGTGGTTGCCGTAGGTGAAAGCCCAGGGAATGCCAGTATTGCGCATAAATGCCGCAAGTCTTATGACACACTCGCTTTCCGTTACGCTGAGGTTCAGATCGGCATTATGGCGTGCAACGAAATAACTGCCTGAATAGCAGACAAAGACCTGAGATTTGCTCATACAAGCATTTCTCAGGTCTTTTCTTTTCAGGTGGTTATAGTTTTCCGCTCCGCAGGCTTGGAAGGTGCTGAGGGGCATTTCCGTTCGTCTGAGGACATAACAAAAGGCTCTACATTTATGGCGATGACCATACAGAAGTATTCCAAAATACTAATGGTTATTGACTAAACGGCGGCTAATGTTTGTTTTATTCATTGATGCTTGTAATAAATTCCTTAAATGCTTTTTGTCCGTTCTCATTCCTTTTGAACACACCTGCATCTTCAAGCACTTCAAGAAATGCCTTTCCGATTTCATCTTCTATAATCGATTTTGCATTGTCTTTATTAAAATCAGGATGACGTTTCAAAATATCTTCTGCCCACTGCGCATGCTGTATAAGTTCAGGATATGCATTAAGATTTTCTCCGTTTAGCATTGCTGTTTCAAGCATATTTATTTCCTTTGCAAGTCTTGCAGGAAGCACAGCAAGTCCCATAACCTCAATCAGACCGATGTTTTCTTTCTTGATATGATGAAGCGACGGATTTGGATGATATACGCCAAGAGGACGTTCCTTTGTCGTGATATTGTTTCTGAGTACGAGGTCGCACTCGTAAACATTGCCGTTTTTTCTTGCAATAGGAGTAATTGTGTTGTGCGGTTCTCCATCTGTTTCAGAAAAGATGAACACGCCTTCATCGGAGTACCCTCTCCATTTGGCAAGAATATCAGCACAGCATTCCGACAGCTGCTTTCTGTCCTCGGACGCAACACGGATAACCGACATAGGCCATTTCACAATCCCTGCTTTTACAGCTGGGTAAGCCTTTATTTCAAACTCGGTTTCAATGGGTGCTTTTGCCATTGCAAAGGTGTAATTTCCGCCCTGAAAATGTTCATGACTGAGTATAGATCCGCCGACAATCGGCAAATCCGCATTTGACCCTACAAAATAATGCGGAAGATAATCCACAATATCAAACAGCTTTTCAAACACCTCATCATCAATTTTCATCGGGATATGTTTTTCGTTAAACACAATACAATGTTCGTTGTAATAACCGTAAGGCGAATACTGCAACTGCCATTTTTCATTGTTCACGGTTAAAGGAACGGGACGAAGATTTTGTCTTGCAGGGTGTGTTGCGTGACCAGCGAAGCCTGCATTTTCGGGACAGAGCTGACATTCAGGATAAGCTGACACTTTCTGTGTTTTTGCCGCAGCAATGTCACGGGGGTCTTTTTCGGGCTTGGAGCAATTTATTGTAATGTCAAGCCTGCCGTACTCGCAGTCATAAGTCCATTTCAGGTCTTTCTCAATTCGTCCTGCACGGACATAATTCAGATTTTTGCTGAAGTCAAAATACCAATCGGTAGCTTTCTTTGGATTTACTGCATAACGCTTATTGAACTCAGCAACAACTTCTCTTGGCATAGGAGTCAGAATACCCATAAGCTTTGTATCAAACAAATCACGTGAATTCGATGTGTCGTTGATAATATTATTCTCACAAGCATAGTCAATCATCGGAGCGAGAATTTCATCAATAGTTTCATTGCGGTATTCTGTATTATTACTTTCCCAATCGGTAAGCTTCAAAGCTTCCATAAGCTGATTACGGACAACATAGATATCGTCGTTTGTTATAAGCTCCTTTTTTATTGCATAGTCAATAAGCTTTTGTACATCATTGCAAATCATACTTTCGCTCCCTATTTTTCGTCATAACCATTCGGATGATTCTTGTGCCAGTTCCAAGCACTTGCAATGATTTCTTCAAGGCTGTCGTGAACAGGCTTCCAGCCGAGAACGGATTTTGCTTTTTCGCTGGATGCGACAAGTCTTGCAGGGTCGCCTGCACGCCTTGAAGTTTCAGTTGCAGGAATCGGGTGTCCCGTAACCTTTCTCGCAGTTTCGATTACCTCACGAACGGAGTAGCCTACGCCGTTGCCGAGGTTGAAAATGTCGCTCTCGCCGCCATTGTTGAGGTACTGTACAGCAAGAATATGAGCCTGTGCAAGGTCGGTAACGTGGATATAGTCACGGATACAAGTTCCGTCTGGAGTGTCGTAATCAGTGCCGTAAATGGAGATTGTTTCACGCTTGCCATTGGGCACTTGCAGAATAAGCGGAATGAGGTGGCTTTCAGGGTTGTGTGCCTCGCCGATTGTGCCGCTTTCATCAGCACCGCAAGCGTTGAAGTAACGGAGAGAAACGTATCTCAGACCGTGAGCTTCGGCTGTCCACTTGAACATTTTCTCCATAGCAAGCTTTGTTTCTCCGTATGGGTTTGTTGGACAAGTTCTGTCACTTTCGAGGATAGGAATATTCTCAGGCTCGCCGTATGTAGCGGCTGTTGATGAGAACACGATTTTGCCCACATTGTTCTTCACCATTGCTTCGAGAAGCACTTTAGTGCCATAAAGATTGTTGTCGTAATATTTCAGCGGATTTGTGACGCTTTCACCAACGAGAGAATATGCAGCAAAATGAATTACAGCGTCAATCTTTTCCTGATGAAAAAGATTATCAAGAAAATCCGAGTTACGAAGGTCTCCTTCGTAGAATTTTGCCCCTTCGGGAATCGCCTTACGATATCCCGTAACAAGATTATCTGCTATAACAACTTCGTTTCCTGCTTTTACAAGTTCAAGTGCGGTATGTGAGCCGATATAGCCTGCTCCGCCAAGTACCAGAATAGCCATAAAATCACTCCTTAGTAATCTCTACGCCGCCTATGGGACGGATTTTCATTTTTGTACAAGATTTTTCTCCGAAAATCCTGTTCATTTCATTGATATAGTCATCAACAAGACCAACGGGAACGAATGCCTGAATTGTTCCTGCAAAACCGCCGCCGTGTACTCTTACTGCTCCGCTATTGCCAAGAAATCTTCTGCTGAGCATAACAGCAAGGGTTATTGCCTGATTTTCAGGGTCGGAGCAGGAATAATGATTCTGAAGATACGCTTCTGAAGAACGCCCCGACTGCCTTACAAGCTCAAGGAAGTATTCAAAGTTTCCGTCTTTCAAAGCAGAAGCTTCAAATTTTGCACGATTGTTTTCCTCAAAGAAATGCGTTGCTCGGATTATTGCTCTATCAGAACAGGTTTCACGGAGCTTCGGAATTTCATTGTAAAATAAAAGCTCATTCACAAATCTCAGATGGGACTTGCCGAAATGCTTTGCAATATTCTCCATCTCATTTATGATTGCGGTATAATCATCAGTAAGGTCAGCGTGACTGCTCTTTGTATCGGTAATGCACAGGCAGTAGCCGTATTCCTCAAAATCACAGCTGAAGCCTTCAACCTTTGGCTGCTCCGTATCTGAAAAGTCGATGAACACCAAGCCTCCCACAGAAGAAACCATCTGGTCCATAAGACCGCTGTTCTTGCCGAAATAAACATTTTCGGCAAACTGTCCGATTTTTGCGATTTCAACTGCTCCTGCCTTATTATCGTTATAATAGGAGTCGATGATTGTACCAATAAGGGTTTCAAATGCCGCAGAGGAAGAAATCCCGCTGCCGCATAGCACATCTGATGTGCAGTAGAGGTCAAATCCGTCGATTTCTACACCCATATCCATGAATTTAGCGGCAATTCCGCAGACGATAGCTGCTGTTCCTGTTTTGCCCGACTGTGTGGATACATCGCTGAGCTTTACTGTGAAAGGCTCATACCCTTCAGACTTTATGCGGATTACACCGTCCTGATGAAAAGCTACAACAGCAATAACGTCAAGGTTTACAGCCGCAGCAAGCACACAGCCGTTCTGATGGTCTGTGTGGTTACCGCCGATTTCAGTTCTGCCGGGAGCTGAAAAGATGCGAATATTTTTTCTCTTTGGATAGAGCTTTGCAAAATTATTCACTGCACTAAGATAACGCTGTCTCTGGTATTCCAGCTGTGATTCATCTGTGCCATAAAGCTCTTTGAATGTTTTTAAAAGCTCATTGTTTTCAATAGACTGTAAAGTTTTAAGGATATTCATAACATTTGCTCCTTTCAGAATTAAAGAGAATTGATTATAAATTCAAGTGTCATTGCTTCTTCAGAGGATATTTTAAATTCCTGATGTACAGGTGCACCCCAGCTGTCATCACCGCCGACGCCCATCTGCTTTGCGGCAATGCGTACCCAAGTGTAAGTTGGGTCAGGTAGCTCGTCACGGTGCATAGCATTATCAAGTTCGTATGCGTTATATGGGAGAACGCTCATTTCAAAGGGCTGTTTAGTGGCTGTGAAATTAAGTCCTGTGCCGTTTTCTTCATATACATTTACATATCTCACGCCTGTTCTGTTGCCGCATTCCTGCGGGTTAAGATACTTTGTGAAGTTTTCCAGTGCAGTTAATGTGTATACACCAAGTCTTGCACCGTTGTTTCTGTCGATGTAGTTTTCATCAGGAACCATTCCGTAGAATGTGAACTTGTCGTACTGCTTCTTCATTTTGAAATCCATTGCAAACACAGGAATATCTGCAAGTCCCTTAACTCCGGGATATTCAGCCTTAACACCGAGTCTGCCGTCAAAGTAAGCGGTGTATGTAACCTTGTATTCAAATGCCGGAACAGTGGGTGCAAGGAACTTGAATGTTACTTCAAGGCTGTCAGCGTTTTCTTTTGTTTCAAAACCGAGAAGCTTTGCACATTTTCCTGCGATCTGCCACTGTGCATTCTCGTAAGGATAGCCTGCACCTGTGTCGTTGTCGGTGTGTGCTCTGAAAAAGCTGATTTTCGGTGCTCGTGTGATGTATTCTGTGCCGTCATAAATCAGGGAGCTTACTCCGCCCTCACGTTTATCAAACTGCATTGAGAAGTTTTCGCCGTGTACGCCTATACAGAAGTCACCATACACAATTTCGGCCTTTGCAGTAATTTTTTCAGCTTCAACTTCGGGAGTTTTCATAACCTCCTGTGCAAAGGAAATCTCGTGTCCCTTTTCAGCCCAGATTGTGTCTTCTGCGATAACTGCGGAAGCTGTCAGGACGTATTCTCCGCCATTTTCGGGAACTTCAAGACCGATTTTCACGCTGTATTTTTCCCCTACGGAAATGTTCAGACGGTGTTCCTCTGCCGCAAGAATTTCGCCCTCTTTTTCAAGTGTGACCTTGAAAATATATCCCTCTGTACCAATAAAAAGGTTTCTGTTTTCTATTGTAAGTTCTCTGTCTGAAATGCTCATTCTTATGTTTGAATAAAGCTGTTTTGCTTCGCTTACCTTGGGAGAATATGTGCGGTCGGCGTAAACAATACCGTTTGTGCAGAAACCGTAATCGCTTGCTCTGTCATCAAAATCGCCGCCGTAAACAAGCACTCCGTCCTTGTAAAGTGACTGGTCGATGTAGTCCCAGATGAAGCCGCCCTGATATGCTTCATACTTATCTTCAAGGTCGGTGTAAAGCTTCATACCGCCTAAGGAGTTGCCCATAGCGTGCATATATTCACAGCTGATGTAGGGTTTGCCTGTGTTCTGCTTGAGGTATTCCTCAACCTCACATGGCTTTGCGTACATTCTGCTTTCCATATCTGTGATATGGTCATATTTTCTATTCCATACAACACCTTCGTAGTGAACAAGTCTTGTCTTGTCAACCTCGTGGAAATAATCAGCCATTGCCGCAATATCATCACCGCAGTAGCTTTCGTTTCCGCAGCTCCATATCAGCACGCTTGCGTGGTTTTTGTCACGCTCGTACATTGACCTTGCTCTGTCGAGGCAGGCTTCCTTCCATTCGGGAAGTGAAGCAGGAACATTTATTGAAGGCTCGCAAGCACCCATCTTCTGCCAAGTACCGTGGCTTTCAAGATTTGTTTCGGCAATCAGATAAATGCCGTACTCATCGCAAAGCTTATACCAAAGGGAGTTGTTTGGATAGTGGCAGGTACGGACAGCATTGATGTTATTGCGCTTCATAAAGCGGATATCCCAGAGCATATCTTCTTCGGTAACAACTCTGCCGCCCTTTGCGTTCCACTCGTGGCGATTGATGCCCTTGAAAACAATTCTCTTGCCGTTCAGACACATAATGCCGTTTTTTAGTTCAAAAGTACGGAAACCAACCTTTGTTTCGGCTGTTTCGATAATTTCACCGTCAGCGGTAATTTCAGCAGTAAGTGTATAGAGGTCAGGCTGTTCTGCACTCCAAGGCTGAACATTAGGAATTGAAGTCGATACATTTGCTGTATCTCCCTCATAAACCTTGTTGCCGTTTTTATCGGTAAGTGCAAGCTTTACGGAGTAACCGTCCTTGCCTGTAATATCGAATTCTGTTGTAAGAATACCGTTGCCATTTTCGTAATCATAATCTGCAATAACCTTCATATCACGAACGTGAATTTCAGGAACAGCGTAAAGATACACGTCACGGAATATACCCGAAAATCTCCAGAAATCCTGGTCTTCAAGCCAGCTTGCTGTGCTGTAACGGTAAACCTCAACCGCAAGCTTGTTGTTCTTTTCCTTGATGTAAGGAGTAAGATTGAACTCTGAGGGAGTGAAGCTGTCCTCGGAGTAGCCTACAAACTCACCGTTAAGCCACACATAGATTGCAGTTTCAACGCCCTGAAAGCTGATGTATGTATCTTTGCCGATAAGAGCCTTGTCAATATCAAAGAATTTCACATAGCTTCCCACAGGGTTACGCTTCTTAGGTATCTGAGGAGGAAGGAGTTTTTCCTGGCCTTCCCATGGATACTGTGTGTTCATATATTGTGGTTTATCGTATCCCTGTAACTGAATATGTCCCGGAACTTTGATTTCGTCAAAGCTTGTTACATCAAAATCAACCATATAGAAATCTGCTGGTCTGTTGTCAGGGTGTTCGCAGTAGTTAAACTTCCAAGTGCCGTTGAGGGACTGTTTCAGCTGCTGTCCGTTCACAGTACATAAGTGGTCGGAGTGTGCCTTTTCGCGGTTAACTTCAAAAATTTCGGGATTCTTAAGCCATTCGAGTGTAGGTTTCATAAGATGTCCTCCTTAGTTGCTGTGGGTTTTATCCCAATCTTCGTTTGCTTTTTCAACTGTAAGACGTGAGAGAAGAATTGTAATCAAGAGATTTAATATCATCGGTAACCAAAGATACATAAAGTGCAGCATATTGATGCAAGATTCAGGCTGTACAGCAGCGTTTGCAACATATCCGCCTGCTGCAAGCAACCAGCCTGTAAGAGCTGTTCCGACACCGCCGCCGATTTTAACACCGAGAGATGAGCAGGAATACATTGTTCCGTCGATTCGTTTGCCTGTTGTGCGGTATGTATAATCGGAGCAAGCTGCGATAAGTGCGTTAAGGTCGCCCTGCATAGGACTCATTGCGATTGCGGCAACACCTGTGAAAATCAGCATCATCGGGATATTCTGCATATATCCGCCAACCATTACCAGTGCTCTTGCGATGGTAGAAATGAGGTAACCTGTTAGATTAAGTTTGTACATACCCTTGCATTTCTTTACAATGAAGGGTGTAATAAGCAGACCGCAAATCATCGGAATATTGATTGCGAGGGAGAATGTGCCAAGTAAATCTGCGTCACCTAAGATGTAAGTCATATAGTAGATTCCCATACTGAGTGTTGATGAGAAAAGCTGTGTCAGAATGTAGATGCCGCATATCAGAATGTAGTATTTATTGGCAAGAAGAATTTTTGCGGAATCAACAAGTGAATATTTCTTACTTTCGTCCTTTACACGGTTTCCCTTATCTGCAAGCTCAAAGTCGGGATAAGCATCGCTCGAAAACTTTGCTGCTTCTTCATCTGCGGGATTTTCTTTTTTAAGTTCTTTTTCGGGCAGCTCCTTTACAGAAAATACTGAGATTGTGTTTACGATGAGACCTATGATTGCGTAGATTATTGCAACTGTTCTCCAGCCTTCAGCTCCGCCGCCACACCATTCAACAGCCTTTACAGTTACTGACTGGATAAGCAGACTTGTTCCAAATGCGAAAATGAATCGGATTGAACCCATCTGGACTCTTTCGTTACCGTTTCTGGTAATGAGTGCTGTGAGAGCGGAATATGCAATATTATTTGCTGTAAAGAACACACCGTTAAGCAAGGTGTATGTAATAAAGAAATATGCATATTTTGCTACATCACCCCACTGGGGAGGCACTGCAAAAATAGCAACCAGCATTAAACTGCATCCTATGTAAGGGTAAAGCATCCAGGGTCTTGCCTTACCCAATTTTGTTTTGGTTTTGTCAATAAGTGAACCGAATATAACATCGGTAAAGCCATCAAATATTTTTGAAACCATCATCAACGTTCCGACAATCCCAGCGTTAAGTCCTGCGGTATCGGTAAGATAAATCATTACGAAGGTTGCGAGGAAGGCGTAAACAACATTTCCTGCGATATCTCCCGAGCCATATCCGATTTTGTTATACCATTTAAGATACTTCTTGTTATCCATAGAAAACTCTCCTTTAATAGAAAATACTGTTGTTATTCAGTTTCGGTGCAAGTCTCGAGTTTTGCACCGAAGCGCACTCACATAACGGGTGAATACCGTTTCCGTTTAAAGGTACCCTTAGTTCTTGATTTTATTTTAACACGAATTTTACAGCAAAACTATAAACATTATCGACTAATATATGCACAAAATGATACAAAGGTATTGAAATACAAAGCTTTTTATGCTATACTGAAGAAAAACGGAAGGAGATAGCTTATGTTTACTAATGTCGCATATTTGTATAATTCTCTCAACGATATGGTTGATACAAGTAAATCTCTTGTTGTTACAAGTTGTGGATATTATCGTGTGCACAGCAGACCGACTGTATCAACCGAGCGACCAAGAGGAAGAAAAGATTATCAGCTTTTATATATCGCAAAGGGCAAGGGATATTTCTATTTTGACGGACTTGATGGTAAGCAAACGGTCATTACAGAAGGAAATATGATTTTATTCCGACCGGGCGAGATACAATATTATTATTATCACGCTCCCGATAAGACCGAAGTGTATTGGGTGCATTTTACAGGAAGAATGGTTGAAGGTATTCTGGATAATTATGAAATGCCAAATAATGAAAATGTATTCTACACAGGTAATTCTCCTGATTATGCGTGGCTGTATCGTCAGATTATTCAGGAGCTTCAGCTTTGCCGACCTAATTATGAAGAATTGATAGCCATTATGCTTCGGCACATTTTCATTATGATTAACCGTTACATTAAAGAAGGAAAAAAATCAGGCAGTGAAATTCAGAATGAGATTGATCGTGCTACCCATTATTTCAATGAAAATTACAACAAGCCTCTGAACATTGATGAATACGCCGAGTCACGTCATATGAGCACCTGTTGGTTTATACGAAGCTTCAAGCAAATTCTGAAGGTTACTCCGATGCAGTATATCCTCTCCCTACGAATGGCAAACGCACAAAGTCTGCTGGAAACCACCGAATACAATATTTCTGAAAGGACGCAGAGGTTATGAACGCTGCTTTCAAAGACTTTGTTGGAAAAGAACTCAAAAAGAAGGAAAAGCCTTCTATCAAGGCAAGGCTTAAAACTCTCGGTGAGCAGGTCAAGCAAAAGGCTCAGGAGCGTACAAGAGAGAAAAACAAGACACGGGAGGCTGAACTGTAATGAAATTTGACAAGCAAAAAGTAATGAAAGTTCTGCCTTTTATTATCCTCGGATATTTCTTCAACAAGGTATCTCAGGCGTTTACAAGTGCCGCCGGCACAGAACTTGGCGACAAGATAATGAACGGTATGGACAGCTTGGGTGCGGTTTTCATCAATCCCTTGCCGAGTTTCAACCCGATAGACCTTCTCATAGGTATTGCGGGTGGCGTAATCGTAAAGCTCGTTATTTACGTTAAAGGTAAAAATGCAAAGAAATACCGAAAAGGCTGTGAGTACGGCTCTGCCCGTTGGGGTAATGCCGAAGATATTAAGCCATATATGGCTGAAAAGTTTGAGGATAACGTCATTCTTACCGAAACGGAACGTCTGACGATGGACGGCAGACCGAAGGCAGGACCCAAGTATGCACGAAACAAGAATATCCTTGTAATCGGTGGTTCAGGCTCAGGTAAAACCCGATTTTATGTAAAACCGAACTTGCTTCAAATGCACAGCTCCTACGTGGTTACAGACCCAAAAGGAACGGTGCTGAACGAAGTCGGAAAGGCTCTGAAAGAGGGCGGATATGCAATCAAGGTGCTTAACACTATCAATTTCAAGAAGTCAATGCACTACAATCCGCTTGCGTATATCCGTTCCGAAAAGGATATTCTGAAGCTCGTAAACACGATTATCGCCAATACAAAAGGCGAAGGCAATCAAAGCGGAGAGGATTTCTGGGTAAAGGCTGAAAGACTTTACTACTCGGCTCTTATCGGATATATCTGGTACGAAGCCCCCGACGATGAGAAAAATCTGAATACTCTCATTGAGATGATAAATGCCAGTGAAGCACGAGAAGATGACGAGAGCTTTGAAAATCCGATTGATAAACTGTTTAAGGAGCTTGAACAGGAAAACCCTGAGCATTTTGCCGTAAGGCAGTACAAGAAGTACAAACTGGCGGCGGGAAAGACCGCAAAATCAATCCTCATTTCCTGTGGTGCAAGACTTGCACCTTTTGACATTGCGGAGTTGCGTGAATTAACAGAAGATGATGAACTTGAGCTTGATACGTTAGGCGATAAAAAGACGGCACTTTTTGTCATAATCTCGGATACCGATGATACTTTTAACTTTATCGTAGCCATAATGTACACTCAGCTTTTCAATCTGTTGTGTGACAAAGCCGACGATAAATACGGCGGCAGACTCCCTGTTCACGTTCGCTTTATACTCGATGAGTTTGCGAATATCGGACAAATACCAAAATTCGACAAACTCATAGCAACGATACGAAGCAGAGAAATTTCAGCTTCAATCATCTTGCAGGCACAAAGTCAGTTAAAGGCGATTTACAAGGATAATGCGGATACAATCGTGGGCAACTGCGATACAACACTCTTTCTCGGTGGTAAGGAAAAGACCACTCTTAAAGAAATTTCCGAAATCCTCGGAAAGGAAACCATTGACCTGTATAACACTGGTGAAAGCAGGGGCAAAGAAACCTCGCACTCCCTGAATTATCAGAAAACGGGCAAAGAGCTTATGTCGATGGACGAACTCAGCGTAATGGACGGCAGTAAGTGTATTTTGCAGCTTAGAGGCGTGAGACCTTTTCTCAGTAATAAGTACGATTTAACGAAGCATCCAAAATTCGCTCTGACCTCTGACGCTGACGATAGAAACCTTTTCGATGTAGAAAAGTATCTGTCCCATAAGCTCACAGTAAAACCGAATACAGTTGTTGAGGTTTACGACTGTTCGGAAACAAACGAAGATGACACTTAAAGCCGCTGATGAATAATCAGACGGCTATTTTTGTGTCCAAACAACAATCAAAACTATTTTAATTTAAAGGAGAATTTTTATTATGGAATTTTTTAACTCTGCTGTTGAAGTACTTCAGACACTCGTAATCGCTCTCGGTGCCGGTCTTGGCGTATGGGGCGTAATCAACCTTCTCGAAGGCTACGGTAACGATAACCCCGGTGCTAAACCACAGTAGTGATATAGAAGTTTTTTCTCTCTTAATATAGACCGCATAACGCATCGGTTATGCAGTCTTTTTTCTATATTTGCCCGTTTCAACAGAAATAGTCGATACCGCCACACCAAAGCGGAAGTGAATGACAATATCCTGAATACGCTTTCCGCTGGACTTGTCAGCTTCATGGACTACAATCTTGTCGATAAGCTCGTGCATGATCTTCGGCGTAAGCTCCGTGATATGCTCATACTTCCTGATAACATCGAGGAACGCAGTCACATCAGAGGACTTCTGTTCAGCAGTATCAATCAGGGCGGTCAGCTCGGCAGCGGTTGCTTTGAGCTTTTTCTGCTCGTCCTCATATGCTGCGGACATCATCGTGAAACGCTCGTCCGAGAGTCTGCCGAGAACATTATCCTCATAGAGCCTTGTGAACAGCTTATCCAGTTCAGCGATACGCTTTTCAGCCTGTATCAGAGCCTTCTTTGCTTTTGTAAGCTCAGAGGACTTTTGCTGAACGGAATTGCTCATAGCAGTCTGGATAAATTCGTCCTCGTTAGCCTTGACCATTGCAAGGAGCTTGTTCAGCTCACCGAGGACAATTTCATTCAGTACACAGGTGCGGATATAGTGGACGGTGCATTTGTCCTGTTCCTTTGCGTAAGTAGAACATCTCATGTGTTCCTGTTCAGGACGATCGTTCTGCCGTCTGCTCAGGTACATCTTCTCACCGCAGTCAGCACAGTACACCATTCCTGCAAAGGGATTGACTTCTGCTTTTCTCTGCGGTCTGCGCTTATGCTTGCGAAGTTCCTGCACCAAGTCGAATGTTTCTTGCGTGATGATAGGCTCTTGCGTATTCTCAAAAATCTGCCACTCATCCTGCGGATTGTAGATGATCTTATGCACCTTGTAGGACTTCATTCTTGTGCGGAAATTAACGGTGTGACCGCAGTATTCTAAGCGTTCAAGTATGTGGCAGATAGTCTGCGCTCCCCAACGGTAAGTCTTAGCATTATGCCGTCCGTTGTCACGCCCCTGCGATAATGCGTAGGCAGTCGGTGTCGGGATACCCTGTTCTGTTAAGATACGGGCAATCTGCACCGGACCGTAGCCGTCTATGCAGAGCTTGAAAATCTTGCGTACTACTTCGGCGGCAGTTTCATCAATCACCCACAGATTTTTGTCTGCATCGGATTTCTTGTAGCCGTAGATCGGAGGGCAGAGGTGTTTGCCAGCCTGCCCCTTAGCCTTGAATACCGCACGAATTTTCTTACTGCAATCACGGGCGTACCAGTCATTAAAAATGTTCTTGAAAGCCATCATTTCATTTTCGGACTTGAATGTATCAACTCCGTCATTGACAGCAATGTAGCGTACATCATATTCGGGGAACACGATCTCGATCAGCTCACCCGTTTTCAGATAGTCACGCCCCAAGCGGCTCAAATCCTTAGTAATGACCGTACCCACCTTGCCTGCTTCAATATCCGCAAGCATAGCCTTGAAGCCCTCACGCTCCCAAGTCGTACCGCTTACACCGTCATCGACATAGTAAGCCGTGTTGCGAAAGCCGTTGTCCTCAGCATACTTTTTGAGGATAGCTTTCTGGTTAGTGATACTGTTGCTCTCGCCGTCCAACATATCGTCCTGCGAAAGACGGCAGTATA
>ENA-OYXZ01000678-OYXZ01000678.1-human-gut-metagenome-genome-assembly--contig:-NODE-678-length-14268-cov-5.091888_pt1 | contig 14268 bp, 9 predicted proteins | sample MGYA00243975_ERZ653432 | MGnify/ENA primary metagenome ERZ653432 (study PRJEB26926, sample SAMN06164954) | human gut metagenome | biome: ENVO:00009003; feature: ENVO:2100002; material: ENVO:00002003...
AAATGGGATAAGTAAAATAAGGAGAATCAGGAAAGGAATGCTTCGCACGATATTTGCGATTACATCTAGTATCTTATATACGACTGCATTCGGTGTTAATCCTTCTTTATCCGTAATTGCCAAAAGCACACCCATCGGAAGGCCAAATACATATCCTAAAACCGTAGAAGCTACTGTCATGTAAAGTGTCGCCCACACACCGTTGATGATCATATCTGTGATTTCTTTAGTCCACATGCTCACTCACCTCCTCGATTTCTAATCCTCTGTCTAAAAGATACTGTTTCATTTCTTTATTTTTTGTACAGTCCGGCGCAAATTCAAGAATCATTTCTCCTTTTGCCACACCGCGGACATTCTTTGTATCTGCCTTTAAAATATTTACTGGCTCGTTAAAGTTAAGAATCAGATTGGCAATGACTGGCTCAAATGCAGAATTCTCAGAAAAGACAATTCGAATCTTTTCTCCACTCTGGATCAGTTCCTTACCACTTGTTGTCTTTCTGTTCTTTTCTTCTCCGTCACCGACATCATTCTTAAGGAGCTCTCTTGCAACTGCTGTCTTAGGATGTGTAAAAATCTCTTCTACCGTTCCCTGTTCTGCTACTTCGCCGCCTTTTTCAGCGATCTGCTTAATAACACGAGCAAAGTTTGTAATTGGTGACTGGATGCTTCCAAGGAACTTAGAGATAAGTTCGTCTCTGGAAGGAATTGTAGCGATTTTCTTAATGCCGTCTGTGTCGTAATGAGTACCCTCAACAACACCACTCTTAAGTTCAAGCGCTGGGTTCGCCTTAGCGAAATTAGCTGCCAATCTTGCAGGAGCTGTTGCATCTGTCTTAGAGATAACAACGGCTGTAGGTCCTTCGAGCTCGTCCTTCAAAGACTCGAACTCTGTACCAGCAATAGCAAGCTTTACCATGGTATTCTTGTATACCTTGTAAATGACATCTGCCTCTCTCATTGACTTACGAAGCTGTGTATCCTGATCAACTGTAAGTCCACGGTAATCAACCAATACTACTGACTTAGCGTCCTTAATATTCTCTTTGATTTCCTCAACGACAGGCTGTTTTAACTCGATCTTAGCCAAAGTCTTGCACCTCCTTATAATATTAACGGAAACTGCACTTAAAAGAAAAACTCCCACACCGCAGTATGAGAGTTAAAATTCGTTCATCACGATTCTTCCTCGGTAGGCGTTTTCCTGCTTATGCCTCGCGGCACCTACTGTCTACGGCAGTTCATCGTTTGTTACTTTATCACGTAAACCTATAGTTGTCAATACCCATTTTCACTTTTATTTACATTTTCCGCACAATCAGCGTATCATATCCACGATCGCGCAATTCCCGCTGTGCAATAATTGCATCTTCGATCGTATCATAATTTCCGACACGCACCTGATACAGTCCGTCATCCTCATATACCATTGCGTCGTATCCTGCATTGATAAACCGATTTGCCTGATACGATGCAGTTCCAAACGCCCGGTAGATGCCAACCAGTATCTGATAGCCGATTGGTTGCTGCGACGTTTCTTCTGCAAATACTGGAATCGTCCGTGAAATTCCATAATATTCATTTACCATCTGCGTACCGGATGCATCGTTCTCTGACTTAGCGATATACATTTCCTCTGATACAGGAGCACTTACCTGTGCAACATCGCTTCGCATATCTCCCTGCGCAACCGTATATCCGGCATCTCGGATTGTCTCATCGATGCCGCGCGCAATTGCCTCTGCTGTCTCAGAGAATTTCGTATCGAAAAGATTGTTGTCCACATCGCTGTTGATAAATCCTGCTTCTACCAGGATTGCAGGCATTCTCGTCCGCCGGAGTACCGCAAGATCCGGTCGCTCCACCACGTTGATATTCCGGTAGCCGACCTGTTCCAATTCTTTGTTCACATTTTCCGCCATTGTTGCCTTGAGTCCGGCGTTGTTATAGATCAGTGTCTGCACGCCATTGTACTGGTTTGGTGTCGGGGAGGAATTCCGGTGAATCGATACAAAGAAATCTGCACCGCTTTCATTTCCAATCCGCGCTTTCTGCACTGGCGAATCGTAGACATCGTCCGTCCGTGTGTAGACAACATCGTATCCCTGTGCCTCCAATATCTCACCGACCGCAAGTGCCAGTGCCAGCGTATCGTCCTTCTCTCTTCTTCCATTATACGTAGCACCGGCGTCATATCCGCCATGTCCGGCGTCGATTACGATTTTCACTGCCATAAAAAAGCCTCGCAAACATACACTTTCTGTATAGTTTATGCGAGACTTTTTATTTGTTGATGATTAGTGCTCCATCTTCCAGAATGCTGCGGAATATGGAGGAAGTTCAGAGCCACCACCGAAGTCGTGTGGCTGTCCGGTAATCAGATCCTGTGCGGTTCCGCATCCGGCATCAAAATGCGCCGTGTACGGCTGGTCGCTTGCATTGATTGCCACAAGCACACGCTCATGCTCCGAACGACGTTCGAAGATACACTGATGATTCGTAAGTACAACCGAACGGAATCCACCATGGTTCAATGCTTCGCTGTGCTTCTTCGCTTCCGCGAGCTTGCTGATCCAGTCAGTCAGTTCGTTCCATTCCGGCTTCTCATAGCTCAATCTCAAGGACGGATCGCCCTCTTCTTTTCTGCCTTCTGCACCCCACTCGCTTCCATAGTATACACAAGGGATACCCGGCATACCAAACGCAAGTGCATAAATGAGAGGCAGATGGTTCTTATTCGTCAGGATGCTTGCGACTCTTGTCACATCGTGATTATCGACGAAGGACAGGAAATGCTTTCCTTTGTATCGCGTCCATTCTTCTGGTCCAAACTGCTGCAGGAGACTGTGAATGATCTCGAACATGTTCATGCAGTTGAAGCTTGAGTAAAGTCCCTTATAGCACATATAGTTTGTCGCACTGTGCAGCATGCCATCATTTACAAATACATTGTAATCGCCGTGCAGCAATTCTCCTAATAAGAAGAAATCCTGTTTCAGTCCGTCACAGTGTGCGCGCAGTCTGCGGATAAAATCGTGGTCTAAGCAATATGCCACATCCAGACGGAGACCGTCGATATCGAACTCATCGATCCAGCCCTTAACACAGGACAAGATGTGCTGGATCACTTCCTCGTTCCGAAGGTTTAATTTGACAAGGTCAAAGTTTCCTTCCCAGCCCTCGTACCAGAGTCCGTCGTTATAGTTGGAATTGCCATCGAAGCTGATATGGAACCAGTCTTTGTACGGGGAATCCCAGCGTTTTTTCAATACATCCTGAAATGCCCAGAAGCCGCGTCCCACATGGTTAAATACACCATCCAAGACAACCTTGATTCCTGCTGCATGCAGCTTATCGACAACCTCCTTGAAATCCTCGTTCGTGCCAAGACGGCAGTCGATCTTCGTATAATCTCTCGTATTGTAGCCGTGTGTATCGCTCTCGAATACCGGTGAAAAATATATTGCGTTTGCGCCAAGCTTCTGGATGTGAGGAATCCAGTCCTCCACCTTCTTGATTCGTGACACCAGATTGCCATCGTTTTCAAATGGTGCGCCACAGAAGCCAAGCGGATAAATCTGATAAAATACGCTTTCGTTTGCCCACATAATTTTGTCTCCTTTCGCAGAGTTTTCCACAAACATCGTTCATGTGCAACTCCCATCACTTTTACCTTGCTTATTTTACCATTTTTTTGAAGGCTGAACAACCTTTTAGGAGCAATATGTCAAATACTGACATTTGCTCCAATATTGACATCGAGCAACTATGCGCACAGTCTGATACTCAGGCAGAATCGCTGTATGAAATCATGCTCCCACATAATCGGGCGAAAAAATACCGTCAATACAGGATTGCTCCCATATTGACGGTATTTCAATTTTATATAACTTACTTCTTGATATACAATGCGTTACCATCATAATCCAGTGTGATCGTATCACCTGCACGAAGCTCATTCGACAGGATACTCTTCGCAACCAACGTCTCCACATTCTTCTGCAGATAACGCTTGAGCGGTCGCGCTCCGTAATGCGGATCGTAACCGGCTTCAATGACATGATCCATCGCTGCATCGGTAAGCTTCAGTGTCAGCTCCTTATCTGCAATCCGCTTATTCAGATCTGCAAGCAACAGGTTGACAATACCACTGATAGACGCCTTGTCAAGCGGCTTGAACATGATAATCTCATCCAGACGGTTCAAAAACTCCGGACGGAAATGATTCTTCAAGCCTGCCATAACCTGTGCCGATGCCTCTGGCTTGATCTCACCATTCTCATCAATACCTTCAAGCAGATACTCGGAGCCAATGTTGGATGTCATGATCAGAATCGTATTCTTGAAATCGACGGTCTTGCCCTTCGAGTCTGTGATACGTCCATCATCAAGTACCTGCAGCAGTACATTGAATACATCTGGATGTGCCTTTTCTACCTCATCAAAGAGGACAACGGAATACGGCTTCCGTCTGACTGCTTCTGTAAGCTGTCCACCTTCATCGTATCCGACATATCCCGGAGGCGCTCCGATCAGTCGTGCCACACTGTGCTTCTCCATGTACTCACTCATATCGATACGCACCATGTTTGCTTCATTATCAAACAATGCAGCAGCAAGCGACTTCGCAAGTTCTGTCTTACCTACACCAGTTGGTCCAAGGAATAAGAATGATCCAATCGGCTTTGTCGGATCCTTGATACCTGCCTTCGAACGAATGATGGAATCGCTGACTAACTGCACTGCCACATCCTGTCCAACAACACGTTTGTGCAACTCATCGCCAAGGTGCAAGGTCTTGTTACGCTCACTCTCCGTCAGCTTTGCAACCGGAATTCCTGTCCACTTTGCAACAATCTTCGCAATCTCTTCCTCTGTAACACACTCATGCACCAGGCTTCTGTCCTTCTCACTGACCTGCGCTTCCAGACGCTCCAACTCCTGCTTGATCTGCGGCAGCTTACCATATTGCAGTTCTGCTGCCTTCTCCAGATTATACTCGCGCTGTGCAACCTGAATCTGGTTATTCACATCTTCTAACTCTTCTCTAAGCTTCCGTACACGTTCAACATCCTGCTTCTCGTGTTCCCATGTTGCCTTCATCTGTTTGGACTGTTCCCGCAGTTCCTCCAATTCCTTCCGGAGTACCTCCAGACGATCCTGACTCAGATGATCTGTTTCATTCTTAAGTGCTGCTTCCTCAATTTCCCGCTGCATGATCTTTCTGGAAATCTCATCCAATTCGGCAGGCATCGAATCAAGTTCTGTCTTAATCATCGCACATGCTTCATCAACCAGGTCGATTGCCTTATCCGGCAGGAAACGATCTGTGATATAACGATTTGAAAGTGTTGCCGCACTGACCAATGCACCATCGCTGATCTTGACACCGTGGAACACTTCGTAACGGTTCTTGATACCTCGCAGGATGGAAATCGTATCTTCCACGGTCGGCTCATTTACCATAACCGGCTGGAAACGACGTTCCAATGCCGCATCCTTCTCAATGTATTTCCGATATTCATCCAGCGTTGTCGCACCGATACAGTGCAGCTCACCACGCGCAAGCATAGGCTTCAGCATATTGCCCGCATCCATAGAGCCCTCGGTCTTACCAGCTCCGACGATTGTATGAATCTCATCGATAAATAAGATCAGATGACCTTCGGAATTCTTCACTTCATCAAGGACTGCCTTCAGACGTTCCTCGAACTCACCACGATACTTGGCACCCGCTAACAGTGCACCCATATCCAATGCGAAAATATCTTTATCCTTCAGTGAATCCGGCACATCGCCACGCACGATACGCTGTGCCAGTCCTTCGATTGCGGCAGTCTTACCAACACCCGGTTCACCGATTAAGACTGGATTGTTCTTTGTCTTACGGGACAGGATTCGGATAATATTTCGGATCTCATTGTCACGACCGATGACCGGATCCAGCTTCTGCTCCCGCGCCCGCTCTACCAGGTTGTATCCATATTTATTCAATGCATCGTAAGTATCCTCTGGATTATCACTTTCTACCTTCCGATTGCCACGGATATTCGCCAGCACCTGCAGGAATTTGCCTCTTGTAATACCATACGCATTTATCACACGCTTGATATCCTTATCTGCTTTCTCCAGCAGCCCCAAGAAAATGTGCTCAACAGAAATGTAGTCATCACCCATCTGTTTTGCTTCTTTTTCTGCCTGAATCAATGCCTTGGAAAATTCCGGACTTGTAAACAACTGTCCGCCCGATACCTTCGGCCGGTTTGCAACCAGTTTCTCACATTCGCCGGTAAACGCATCCATATTGATTCCCATATTCGTAAGCAGCTTCGCAATCAGACTGTCTTCCACCGTCACAAGTGCATACATTAAATGCGCCTGCGTCAGTTCCTGATTGTTATACTCATACGCAAGCTTCTCACAACTTTCTATTACCTCTAATGACTTCTTTGTAAACTTTTCAGCATCCATACTTCTCAACTCCCTTCCGGATCTGTATCTCTTTTTCTGTTCTAGTTGAAGTATAACACATATAGCAAATTAGTCAACAAGTAATACTATCCAATATTTTAATCTGTTTTCTTCCTGTTATTCGTCATTTTGCACAATTTGGATTGTGAACATTGTATAGTGGCGGTCCGTATACAATAAAAAAGGACCGCACCCCGCAAGTACGATCCTCTTTTGTTTCCATATTATTTGCTTTACAATCCGGCTACATCGTGACGAAGATAAACTTACATACAAACAATGCAGCGATAACTGTAATTACGATATCCTTCTTCTTGTAATTGCCTGTGAACAGAGCGATTACAACATAAGCGATTGCACCGATACCGATACCATTTGAGATAGAATATGTCAAAGGCATCATGATCAATGCAAGGAACGCAGGAACTGCTGAAAGCATATCGTCCATATCTACCTTTGCAAAGTTTCTGGCCATAAGAACACCTACATAGATCAGAGCCGGTGCAGTTGCACAGCTTGGGATCACGCTTGCAAGCGGGCTTAAGAACAAACAGAATACGAAGCAAAGTGCTGTTATAATACTTGTAAATCCTGTTCTACCACCGGCACCAACACCAGATGCAGACTCTACGAATGTTGTACATGTAGATGTACCGAGCAGAGCACCGGATACTGTACCGATTGAGTCACAGAGCATACACTCATTCATGCTGATCGGATCACCATTCTCATCCATCATGTTTGCAGATGCGGCTGTACCATAGATGGTTCCGATCGTATCGAACATGTCTACGAGACAGAATGCTACGATCAGCATAATTCCGGAGAATACACCGCCGACATACGAACTGTTAAATGCGGCATCCCATGCGTCACCATTAAATACGCCTAAGAAACCTACTTTTGCAAAATCCTTGAAAGACTGGGAAATATTGCTCATATCAAAAGAAGGTACCTCCCACATAAACAGATAATAAAGTACTGCTGATGCAAGGATTCCAATAATCACGTTTGACTTAATTCCCTTCTTCGCAAGGATTGCAATGATAAGCACACCGAGCAAAGCGACGACAACCGGTACAATCTGATGCCATACATCCAGACCTGTTACCATCACGCCGTCAACCTCTGTACCGATCTGCTTGATTCTGCCATGGAAATCGTAGAACTGTACAAATGTGTACTGGTTGTCCTCGATGATACCTGCATTCTTGAAACCGATCATTGCGATGAACAGACCGATACCTGCAGGAATTGCTTTCTTCAGGCACTCCGGCATAGATACTGCAATGTACTTACGAAGTCCGGTTACGGAAAGAAGCAGGAATACAATACCTGACAAAAATACGATAACAAGACCTGCCTGATAGCCTGTCTTAACATCCTCGCCAGCGAAGAAAGAGCCAGCTACGAAGATTGTACAGAAGAAGGAATTGAGTCCCATTCCACACGCCTGTGCAAACGGCATATCTGCAACAAATGCCATCAACAACGTACCGATGATCGCTACGATGATAGATGCGATGTATACAGAATTCCAAATCTGTCCCATAGTTCCCGGATCAGCTCCTAATCCGACAAGCCATCCATTTGCGCCCTCTGCAGCAACCTGATTCGGGTTTACAAAGATAATGTAAGCCATTGCGAAGAAGGTTGTGATACCTGCGAAGATCTCAGTCTTAAGCGTTGATCCTCTCTCTTTGATCTTAAAAAACTTTTCCACTTTTTTAAGTCTCCTCTCTATTGTTTTTATTAATCACCGATCTTCATGCGCGGAATGAAGATACGGGATACTTTCTTTTTGTCGTCCTCTTTCAAGGAACCCATCGCCTGTTTGCAGAAATAATTTTGCGCCTCCAACTTTTCACGCCCCCTCAGATCCTGTTTTGCATATGAGCCATCCGGCTGCATAATATGTGCTTTCAATGTATCGGAAAGCTGAATCTCCAAAATCTCAATCACCCGTTTTTTGAGGTCTTCATCCTCAACCGGGAATGTAATCTCCACTCGTTTGTCCAGATTTCTAGGCATCCAGTCGGCACTGCCCATATATACATCTTCGAATCCATCATTATAGAAATAAAAGATTCTCGCATGCTCCAGGAAGTTACCTACAATGGAACGCACCGTGATGTTCTCGGAAAGTCCCGGAATCCCTGTCTTCAGACAGCAGATACCACGTACGATCAGTTCGATTTTCACGCCCGCATTGCTCGCCTCATACAGTGCACGGATAATCGTCGGATCACACAGGGAATTCATCTTGGCAATGATCTTAGCGCTCTTACCCATACGTGCATTCTCTGCCTCCCGGTCGATCAGTGCAAGGAATCGATCCTTCATCCAGATCGGAGCTACAAGCAGTTTATTCCATGCTGGCGGCTCGGAATAACCCGACAACATATTAAAGACTGCGGTTGCATCCTCCCCTATCGCATCCGATGCAGTCAGCATACCCATATCTGTATATAACTTTGCTGTCACATCATTATAGTTACCAGTTCCAAGATGAACATATCGCTTGATGCCATCTTCTTCCCGTCTGACAACGAGTGCAATTTTGGAATGCGTCTTTAATCCTACCAGACCATAAATAACATGGCAACCCGCTTTTTCCAGTTTTTTTGCCCAATTTATATTATTTTCTTCATCAAATCGTGCTTTTAACTCAACAAGTACCGTTACCTGCTTGCCATTTTCCGCTGCAAGTGCAAGTGCTGCAATGATTGGAGAATTGCCACTGACACGGTACAACGTCTGCTTGATCGCAAGTACATCCGGATCAATTGCCGCCTGTTTGATGAACTCAATGACCGGTGTAAACTCATCATACGGATGGTGTAACAGGATATCCTTCTTCTTGATCTGGTCGAAGATATTCGCATCGAGATCCAATCCCTTCACCGGCTGTGGGATGTATTTCTTATTCTTCAAATGATCAAAGCCATCGAGTCCACGTACCTTTCCAAGGAACGTAAGATCAAGTGGTCCATTTACCGAATAGACATAATCGCTGTTGACATTTAACTGTTTCTTCAATTCTTTCAGCAGACGCTTATCCATCTCTGCTTCCACATCGAGCCGGATAACCTCGCCCCACGCACGCTTCTTAATCTGCTTTTCGATCTCCTTCAACAGATCGGACGCATCGTCCTCGTCGATTGCAAGGTCTGCATTTCGCATAATTCTGTATGGATACGCGCAAATGATCTCGTAATTTAAGAAGAGCTGATTCAAGTTCTTCTCAATGATCTGCTCGAGCAGAATGATCTCTCTGCATCCGTCCTCGCCCGGAATCTCAACCACACGTGGCAACACGGATGGTACCTGTACGGTTGCAATGTCAATAACATCCTTCTTCTTATCACGGATCAGTGCACCAATATTTAAAGTCTTGTTGCTGATCAGCGGAAATGGTCTCGAAGAATCAACTGCCATCGGCGTAAGTACCGGATACACTTCCTTCTCAAAATATTTATCTACGAACTTGCTCTGCTTCTCGTTTAAGTCCTCATAATGCTTAACAAGCTTCAGACCATTTTCTTCCAGCGCAGGAAGAATCTGGCGGTTCAGTGTGCTGTACTGGCTCGCAATCATGTTCTTCGTCTCAGGAATAATCAGATCGAGCTGCCCCTGCGGCGTCAATCCTGCAATGTCCTTCTTCTTTACATCTGCGTGTACCAGATCGATCAGAGATGCTACACGCACCATGAAGAACTCAGACAGATTTGATTCTGTGATACTCAGGAAATTCAGACGTTCAAACAGTGGAATTGACTTATCCTTCGCCTCATTTAAGATTCTGTAATTAAACTGTAACCAGCTCATCTCACGGTTATAATAATTTTCCGGTTTTTCCAATAATTTTTTGTCCATTCCTTACACACTCCTTTTCACCCGAAGTACCGGTCTGATTCCATAGATCTGCTCAAAGAAATCTGCACGTGCTTCAAAAAGTCCCGCCTCCAGTGAGATATCTTCGTATGTCTTTGCCAGAATAATCAGCTTGCCATCTTTCAATGTCACGGAAATATCTTCGATCTTCTGCATATGGCTCTTGTCGAGAATATTCGCAATTCGTAAGATTGCAGCAAGCTTCGCGATTACAATATAATCACAGCCATCAAGTTCTGCTGATATCTTATCCTTCGATGGAAGATACAGTGGGTTGTACTTGACTACATTTGCCACTTCCATACGCTCTTTGTGCGAAAGTCCAAGGATCTCAGTATTTGCTACTATATAATAGGAATTTCTCGCTCCATCATGCAGATTGATGAAATTACCACATTCATGCAGAAGTGCCGCAATCTGAAGCTGCAGACGCTGCATCTTATCCAATCCAAACGGCTTACGAACCACATCGAAGATCTTCAGTGCAAAATATGCGGTCTGCTCCACATGATTCCGGTTGCAGCGATACCGCTTCGCAATGTTATTCGCCGTTGCAAGAATATCTTCCTCAAAATTGTGATTGAACACGACACGGCTTCCTTCGTCCATGTAATTTGCCACGATACACTCGCAGAAATCCACATCCGGCACATACATTTCCTCTGCCTTACAGTTGTTCAGGAACGACTGGTAGATTGTGATGTTCGGTAACATCAGCGTCGCACGCTCGTATGGAATACCGTATTTTTCCGCGAGTTCCTGCGCCGGCATACTGATAACACGCTTGTACATCGCATCAAACTGCGCCCGCGTGATCACATCCTTGATGGAAAGTTCCGGCACGATCTTCTTCAGGGAGCTTACGACCTCACCAACAGCGATAATGTTCTTGATTTCTTTATCCTTCAGATAAATATTTCGGAACGATACAATATCATTATCTACATAGTCTGCCATGATCTCATCGAGTCTTCCGGACTTGTGCCCGATGAGTGCCAGATAATCACGAACACGCACCGCACCAATCGGGATATTCTCTGTGACAACCAGATTGTTCTTATCAAACAGGGAAATCTGCACGCTTCCAGCACCGACATCGACGAACGCTGTGTTCTTGCTGACAACCTGATGGAAATCCGAATACTTCGCAACCAGTCCCTTGAAGCTGATATAACGCTGTTCCGAGTTACTCAGAACCTGTACACGGATACCTGTGGTATGCTCGATCACATCCAGCACCAGATCCATGTTATCTGCCTCACGTACCGCACTCGTCGCATAGGCACGGTATTCTGTGATCTTGTATTCTTCCATTTTATGTTTTAAGCCTTCGAGTTCTTCGCAAATCATTTTGATCGACTCCCGGCTCAGTTTTCCTTCGCGATAGGTGTCCCGCCCAAGCTCCAGTATCCGGCTGACACTGTCGATCTGACGAAACGTTTTTCTACCATTTACCTGGAAGATCTTCATGGATATCTCGCTACTTCCCACATAGATGGCGGCAAACATTTTGTATGCCATAGTTTTTACCTCCCTATTTCATCCGCAGATAATTATCCGACATTTCCTGTATGTCTCATGCAGAACACTGCTATTATCCATACGCAGACGCGCTCTCGCTCACTTCCGCACATAGCAGACACTAAGCTCCTAACACATCATTCTGCGAATGAATGCGTTACTCGCTAAGTGCTGATGTGCTCCAATGGTCTGCGTTAGGATAAATACCAGTGTCCCGCATGATTTCTACACATCGATTGTATCGGATAATTATCTGCTCATTTATATACTTCCGGTTACAATGCAAATGGCATACGCATGTCATTTGCCGCTCCCTTGAATATAGTTTTCAATATTTCATTCTTCCTTATGATTTAGTGCTTCCAGTAGTTCGATGATGGTCTTGTGGTAGCCCGGATGGTAGGCATATGGTGCGATTTCGGCAAGTGGTTCAAGCACGAACGCGCGCTTTGCCATCTCCACATGCGGCACCTTCAGCGTGTCTTCCATGATCATTTCCTGATCATAGAGCAAGATGTCAATGTCCAAAGTTCTTGGACCCCAGTGGATCAGCCGCTTTCTGCCGGCACCCTGTTCAATATCGTTGATAACAGCCAGCAGATCCTGTGGAGAATAGATTGTCTCAATCTCCAGACAGCCATTTAAGAAATCATCCTGTTCCACATCGCCATATGGTTCTGTTATTATATAGGAAGAAACCTTTGTCACCTGAATATACTCATCTTTGTTCAGCTGATCGACCGCATAGTCAAGGTATGCCTCCTTATCTCCGAGATTGGAACCGATACCCAGATACGCAATATGTCTGCCTCTTGTAATATCCACGCAGACCGTATCAAACTCCATCGGAATAGGAGCCCCCGGCTTGCTTACAATCACATGAACCATTTTTATCTGTGGATAGGCAAGCAAGATCGCATCCGCAACATTCTCTGCTGCTGCCTCAATCAGATCATAGCTTTCCTCCTGCATCGTCCGCCGGATCAGTTCACATACTTCTGCATAATTGACCGTTTTGTCCAGATCATCTGTCATGCCTGCCGCATGCAGATCCACATCCATCGATACAGTCACATAGAACTTCTGTCCATTCTTTTTTTCTTCCGCAAGGACACCGTGATATGCAAATATCTCTAAATCTTTAATCCATATTTTATCCATATAGTTTCTGTCCTTCTCTGTCTTATATCCTCAATCAATGCCATAACATCATTATCACGCATCCATGCCTCCGCATTTACGAGAGCGTTGCATTACGCCTTGAGCATCGCATCCGTCATCGCCAGGGCACGTACATTCTTCTTCACATCATGTACCCGGAAGAAGCTGCATCCCTTCACAAGTCCTAAGACGGAGGTTGCCATCGTTCCTTCCTCCCGCTCATCAACCGGCAGATTCAGTGTATTTCCAATCATGGATTTTCTCGAAGTTCCAAGCAGTACCGGATATCCGAGTGCAACCAGATCCTCCAGATGGTTCATAAACTTTAAGTTTTCTTCCGTAGTCTTTGCGAATCCAATGCCCGGATCCAAGATGATCTTATCGTCAGCAAGTCCTGACGCGTGCGCAATCTGTACGCACTCCTTCATGTCTGCGATCACATCCGCAATAAAATCATTGTATACCGCTTCCTTCCGGTTGTGCATCAGGCAGACCGGAATCTGGTATTTCGCGCAGAGCGGTGCCATCTCATCGTCCCATTTAAATCCCCATATATCGTTGATCAGATCGGCACCAGCCAGAATTCCCGCCTGAGCCACCTGATATTTGTACGTATCTAACGAAACCGGAATCTCAAACCGTTCCTTGATTGCCTCAATCACGAAGCAGGTACGTTCAATCTCTTCCGCAACCGAAATCTTCACATGTCCCGGCCGAGTCGACTCTCCGCCAACATCAATGATATCGGCACCTTCCTTGATCATTTCTTCTGTATGCTTAAACGCCGCATCCAGATCTCCGTACTTTCCGCCATCCGAGAAGGAATCCGGTGTCACATTCAGGATTCCCATCACATAAGGACGTTTTCCAATTTCAAAGTCACGTTTTCCAATCGTTATAACCTGTTTTTTCATAATTTATAAGCCCTCATTTTCATTCTTGTCCATAATTATTATTATTTTAACATTTTTATCATGAAACTGCCACCGGTTTATCTATATTTTTTTATTTACAATTTTTAGAATCGTTTAGATTCCATACATCACATATGATTCCGAATAGTATATTTTTCCATGCAAATCATTATCTCTGAGGGTTGTTTTGCAAATAATATCCTCAATAGAAAAAGGCTGCCGACAACCGACAACCTTTTCCCGTGTAGACAGGTTTGATATTACATCTGTCTCTTATACACATCTGACGCTGCCGACGATCGCA
>ENA-OYXZ01000684-OYXZ01000684.1-human-gut-metagenome-genome-assembly--contig:-NODE-684-length-14173-cov-6.270577_pt1 | contig 14173 bp, 13 predicted proteins | sample MGYA00243975_ERZ653432 | MGnify/ENA primary metagenome ERZ653432 (study PRJEB26926, sample SAMN06164954) | human gut metagenome | biome: ENVO:00009003; feature: ENVO:2100002; material: ENVO:00002003...
TTGTCCCCCTCTTTGAGGCAGGTTCCTCACGCGTTACTCACCCGTTCGCCACTCGCTCGAGAAAGCAAGCTCTCTCTCGCTCGTTCGACTTGCATGTGTTAGGCGCGCCGCCAGCGTTCGTCCTGAGCCAGGATCAAACTCTTTATAAATGATATTTATCACTTAAAAGTGTTAAATCTTGTTCGCTCAGCACGCAATCGCTTGCGTCCTGTGTGAATTACTTTTGGAATTGTTTTTAGTGTTTTTCCAAACACTTAAAAGGTTCCTTACAAGTTTTTCGATATTGTTCAATTTTCAAGGTCCTGTAGCGCCTCAGCCTTGCGGCTGACGACCTGTTTATTTTACCACCGAAGTGGTTTTTTGTCAAGCCTTATTTTTTAGAAGCTTTTGAACTTTCTGAACTTGGACATCCAAGAAGTTTCTCAGAACAAACTGGAACTTTTCAGCGTCTATTGGTTCTTTTCAAGGGCTTCCTGCTGAGGCTTTGGAAGTCATTCTTTTGCCTCAGCGCTTGGCGCTCAAGTATAATACCACACCCCCGCCTCCTTGTCAACACTTTTTGACAGATTTTTTCCAATTTCTTTGCAGCGCAAAGATTCTTCCTGTTTTTCACCCGTTACAGGACGTGCCTTTTTCTTGACAAGGCTGCAGACAGAACGTATTATGGAGTCATCCCCGTATCCTGTATAAGGTAGCTATACTTATTACATAAAGGAGAAGCGCCATGTCCTGTGTCAACATCCGCGGCTGCTGCATCGGCGAGGGCCGCCCCAAAGTTATTATTCCTATTGTAGAGCCCACGGAAACCGCCGTTCTTGAAAAAGCCGCCGAGTTTTCCACATTGCGCGCCGATTGTGTGGAATGGCGTATCGATTGCTTTGAAGGTGCAAAAAACCTTCCGGCTATCGTGCACTGCGCCGCGAAGCTCCGTGTTGCCTTGAAGGATAAGCTGCTGCTTTTCACCTTCCGCACAAAAGCCGAAGGCGGCAAGGCCGCTTTGGCTCACGAAGAGTATCTTCATTTTATCCGCACCGTTCTTGCCACCGACTGCGCCGATCTGATCGACATTGAATTTTTCACTGCGGGCGCAGAGCTTCCCGCGCTGATCGAAGAAGCCCACACCGCCGGGGCTGCAGTGGTGTGTTCCAGCCACGACTTCCATAAAACGCCGCCGCGCGCCGAACTGGTGAGCCGCATGGTTGCCATGCAGCAGGCCGGGGCTGATCTGCCCAAACTGGCTGTGATGCCCCAGAGCCGTGCCGATGTGCTGGAGCTTCTGGCTGCCACCGCTGAAATGGCCGACCGGCATCCGGAGACTCCCATCATTACCATGAGCATGGGAGCTCTGGGCGCGGTGAGCCGCCTTTCCGGCGAAGCCCTTGGCTCCGCCATGACCTTTGCCAACCCCGGGCAGGCCAGTGCACCGGGGCAGGTATCGTTGGAGGTCGTAAACGAAGTATTGGATGCACTGCATTTATAAATCCAGAAAGGAGCTTTTATGAAAAAGAAGTATTCTGCTCTCCCAGAACTTCTTTTGCGAAGTATTTTTTACACGCTTATCAATTATGTGCTTCTCAGCATGGTGCTGTCTTTTCGGCTTCATTGGAGCTCCATTCTGTTTTCTGCTGCCATGCTGTGGTTTGCTTTGGATTATTCAAAGACTATCCAGCAGTTGACCGGCAAACGGCTTCTCGCAGACCTTTTGTGGCTTGGCTGCATTCTCATCAGCACATTTATTGCATTCTTTGTCGGGTACATTCAAGGCTCGTTCGCATCATTTTAACGAAAAAGACCGGAGCTGTAGGTCGCACTTACAGTTCCGGTCTTTCTTTTTATGTCACAAAGAGATGATTATGCCAGCTTGGCTTCCAGACGGGTGCGGATGGCCTTGATAAAGCCCTCGCTGTCCACAGCGGTGGGGGTGATGCCCTCAGCCAGACCGCACAGGTCTTTCGTCATGATGCCGTCGTTCAGGGTCTGCAGGCTGGCGGCTTCCAGTGCCTCGCCAAACTTCACCAGCTCCGGCAGGCCGTCCAGTTCACCGCGCTTCTTGAACGCGCCAGACCACGCAAAGATGGTAGCCATGGGGTTAGTGGAGGTCTTTTCGCCCTTCAGGTACTTATAGTAATGGCGGGTGACGGTGCCGTGGGCGGCCTCGAACTCGTATTTGCCGTCCGGGCTGACCAGCACGCTGGTCATCATTGCCAGAGAGCCAAAGGCGGTGGAGACCATATCGCTCATCACGTCACCGTCGTAGTTCTTGCAGGCCCAGACAAAGCCGCCCTCGCTGCGAATGACGCGGGCAACGATATCGTCAATGAGGCTGTAGAAGTAGGTGATGCCTGCGGCCTCGAACTTTGCCTTATACTCGGTGTCGTACACCTCCTGGAAGATATCCTTGAAGGTGTGGTCGTACTTCTTGGAGATGGTATCCTTTGCGCCGAACCACAGATCCTGCTTCACATCCAGTGCGTAGTTGAAGCAGCTGCGGGCAAAGCTGCGGATGGAATCATCCTTGTTGTACTGGCCCTGCAGAACGCCAGCGCCCTCAAAGTCAAAGACGGTGGCGCGCTGCTCAGAGCCATCGGCACCGGTGAACACCAGTTCAGCCTTGCCTGCACCCGGGATGCGGAACTCAGTGCACTTGTACACATCGCCGTAGGCGTGGCGGGCAATGGTGATGGGCTTTTTCCAGTTCTTGACCACCGGCTTGATGCTGTCGATCATGATGGGCGCGCGGAACACGGTGCCGTCCAGCACAGCGCGGATGGTTCCGTTGGGGCTTTTCCACATCTCATGCAGCTTGTACTCGTCCATGCGCTGGGCATTGGGAGTGATGGTGGCGCACTTGACCGAAACGCCGTACTTCTTGTTGGCAAGGGCGGCATCCATGGTCACCTTGTCGGCGGTAGCGTCGCGGTTGGGCAGGCCCAGATCGTAATATTCGGTCTTGAGGTCCACAAACGGAAGGATCAGTTCGTCCTTGATCATCTTCCACAGAATACGGGTCATTTCGTCGCCGTCCATCTCGACGAGGGGCGTGGTCATTTTGATCTTTTCCATAGCAGGGTTCCCTTTCCTCTCTTTGGATCGTTTCTCCAGCCGCGCTGCACTGCCAGATGCCGCGCGGGCAGTTCGGCAGAATGTTTATTTGCGGTAAGCGGCTGCCAGCTTTTCAAGGGCCGGCAGGCTGCGCTTGACCTTTTCGGTATCGATGCAGTAGGCAAGGCGCACATAGCCCTTGACACCGAAGCTGTCGCTGGGCACCAGCAGCAGGTCAAACTCCCGGGCCTTCATGCAGAAAGCGTTGGCGTCCTCTTCCAGCGCCTTCGGGAAAATGTAGAAGGTGCCGCCGGGGCGCTCCACCTCAAAGCCCAGCGCGGTGAGCTTATCGTACAGCAGGTTCATGTTGGTCTCATACACACTCAGATCACTGGTCACATCCTGACAGCGGCTTACGGCCCGCTGGATGATGCTGGGCGGGCAGTTGTGGCCGGTGAAGCGGGAGATCTGGGCCATCATGTCCACCAGCACATCCTCGCCCTCACAGCCCGGACGCACCGCCACATAGCCAAGGCGCTCGCCGGGCAGGCTCAGGCTCTTGGAATAGGAAAAGCAGGTGAGAGTGTGGGGGTAGAACGCCGCCGGGTAGGGCACCTTTTTGCCGTCGAATGCGATATCCCGGTAGGGCTCATCGCTGACGAGGAAGATGTTGTGGCCAAACGCCTTGCTCTTCTCGGTCAGGATCTCTGCCATGCGGGTGAGCGTCCCGGCAGAGTAGACCACGCCGGTGGGGTTATTGGGGGTGTTGATGAGCACACAGGTGGTCTTTTCGCCGATCATCTGCTCGAATGCGTCCAGATTGGGCTGGAAGGTCGGTGCCTGCGGCGGCACCACCTTGAGGACTGCCCCGGTGCCCGCCACATAGGGGCCGTACTCCGGGAAGTAGGGCGCAAAGGTGAGCACCTCGTCGCCGGGCTGCGTGACCGCACGGATGGCATGGGCAATGGCACCCGCCGCACCGGTGGTGGGGAAGATGTGCTTCTGCTCATAGGGCAGGCCAAAGGTCTTTGTCAGGTGCGCTGCCACATCGGTGCGGAAGCCCGGGTCGCCCTGACTGGGGCAGTAGCCGTGCAGGTTTACCGGCTCTTCGTTGGCCAGCAGGTCCTGCATGGCGGCAGTGAACTCCTGCGGGCAGGGCACGCTGGGGTTGCCCAGCGAGTAATCGAACACGTTCTCATATCCGATCTCGGCAGCACGCTGCTTGCCGTACATAAAGGTCTCGCGGATGACGCTCTTATTGCCGAGCATCGCGCGATAAGTCTCGTTCAGCATAATACTTTCCCCCGAGAGTTTATTTGTGGGCAGCCGTATAGCTCTGCTCCACCTTGATGATGCAGCTGTAGGCTGTATCCTGTTCCTTGATGAACTGTTCCAGCTGCGTCAGCAGCTCTACCTTATCCCCTGCATAGCCTGCCGGCAGCACCAGATCGAACAGCACGTTGGTGTGGGTCCTGCCCGGCACGATGCGCAGATCGTGCAGCGAAAGGGCCGGGTCGAGCTGGCGCAGCTTTTCGGTCAGACGGGCACGCAGCACCCCCACTGCGGCGTCCGAGGTGACGATGGGATCGTAGTGGATGGTCACCATGAGGTTGTCGTTTTTAAAGAAGTCCCGTTCGATGTTGTCGATCAGGTCGTGTGCCTCCAGCGGGTCCTGCTCGGCGGGCAGCTCCACATGCAGGGAGGCGAACTGGTGTCCCGGGCCGTAGTCGTGCACCATCAAATCATGCATTCCCAGCACGCCGGGATAGGAGAGCACCTTCTGCTCGATGTGGTCCACCAGATCCTCGCTGGGGCTTTCGCCCAGCAGCGGGCTGAGCGTATCCATCACAAGGCCCCAGCCGGAGATCAGGATGAACGCCGCCACGCCTACACCCATCAGGCCATCCAGCACATCCCAGCCGGTCACGCGGCACAGCACCGCTGCAATGAGCACCGCGCTGGTGCTCAGCACATCGTTGCGGCTGTCCGCAGCAGTGGCAATGAGGGTCTCGGAGCCGATGATACGCCCGATGGTGCGGTTGAAGCCGCTCATCCACAGCTTGACGAGGATGGATGCGATCAGCACGGCCACCGTGAGCCAGCTGAACACCACCGGGGTGGGGTGCAGCACCTTGACCACCGATTCCTTCAGCAGCGAAAAGCCGATGCCGAGAATGGTCACGCTGACTGCCAGCCCCGCCAGATATTCATACCGGGCATGGCCGAAGGGGTGCTCTGCGTCCGGGGCCTTGGCGGCCAGCTTGAAGCCCACCAGACTGACCACGTTGGACGAGGCATCCGACAGGTTGTTCAGGGCATCTGCCATGATGGCAATGGAACCGAACAGAGTGCCTACGGTCAGCTTGCCCAGACACAGCAGCAGGTTGCATGCCACGCCCACCCAGCAGGCAAGGTTGCCGTAGGCGGCGCGCACCTTAGGGTCCTGCGCATGGTCGGGCTGGCGGATGAAAAGACGAATCAAAAACTGAGTCATAACGGTCCTCCATGGGCAGCGCTGGACACCTGCATACCCTGTCATCGCTTATAGTATAGCATTTCGCTTTATCGTTTTAAAGTATTTTCCGAAAACTTTTGCCCGGTATAGAAAGACCCCGGCAGAGCGGGATGCCCTGCCGGGGAGCTTTATGGGAACAGTAAACCGGGATTCTCGGATGAATTACTTCTCAGAAGGCTTGCTCAGGTCCACGCTGCGGATGATCTTGCGCACCGGCAGGATGCTCTTGGCATTCATGGACAGCTCGTCCACGCCCATGCGCAGGAAGGTCTCGGTGAGGGCGGTGTCGGCACCCAGCTCACCGCAGATGCCCACCCAGATGCCGTGGCGGTGGCCCGCCTCAATGGTCATCTTGATGGCGCGCAGCACAGCGGGATGGTGCGGGTTGAAGAACGGCTCCAGCTTTGCATTCTGGCGGTCCAGCGCACAGGTGTACTGGGTCAGGTCGTTGGTGCCGATGGAGAAGAAGTCGCACTCGGCAGCCAGCTCGTCCGCGATCAGCACAGCGGCGGGGGTCTCGATCATGGTGCCTACCTCGATGTTCTGGCCCATCTTCACGCCCTCGGCGGTCAGTTCTGCGCGGCACTCTTCCAGAACAGCCTTGGCATCCTGCAGCTCCCGCAGGCTGGTGATCATGGGGAACATGATGCTCATGTTGCCGTAAGCGGAAGCCCGCAGCAAGGCCCGCAGCTGGGTCTTGAAGAAGTCTTTCCGGGTCAGGCAGATGCGGATGGCGCGGTAGCCCAAAGCGGGGTTCTCCTCGTGATCCAGCTTCATGTAATCGACGGTCTTATCGGCACCGATGTCACAGGTACGGACGACCACCTTGCGGGGAGCCAGACTCTCCACCACCTGCTTGTAGGCCTCGAACTGGTAGTCCTCGGTGGGGAAGTCCTTGCAGTTCAGGTAAACGAACTCAGTGCGGAACAGGCCCACACCGCCAGCATCATTCTGCTGCACAGCACCCACATCGCTCATGCCGCCGATGTTGGCAAAGACATTGATGGTCTTGCCGTCCAGCGTGGTGTTGGGCTTGCCCTTCAGCTCCTGCAGCAGGGCCTGCTTCTTCTGATCTTCCTGCTGGCGCTTCTTCAGGCTCTTGAGCAGGTCGGGGGTGGGGTCAACGTAAACGCAGGCGTTGTAGCCATCGATGACCGCCATCTTGCCGTCCCAGTCGTCCTGAATATCCTTGCACTGGATCAGGGCAGGGATGTTCATGCTGCGGGCCAGAATGGCGGTGTGGCTGTTGGAGCTGCCCTCACGGGTGATAAAGCCCAGCAGCAGGCTCTTATCCATGCGGACGGTCTCAGACGGGGCCAGATCCTCCGCGACCAGAATGCTGGGCTCGGTGCCCTGCAGGCTGGCGTTGTCCACCCCCTGCAGGATGTCCAGAATGGCCTGTGCGATATCGATGACATCTGCACTGCGGGCCTGCAGATACGGGTCATCCATGGCGGCGAACACCGCAGCCTGATTGTTGCCTGCCGTCTTGACGGCGTACTCGGCACACTTTTTCTGGCTGTTGATGATCTCCTTGATGGCATCCACAAAGTCGTCGTCTTCCAGCATCATGGCGTGGATGTTGAACACCTCGGCGATGTCCTCGCCAGCCTCTGCCAGTGCCTTTTCATACAGCGCAGTCTGCTGCTCAATGGCCTTCTGCTGCGCTTCTTCAAAACGCGCCACTTCCGCTGCGGTATCCGCTACCTCTGCGGCAGAAATGGCAGTATCCTTTTTCTTGTAGATCTTGAGCTTGCCGATGGCGATGCCATTCAGGATGCTCTTACCGGTGCCTACCTGCATTGCACACTACTCCTTCTTCATCTGTGCCGGGGCCGCACTGCTCCGACAGTCCAAAAAAAGCCCCCGCAGCTCACCCGCGAGGGCCTTCCTCATCTTAACTGCGGAATCAGACGTTCTCGGTCAGGAACTTCTGGATGGCTGCTGCAGCAGCTTCCTCGTCGTCGCCCTCGACCTTGACGGTAACGGTCTCACCCTGCTTGACGCCCATGCCCATCAGAGCCATCAGCTTGCGCATATCGCAGCTCTTGCCGTCCTTTTCCAGGGTAGCGCTGCTGGCAAAGCCCTTGACGGTCTTGACGAGCAGGCCGGCGGGACGAGCGTGGATGCCGCATGCATCCTTAACGGTATACTGGAATTCCTTCATAATCATTTTCTCCTTACTTGATCCCGTGCGGCGCTTCTGCACTTGCACCAGACGCGGCCGAGCCGCGGCACGGTTGATACATCTATTATAAACCCTTGCCGGGAATTTTTCACCATTTCATATTGCTAATTTTTTATGCAAAATTTTGGTACAATTGAACATACAAATGTGACAAAAATGCACGCATTTCACTTTTTCTTCTGCTTGTGCGCAAATTTTAGGCAAATTGCGGCCTGATTTTGCATCAAAACCCGAAGCCGTTCCCGGTTGTTTCCGGCTTTGGCAAGTCGTTCCGGTGCTCATTCCACCGGGTAGCCCTCGGCATCCAGCGGCAGTTCCGTATAAGGCACAGCCTGCGGCACGGCATCCGGCTCACCGGAGGTCTGCTGTGCGGTCAATTCCTCGTCATGGCGTTCGCCCCAATCGCCGCTGTAGTCCTCGCCGGAGGTCTGCTGTGCCGGTTCACTTCCGGTCAGCTCTTCGTCGTGGCGCTCACCCCAGTCGCCCTCGTAGTCCTCGCCGGAAGTCTGCTGTGCCTCAGCTTCCGCCATGGCGGCCTGCATGTCTTTCAGGCCCACCACAACGCCAGAGGGCCGTTCCAGCAGGTAAGCTCCCACGGCCTTTTTGCGGTACACCAACAGCACGCCGTAGCGGCTGGTCTCGCCGCTGCTTGCCGCCGGGATCAGCGCCGTCCATTTTTCCACGGTCTTGCCCTTGTAGCGTGCAAGGTCCATGCCGCTCTGCTGCACCACCCCGTTGAAGGCCGAAAAGCTGTCATCCCACTTGCGGGGGATCTTGACCTTGTCTGCCGTGATGGATGCGCCGTCCACATCCAGACCGTAGCCGGTGAACCATGTCTGGATGTCCTGTGCACTCTCAATTTTGTTCACCGCCGCCGAGACCGCAACGGTGCGGTTGCTGATGAACCGGCCCAGCAGAGCACTGCACACCACCAGTGCGCAGCACATGGCACCCAGACCCAGTTTTTTCAGGCTCGTTTTGCTTAACGTGACTACAAACATATCCCCATGCCTCCCCAGCCTGTTTATTGCTCTGAGAACAATTTATTCAGCACAGCTGGGGTGTATGACAAAAGGGCAGGTAAAACCTGCCCTTTTGTCAATATCGATCAATGTGCTTTTGTAAAATCTTCCGAGCTTACTTCGCCGTTCTGGCGGAGCACCTGTTTCAGCACCTGCATCACGCCGTATTCCCGGTGGGACGGTGCCAGAAACGGCACCTGCGCCCGCAGCGGTCCGCTGCCGTTCTCCATCAAAAAGCCGTACTTCGCGGTGGTGAGCATCTCGGCATCGTTGTAAGTGTCACCAAAGGCCATCATGCTGTCGGCCGGAATGCCCAGCAGTGCACCCACCTTTGCCAGTGCTGCACCCTTGTGCACACCTGGGTTCATCACGTCCACCCAGTTTCTGCCTGCCACTGCCGCCGAGAATGCACCGCCATTTCCGGTATGGAATGCGCCGTAGATCCGGTCGAAGGCTTTCTGCGAGTCGTCGTTGGGCAGATAGACGGTAAACTTATCCGCCGCCGCTTCCACCGCAGTCAGGTCATCCACGTATTCCACCCGGGTATAAAAATTCTTGAAAACTTTATCGTATTTCTCGTCCTGCTTTTCCGCGTAGGCCGCCTGCAGTCCGCACAAAAGGCCCACGTCTCCGGCCTGCTTTGTGCTGCGGGCCAGCTGCCGCCAGCCCTCGGCAGGCATTTCGGACACAAACAGGTCTTTCCCCTTCCAGCGGGCAGCGCCGCCGTTGTCGCCAATGAGAATGATCTCCTCCAGCAGATCGGGGAACATCGTTTCCAGTGTGTACAGAGGCCGCCCGCTGGCGGCGGCAAACAAGATGCCCTGCCCGGCCAGTGCACGGATGGTCTCGGTAAACTTTGGCGGCAGCTGGCTGTACTCGTCCAGAAGGGTCGCGTCCATGTCCGATGCGATCAGGCGAATGCGGTCCATTGCAGTTTCCTCACTTATCCGATGTAGCTGATGTTCACGTCCATATCGCCCTTATAGCCGGGCAGGCGTGCCGTGCAGGTGCCCTGCCACAGGGCGCAGTCGATGGGGCTGCTGGCAACACCATAATGCGCGTTCCAGATGGTATATTTTTTCAGGCTGTTCAGATTGACACGCTTGCGGTACCACAGGGTAGAGGCATACACACCGGGTTTGTAGCCCTGTGCCTTGACCTCCTCACAGAAGGCGATGGCGCACTTGGTGCGGTCCTCCATACCCAGACCGTCGGCGCGGCCGGAACCATTGGAAGCGCCGGATGCTTCGGTGTCAAAGAAGATGGGGTAATCCAGCTTGCGTCCGTTCAGTACGTAGGCGCAGGCAAAGGCTTCCTCCTTGGCTTCCTCCTCGGTGGTAGCCTGACTGAAGAAATACACGCCCACCTTCAGGCCCGCATTCTTCACATTGGTGAAATGCTCCTCGAACATGGGGTCCAGCACCAACGTGCCGGAAGCACCATAGCCGCGGTAGCCGATGCGGACGATCACAAAGCTCACGCCTGCCTTTTTGATCTGGTTCCAGTCGATGTTCTTCTGATACTTGGAAACATCCACACCGAAGGTCTTGCCATTTTCCAGCACACCGTCCGCATTGAAGGAATAGAGTTTATTGTCGATGCACTGGATGCCGGTCACCGGTTTGTTGGTGGTCTGGCTGTAGTAGTAGGTCTTGCCGCCGGAGGTACGCCAGCCGGAGTAGGCCGGCTCCGGCTGGGACTCGTCTTTGCCCAGCCAGCCGAACAGGAAATTGAGCAGCCAGCTGAAAAATCCGTTCTCATCGCTCAGGTCGATGCACTGGGCCTCGGCGGCATCCATGGCACCGGCATCCAGCGCGGCACGGATCTCTTCCGGTGTCAGCACCACGCTGTTTTCCGGCGTGTGCTGGTTCGTGCTGTTCTCCTCCGCTTCAGTGGACTGTACAGGCGGTGCTTCCGGGTCCTGTGCAGCAAGCTCCGGGGTCTCCGTCTGCAGGGTGGGCATTGCCGTTTCCTGCTGTGCAGAAACAGTCTCGGTCACTGCCGCGGTACTTTCTTCCGGCTGTGCAGCCAGTGCCAGCGGTGCCCCCATTGAAAAGGTCATTGCCAATGCCAGAACTGCCGCTGCACACCGCGTTTTGCCGCGGGTGCCGCGGGCAGTCAGTTTATTCCAGAACATTTTTTTCATGCTGTGCTCCAAACCTCATGCATTTTTATCGGGATGCCGCCCTTCGCAAAAAGGGCAGCGTTTCATCTTCTCAATACTCTTTCAGTATACACCCGCGGGCAAGCCCCCGTCAATTGCCGCACACTGCAAAGCGCAGCTCCGAAAAGCTGCCGCCCCGGTATCAGAAAATGCTCCAAAACAGATACGTCTCAGCCCGCAAAAACATTGCACAAAGCCAAAAATTGCAGATATTTCCAGCAAAATCAGCATTTTATCTTGCTGTCTTGACATGTGTATGGTATTATACTTGACATGCAGTTTTTGCATTGAATCCACCATCTTGAAACAGAAAGGCAGTTTCTCATGTCAAATGTGAAAGATTTCTTAAAACGCAAGGATATCGTCATCACCCCGCAGCGCTATCTCATTGAAGCGCTGGGTGCCATGGCGCAGGGCCTGTTTGCCAGCCTGCTGATCGGCACCATCATCAAGACGCTGGGCCAGCAGACCGGCCTTGACGTGCTGGTAGACCTTGGCGGCTACGCCACGGCCATGAGCGGCCCGGCCATGGCCTGCGCCATTGGCTGGGCGCTGCACTGCCCGCCGCTGGTGCTGTTCAGCCTGATCACCGTAGGCTACTCGGCCAATGCTCTGGGCGGCGCAGGCGGCCCGCTGGCCGTGCTCATCATTGCCATCGTGGCTTCCGAGCTGGGCAAGGCCGTGAGCAAGGAGACCCGCGTGGACATCCTCGTGACCCCGCTGGTGACCATTTTTTCCGGCGTGGGCCTTTCCATGCTGATCGCCGCACCCATTGGCGCTGCCGCAAGTCAGGTGGGCACCCTGATCATGTGGGCCACCGAACAGGCTCCGCTGGTCATGGGCATTCTGGTATCCGTCATTGTGGGCGTGGCGCTGACCCTGCCCATTTCCTCTGCCGCCATCTGCGCCGCGCTGGGTCTGACCGGCCTTGCCGGCGGTGCCGCCGTGGCAGGCTGCTGCGCCCAGATGATCGGCTTTGCCGTGATGAGCTACAAGGAGAACGGCGTGGGCGGTCTGGTCAGTCAGGGCCTTGGCACCAGCATGCTGCAGATGGGCAACATCGTCAAGAACCCCCGTATCTGGATCGCGCCCACACTGGCCAGTGCCATCACCGGCCCGCTGGCCACCTGCGTGTTCCACTTTGAGATGAACGGTGCCGCTGTCTCTTCCGGCATGGGCACCTGCGGTCTGGTGGGCCAGATCGGCGTGTACACCGGCTGGGTCAGCGACATTGCCGCCGGTACCAAAGCCGCCATCACCCCGATGGACTGGGCTGCCATGGTGCTGCTGTGCTTTGTTCTGCCCGCTGTGCTGAGTGTGATCTTCTGCGAGATCGAGCGCAAGCTGGGCTGGATCAAAGAGGGCGACCTGAAGCTGAACTGATTTTTAAGCAGAAAAATCTTTTTGCTTTTTGATAGAGCAAATCCCGGCAGGCTGCGGTCTGCCGGGATTTGTCTTTTCACGGTTAAACACGTGACGACGCTCTGCACAGGAAGCGCTCAAACGATCCGTTTCCCGTCCAGCACTGCCTGCGTGAGGGTGTCGCCTTCATACACCAGCTTGAGGGAGAAATAAGGCCGTTCCTCATTCAGCAGCCGGAAGAAGATTTTGTCGCCCTCCCAGATGGGCAGTTCGGCCGCCTTATCCTTCGGCACCCATTCCAGCACGCCTTCCCTGCAGGCATCGCCCTGCACCATCTCGCCCGTCCATTCATCAGCGGTGTACAGGTGGATAAACTCGGTCATGTTGCCCCAAATAAAGGTCAGCAGACCCCGGGCGCGGAAGCGCTTCAGCGTCAGGCCGGTCTCCTCCTTCACTTCCCGCAGCAGGCAGTCCTCCGGGCTTTCAAACCGCTCAAACTTTCCACCCACGCCGATCCATTTGTCGTGGTTGTAGTCGTCCTGCTTTTTGATGCGGTGCAGCATCAGGTAGGCATCGTCCCGTTCCAGATAGCACAGCGTGGTGCTGAAAATGGGAAATTCCGGGTTCATGAAGGCTCCTAGATTCATTGAGTTCTCCTTTTGATCTTGTTTTTGTGGAAAATGCCGTTTTTCGCTGCGGCCTCTCCCGTGAAAAAACACCCCCGGCAAAGCCCGCAGGCTTTGCCGGGGGTGCAAACCAAAAATAACTTTTTCCTCTGAATATGCCAGAGCAACGCGGCGGCAATTTAAAATCATTGCCCCTTCCGGCTTGCTCTTCCCTTGCCCGCATTGTTCAGCTTGCGCACAAGGTCGTTCTGATGCTTGCGCTGGCTGGGCGTGGGCTGCGGGTCTTTGGCCTCCTCAGCGCGGCGGCCGCTCTGGGCGGTGTCCGGATCGATGCGTTCCAGCGTCCACTCCTGATTGCCGCCGGCCACAAAGTTCCAGATCTGGGCCTGTGCGCCGTTGGAGGTGTTCATACCCACAAGGTCGATGTATTTATCCGCCAGCACATTGCGGATGCGGGTGCGCCCGCTGCGGGTGGGCTCCAGCGCCCAGCACTGACTCAGCCCGCTGGTGCGGTCCCACTGGTGCAGCCATGTGCCCTCCACCACACCGCCAAGGGCCAGATCCATCATCTTGCCGGTAAAGCGGTTGCAGATGCGCCAGCGGCCCTCGCCTGCATCCACGAACTGCCACTGCTGCCACGGATGGCCTGCATAGCTCCACAGCTGGATGGCCGCGCCGTTCTCGGTGTTGAAGTTCTTTACTTCCAGTACCTTTCCATTGGGGGCTTTGATGATATAAAATTCATTTTCCAGAATGACTGCCTGCGATGCCTTTGCCATAGAGCACGACTCCTTTCCAGTTTGGTAGCCCTATTATAGCGTATTTGTCCTTTGGCAGCAAGAATGCTTTTCCATAATCTTTTTACGTTTTATTGTGCATTTTGACATGATTCCCGCAACGATAACGTTTACGTGCAACAAAAGCGTTTCCTGCTGGTTTCTCTTTGCACTCCGGCCTGTCTTGTGATACAATAAAGGCACACGCTTTTAGGGAGGGATTTGGAATGACCAACGAAACCTTGGAAACCATTAAAAGCCGCCGCAGCTGCCGTGCCTATAAGCCGGAGCAGATCACCGACGAAGAGCTGAATGCCGTGCTGGAAGCCGGCACCTACGCTGCCAGCGCCATGGGCCGCCAGAGCGCAAAGATCGTGGTGGTGCAGGACGCTGCCACCCGCGCCCAGCTCACCCGCATGAACGCCGCTGTCATGGGCAAGGACACCGACCCTATGTACGGCGCTCCTACCATTCTGGT
>ENA-OYXZ01000691-OYXZ01000691.1-human-gut-metagenome-genome-assembly--contig:-NODE-691-length-14129-cov-5.609137_pt1 | contig 14129 bp, 15 predicted proteins | sample MGYA00243975_ERZ653432 | MGnify/ENA primary metagenome ERZ653432 (study PRJEB26926, sample SAMN06164954) | human gut metagenome | biome: ENVO:00009003; feature: ENVO:2100002; material: ENVO:00002003...
CCCCATGGCAGAATGGAGTGGTTGAAAGAAGCCATAGAGTGGATAATGAAATATTCTACGCAAAGAGACGATTCTCAAGTGAGGAAGAAATGTATAAATCCTTTAAAAGATATGCCACTAGGACAAATAATATATGTCGGAAGATATTAAAGTTTAAAAGCCCTAATGAAGTATTAAAAGAGTATCAGTCCAGGGTTGCATAAAAAGTGTTAGGCTTAAAACTATTTTCTAAGAGTATGTCACAAATGTTTGATTACTATAGAAGTAAAACAGCACGTATTTTATTAAGCACGTGCTTTTTTACTTTAAAATGGTTATAATGAATATATCCATAAGTTGGGGGGGATATTTTTGCGGTGGAGAGAGAAAAAATATCGTACTCGTTTGCATATCATAGAAAAGAATTTTTTAAAATTAAGTGGCAAAATAAATCATAAGCAGCGAGTATTAAGAAGGAGGTCTAAAGTCGAAGTTAAAGTTCCACGTTTTTTTTCGTTAGCAGAAAATACGGAAAAAACATTACGATGTTTAAATGCACTAAATGAACTAATTGAACATATAAAAAATAGAAATGAAGTAATTAAAGTAAATTCATTAGATGTTAAAGATGTAGACCCTGCGGCTTTAATGTATTTAGTGGCTATTTTATTTGATGCAAGAGAAAAACATGTGCTTGTAAAGGGGAATTATCCTAAAGATGAGGACGCAAAAAAATTATTTATAAGATATGGTTTTCATAATTTTGTAAAAAATAATAATGGTAATAAAAAGATTTGTATTCAGGATATGGATATGTTGCAAATAACAGAGGGGCGAGAAATTTCTCCTGAGAACAGTCAGAAAATTTGCGAATTTGCAGAAAAGCATGATTGTTTTCTTGAGGAGAATAAGTCATCGAAAGCGAATCTTTATACAACATTAATTGAAATGATGGGAAATGTTCGTCAACATGCGTATAAGGAGACGGGGAGATGGTTAACTGCGTGTGAATTTAAAAGTGACGGGCTTGAATTTCTTTTTTTTGACAGAGGACAAGGGATACCTACAACAGTACAAAATAATTGGTCTGATGTTTTTAAGAAATTTTTGGGAAAAGAAGAATCGTATATTTTAAAGAGTGCGTTAAAAGGGGAATTTAGAACACAGACGAAAGAAAAAAATCGCGGGAAAGGATTGCCGCAAATTTATGAATTTTTAAAATCCCCAATTATAGATAAAGCAGTTTTATTTTCAGGGCATGGGTATTGTGAAATAGAAAATAGTAGTATTAGCATAAATCGAGATTTTAGAGAAAAGTTGCATGGTACGTTGTATAGATGGAAAATAAAAGGAGCAAAAGCCGATGAAAAACATAAAAATATCAGTAGCTAAAGATTTTTCTCCGGCACCAGGCGGACGTTTTAGAGCTCAAGGGAAACATTCTGGAGAAGAGTTCCGAGATGATATACTTCGCCCTAAATTAGATATAGCTATAAGAGAAGACATAGCACTTGTTTGTGATTTAGATGGTTGTTTAGGTTATCCATCGTCTTTTTTAGATGAAAGCTTTGGTCAACTTGGACGAGAAATGAAAAAGAAAGGAATTGATATTTTAAAATATATGACTTTTATAAGTAAAGATGAACCATCTTTGGTTGAAGATATTAAACATTATGTTCGAGATGATTAGAAAAGAATTCGGCGTTGTGTTCGGGATAGTTAAAAGAATAAAGATTCTTATAATTAATAATTGGATTAATGTAATTATCATTATTATAGGAATAATCTGGGTGTTTTATTCTAGTAATAGTAGCTTGAATGATAATTATTTTTATGCATCTTTTGCTGATATTATTTCTACAGTTGTGGTTCTTATCGTAGGAATTACATATGCAAAATCCCAAGATAAGAGGAATTATAAAAGAGCATTGGTAGAGAAATTTATCTCTGATATTCTATCTATGTTAGAAAAGGAGGAGTTAGATCGTATTGAATCTACCGAAAAATATGACCATGTAAGAGTATTACAGCGAGCGATTAAGAATAAGATGGATCTTTTGCAATCGCATCAAGAGGTGTTTAATTATAAAGAAGAGTTAACTTATTGTATGAAAAATTTTTCTGAGTATTGGGAAACTGTAAGCGAAAATAATAATAATATAAACGTTTTAATCAAAGAACGTTCGTCCTTGAAAAGCAAGCTGGAAAATATTTCTTTTAAACTAAATTACATACATAACAAATTAGCTGAATAAATTTTGCACTCTCGGCAGGGTGCTTTTTTATTGCAAGAAAGAAGATGGTGGTGTGATACTGAGGCAAGAATGATTCTGCATGGAGTACCTGATTGATTTAATGTGGTACAGGCAAGCTATACAAGTGCCAGCGAAGGATCTGCTCTCATGGTAAGGAAAACGGAACGTGTGATTCTGTAATGGTAGAAAGAATAGAAGCGAGTGTGTAAGAAAAAGTCTGTAAAAATATAATAAATAATCCTCCTATGGTAGTATCAAATGAGTAGTGTACTTATAGGATGTTTAATTATGGCACGCAAGAAAAAAGATGTTTAGCATGTAGGTCCTTTGACAGAGGGGAAGAAAAGCATCATCTCCGCACTGATGGATGAGTATGAAATCCGGACTGCACAAGATATTCAGGATGCACTGAAAGATCTTCTTGGTGGAACTATCAAGTCTATGATGGAATCTGAAATGACAGATCATCTTGGCTACCCAAAGTCTGCACGCTCTGACTCAGAAAACTACCGTAATGGATCGAAAACAAAAACCGTCCGAAGCAAATACGGTGAATTTGAGGTAGATGTTATCAAAGACAGAAACGGCACATTTGAGCCACAGATAGTAAAAAATCGGCAAAAGGACATTCCCGGTATAGATGACAAGATTATCAATATGTATGCAAAAGGTTTAACCACAAGGCAGATTTTAGAGTACATGGAGCAGTATGCAAAGAACATGATGCTGAGAAAGTATGAACAGTATCTAGTATATATTAACAACCAAGGATTAGAAGAGGCAGTGTGATTATGTATGATATGGTACGTACAAAGCAATCTTTGCCTTCAGAAATGTATAGATTGTTGCTGGGCACGGCGCTGTCTGTGTTTAGTTCAAATAATGGGTTTATAATCGAGAATATTCTCCATACGGATAGCTCGTATTCGTGGTATGAACTGATTGATAAAGAATCAGGAAGACTTATGAAACACATTGAAAAAACTATTGCAAATTCAAATCCGGCGATTGCTAAAAAGTTTGGTGAAATTGTTGAGATGCGTAATCGTATTATTCACGGTTTTAGAGTAACATCACCTGATGGTGAGCAGTTTATAATTACAGAAAAATATTTAATTGATTTTATTAAGAAAAATGATGAATTGTCTGATATGCTGCACAATTATCGTGGTTATTAACGGTTATACTTTAGGGAAATACTTGCCCTCTTTACAAATACTCTTTAATAATCTACAATTAAAGCGTAAATGTAAAGAGGGCGATAGAATGAATTCTTTAGAAAAATATTTTTTAGAAAGTAATATTATTACAAATAAACAGGCAGAAGAGATAGGCATCAAAAGGCATATCTTAGCTTCACTTGTCCAAAAAGGCGAGCTGGAGAGAGTTAAAAATGGCGTCTATAAGAAAAAAGATGCCGTAGATGATGATTTCGCCGCTATATCACTTAATAATGAGCAAGTGGTCTTTTCTTTCCATACAGCTTTGTATCTTCTTGGATTTAGTGACAGAACACCGAATGTTTTTCATATCAGTGTGCCGCAGGGATATAATGCAGGGCATATCAAACGTAAATTTCCTAACATCAAGGTACATTATGTAAAGAGAGATTTTTTTCATTTAGGAGCTATTAAGATAAAAACACCGATTGGCTCGCCTGTAAAATGTTATAACATGGAAAGATGTATCTGCGATATTGTTTTGGAAAGAAAATCCATTGATAAGCAGATATTTATAGATGCAATGACCGGATACTTTAAGAGTAAAGATAAGAATATCAGAAATCTTATTAAATACAGCAGGATTCTTGGCATTGAAGATGAAATCAGAAAATATATGGAGGTTTTATAAATGATAGGTTCGGAAGGTTTGAAAGGAAAAATAAGAAATATTGCAAACTCTAAAAACCTCAGATCACAGGAAGTTCTGCAAATGTTTTTCTTTGAAAGATTCTTAGAAAGACTGTCAAAATCTAAGTATAAACTTAATTTTGTCATCAAAGGCGGACTTCTTATATCTTCTATGATTGGGATTGATAACCGTACTACGATGGATATGGATACCACTATAAAAGGCGTGCCATTGAAGGAAGAAGTCATACGAAATATTATTTCAGAAATCATAAATGTAGAGGTAAATGACGGCATAGAATTTGAAATAACGAATATAAGCCATATACGAGAAGAAGAATATGAAAACTTCAGAGTACATTTAATAGCTAACTTTGACAAGATTAAAAATGACATGAAGATTGATATTACAACAGGAGATGCCATAACATCAAAGGAGATTGAATATCTATATCCTTGTATGTTTCAAGAGGAAAGTCTTAGGGTTTTGGCGTATCCACTTGAGACGATATTGGCTGAAAAATATGAGAACGTTATTAAAAGAAATATCTCCACAACAAGGATGAGAGATTTTTACGATCTATATAATTTATACAATCTAAGAAAAGAGGAAATTGATTTTGATATTCTAAAACAGGCGATTATTTCAACTGCAAACAGAAGAGGAAGTTTTCCGCTTATGAAACAGGCAATGGAAATTATTAAGGACATAAAAGAGGACGATTATCTTAAAGAATTATGGAAGGTATATTTAGCAGACAATCTTTATGTAGGCGATTTGAATTTTTCAGAAACCGTAAAAGTAGTTGAGATTATCGCGGAGAAAATTGCTTTATAGAGAGCAAATTTATGTACTGTTCTTCCGGTATTGTCATATATGATAAAATGGCAGTTGTGAAGTGTAATTAATTTTATATTTTTAGACAAGGAGAGTATTATGGGATTGATGGATATCGTTAAGAAGCTTCTGACCGGTGCGACAGATGAGGAAAATGCAAGAAATAAGGCAAGGATGAGAGAGCTTTTCAACGAGTGTGTGCCGGAAGGAGACCAGTATACGCTGATATACTGCCATATGGAGGATTTTACGGATGCAGTGGTCGTTAAAGTCACGACGCACAGTAATTTCATCGTAGGATATAAACAGGGAGAAGTGGTCGTAGTGCCTGTGGACGCAGAGCTGAAAGGGCATGAGGAGCCGGTTGTGTTCAATAAAGAAAATGGCGGACAGATTAAGTCCACCCTGGTGGGGTACTGCACCGCATCCAAGCCGGATGTTACGTTCCAGTTTGAACCGATTACCTATGAACCGGGAATCAAACGCGGTAGCAAGTATGCCGTATCTGTCACGCAGTCCCATGCGGAGGTATCTGCTTTCAGGAAATTCTTCAAGCAGGGGTTGTAATTTTAGGACGGAGAGGACCTGGCCTGTGGGATAGGGAATCTGTTCATTCCTATTCCATAGGATCATAAAATATGCAATAGTAAAAGGTCAGACGTGTTCACCTTTAGGTGCAGCATTCTGACCTTTTTGCGTATAATCGGTGAAACGATTCAGGATAAAGCGGTCGGTATGGAATTTGTAAAGATTTCTTCTTATGCTATGTATGCGCTGCGAAAGACAAGCGTAGAATCATAAGGGAATTGATTGCAGATACAAAAAATCCGACACAATAGCATATGCCGAAAGCCGCATCAAAAATGAATTTAAAAAGCCTGTCAGTCAGGGATTATCTGCAGGCCTCCGGTGATAGGGATTCTATACGAGATCTTTTGCTTCGCCCATCCGGACATTTCATTGCAGAAGACACAATAAAGAAAAGTAAAATAATAGAATAACAGACGTCCGTTTCTGCTATAATTAAAGAAATATAAAAGGAACGAGGTCACTATGAAAACAATATGCGCAGCGCTCGGCATGGCCGCTTTACTCACTTTTTCTGCTTCGGCAGATACACTCACTCTTCCGAAAGGACACGTGCTGGATTTTGGAGATACTGTCGATATTCTTGACGGGAGACAGACGTACTTTGGAAAGCAGATGAAAAACTGGGCGGAACACGAAGCAGTTGAAAAGGAGTCAAAACCGCAGGCAGCTGCTATCGGCATTATCGGCGGTGCTGACGGTCCGACATCTGTTTACCTGACGTCTAAACTGGCACCGCATGTATCCCGTCTGGCGGCGGAAGCCTTGGAAGAGCTGCGGGTATACCAGCTTCGGGCAAACACGCCGGAAGCTTTTTACGAATCCCTCGTGCTCTCTTTTTCCGTGGATCATAAGAATCCGGAGAAAGAAAAGAACGGTTTATCACCCTTCGTGAAATTGATGGGGAAAGAAATGACAGGCACGGCGGGCAGCACTGCAGCGAAACAGGAAGCAGCTGACAAAAAGAACGCTGTCATACCGTTTGCAGGCAAAATGTGGAAAGAAGCTGAAATCGGAGAGCCGTATAAACAATTTCTGGAAAAAAAGGGAATCCGTCTGTATGTGAGCGGTGAGACCCGCTGGAAAGAAAAGAAATCCCGCGGGGGGAAAGCGTACCGCCTGGCAAAGGTGAAAGCCGGATTATACACTGGCGGCTGCCTGATCCCCTTTTTTGCGGAAGGGCTCATTTTGGAAGACGGTGACAGTACGACATACACACTCTTTGCAGGCGATCAGAAATCAGGGGCATACTTTGCGCCTTATGTGGAAAAAGCGGCACGGGAGATGAAATGATGAAGATCAAAATAATGCTGGCGGCTTCGATTCTTTGTGCCATGACGACAACGTGTGCGGGAGCTGCCGATATGACAGACAATATGGGAAACATGGCAGGCTTTCCGCCGATTTCAAGCATAAATATTCCTAAAGATGATAATATCGTTTCTGCTGTATGGAACGGCATTGTGCAGGAAGACGCGAAATCTTTCTTTCAAAAAGTGAAGCTTCCGAAGAATACCGATTTTACTCCTCTTGGAAAGGATGGAAAATTCGGACTGCTTACCGTGATGGAAGAAGGAAACAGCGTGCCCGCTTTCGTCATGAACTGCGAATTTGCTCCTGTAGTCGGTAAAGAAGCCATGAAAGACGCTTTTGACGCACCCCATCTGTCGGGGAAATCGGTTTCCGAACTGTATGGCTGCAACGTGGCTCTTTTGGGCATGGAAAACGTATTGAATGGTATGTTTCTGGAAATGGCGAAGCGGATCAATGAAAAGCCTGAGACGGATCCCAAGATTCCATTCAACATGCTTGGTGTCAGTTTCCTGAATGTGGAGCAGATCCACCGCGCACAGGACAGACCCCGTATTTATACAAGCGGCGTGCGTGCCGTTTTCTTCATCGACGGATTTGCCGTTCCCGTTTACGGAAAAGGCTATGTGATGAAGTACGGCGATAAGTACCGTCTTTTTTCCGTCTTGACAACGGACTCCGCCAATGAAATGGTGAAAAAAGCGGCTGACCGCATCGCGGCGGCTTCGGTGAAGTAGATATTATCCTGTTTTTTCTGTGACCGGATTTCATCGGCAGGGAATACAGAGGAAATCATAAATTTTTCCAAAAAATTTCACAGATGGCAGTGTGTTCAAAAAGGAGAAAGGAAAACGGTAGATGATAAAAATGCGTCAGAGGAATTTGCTCATAAGAAAAAGCTATGGATTTATACGTCTGTAGACCCCGTAGCTTTTTCATTTGTCCGGTTATAATTATTTTTTATATGGGAAAGTGTATCACTCATGCTGCATCTTAAAAAGAAAATACTATTCTCAATAACGGCTGCAATAATACTTGGCAGCATGCCATTATCAGGGAATGCCCGAGAAGCGGAACCTGAAATAAGTAGCGTTTTTCTCCAGCAAGCACCGGATCATATGGATGTTTCTGCAGCCGGTCGTACAAAGTACGATGGCTATATCTGGCGTCTCGATGCAAAAGACAGCGATCAATTGCCGCGCAGATTTCGTACTGCGAATTCTGTGTTCCGCTCTGATGTGGATGTCAAGAAAACAGGCAAAGGATTTACGATGACCCCCTCTCGCAAGGGGTTGGATTGTCTGAACATATCCGGCAGTGCGGAGTTCTCTGTCGGAGAGTTTGAGAAGCTGGTTTCCGTACTCAAGAAGCAGGCGAACGGGCCAATTTATATTGTGGATCTACGGCAGGAAACGCACGGTATATTTAATGGGAATGCCGTCAGCTGGTTCGGCGCGCGCGATTGGGGCAACATCGGAAAGAACAAAAATGATGTTTTAAAAGATGAGATGAGGCGTTTGTGTGCAGCCAAGGGGAAAAGTCTCATTGTGACGATGCTCGATGAAGGGAAGAAGTCGATTGATCCCAAACTTATGAAGATTAATTCGGTCATGAGTGAAAGGCAGCTGGTGGAACAAAATGGTCTGTATTATTACCGCATTGCGGCAACGGATCATATCTGGCCATCGCCTGAAAACATTGATGACTTCATCGCCTTCATACGCACACTGCCCGATCATGCGTGGCTGCATTTCCACTGCCAGGCGGGCAAAGGGCGTACTACGATTTATATGGCTATGTATGATATGATGAAAAATCCTGATATATCACTGGAGGATATTCTCTCGCGCCAATATCTTCTTGGCGGAAATTACATTGCTTATGAAATGGATAAGCCGAAACCGAATCAATGGAAAGCCGCTTATTATCATGAGAAAGCAGCTATGATTCCAAAGTTCTATCAGTATGTGCAGGAAACCCATGCCAATCACTTTACCATGCGCTGGAGCCGGTGGCTTAGATCTCATCTGACAATGGAAGATGCATCTCCCACGCAAAGCGTTCAGGATCACGTATTCAAGGATACCATAGCTGAAAAGGGAATATTTTTTTAGGCGTAATGATATTCTTTGCGGCAGCTGATCCAGAAGGAAACTGTCACGAAAAATGCCAGCAGCTTGGCGATGGAAACGGAAAGCCAGATACCGTCCGTGCCGTTTTCTTCGTTGATGGATTTGCCGTTCCCGTTTACGGAAAAGGCTACGTGATGAAGTATGGCGATAAGTACCGACTTTTTTCGATTCTGACAACGGACTCCGCCAATGAAATGGTGAAAAAAGCGGCTGACCGCATCGCGGCGGCTTCGGTAAAGTAGAGATATTATCTTGTATGTCCTAGATGATAGATTCTATGACACGAGAAGATAGCGATCTTGCTGGGCTTACTGAAGTTGACGGACGTCAATAAACGGATTATGAAATAGATTGCTGCGCAGGAAGACAGAATTGGGAAAGAAAAGCAGTCCAAGAAGGAGTTTGAACGGGCAAGTGAATTAAGAAAGATACGGGAGGTTTAACGGGATGATAAGCAAAATCAATATAAATAACGTTGCTTCTTTTAATAAATCTAACCACCTTATGGATAATCTAGGACGTATCAACTTTATATTTGGAGCAAACGGATCAGGTAAAACAACGATTAGCAGGGTTTTAGCGCATTCGGAAAACTATCCTTCTTGTAGCATTGCATGGAAAGATGATCAGGTTCTGCCGTGCAAGGTTTATAATGCTGACTTTGTTGAGTCTACATTTACCAATATATCCGAAATGCCAGGAATTTTTACGTTGGGACAAGCAGAAAGAGATGTTCATGATAAAATAACCCAAACCAAAACTTTAATCCATGAAACAGAAGAATTAAAAAAAGCAGCCACAATAGCGTTGCAAGGCGAAGACGGAAAAACGGGCAAGCAGGAAGAGCTTAATGTGGTTATACAGCAGTATACGGATAGAATCTGGCAGCAAAAACAAAAATATGCTTCTTCTAAAATAAAAGAAGGTCTAAAAGGCTTTTTGGATAGCAAAGAGCATTTTCGTGATGAGGTTATAAACCAGTATAAAGAAAATAGGCAGAATGTAGTTGACTATGCACAATTAGAAGAAAAGGCTTCAACTATTTTTGGGGAGAATGCTTCTGCGGTAGAATTTATTAAAAAACCTGATTTTTCAAGAATTATCTCATTAAATCAGTCTGCAATTCTGGCTAAGAAAGTGATTGGTAAGGAAGATGTTGATATTGGAGCTCTGATAAAGAAGCTTAGTAACAGTGATTGGGTAAAGTTGGGGATGAAGTATATTGATTTAAGTGATGGCATTTGTCCTTTCTGCCAAAGAACCTTGAGTGATACTTTTAAATCGCAGTTAGAAGAATACTTTGACGAATCCTATCTTGCAGCATTGCAAGAAATTGAATCACTTATAAATGAATACAAAGATTGCAGTCAGCAGCTTATTCAGCAGCTTAATGGGATTGTCCAACAGGATATACAATTTATAGAAAACGCTGAACTTAAAACTCGAATCGCTGAGCTTTCCGGTGTTTTTGATAAAAACCTTAGATTGATAGAGCATAAACGGTCGAATGCAAGTGTACCTATTGAACTTCTTGACAACAAGCCATATTCAGACTTGATTATCAAAGTGATTCAGGCCGCAAATGATAAAATAGCTCGCTATAATGAGATTGTTGCAAATATCGGCGTAGAGAGAAGGAATCTTACGGCACAAATTTGGCGATTCATTACTGATGAAATCAAAAATGAAATCTCGGACTATTTATCAAAAGAAGCAGAACTCAAAGGCGAAATCTCTACACTCAAAACTAATATAGATGGTTATAATAAAAAAATCGAAGATCTCAAAAAAGAATTGGAACAGCTTCAAGGTTCGCTTACAAGTGTTGTCCCTATGAAGGATCGTATTAATCACCAATTAGAGGAATTTGGATTTACTGGATTCCGATTGGCACTTGGCGCAGATGAACATAGCTATTCTATTGTCCGAGAGAATAATGTACCTGTGGAAAAAACACTGAGTGAAGGTGAAAGGAATTTCATTGCTTTTCTTTATTTCTATTCAACGTTGAAAGGCAGTTTAGAAAGTTCTGGGACTATTGATAATGGAATAGTTGTTATTGATGATCCTGTATCCAGTATGGATAATGATGCTCTTTTTATTATATCAATTCTGATACGAGAGCTTTTTGAAGATGTTTGCAATGAACGAGGTAACATTACACAGCTCTTTGTATTGTCGCACAACACTTATTTTTACAAAGAAGTTTCTTTTACACATGGATTGCCGAGGGCATTGTGTAATCAAATGAAATACTGGATTGTAAGAAAAATTGATGGAGTTTCAAATATTGAATATCGAAGTAATAATCCTATACGTTCTACTTATGAAGTTTTATGGGATGAAGTAAGAATGGCAAAGACTTACTCAGAATCGTATAACAATAATGCTCTTCAAAATACTATGAGACGTATTTTGGAACATTATTATAAATACTATGGCGGAGTGGAATTTCGAGATATTTATAGTAGGGTTGATAGCCGTTATCGCTGTATAGTTAAGTCATTGGTTTCATGGATAAATGCTGGATCACACTCAAGCTTTGACGATGTTTGTTGTTCGCCGTTGTCAGAAGGATCTGTTCAGCTTTATTTGGAGGCATTTCGGATGATCTTTTTCAAAATGGGTCATATTGCTCATTATAATATGATGATGAGAATCAACGAGGAGGAACAAGATAATGGACAAGCTGAAAATGCACAGTCTTGACGGCGTAGAACGGAATATAGATAAAATCGGCAAGCTCCTCCCTAATTGTATCACGGAGATTATAGGCGGACAGAGGGAAACTGAAGAAGGCTATCAATTTTGAGATGCTCAATAAGATTATGCAGTAATAATGTTTTCTTTCCGATAAAGCAAAAAGCATTTCTCTTTCCATCTCGGAGAAATGCTTTTTTGTACACTTGCTTCTTTAGGCGTAATGGTATTCTGTACGGCAGCTGATCCAGAAGAAAACTGTCACGAAACATGCCAGCAGCTTGGCGATGGAAACAGAAAGCCAGATGCCGTCTGTTCCCAACCATAGCGGAAGTGCTATAACGGCGATGATTTGAAAAACAACGGACTGGAGGAGAGAGATCACTGAAGAGATGAAGCCGTTGTTCAGTGCCGTAAAAAACGCCGAGCCGTACATGCAGAAGCCGTTCAGGAGGAAAGAAAAGGAAAAGAATCGGAAACCCCGGACGGTGAGCGTGGCTAAAGTTTCATCATAGCCAACAAAAATATCCGCCAGTACGGGAGCGGCGAGGTATGCGGAGGTCGTGAGGAAAAGACCGGCACCGGCAATGATGGTGAGGCTTTTTCGGAAAATGCTCCGCAGTTCATCATCGCGGCGGGCACCGTAATTGTAGCTTACGATAGGCGCGGTTCCCATGGAGTAGCCGATGTAAATCGCTTCGAAGAAGAATGCCACATACATAATCACGCCGAAGGCAGCGACACCGTCTGTTCCGGCGATGGAGATAAGCTGATAATTGTAGAGCATGGAAACGAAGGACATGGAAATGTTTGTCAAAAGCTCGGAGGAGCCGTTTGTGCAAACCTTCCAAAGCGCAGGACCGTCCCATTCCGGTTTCACCAGTTGAAGAGAAGATGTATTCCTTTTAAGGAAGTAAATCAGAGGGAAAAGACCGCCTGCGTATTCACAAAGCACTGTGGCGAGGCCGGCGCCTAAGAGGCCCCATTTAAAAACAAGAATGAAAAGGGCATCAAGCCCGATATTCGTTACACCGGAGAGGATCGTCATACGGAGACCGAGAGAAGGTTTTCCGGCGGTGACCATGAACGATTGGAATACCCGCTGGAGGACAAACATGGGGAGGGAAAGAAGAAGTGTGCGGCCGTAAAAGACACTGCACGCAAGCACTTCACCGGAGGCGCCCATGGCGGCAGCAAGAAAGGGCATAAGGAAATAACCCAGGGCGGAAAGCAATATGCCTCCGGCAAGGGCAGAAAGGACGATGAGAGAAAAAAGACGGTTTGCTTTTTCCATTTGCCCCTCACCCATGGTCTTTGCCACAAGGGCGCTGCCGCCTGCGCCGAACATGAATCCGACACACGCGAAAACCATGATGGCGGGGAAGATTAGGTTGACCGCGGTGAATGCCGTCTTGCCCACATAATTCGACACGAAAAATCCGTCGACCATGGTGTAGGTGGAAATAAAGATCATCATCACCACGGAGGGCAGGACGAAACGGAAAAGCTGTTCATAATTGAAACGGGAAGAAATATCTATGTACATATTTATTTCGATAATTTAAAAACAAAAAAATAGGGACGACATCTATAACGAAGTCATCCCCGCAAAACGCCGATGCGTTTTTTGTTGTAGTTCCATTATAGAGACAAATAAAATTATTGTCAAGGTTGTTGTAATGGAAACCAGACTTCAATTATTTTGGTAAGCAAATCAAAAGTACTTTTGATTAAGAGATTATCCGCATATGTAAATTCTCTGTATAGTCGAGATCTGAACTCATCAAGCGTATATGCCATATGTTTCTGCACGCCCGGGCTCGTTACCAAAAGCTTATGTGAATAAAGACAGGTCAGAATTTGTTCAATCGGCTCATTTGCCAGTTTCTTTCTTTGCGTATTTCTGGAGATGCCTATGTCCGTAAGCGCATTTTGTAAACGGCTGCTTGGCTTATGAGGATTATCTTTCCTTTTTAGTTCATTAATAATACAGTTGTTGTGGGCGGCAGCATTTCTTATGGTTTTAACCTTTTTTAAAAGAAAACCGACTTTACGCATGGAAGAATCGTTAAGGTGTTTAGCACAAAACAGATAAAAATAAATATATGTTCCAAATGAAATTAGTTCGATAAATACCCATATAGGCATATTTGATTTGTATTTTTGAAACATATCTTTGCAATAGGGACTATGCAGGCTTTTATCAAGTTCCTTGTTTAAAGATGCTTGGCTTTTAGCCGATAAAGAGCTTGTATAGTCCTGCACAATTTTGTAACCATCTTCAACATCTGAATCCGTAATTTTTCGTATCAGATCCACCTTAGTGAAGTGTTCTATGTTTAGGGCCATTTCTAAAATAATCATTCGAAGACGTGTATCAATAATAGACAAATCTGATAAATAAGCAAATTCTAAATGGACATACTGGTCTTTAGACTGTCTCTTATACACATCTGACGCTGCCGACGATCGCATA